>Ga0224496_10000289_pt1 | contig 36258 bp, 29 predicted proteins | sample SF_Jul11_sed_USG_2_FD_168127 | JGI IMG/M metagenome (GOLD analysis project Ga0224496, IMG submission 168127) | Sediment microbial communities from San Francisco Bay, California, United States - SF_Jul11_sed_USGS_8_1 | ecosystem: Environmental > Aquatic > Marine > Sediment | place: USA...
TTTTCCCTCTTTTGTTCTTACGAATTAGAAAGTGATGCACCGATGAAACAGCTAAAAGCGCTGGGATCGGAGCAGTCTTTTCATTGACGCAACGGTCAGAAAGCACAATCAACCGATAACCCTGGTCGACTCCGTCTTCAACCTTGCGGCACATTTCATCGATAGCCTCTTCAAGGCTCATATCATCGATAGGATATCCCATGTCAACGGAGATGGAACGGAAATATCCGGTTTCTATATTTCTGAGCTGTTCGATTTCGGAATTCTTCAATACCGGATGAGGCAGTACAAGCATTCGGCATTGACCCGGGGTTTCGTCAAGGATGTTATAACTTCCTCCGATGTTGGAGGATAAGGACATAACCAGTTCTTCCCTGATTGAATCGATAGCTGGATTGGTTACCTGGGCGAAATGCTGTTTGAAATAGTTGTATAATAACTTAGGATTGTTAGATAAAACGGCCAAAGGCGTATCGTTTCCCATGGAAGAAGTTGGTTCCTGGCCAGTTTGTGACATGGGTTTGATGATACGGTATATCTCTTCATAGGTGTAGCCGAAGACCCTTTGATGAAGTCTTAATTGATCAAGGCTAGGCTGATTAAAGGTCGCTGGAGAAGGCAGGTCGTCGAGCCGGATCTTGTTTTCCGTAACCCATCTGGAATAAAGCTGTCTGGAACTGAGTCTGTTTTTGATTTCGTCATTGTATTGGATTGTTCCCTCGACGGTATCAATCAAAAGGATTTTCCCTGGCCCAAGCCTGCCTTTTTGTTTGATGTTGTCGGTGGGAATGTCCAGTACTCCGACTTCGGATGCCATAATGAAAAAACCGTCGAACGTTTCTACGAAGCGAACGGGCCTTAGACCATTTCTATCAAGGCCACCTCCGATCTGACGTCCATTGGTGAACATAATCGCGGCAGGTCCATCCCAAGGTTCCATTAAGGATTCATGGTACTCGTAGAAACTGCGCACGGCTTCGTCCAGGTTCTTTTTATTCTCCCAAGCTTCCGGTACCATCATTAAAAAGGAGTGGTCCATAGACCGGCCTGATGAGACCAGAATTTCAAAAAAGTTATCGAAGGATGCGGAATCACTGCCCCTGGGTACAATAATAGGTAACAGTTTTTTTATATTATCACCAAAATAATCCGATCCAAAAATGGATTCTCTTGATTTGGCCCAGTTGATATTGCCCTTTACGGTATTGATTTCTCCGTTATGGGCGATATATCGAAAGGGTTGGGCCAAGCCCCAGGTCGGGAAAGTGTTGGTTGAATACCTCTGGTGAACTAAAGCCAATGCGCTGATGTAGCGGTTGTCTTGTAAGTCAAGGTAGTATTGTTCCAGCTGATTTGCCAAAAACATACCTTTGTAGACGATGGTATAAGCCGATAGGCTGCAAACGTAGAAAAATTCCTTTTGAGCAATGTCGGAGACCTCAATGGCTTTTTCAATCTGGCGCCTAATAACATAAAGCTTTCTCTCAAAAGCATCCATATCCTGAGACATTTTTCGAACGACCATCTGGTACACGTTAGGCTCCATGTCCAGCATAAATTCAGAAAGACAGGAGTGGTTGGTTGGAACACGCCGCCAACCGATGACTTCAAGTTTTTCTTCCTGAACCGTATTGGTTATAATCTTAATGCATTTTTCGATCGATTCCGGGCTGGGAGGTAAAAAAATCATGCCAATCCCATAGTCCCCTTCGTCAGGAAGGGAAATGCCATCGCTTTTGAAAATTTCAGCAAAATAATCGTGCGGAATTTGGGTTAATATTCCCGCGCCGTCTCCCGATTTCGGATCTGATCCGGCAGCGCCTCTATGTTCGAGGTTTTTTAAGATGGAAATGCCGTCCGCTACAATTTTATGTGACCTCTCGCCGTTGATATGAGTGACGAAACCAACTCCGCAGGAATCCTTTTCCAATAGCGGATCATAAAGTCCATGTCTTTCTGGGAAACCGTATTTTTGCGTTCTAACGCTTTTAGCTGTCATGATAGTTTTTTTACAACTTAAATAGATAATTTGCAGGCCAATAAAAGGCCCTATGGTTTATATGGTATAGCGAAAATGAATTATTTATTAATCAATTTTATAGGCATTTCGCTTACAAATGAACAAAGAGTTATAATCGCATATATCAATGTTTAAGTGAATAAAAAGATAGTACCTTTTCCCTTAAATGTAAAATTAATTTTATGTAATCTTAAAATATTGAAATATCTAATTATAAAAAACAAAACTTGCAATTTTGCAGAGGAGTGTAGTTTTATGACAAAACGGATTAATCTTCGATTTATTCAGTCATTAAAAATATTGAGTATGTCAAAATGGAATGCCGAGACGGTGCAGCTAAATATTTTTGATTTTCTGGTCGTCAAGCAGCAAAACTTTGAAGGTCCGCTGGATTTGCTGTTGGAATTGATCAGTCAAAGGAAAATGAGCGTGCATGATATCGCTCTTAAAGATATTTGTAAGCCGTATTTAGAGTATCTTGAGCATATGGAGAATTTTAACATGGAGGTCGCGGTTGAATTTCTTCATATTGCCTCTTCCTTGATCCTGATCAAATCCAAAAGCCTGCTTCCTTTTCAAGATGAAGATAGTTTAGAAGAAGATCCTTTTGACACGGAAGAGCAACTCAAACAAAAACTGATCGATTATCAAAGATACAAGCAGATTGCGGCCTTCATGAAAAACTTTGACCTTCTTGGACGTGACACATTCACAAGGCCCTTTAAGCTGGAAGAAATCGAAAGTGAAGAAGAGACCGGCTCCCTCGAAGACCTTGATATTTACTCTTTGATTAAAGCTTATCATGCGTTAATGGTTAGACAATCCTATGATAAACCGCATCAGGTCTCGGCCGAAATCTTATCTCTTGAAGAACGGCTTTTAGAAATCATAAGCCTTCTGAAAAATGGCAGCAAACTGGTTTATAAGGATCTTGTGGGGGGAAAACCCCAAAAAATGGATTGGATTTTAACTTTTTTATCCATACTGGAATTAACGAGGTTTTATGTCATCCGCCTGCTTCAAGCAGAGGAATTTGGTGGACTTTATATCATGCCCGCCGATGGTCAGGAACTTCAAATCAAACTATTAGAAGAGCAGTATTTTGAGATCATATCTTCAAGAAATAAGGAATTATTTACGTAAGGTTAGAAATAACTTAAGTGATTATTGACAAGTTGCGAATTTAGAAATAATATTATCAATTACATTGAATATGAAAGTAAAGATCACACAAATCCAAAAGAAAAATCAAAAATTTTCCTTCGCACTAAAAAGATCTGACTGCCAGAGGGTTGAGGATCGCTATCATTTTGATAAAATAGACTGTTTGGCTGAACTTACCAAAAATCATGAACAAGTACAGGTCAAAGGGAGCTATAAGGTGGTCATTAGTTCATTTTGTGATCAATGTCTTGGAGAGATCAGTCAAACGCGTGAGAGTCAGTTTCAGTTATTTCTTTTACCGGAAAGTGCAGCCAAAAACGATCTTGATGACAGGGAAATAACGCTAAGTGAGTTGGATATTGACTATTTTGCGGGTCTTGAAATCGACTTGGGCGGTTATTTTGAGGACCAGGTTATTTTGGATACGCCTCTAGTTCAGGTCTGTTCTGAAAATTGCGCTGGGATTTGTAATCAGTGCGGAGTCAATCTGAATTTTAAACAGTGTGATTGCCGAAATCAAGGTTTGAATAACCCTTTTAGATCGCTCAGGAAAAATACAGATAATTTGATATGAACGAGTTATCAATCATTATAATAAAGTTTTTGTTTAACTTAAATTCACAAATAAATCGGGAGATGAGATGGCCGTACCAAAAAGAAAAACTTCAAAATCAGTTACAAGGCAAAGAAGGACACACAAAAAATTATCAAAGCCGAATTTTATTTCCTGTTCCAATTGCCAGGAATTGATCCTGCCTCATCATGTTTGTCCCAAATGCGGTCAATTCCATGGAAAGCAAATCATTTCACATGATGAACAATAGTTACATAAGTCAAAATCTGGCAGTATTTAACGTATTTAAAATTTTTACCAAAACATAATCATGGTAATTGCGGTCGATGCCATGGGCGGGGATCTTTATCCCAAGATACCTGTCCTTGGTGCAATAAAAGCGGTAAACGAAAAACAGATTCAAGTTGTTTTAGTTGGAGATGAGCCCAGTATCAAGAAGGAACTGGAAAACTGCAAATATGATGCGAAATTGGTGGATATCGTTCACGCGACGCAAGTTATCGATATGGACGAGAATGTGGCTTCGGCTTTAAGGTCTAAAAAGGACTCCTCCATGCGGGTTTGCTACAACCTCCACCGGGACGGAGTAGTTCAGGGGGTTGTGAGTGCCGGACATTCGGGCGCAATGCTCGCTATCGGAAAATTCGTCCTAAAGACCATTAAAGGCATTGACAGACCCTGCATTAGTGCCATGCTGCCCACCTTAAGAGAAGATGACCGGGTTTTGCTTGTTGATGCCGGGGCAAATATGGATTGCACGCCTGAGCATCTTTTACAGTTCGCGATTCTAGGGGATGTTTATATGGAACACATCCACCGCAAAGAAAACCCCAGGATCGGGCTTCTCAATGTTGGTGCGGAAGAAGGAAAAGGGGATGAACGCTCAAAAAAGGCCTATGAACTTCTAAAGAAATGCCCGCTTAATTTCGTTGGCAATATCGAGGGAAAGGAGTTTTTTAATGGCGATGTGGAAATCGTTGTCACCGATGGTTTCGCGGGTAATATTCTACTAAAGTCTGTTCAGGGCGCGGCTAATTTTGTCAAAGAGATCATATCAAAGGAAATAAAAAGTTCGCAAATTGCAAAAATCGGTGCGGTTTTTCTCAATCCGGTGTTTAAAAGCGTCAAGAAAAAAACCAACTACGCTGAATATGGCGGAGCACCTTTGCTTGGTTTGAGAGGAAACGGGATTGTGTGTCACGGAAAATCAAACCAAGAAGCGTTGCTTTTTGGTATCAATTTCGCCAACTGGGCGGCAGAGGCTCATCTTGTTGAGAGGATGGAAGAAAAACTCGTTGAATACAAAGAATATTTGAATTCTTGAGGAACATTTTAAATAACTTTTGATATTTACTGATATGGATGAATTCAAAGAAAAGGTAATCTTGGTTAGTGGTGGTTCCAGGGGAATCGGCAAGGCCATCGTCATTAGTTTTCTCCAGGCGGGTGGAACCGTCTGCGTGATCAACCGTTCAAAACAATCAGCTGATGATTTAACTCAGGAGGTTAAGCAGTACGGCGATCAATTCTTTTCTTTTTTGGGAGATATTTCTAAAAACGAGGATTGTCAAAAATTCGCTGAACTTGTTTATGGCAAGTATGGAAAAATCGACATACTGATTAACAATGCAGGAGTTACGAGCGATGGATTGTTTCTTTCTATGAAGCCAGAAGCATGGGAACAAGTTGTTTCCACTAATTTAAACGGCACATTTTATCTGTGCAAAACGGTTATCAGGGCGATGGTCAAAGCTCGATTTGGAAGGATCATCAATATTAGTTCCGTGGTTGGATATACGGGAAACCCAGGTCAGGTGAACTATTCGGCCAGCAAATCCGCCCTGATTGGTTTTACCAAATCATTGGCTAAGGAAGTCGCTTCCAGAAACGTCACCTGTAATTTGGTCGCTCCTGGCTTTATTGAAACCGATATGACCGGTTCTTTAAATGAAGTCCAGGTCAAGGCCACTTTAGAAAGCGTGCCCATGAAAAAAATGGGGGCTCCACAGGACATTGCCGATGGTGTTTTGTTTTTAGCGTCATCGAAAGCAAGTTACATAACCGGAACGACCCTTCATATCAATGGGGGTATGTACTGATATAAATTTTCAAGTAGCTCATAATTATAGTGAAACGCTAAATCGTCACTAAGTATTTGACAGAGTGGGTGAATCATAAGAAAATTTAGTGACTTTTTGTTTATTTTATTGAATTATCAAACAGAATTGATAAATAATAACTAATATTGGAGAAGAAGAATGAGTGGTGCGGATATTGATACAAAGGTCATAGATATTATCGTTGAGCAATTAGGCGTCAACAAAGACGATGTTAAGCTCACTTCCAATTTTATTGATGATTTGGGAGCGGATTCATTGGATACGGTTGAGTTGGTAATGGCGTTTGAAGAAGAGTTTAACATTGAGATTCCAGACGAGTTAGCAGAGCAGATCACGACTGTTGAAAGTGCGATCAGCCATATTAAGAAAGCTTTGGGATAATAAAGTCTAACCAAATATTCCCGATGAGATTTGATGAGAGTAGGTATTTGGTACAAAACCAACCATAAACCGTCTTAATTAAGATAAAGATGCGTAAAAAAATCGTCGTTACTGGATTAGGAGCCGTTAGCCCATTGGGAAACGATGTGAAAAGCACATGGGCCGGGATTTCTGCTGGGAAATCGGGAATAACGAACATCACCAAGTTTGACGCTTCGGAGTACACGACGAAGATTGCCGGGGAAGTTAAGGGTTTCAACCCCGAGGATCATATTCCCAGAAAAGATATTAAAAAAATTGATACCTTTATTCAATATTCCGTAGCAGCCTGCAGTGAAGCTATGGCTGATGCCGGTTTAATTATCGATGATTCCAACGCTCAGGATGTTGGGATTTCAATTGGTGTCGGGATTGGCGGTCTTCCCAATATTGAGTATTACAGTCATGTACTAAAAGAACGCGGACCCAGCAGGATAACCCCATTTTTTATTCCTATGACTATCAGCAATATGGCATCGGGATATTTGTCCATTATGCTGGGAGCTAAAAACTACAACGCAACCACCGTATCAGCTTGTTCTTCGGCCAATCATTCGATCGGAGATGCCAGCAGAATCATCGAAAGAGGCGATGCTAAAGTGATGATTGTTGGCGGAACCGAGGCGGCGATTTGCGGTTTGGCTATAAGTGGCTTTGGGGCAATGAAAGCCTTGTCCAGAAGAAACGATGATCCCCAAAGGGCAAGTCGGCCCTATGATGTCAACCGTGATGGTTTTGTCTTAAGCGAAGGTTGTGGAATATTGATCTTAGAGGATTACGAATTCGCCAAGAAAAGAGGCGCCAAAATTTATGCCGAACTGGCCGGATACGGATTTAGTTCGGATGCCCACCATATCACTTCTCCGTCAACCGAAGGTCCATGCAGAGCCATGAAAATGGCTATTCAGGACGCGGGTATCCCTGAAGATGGGATCGATTACATCAATGCTCATGGAACCTCCACTCCTACCGGTGATATAAATGAATTGGATGCGATTAAGCTGGCCGTTGGCGCTGACCATGCCAAAAAAATCTCCATAAGTTCGACCAAATCCATGATAGGTCATCTGCTTGGCGCCGCGGGGGGGATTGAAGCGGTGGTTACAATCCTGGCGATGCGGGAAAGTCTGGTTCCGCCCACTATCAATGTCGATGATCTCGATCCGCTCTGCGATTTGGATATCACACCTAATCAGCCTAAACAAAGAATAATAAATACAGCTCTTAGTAATTCTTTCGGTTTCGGCGGTACCAATGCCACGTTGGCTTTTAAAAAGCTTTCTTGATCAATTTTCCAAGTGTTTATGGAAACCATTGAAAGCCGGTTAAGAGAAATCCTTGATAAAATTCGATCGGCATCAAGCGGTAGGCAGGATGTCAAGCTGATTGCCGTATCCAAAACCAAACCTGTTTCTTCTATCTTGGAGGCGTTTAAAGCGGGGCAACTGCATTTTGGAGAAAACCGCATCCAGGAGGCTAGAGATAAAAGTCCCCAAACTCCTCAATCCATTCATTGGCACCTGATCGGCCCCTTGCAAAAGAACAAGGCCAAGTATTGTCCCCAAATCTTTTCAACCTTACATACATTGCATCGAACTGATATAGCTGACAATCTGAATCAAAAACTGGTCGAGGCCGACAAGACAATCGATGTTCTCATACAGATGAACCTCAGTGGTGAATCTTCCAAGTCAGGAGTAGAAGGCTTGGACGAGTTAAAAAGGCTACAAGATCATATATTAACACTACCTAATTTGCGTTTGACCGGATTGATGACAATGGGTGATCCCAATGCTGACGCTAAAGTAAATCAAAAGATTTTTTCTGATTTACGGGAGATTTTATCGAAGGAAGCTTTTAGGCTTGAATTAAAAAACCAGTATAAGGAACTTTCGATGGGAATGTCGGGTGATTTTGAGTTAGCGATTAAAGAGGGAGCTACTTTCGTTAGAATCGGGAGTTCAATTTTTGGGACGAGGTGATTTTGAATTTCAACCCAATATGGCGTTTATAGTTTCGCAAAATGCTTGGTTATGTTATGCTTAAAATTAATATTAAGCGACAAAATATAAATCATAACTGAAATAATATTTTCCATATCAAACTGTTCAGGTTGAATCAATGAAAAACTCTTTTAAAATATGCACTTGGGTAATTATCTTACTGATCCCTTTTTTAATGGGATGCAAAAAGAAATCAAGTGTAATCACTAATTATGCAGAGGGCATAACGATCCATGAACCTGACAGCAATGGCTTGATCAATACAGCAAACAGCAGTTCGGTGCAGGTGCCGTTATCCGGCCAGGGCTCAATCACCCATCTCTCTTATAGTAGCGCGGGGGGGGAATTTGCCTACACACATCATGTTGGAGATGTACCCTTGGATATCTACATGATCTTCACCAATAAAAGCGGTACGAGCAACAATAACAGTACCCAGGTTAGTTATAAGGATAGCCAATCCACGAGTAATTTTCCTGATAATACCTTTTCAAGCCGATCAAATGAAGTTTTTTCACAAGATATTTCCGGTTATGCTATTGAAAATGGTATTGGTTTAAGGGGGAAACCTCAGGCGACTCGCTTTAACGCATCTCCGTTGCCTTTTGTCGAGAATAGGAACTATCAGGCATTAAACAATCAACTGGTAGAACCTCGGAAAAACATTATTGGGGACGTTGATTCTTTCATCGATGTCGATGGACAAGGCGCGACTGTTTTTATTCCATCGACTTTGAGGCAGGTTATCACTGACGGGACCATCACATTGAACCTTTGGGTTGAAAATGCGTCTTGGGGAAGTTGCAGCAAAGCGTACTGTATTAACCAAACCATTGTTGATTCCGTTGGAAGTAATTTTTTGAAAACAGGTAGTAACAACGATATTTATGATTGGGTGAGCAATATTTACGGCGCTCCTTGGGGAGCTCAAAATTATGGGAATTTGCTGGACCCGAGTGCCGCCAATCAAATCGATATCCTTTTTTTCGATATTGAAAATGATAACTCCACCATCGGCGGAATTTTGGGTTTCTTTTGGGCGAAAGACAATTATAAGAAAACGTCTTACAGCATTTCAAATGAGCGGCTGATGCTCTATATCGATTCTGTCCTGGTCGCCACTCCCGATCAAACCTGGGACATTACCGATTACTGGCCTGCTGAAATGGTGGCAACCATGGCTCATGAGTTCCAGCATATGATTCAGTTTTATCAAAAGTCGATTCTGAGAAACCTGAGCGGCAATGAAGGGGAGGTATGGCTCAATGAGATGGCATCCATGGTTACTGAGGATCTTGTGGCGGAGAAACTTGGCAATATCGGACCTCGCGGTGTCGCGGCGACTGACGGTACAGCTGGAGCGGCCAATAATCACGAGGGAAGATTGCCCCTTTTTAACCTTTATCTCAACAAAGGCGTCACGCAGTGGAGTCTTACCAGTTCACCACTGCCGAATTATTCCGTCAGCTATGCCTTTGGCGCTTATTTGGTGAGAAATTTCGGTGGTCCGGTACTTTTCAGGAAGATCGTTCAAAGTGGCCGCACCAATTATCTGGCAGTCGAAGAGGCCGTACAGGCACTTGGGTACGATGAAACGTTTGAATCGCTATTAAAGAAATGGGCTGTGGCTTCCCTGATTTCGGATAGCACAACCGCGCCTTCAAGCTATCGGTATAATATCGGTGGCTTTTTCAATTACGCGTTGGACGGTGTAAATTATAATCTAGGGTCGATCAATCTTTATAATTATACGGATGGCAGCATAATTGGACCGCAGTTTTATTTGCCGGGCGACCTTATAAACCTGACGAGTAGCGACGGTTATTCCAATACTTTCGTCGAGGTCATCAATCAGAAAACCGGTACATTTACGTCGAATATAATGATGGGAAATACGGTGAAGTTGACGGTGGTTACCAAGGCTCCATAGTCTATTCAGAAAGATGAAACAAAAAGCTAATTTAAACAAAAGATTTATTTTAACTCCTTTGATTTTCATCGTCGCTTTATTTATCATGGGTCAGTCAAGCGGTCTTTTGATTATTGAGGGAACTCTGGTGACTAGGGGCAATACGCCAAAGCATTATTTGACTCTTACCGATAAAGATAATCAGACTTACCGTTTAAATGCGGCTGATAGCTCAGCCGATCTTTACCAGTACCTAGGACAGGAAGTCCGCCTCTCAGGCAAAGTCGTCTCGAAGGCTTTGGGACCGGGCTTTCCAGCTCTTTTTGAGGTTCATGAAGTCATCCGGTAGTCTGTAATATCCCTAAGAAATATTTTAATTTGTTTTTTTAAGAGCAATAACTTCGTTAAAAAACCTACTTAAACCACACTAAGTGTTTTATATAATATAGCGGTTTAAATAAACCAGGTCATTTTCGATATAAATAATTATGCAAATGGACGGACAGGAAAACAAGATTAAGTGGAACGAGAGAATCAAAATCAAGGATCTTAAGGATAAAACTGGCCAAATCCATAGCCTGACCGGCTGGGTTTTTTTCACCAGAAAATCAGGAAACATCCGTTTTATAGGCTTAAGAGACGGAAGCGGTAAGATACAAGGGGTTCTCGTTAAGGAGGAAGTCGATCAGGCAACCTATGATCTTTTTACGCGACTTAAACAGGAAACCTGTATCCAAATGAGTGGTATCGTTCAGGAATCGAAGAGAAACCGCTTTGGAGTGGAAATTTTGGTCAAAGAAATCGAAATCATTTCGATTTCTGAGAATTTTCCCATCACTCCCAAGGAACATGGAACAGACTTTCTGCTTTCAAACCGACATCTGTGGTTGCGCTCCAGCCGTCAGTTGGCTTTATTTAATATACGCAATAAGGTAATTCAGGGTATGAGGGATTTTTTCGCTCAACATGATTTCGTTCAAATGGATTCGCCTATATTGACTCAGAACGTGGGTGAGGACCCCAAAGGATTATTTAATTTGAGTTATTTCGATTTGGGGGAGGCCTATTTGGCTCAGACGGGTCAGCTTTACCTGGAAGCCTCTATTTTTGCACATGGCAATGTCTTTTGTTTTGGACCCACTTTTCGGGCAGAAAAATCGAAAACAAGAAGACATCTGACAGAGTTTTGGATGCTGGAGGCGGAAATGGCCTTTATGGATAACGTGGATAATATGGATGTACAGGAAGATTTGATCCGTTTTGTAATCACCAAAGTTCTTGATGAATGTTCCTGGCATTTAAAAGAGCTTGAAAGGGACGTGGAAGCGCTTAAGGGCTGTATGGAGCCCTTTATCCGTTTAAGTTATGACGAAGCGGTCGTTATTTTACAAAATAAGGGTGCCAAGATAAACTGGGGCGATGATCTGGGCGCAACAGACGAGACGCTCTTAACCGGAGATTCTTTGGTGCCGGTATTTGTTTACGACTACCCAAAAAAGGCGAAAGCTTTTTACATGAAGGAAAACCCGCTAAATCCAAAGACTGTAAAATGCGCCGATCTTTTAGCACCAGAAGGTTACGGCGAGATTATCGGAGGCAGTCAGAGAGAAGACTCAGAGGAAAAACTGGTTAGCCGGATTTTAGAGGTTGGTCTGCCGATTGAGCCCTACCAATGGTATGTCGATCTAAGGCGTTACGGCAGTGTGAAGCATTCTGGTTTTGGTATCGGGTTGGAAAGGCTGGTCGGTTGGATTTGCGGGATTCATCACATCCGGGAAACGATTCCTTTTCCACGCATGATGGAAAGAGTTTACCCATAGTCTAATCACACCTGAAAATGAGAGTCTGGGCAATTTCAGATACGCATTTTTCTAATGATCAATCAAAACCCATGGATTGTTTTGGGGAAATCTGGGTTGATCACACTTCCAAGATCAATGGAAACTGGAAAAAATACGTCAGTCATGACGATATTGTTATGATCGGTGGAGATATTTCCTGGGGGAATCAACTGGAAACCGTTTTGCCGGATTTGGTGACGCTTTCTGAATTGCCTGGAATAAAGAAGATCATGGTCAAGGGAAATCATGATTATTGGTGGAGAAAGGCTGAAAAAATCAAGAACAAAATACCCGCGAACCTGGTCATGCTGGAGGGGAACGCCGTAAAGCATCATGAAATGGCCTTTTGCGGCACAAGGGGTTGGTTGGCTCCCAATGATCCTTATTTTACCGCGATTGATCAAAAGACATACAACAAGGAGCTGAAACTTCTGGATCAGGCACTTCAAGAAGCGGTAAAACTTAAACCTAAAGAGGGTATTCATCTTCTGATGCATTTTGCTCCGTTTACCTCAAGGGGTGAAACAACGTCTTTTTTTGATCTGATACGAAGTTATCCCGTATCAACCTTGAGTTTCGGTCATTTTCACAAAAAAGAGGAATGGGAAACCACCCCGACTGGAAAAATCGATCATATCGATTGTTTTTTGACTTCGACGGATTATCTGGGTCATAAACCCCAGATGATTTGGAAAACGGATTAGAAAGATTGAGAGTCAAGCTCAAGTCAAACTTAAGGCGGCTCCAAAGGCTCCAGAGAACTGGGCATCCTTTGCCAAAAAAAGTTCGTGTTCAGACAAATTGTCATTGAAGTAATTCAGCAGGATGGGATGGTGTTGCATCACCCCGCCGGAAAAAATAACCTTGCCGGACTCGATTGAGGTGATTTCAAGGACCCTTTTGGTAATTGAGGTATAAAGGGCATGGGCCAGATTCTCGATTTTTTCGCCGCTAACCAGGATCTTGATCATTTCTTGTACCGCAAAGACGGTGCAGTAACTACCGAGATTGAGTTTTTTATCGTGCTTTGTTGCAAGAGAAGGTAAATCTTTCAGTCTGATATCCAGCCTGTGACAAATCTCATCCAAAAAAGCGCCGGTTCCGGCCGCGCATTTCCGGTTGATGACAAAATCCAAGATCTGATGATCCTTTATTTTTATGATTTTGGAATCCTGCCCTCCAATATCGATGAGGCTGAAATCAGATTCATTTTTATAAAGAAACTGGATTCCCAGGAAGTGGGCCTTAATTTCTGTGAGCTTGTTGTGAGTGAAGGGGATATGATTTCTGCCATAGCCGGTCGACGCGATAAAGTGATTTATTTTGATTTGTTCATCGGTATCAGAGGCTGGTTCTGAAAAAGGAGATTCTGGAAAATCAGAACTATTAAGAAGATTTCTGACCTGTTTGATTAAAGGAAAAAGGGTTTTTCCTTTGGATTTGTTGATGATTTCACCCTTTGATGTGATTAAAACGACTTTGATCGCGCTACTGCCAAGATCGATTCCCCAATAATAATCATCAGACATGGAAGTTTTATAAAAGGAATATAAGATTATTCAAGGATTTCCAAAAACGCCTCGATTCGGTTTGCGGATTGTTCATCGGAAAAACACCTTAAATCGTTTAAGTCCCCATCAATGACCACCGACTTGATGCCTTTTGAGCGGAGTCGGTTGGGCAGGTTGTAATGAATATTGGTGTTGTTGGGACAGGTCTTGGCATTGTGAAAAACAACACCGTCAATATTAAATTCCTCAATGATATTTAAGATGTACTCTTCCTTGTAGTGATCATTCCGGTTGATAAAAATTTTCAAGTAGGCAAGAGCCATGCTTTCTAAGGGTTTTTCTGGATTAAAATCCGAGAATATCCAGCTGTTGCAGTAGGTCGAGGCGACTATGGATGCGTGATGATTATCAAATAACCCCGAAAGACTTCTTAATCGTCCCCAAACCGGCATTCCATCCCAGTAAAGCCTAAATCGTTCTTGGTTGTCCGAACCTTGTCGAGCGATTTGGGCGGTGATTTCGCTGTAAAGTTTCTGATAAAAATCTTTCGCGATTTCAGTCCCTCGCAAAACAACGATTGGGCCCATACTGATAGTTGCGTCAAAAAAATCAAAAGGGCTAGGGCTGTTTCTGCATAAGCCAAGGACATCTGCCCAAAGGTCGGTGGCTTCCTTTGAAAGCTTAACGGCCTGAGCCAATCGATCGGGCTTGATTTTTGAGTGGGTGATTTCTTCTAAAAACAAGATCAGTTCTTTATATTGATCCGTTACGTCGCGAATATGAGATTGCTGGATTTCCGGCAGGTTGGTCGGCGGATGAATACCGAAAATGGGAGCTTGGTACTGCCGGGAAAAAAACTCGAACCAGTGCATCACGTCTTTGCACTGGTTGGTGCAGTAAACTAGAACATCCGGCTTGGGAACGCTTTTGATCCCGTAGGCTCTCTCCAAAGGGGTGAACCCCTGAAGATAAGCACCGATATCGCTTCTGAGGTAGCTACAGATATCTTGCGAATAACCACGGCTGTCAGCCAGCGGTATCGTTTTTTCAGTCGTTCTGGTGGCTCCCAGAAGCGCTCCATGGTTTTCTGGGAAATAGACCTCGAAATCCATCGCCCTTAAGATTTCAGCCGGACCGACCGACGTGCACCAGGCGACTTTCCGATCAGGATTTCTTGAGGCTTCATCCAGACTGAGAAAGTGATTTTTCATCACTTCTTTCATATCCATCGCGACCTTGTTGTGAAGATGATGTGTTCTCTAAATGCGTCTAAAGTATATAATGTCCAAAGCGGTTTTGAAAGGAGTAATTGGTTTATTCTCGATAGAAGGAGGGGTGAAGGTATGGGTGTTTGAAATTTGTGAGTAGGCGCGAGTGGATCGAAACGCAGATTGAATCCTCACGCACAGGCGAAGTGGAGCAGAAAAGGGGGAACTTCACCTATGCGCTTGGAAGTGAAAATAGGGGTTAATCATCAAAATTAGGTCCAACCCGGTGGCAACCATAGCCGTAACAGGATTGAGCGGTTTCTGAGCCATTTAGATCCAGTCCGTGACATTCCTGACAAGTACAAGGATTCAGATCGCTACAGCCTGTCAATTCCAAACGGTTCATTTCGAGGCCTCCAGGATGTAAAATTCCATGCTCTTCATAGGCATGGCTCTCAGGCAGGTTCCAGGTTTCCAAATGGCACTGGTAGCAAGACTGGGCAAAAGCCGAACCTTTCAGGTCCGTACCGTGACAATCGATACAAGTGTCGTTGGTCGGGTCGTCGTAACCCACCGCGTGCCAGGCTTTGCCGATATCGGTGTCATGGGAGGGGTCCGACAGATCGAATTTCTCGAAATGACATGCGAAACAAGTCCTTCCTGTGGTTCCGCCGGTCAGATCGTCGCCATGACATTCCGTGCATTGATTGACGAAGGGCTCCTCGTAACCGAAAGCGTGCTTGGTTTCGCCGACAAAGGTATCATGAGAGGTGTCGTCATAATCCCATTTGTTGAGATGACAATCATAACAGGCGATATCCCCCGTCGTATCCTTTAAGTTCGCGCCGTGACAATCGGTGCAATTATTTCCCTTGGGATCCTCGTAACCCTCAACATGAAAGGATCCACCGAGGTCGATGTTGTGGGGGGTCTGGTAGTAGTCCCACATGTTGGCGTGACATAAATAACAGGAGACTTCACCGTTTTCTCCACCTTTGAGATCATCACCGTGACACTCAGCGCAGTTGTTGAGAGGGTCATCGTAACCCACCCCATGATTTTGAACCAGAACAGTCCGGTGAAAATCATCACCACGCAGGATTTCCTTTTCATCGCAGGAAATCAGCGAAATCAACGAAATCATCAGGATCACACCTATTTGTAAGAAGAAGCGGTCTTTAAGTTTCATTGCCTTTTGTTTAAATGAGTTTGCCTTCCCTGGGTTCATTATCCAAAATTTAATGGCTAATCATCAAAAGGTTGACCCTCGACATGACATCCTGAATTATAACAGGTTCTGGCCGTACCTCCTTCCGCTGTCCCTTTCAGGGTCGCTCCGTGACATTCTATACAGGTGCAGTTAACGCCACATCCAAAATCCTCAATATAATCCAATTCGTTCAATACGTCGGCATGAAGATAGCCGTGTTCGTTTTTCGTGTGAGTATCGGGTAGATTCCAAAGCTCACCGTGACATTTTATGCAGACCCGGGCGACTTGAGTGGGTCCGGTACCATGACAATCGTTGCAGCCTGTAGTTTCAGGATCTCGATGGCCTAAGGCGTGAAAGACGCCTTTCACGTTAACGTCGTGTTTTGTGTTGCCGTAATCCCATTTGTTCAAATGACAGGCGGAACAATTTCTCGCTACAACCGTTGAGGTGTCAGCGCTGGCATCAGTAGTCGTGTCGGCACTCGCGTCCGTGGTGATATCAAAAGCGGCGGCCAAAATAGCTGGGTCAATCAGATTTCCGTGACAGGAAGCGCAATTTTCTTCCACTGGTAGTGCGTATCCCTCAGCGTGTCTGGTTCCTTTGATGTCAATATCATGGGAAGTATCGCCGTAATCCCATTTGTTCAAATGACAGGCGTAGCATGAAAGCTGGGTGGTATCGCTGGAAAGATCGACACCGCCGTGGCAATCGCCGCATTTCTCTGTAAAGGGGTTCTTGAAACCATCGGCGTGAGGAGAATCGACCAACATGTTTTCATGGGGAGTCAGATAGAAATCCCACAAGTTGTTATGGCAATCGAAACAGGACCGGGCGGTTTCACTGCCAAGTAGCTTATCGCCATGGCATTCCTCGCAGTTTTGATTAAAAGGATCCTTGTAGCCAACCGCGTGCATATCGCCCGTAGCGTCGCTTACTAGATCGACGTCATGGGAAGTATCGCCAAAATCCCATTTGTTTAAATGACATTTGTAGCAGGAAGGAGCGGATTTCAGTCCTTTTAAGTCTCCTCCATGACAACCGATACAATTGTAAAGCGGGTCCATCAGTCCCTCTCCGTGCTTGGCTGTCCCGCTTAAGCCGGAGTGATTGACATCGCTTGGCATTTGTGATTGATAGGCCTCAGGTTCTTGCAGGTACTCACATGAAGAAGCAACGAGAATCATTAAACCTAATAAAGTGAAAATGAGTAAATGTTTTTTTATGTTAATTATTGATCCTAAAAACATGATCTATCCCGCAATATGGTTAAAGCAAAATTTATCAGATTTGATATTTAATTAATCATCAAAAGGTTGGCCAAGTCTATGGCAATCAGAACTATAACAAGACTGCGCGTAGCCTCCCTGAAGGTCTTTCCCGTGACAGTCGCTGCAATTATTAAAGGGATCCGCGTTCGGTGACCTTGGATGCAGATAGCCGTGTTCAGAAATACTGTGACTTTTTGGGACATCCCATTTATTGAAATGACATAAGTAACATGAGGGAGCACTGCCTTTACCCGTCAGTCTGAGGCCGTGACAATCGGCGCAAAAATTTTCGGGGTCGTCATATCCTTCGGCGTGAAGGTAGCCATTAATATTGGTATAATGCTGTTCTAAGATGGTCCAGTTATCTTCATGACATTGTAAACAGGAAGGTCTGTTTCCTGTACTTGAGCCTTTTAGCTCTCTTCCGCCGTGACATTCAGCACACTGCTGTTTAGCCTGCACCATACCATTGCGGTGAGGTACCCCTTTGATTATAATTTCATGCTCATCTGTATCCCAAAGATTTCCATGACAGCTATAGCAACTAGGAACCGGACCGTTACCATTTAGATTGATTCCATGACAGGCGCTACAGTTGTTGGCGCCTCGGTAGAGTTTCTTGCCATGATGCACACCATTAAGGACGATGCTGTGATTGGTAAGGGTATCCCTGCAACTTATTGCACCAAAAGCGATCAATAGAATCGAAAACAGGAGCAGGAACTTATTTCTATTGAAAAAAGAAGTTATTAATTTCATCTTGCTTTCTTCTTTGTGAATGTTTGGGTTTAATTATAAAAGCTGTTTTTTATTTAATCTTACTTTATCAAGCGAAAGTGAAACAATGATGAACAAAAGATGAATTAAATTTAATAATCGAATAAACAGTAAAATTAATACCAAAACTAACTGAAATTATAAGTTATATTTATACAAATATCCACAATAAAAAGTTTTGATCAACTTTTATCTTTTTGAGATACAGCTGATTCCTTCTAAATGATTAAATATATCTTGCGCAGTCTATATATTCAAAATAATCCTTATTGTGTATACTTGACAATCATTTTTACAAAGAAGCACTAGTCTTTACCGATAAACCATTTAAATTTCAGCATTGTCTATTTGACTTGAAATCAAGTAGAATTACGAAACAAAGTCTGCATGATAATCTTTTTCATATTGCTTTATAAGGTATGTTTAATATTAGTTCCTTTGAAGATTAAAATAAAATATGATTAATAAAGTAGTTGACAACAGTCAACCTGTCTTATATTTTGTCTGAATATTGAATGAAAGGGGCCGGTAGCTCAGTAGGTAGAGCACCTGACTTTTAATCAGGTTGTCCTGGGTTCGATCCCCGGCCGGCTCACCATGTAAATGGATGAATAATGAATTGTGTCCCCATCGTCTAGTCGGCCTAGGACACCGCCCTTTCACGGCGGCGACAGGGGTTCGAATCCCCTTGGGGATGCCATTTTAAAGCATCTCAAACAATTCAAGATCAATTTCAATAAAGTTATTTTTAGATTGATTTACCCACCAAAAAAATTATCTTGTCTAAAACTCAACTGAGTGAGTGTCTCACTTTGTCAGTATGCCAAGAAAATCCTTTGATCCTTATACCCACGACCTATTAAAAACGCTCATTAATAATTCAACCAACTAATAAGCTGTGCCTTAGTATTTAAAGTGCCTAATTGGATTTTAATGGATTAAGTTGGGGAGTTATCGCGCTAAATAATAAGGGAATGATGATTTTGAGGTATGTATTTCTGGGAGAGTTCAATTCCGTTCTCAACTGGCCCTATAGTTCAAGGCCAATTGAGAACGGATATTAATTTGAAGCTAAAAAACTAATTAATTACTTCTCAAGACTTTTTAAATCCGCGATTCTTTTAGCTAAACGAGCTCTTTCCTTGGAATAAAAATCCTGCCCACCAAGGCTCAGGGCCTTGTTGTAGTAACCCATAGCCTCATCGTTATTTCCCATAGCTTCAGTTACAACGGCGAGGTTATAGACAAGATCCGCTCTGTTGCTTTGGGCTTTTATTTTAGCCTCGAGTTGTTCTGCGGCCTGAGCATAGGCCCCATTTTTAATGATCTCAATGATGGGTCCCATATCATCAGCCTCTTCATCCAACTGAACATTTTGGGTTTGATAAGATGGCGTGATATCCGCAACCAGCAATTCGATTGCGTTTACCAAAGCGTTTTGTTTGGCCATATCTTTGCTCTCATCCTGATTTTTCCCGTTGTATTCCTTCTCAGCCAACTTAACCGCTTTGTTCTCATCCACACTTGTTACGCCGATCAAAGCAGAACCATTATAGACAGTTTTTGCGGGGCGGACAACCTTACCATTCCTTACCTGAGCAGGTATTCTTTCAGAATCCGCGTTGACTTCAAAGGCCTCTATTTTAAAAAAAACTTCACCCGGCTTTGGCTCGGCGTTTGTGACTTCGGCCGTATCGCCCATCAACTTTATTTCAATTCCTTCATTTAATCTGTCTGAGAGTTGCCACCATGCGGTTGCTCTTAATTTATCACCTAAAGCGGCAGTGAGTTCTTCCTTTAAACTACGTCTGCCTTCCATCTGAACCAGCATAAATTGTTTTTTTGAACCGAAGTTATACTTTGACGGCACAGGCGTTTTAATCGCAACGGTCGGCGTACATCCGGAAAACATAAACGCGACGATCATAAGGGTTAGAAAACCTCCAAAACTGAACAATTTTCTCATCTTAGACTCTCCTTTTATGGTTAAATTTATCAACTAGAAATGTATAAATATCTGTGACATTATTGATAAATAAATTCAAGTATTTTAATAAAAAAAAAATATGCCGTCTAAAGACTGATTGATAAAAGATTCTATTGATATAAAAGTGGTTTGTTATTTAATAAAACGCGATAATTAGAGGTGGAAAATTTAAAGGAGTGCTTATTTTTTAAGAGTATTTCCCTCAGGAGCCAAAGCACCTTCGATTTTACATAGCTTTAAATTGTCGGCTTTTAGGTCTGAACCAGAAAAGTCGGTCCCCGATAAATCATCATTATAAAATTGCGCCTGTTTAAAAGACACTTTATTAAAATGAGAATGGGACAGGTTTGAACTATAAAACCGAGTATTGGCTAGGTTCGAGTCGCTAAAATCGGTTTTTGATAGCTCACATTGACAAAAACAGGAGCTATTTAAGTCAAGACCCTTAAAGCTCGTATCTTTTGATTTCACGTTGCCAATAAATGAATTTGAAATTTTGGCGTCAGATAAACCAACTTCATTTAATAAGGAATTCTCGATAATTGTTTCTTCCAGATTGCTTTTATTTAAACAGGTTTTCTCAAAAATTACAGAATCGAGATTAGATCCCATAAGGTTGGTACTAGCGAGATTTGCGAAACTAAGATCAACTCCAGTAAGATTGACGTTTTTCAGGCTGGAGCCAAATAAGTCCGCCTTTGAAAAAGTTGCGTAAGACAAGTCGGAATTATCAAGAACTGACTCTCTGAAATTGGCGTTTTCGAAATTAGTGTTATTTAAATTTGTCCCTGATAGATTCTGCTTAGAGAAATTTGATTCTTTCAAATTGGCACCACTTAAGATGATTCCTTTTAATTTCGCGTTATTGAATTTCACGCCTTCCAAGTTGGCGTTGGTAAAATCAGCCCCTGACAAATCAGCTTCTTCCAGGTTGGCGTTCTTCAAATCTGCGTTTTTGAAATTAGCTCTTTCTAAACACAAACCCTTTAAATTTAAATTGCTTAAATCAGCTGACTCGAAAACAACCCTTTTTAGGTTTGAGCCTTCAAAATTGGCTTGGCTTAATTTAGCTAGAGAGAGGTTAGCGCCTTCAAAATTGACGCTCTTTAAGCTTGCTCCAGTAAAATCGGATTCCTTAAAGTTACCGAAGGATAAATTTGAACCGTCCAATATTTTTTGTTTAAAATCCTTGCGAAGCATGACGACACCTTCCAACCGGGAGTTTGAAAGATCATTCAAATCAATATTGACTTTATCATAGGTTTCAGGTCTTTCCCATGCTTCCAATTTCGCTTCGATCGTTCTTTTTGAGAGAACTCTTCTTGGTCTCGCGACTCTCAACAACCCGATAACGATAACGACCAACCCAAAAAGAGTCATATAACCAATTCGGTCAGTGACTCTTTCAACAAAAAGAATGTAATCCGGGTGGGTGATTGACGCAACAACCACTAACCAAATCAAAACACTACATACGGTGATAAGCTCCCCTATACGAACGATCAGATAGTTTGGTTGTGCTTCGGTTTCCATTGGGATTCTTAATTATTTCGTAGAATTTAATTTATATTTTCATAATTAATTAATACTAGGTCAATTTTTATTTCTTATCAAGCAACTTTTATGATTTATGATGAGAAAGTTAAATTGATATTTTTGCTTAGCATGCTATTTTTCATATTAAAAAATTAGTATATTTCAATTTAATTTTGCCTTTCAATATTCTCAGTAGGATTGTAGTGTAACGGGTGATATAAAAAATCACATGGTTGGTTGAACGATTTCATGTAATTGAAAGACGCTGACCAACAAAAAGCTATTTAAACAACGTTATAAAATGCAACATGGGATATCAATGTGTTAAATAACCTGGTTAATAAACTAAGATAATGCTTAAATTAATTATTGATCGAATAAAATCAATAAAGCGACTTGAGTATCCGACAGCCTTTAGATTGATTGCCTATACCAGTCTTTCTATCTTCTTATCCGAACTGTTGGTTATGTACTTCATCTCATACCTTGAGATCAGAGACTCCTTGGCGGTTACAGGTGTTTTAGACGCGACTGTTTTGATTATCATGACGACCCCAATTTTGTATTTTTCCATATACCGTCCGTTCGTTAAGCATATCGTAAATCAAAAATCGGCTGAAAAACAAATTTTAGATAACAAGCTTCAATTAGAGAAAAGCCAATTTCAACTCAAAGAGGTTTTCCAGCAGAGACAAACAATTCTGGATAATACATTTATAGGGATTGTGCTGGTACAAGAAGGGGAGTTTGTCTGGGCAAATCAGAGGTTTCTGGAAATGTTCGGCTATATCGATGTAAATTTTCACCAAAGCAGTATCGATAGTCTTTTTTATCATGAATCGGATTATCATGATTTTATAAAAAAAAGCCGACAATCCCTCTTTGAAGGAAATACCTATGTATCTGAATTTCTATGCAAAGGTGTCGAAAAGCAAAAATTCTGGTGCAATTTAAGTGTTAAGGCGATTTCAAGGTTGGATTTCAGCAAGGGATTGATCTGGGTGGTAGAGGATATTGATCGTCGGAAAATGATCGAGGAAAATTTCAAGCAACAGCACAATCTTTTGGAATCCATCAGTAGCGCTGAGTCAATGTTTATAGTTGATACGAATAAATACGCGGTCTACGAAAAGCTGATGAATTCTCTTTTTAAGCTCACGGAAAGTAAATTCGGTTTTATTGGTGAGCTTCAATACGATGACCAGGGTGAACCTTTTTTAAGAAATTACTTTTTTTCGTTTGACTTTCTTCAAGCAGAAAAAGTTGATCTTAAATATAAAGCGATGCGACAAGGGATTGAGTTCAGAGATTTTAACAATCTTTTTTGCGAAGCAATCAACAGTGGGACCTTTGTCATATCCAATAATCCAAGCAGTGAATTAGTCAAACGTATTCCCTCATGGCATCCGGCTATAACTTCTTTTTTTGGTATACCCTGCTATCAGGGAGAAAAGCTGGTCGGAATGATCGGCATAGCCAACAGAGAACAAGGCTATGCCAAGGATCTTTTTGATTTTCTTCAACCATTTATTTTTACTTGCTCAAATATTATTTCTTCAGTCGATAACGAAAATAAAAGGTTAAAAGCGGAAGCTGCTTTAAAAGAGAGCGAAATCAAGTTTAGAAGTGCTTTTGATTATGCTGGCGTTGGAATGATTATCGCAAATTTGGATGGAAAGTTTATTAAAGTGAATCCGTCCTTTTTGAAAATGATCGGTTATTCCGAGGAAGAGTTGTCTACTTTGAAATTTATGGACATTGTAAGTTCAGACGACGTTTTTGCTTGGAATAAAGAATATCAGGAACTGCTAAAGGGTGAAAGGTCTCATTTTCAAGCCGAGGCAAAATTTCTCTGTCAGGATGGGTATAGTATCTGGACGATTATCAATGTAAGTTTGGTTCGGGACCGCGCCGATAAACCAGTCACCCTGATTGCGCAGGTTCAGGATATTAATTTTAAAAAGAAGGTGGAAGAGGAGTTAAAACTTTCAAAGGAGTGGGCCGAAGCCGCAAGTCAAGCCAAAACACAGTTTTTAGCAACAATGAGTCACGAGATCAGAACTCCTATGAATGGCGTAATCGGAATGAGCGGTCTATTAATGAATACGAAGCTGACCGCTGAGCAGAAAGAGTATGTCAATACCATCAAGATCAGCGGTGATAACCTTTTGATGATCATAAATGATATCTTGGATTTGTCAAAGATTGAGGCTGGTAAACTCGAATTGGAGGATGCACCATTTAAACTCAGACAATGCATTGAGGATACTTTAGATATTTTTACTTTCAAGGCATTTGAAAAAAAACTGAACCTTTTTTATCAAATAGAATTTGATGACCCGGTATTTATTCATGGTGATATCACCCGACTTAGACAGATTCTTGTCAATTTGATCGGAAACGCGGTGAAGTTTACGGATAAGGGCCATATAATGCTGACGGTTTCTATCTTAGATAGAAAAAATAATCATTTAACACTCGAATTTTCCGTTGAAGATACCGGAATCGGAATTCCTATCGAAAGGCAAAAAAATCTTTTTGAAGCATTTTTTCAGGTTGATTCTACAACGACAAGAAAATATGGTGGAACCGGACTGGGTCTCACTATCTGTAAGAGGTTGTCCATGTTAATGGGAGGAGATATCCAAGTCACATCCGCAACGGAAAAGGGATCGATCTTTTCATTTAGTATCCAAACCGATTCTGTCGAGCTTAAATCTGAAAAGTTCGATAAAAAAAACCTGCCATTTTTTAAAAATAAGCGAGTTTTGCTTCTGATTGACCACCCAATTAGACGTGAAATTCTATCAAAACAATTTGAAAAATGGGGCATTCAGCATCAATCAGCCTCACTTGAGTCAATTGATAGTGAGGTGTTGAAGCCACAAGAATTTGATGCGGTATTGAGCGACCTTACAATAACTAATAATGATAAAACAAGTCTGATCAAGCATTTGTTTTCGTCAAAAAAGTGGAGTAAACATCCGTTAGTCCTGATTAGCGATAATTCAAGATATCTGAAGAAAAACAGAAATAACCTGTATTTTTTATCTAGACCTATTAAAACGGTTCAACTCTTTAATACTTTGGGTAGAGCGTTCGGTTTGAAAGAACATCTGATCAGTTATACCGAAAACAAGGATGTTCTGTTAAATCCTAATCTCGCGGTTACCCATAATGTAAATATTATGGTAGCAGAAGATAATGCTATTAATCAGAAGCTTGCTGAAAAGATTTTAAATAAACTCGGCTATAAACCTATAATCGTTGAGAGTGGTTTGGAAGTTATCGAACAGCTCAAGGTCAGGCAATTTGATCTCATTTTTATGGATATCCAAATGCCCATCATGGACGGTATGGAAGCTACTAAATGGATCCTGGATAATATCCCGGATGGAAAAAGACCGGTAATCATCGCCATGACCGCCAATGTTCTTCCAGAAAACAGGTTGAAATATCTTGATTTGGGAATGGATGATTTTATTGGCAAACCGGTTCTGCCTGAAATGATTCAAACCGCAATTGAAAAATGGGGAAAGAAGGATCTGAAAAATAATAATCAGCCTGAACCCGCGCAGTTGACCGAACTCGACTTTGATGGACATCAAATTGTCGATCATCAATTGATTCAATCCAGAAAGGACTTGGATAAGGATTTCTTTAAGATCATTATCGATATGTTTCAAAACGAGGCACCTCCCTTGATTCAGGAAATCAAAGAAAGTATTGAGACATCGCAATACCATCAAATTAAAGAACTAGGTCATAAACTCAAAGGTATGTGTGCCAATATTGGAGCCGAATTAATGAGGGAGGTATCTTTTCAAATTGAGAAAAAAGGAGAAAGAAAAGATCCAAATGACTTGACTATTCTGATTAATTCACTAGAGAATGCATATAAAAATACAATGGTTGAATTTTCAAAGATAGTATCGATAGCTTGAGTATTGGGTTGCTCATCTAAACAGAAGTCAACATTACTACTTATCGTTTTTTCACCCAACAGTTTTATTAAACCATTCCTTTTAAAAACATGAAAAAAACAAAATTAATCTTTTTAGGAATTTTTGCGGTGATCTATTTGGCTTTCTTTGGTTTGGTTTCTTTTGCCGAGACGGGAAAACAGCCCGACCCGAATATGGTGAAAAAAGGCAAGGTTTCTTATGATAAATATTGTGCCTCGTGTCATGGAGAAAAAGGAGATGGAGAAATCGCGCCGCCAATAGGGATTCGAGGTCCGGATTATTTTGCCGCGCCTGGCTTAAATGGAAGCGCGCATTCTTGGCACCATACCGATGAGAATTTGCTGAAGGTTATTATGGACGGATCTTCCAGGACTCCGAAAATGAGAGCCTGGAGGGATGTGTTCGATAACAAGACAGCCGAAGAAATCCTTGCTTATTTTAAAAATTGGTGGCCTAAAAGGCTCCTTGAGTGCCAAGGACCTAAGCATATGTCTTGTATGTAAGCTTAATATCCTATCAGAAACTAACCGGAAACATCTTTTGAAAGATTCTTCGTTTTGGTTAAAAAGGGGTTTTTCAGATTGAACCTGTTAAAATTGCCGTAGTAGAGATTCTGCCAGTGATTCGCCTCAATAAAAAAGAGCCTCCGCTCGATATAAATTCCTGAAAAACAAGAGAAAAAAGCCAACAAAGATAATCCAGCGACAAAGGGGGCTTTTGGTTTAAGCAAAAGGCTGGCACTCCATAAAACAATCGGAGTCAGGTAAACCAGAAGCAAGACCCCTCGTTTTTGAACAGCTTTGGCTTTTAATGAGATGGGGTGATGATACTCGGTCGTATTGAAATGCTGATAGGCAGCGCCGGTATCCATAAGCTGAATTGAAGGCTCGCTGGAGCCGGTAGCGGATTGTTCGTTGACGCTGATATACATCCGGCTATTAAAACGGTAGGTTAGAAGCTTGGTGATTAGACCGAAGAAAGTAATAAGTAGAACAATAAAAACCGCTTGATCGGTCGCGGGTCGGTTATTGGCGGATAGAGATAAAATAGAAATCAAAAGTGAACCCCCGACGATAAAACCGGTTATGGTAAAATTGGCAAGGGTGTACTTGTTCGCCCACTCTTTAATAAAGCGGATGGAGGCATAAACCATCGAAGTGGAGATAAAGAAGGTTCCACTTGCTACAATTGCCATGGAACCTGTTACTTCCAACCAGAATTTGGGGTAAGCCATCATGATCAGTATAAGGTGCAAAGCCAAAAGAAAGGTAAAAACCGAGATTGTCAGGATTTCTTTGGAAAGCCAGGAGTGATTAAGTTTATTTAGGACTCTTGTAGCTTTTAAGGGGCTTCCCAGATGTAAAAAACTAGCGGCTATTCCAAAAAGCTGCATGATAAAAGCCAAGATACCGCTCTGTAGTAATAACTCATCGCTCACTTGTTCAGGGAAGAAAACCCTGAAAAGAAAGGACAAAACAAAAAGTCCTTGCCCTGAAGTCGATAATATCAGTAAATTTATGAGCGACATTTCTGGATGCATCTTGTTTTAATCTCCGTTTTGGTTTGGTTGCTCTTAAATGAGTTAAAACCTAAGGTGAAGCGAAATCCTCCGCATTTTTCAGTCCGGTCGGCTTCGGCCTTTTGTCAGGATCAATCTTGGCTTTTCTTTTGGCTTTGAAATCCTCCAGATCAACCCGAATATGATTGGTTCTTTTGGGCAGATAATGGTTCGATGGATTCGCTTGGGATTCCGGTAAAAGCTTGTAGCCGTGTTTATCCTTGATCTGATTTGAAACTTCGCTTTGTGGATCATCGATATCTCCAAAGCTTCTGGCTCCGGTTGGACAGGCCAAAACACAAGCCGGTTGTCTTTCGTTAACGGGAAGAGACTCATTGTTGATCCGATCGGCGCAAAGAGTGCATTTTTTCATCACACCTGCCAAAGGATCATATTCGCGACATCCATAGGGACAGGCCCAGGAACAATATTTACAGCCGATACAAGCATCGTAGTTAACTAAAACAATCCCGTCCTCCTCTCTTTTAAAGGATGCTCCCGTCGGGCATACCTCAACGCAAGGCGCGTCCTTGCAATGCATACAGGACTTCGGCAAATATCTGATTTCTGTATCGGGATATTGACCCACCTCATAGGTCTGCACGCGGTTAAACCAAACTCCGTCAGGATCCTTCCCATAAGGATTCACATCCGGCAGAGGACCATACTCGCCACCGGTGTTCCATGCTTTGCAGTTAACGGCACAGGCGTGACATCCGACGCATTTGTTGAGATCGATAACCAGTGCTTTTTGTGTCATTATTTTTTTCCTCTGATGAACTCGTATTGAAGAACAGCTGGTGGTTGTTTCAGGTGCTTTAATGGTTTGACTGCCTTAAACTGGGGCCAGTTGCCCTCTGTATCTGCTTTTTTAATCCCCACCATCAGATCAAACCACCCTGCCTGACCGCTAATCGGATCGCTGTTGGAAGTTTTTTTGCCGTAACCGTCACTGATTTCCTCTTTGATCAGGTGATTTAAAAGAAAACTCTTTTTTACTTCATCGGCATCCTCTGCCAGACCCCAGGTTCCAGGGAGTCTTCCAAGGCCATTCCAGGTCCAAACCGTGTCGGGTTGAACGGCCTGGGAGAATTTAATCTGCACTCTTATTTTGCTTAAACTAGACTCAACCCAAACCCAGTCTAGATCCTCCAAACCCAGTTCAGTGGCCTTAAGAGGATTGATATAAAGATAATTTTGGCCTAAAATCTGACGTAGCCAGGCGTTTTGACTGTCCCAAGAGTGGTACATCGGCATGGGCCTTTGAGTGATCGCGAAGAGAGGGTATTTTTTCTTGTCGATTTGAGTTTGCTCAAAGGGTTCATACCAAAATGGCAAGGGATCAAAGTAAGTCACGATCCTGTTTCTCTGATGTTCGGTTTTTGGTTGCCGTCCTTTCCTTAATCCCTTGGCCGCCAGTCTAAAACGCTGCATGGACTCTGAGTAGAGGTTCATAACGATGGGTTCGTTCTGGCGGATGAGTTTCTTGCTTTGAGCCCAATTTAGATAGCCTTGGTTGATGTTTCGGTTATACTTTATCGTGTCTTCAAGTTCGATATGGAAAAAGGATTTATTTTTTAAATAGGATTCGATCTGGTTACTATTGGGGGCGCCCGTCAGATGATTTTTTCCTTCCTCTCCTCTCCATCCGGCCAAAAAACCGATATTGGCACCAGGCGCGGGTTCCCATCTCTGGATAAAATCGAGATAATCCTTATAGATTGGCTCTTTGTTCTCATCACAAAATCCTTCAAGACCTAGATTATTAGCCAAATCAAGCAAGGTTTGTTGAAAGGGTCTGCAATCACCTTTGGGTTCTAAGATCGGTTGCCTGATCGCGTCGGCTGGACAGTCGTATTCACTGATAGGCCGATCCAAAAGGGAAATAACATCGTAACGCTCAAGATAAGTTGTATCGGGTAAGACCAAGTCGGCAAAGGCGACCTGCTCACTGAAAAAAGCGTCACTGACGACTAAAAATGGGATCTTGTATTGACCATCTTGCTCTTTTGCCTTGAGCATTTCCATGACCCCGCTTGTATTCATGGTCGAGTTCCAACTCATGTTGGCCATAAAGATAAAAAGCGTATCGATGGCGTAAGGGTCTTTATTATGAGCGTTGGTAATGACATTTTGTAAAAGCCCATGAGCAGAAAAGGGAAAATCCCAACTAAAACCCTTGTCAATGCGCAAGGGATTTTGGTCATCATCCACCATGAGATGTTCTGGCATGGAAGGAAAACCAAGTTCAGGAGCGGGCAAGGGGGTATTGGGCTTGATCTGGTCGGCGGAATGAATCGGCTTGGGACAAGGGGGTATCGGCTTCGGAAAAGGAGGCTTAAACCGAATACCTCCAGGCCTATCGATGATGCCAAGCAACATCATCAAAATCGATAAGGCACGGATTGTCTGAAACCCGTTGGTGTGAGCGGCAAGTCCTCTCATAGCATGAATTGAAACCGGATTTCCAGTGGTCGTTTCATGTTCATTTCCCCATGTATCGGTCCAGGGAATAGGCAAATGAATCGTTTCGTCCCTGGCGGTTACGCCGATCTCAAGGGCTATTCTCTCAATCGTCTCGGCTGAAACACCGCAACCTTCTGATACCTTCTCAGGAGAATAATCGTTAAGGACCCTTTCACTTAAGAGCTGCATTCCGGTTTTGAGGTCGCTACCGTCTTCACCAGAATAGCTACCGAAAAGAGCGGGCTCAATTTCAGGCTGATGAGGCTCCATTATAGACTGGCTTTTTTTATCCCAAACAGAGTGCTGGGTTTCATCCTGTTCGATTCCCTGCATAATATAAGGCATACCTTCAAATTCATTGCCTTCGTTCGTATGAATCAGATATGACGCGTTCGTGTGACTCAATAAAAAATCCTCGTCGAATAATTGGTTCTTGATCAGGACGTGGATTATTCCAAGGATAAAAAGCCCGTCGGTTCCGGGTTTAATGGGTATCCATTCATCGGCAATGGCTCCGTAACCCGAGCGTACCGGATTGATGACTACAACTTTACCGCCTTGCTCTCTCAGTTTGGACAGTCCGATCTTCATCGGATTGGAATCGTGGTCCTCGGCGACACCCATTAAAAGGAGATATTTTGTTCTGTCGAAATCGGGTCCTCCAAATTCCCAACTACTTCCCCCCACCGAATAGATCATGCCCGTTGCCATATTGACCGAGCAAAGACCGCCGTGAGCTGCGAAATTTGGCGTACCGAACTGTTTAGCCCAGAAAGATGTAAAAGCTTGCATCTGATCTCGGCCTGTAAAAAAGGCGAGTTTTTTAGGATCGGTTTGCCGGATATTTTTTAGACGTTCAGTGAAAATCTTCATCGCCTCTTCCCAACTGATCTCCTCGAAGTCGGCTTCGCCTCTTTCGGCTCCTTTACGCCTTAGTAAAGGCTTGGTAATCCTCGCCGGGCTGAATTGTTTCATCAAGCCCGCCGAACCTTTAGCGCAGATAACACCCTGATTGGTCGGGTGATCTGGATTACCCTGGATGTAGCGTATCTGATCGTCATTTAAGGTGACTTTTAAACCACACCTGCAGGCGCACATATAACAGGTGGTGTATTTGATTTCATCCTTCATGAGCTATGTCTCTTTATTTGGGCTGTTCAAATTGGTCTATGTATCTTATTAGCCAAGCAATATATAAATATATATATAATTAAAATCATAATGCAAGGAAATTAATAATAAAACTTCAGGCGCAGAATAAATGGGACTAAAAGCTGATCTGGACGATGGTTAAAGTATTATTTCAGAAAACTTTTTGAAATGGAATCTATATTTTCTCAATAAGGGAAACTTTAAAGAGGTTACCATGAAACTTCCCTTCTGAAAGATCGATTTTGCCGTGGTATAGCTGAGTGATATGCTTAACAATGGGCAAGCCCAACCCTGTTCCAGACTTATAAATATTTCTGGACTTGGACACAGTGTAAAAACGCTCGAAAATACGGGTTTTCTCCGCGTTGGGGATCAGGGGACCTTCATCTTCGACCTGGATTGTGATGTTTCTATCCTGCTTATATATCGAAATATGGATTTTCTTTCCCTTGGAATATTTGATTGCGTTTTCTATTAGGTTGGTCAGGATGCTAAAGAAGTGGTCATATAGGAGATACAACTCCTCGACATCGACATTGAAAAGTAGTTCCTTTTCGGATTCTCCGCTGAAACGGACTTGAATATCTTTGATGATATTTTTAACAATAACAGGGAAATCGACTTCGAATTGATCGCCGATAAAGTCGATCTTTTGAAGTTCAAGGACATCCCTGATAATTCCGTTGATATGGATGGAATGCTCAAGAATTTTATTGATAAAACGCCGGGATGTTTCGACTGGCATCTCCTTCTCACTCGATAGAGTTTCGGCGTAGCCCATGATCATGGACAAAGGGGTTCTTAGCTCATGTGAGAGGTTACCGATCAATTCCGTTTTGTAGTTCTGGTATTTTCTCTCGTCGGTAATATCGAAAAAAACCAACAATTTTTCCTCAAAATGGATACGAAGATCAACTTTGTAGTATCGATTAAAAAATTTCACCTCATTCCAATCGCAGTCTTTTTTGCTCTGTATGACCTCGATGAAAAGGTTTGAAAGGGTTTTGTCCTTAAAATCCGTCAATGCAATGGGGCCGTTGAAAGATTCAAGGCCGATAAATCCAAGAGCTATAGGGTTGCAGTATATGATGAATTGGTTGTCGTCGATCAAGATGATCCCTTCATCCAGCATGTTGAAGATGTGCTTTAACCTGTCCAATTCCTCCTTTTTGGAACGGATACGCAATGAAAAAAACTGACCTGTTTTTTCAATCAATCTTTTAATTGTCCTGCCCATGAATATTTGTTTGGTCTCTTTGCGAAGAATCGAAGGCTAATCTAAATTAAACTTAAAGATCAAAGCCGTAGCCAACTTTTGGGATCGATTTGATTAAAGACGACTGACTGCCCAGTTTTTTTCTTAAAGAGGAGATGTGTGAATCCACTGTTCTGGTATAGACATCCGATTCATATCCCCAAATAGTATTGAGAAGTTGGTGTCTGTTAAAAACCTGCTTGGGTTTTCTGATAAAGAGCATAAGCAATTCAAATTCTTTATGTGTCAATTTCGATTCGACACCGTTGATGTAGACTTCGTATTTTTCAGGAATTATTTCAATATTTTGATATATAAGTTTATTAGAAGTGCCGTTTTGGGATCGGTTTAATATTTTATCAATTTTGGTAATCAGAACCTGAAAGCTGAAAGGTTTAGTAAGATAGTCTTCGGCCCCTAGGTTCAATCCCTTTACAATATCTTTATCCTCGCTCTTTGCCGATAGTATCACCACCGGGATGGATTGCAACCTCGGTTTGTCTTTGATAATCTTTAAAAATTCAAACCCTTTTAAACCCGGCAGCATCAAGTCCAGCAAGATGAGGTCAACGGAGAGGTCTTCCAATACGATTAAGGCCTCGTTTGCGTTAGGCACTTCGATGATCTCTGAATTTTTATCTTTTTTAAGGTTATAAACGATCAGTTCCCTTAAATCATCCTGATCTTCGATGACGAGAATTTTTTTCATCTAAATGCTCATTAATTGGTTAACTTGATCTGTCTGACACTCGTCATTTTTAAAAGAGTCTAATGATTTACTAAAGATTGATCAATAATTTTCTCTAAATGGGTAAAACCATATATGAGGTGGGAGAGAGCTTGAGGGTTGCTTGTTTGAAATGAAGGTCTAACCGAAACGACCTGTAATATAATCTTCACTCAGTTTTTCCTGAGGATTAGTAAACATCACATTCGTCTCATCATATTCAATCAGTTTTCCCATGTACATGAAGGCGGTATAATCAGATATCCTTGCGGCTTGCTGCATATTGTGAGTGACGATGATGATGGTAACCTTTTTTTTAAGTTCGGCTGCCAGTTCCTCGATTTTAGAGGTGGAAATGGGATCAAGCGCACTGGTGGGTTCATCGAAAAGCATAACCTGGGGTTCAACCGCAAGGGCTCTGGCGATGACCAGTCGTTGTTGCTGACCACCAGAAAGACCGGTTGCCGGAAGCTTTAGGCGGTCTTTGACTTCTTTCCATAAAGCCGATGAACGCAAAGCACTTTCCACCCGATCCTTGATCTCGGTCTTGTTTTTGATTCCATTTAATTTAAGACCGTAGGAGATATTATCGGAAATACTCATTGGAAATGGTGTCGGTTTTTGAAATACCATGCCGATTTTACTTCTAAGTAGAGTGACATCAATGTTTTTACTCAAAATGTTTTGATTGTCAAAAAAGATTTCGCCTTGATAACGGTTACCTGGATAAAGGTCGTGCATGCGGTTGAAGCATCTTAAAAAGGTCGTTTTACCGCACCCGGAGGGACCGATCATCGCGACAATGCTGTGTTGTGGGATTTCAATGCTGACATCGAAAACCGCTTGGTTGTTACCGTAGAAAAAAGAAAGATTTTTTGAATAAAGCTTGATGTTTTTATTTCCAGGCATAGTCTATTTCGAAGAATATTTAAAAATGACCAGTAAACGTCCCAGGACTGTCAATAATAATATAGCCAAGATGATGACGAATGAAGCGGCCCATGCCATAGCATGCCAATCGTCGTAGGGTCCTGTGGCGTATTGAAAGATCGTGACCGTCAGAGAAGCCATCGGTTCTTCCATATTGAGGCTTATAAAGCTGTTGTTAAAGGAAGTGAACAAGAGCGGCGCTGTCTCACCGGCGATTCTCGCGATGGATAGCAGGATGCCTGTTAAAATGCCGGCAATCGCTCCACGGTAGACGACCTGGATAATGACTTTGTAATAAGGCGCACCCAGAGCAAACGCGGCTTCTCTGATACTCCAGGGTACCAGCGACATCATATCCTCGGTGGTTCTCAAAGTAACCGGAATCATGATCATGGCCAGAGACACAGATCCAGCCCATCCACTGAAATGACCCAAGGGCTTGACCATGAGGCTGTAAATAAAGGTACCCACAACGATGGTCGGAACGCTGATCATAATGTCGGAAATAACACTGATCAGACGACCGATTTTGGTCATTCTGCCGTATTCTGAGAGGAAAGTACCCCCTAGAATGCCAAAAGGAATTCCTATGACAATGGCACAGCCGGTTATCATAAATTGTCCGATAAAGGCGTTACGCATTCCACCGCCTTCAAATCCCGGAGGAGCTGGATCTTCTATAAACAGGTTTAAATCAAAAAAAGATAATCCATGTCTAAGCACATCGAATAAAATAAAAACAAGCCAAAACAAGCCGATGATGGAAGCCAGCAGAGAAAAACCAATCGCGATATTGTTTTGGATTTTTCTTTTCCTTAACCGTTCCATTTTTTGGATCCCTTATGAACGATAAATTTTGCGAAAGATAAGACAATGAAGCTAATAACGAAAAGAAGCAGTGATAATAAATATAAAGATGACATATAGAGGTTTGAATCCGCTTCGGTGAATTCATTTGCAAGTGTAACCGTGATGGTGGAGGTTGCATCGAAAAAGGACGTAGGAAATGCATGGCGGTTACCTAAAACGAACGCCACCGCCATTGTCTCACCCAGTGCCCTACCAAGCGCTATGATGATGCCCCCGTAGATCCCGAATTTTGAATAAGGCAGGATAACGTCTTTAATGACTTCCCACTCGGTTGTACCGATGCTATAGGCTGATTCCTTTAATACTTGAGGTGTCAATAAGATAGTGTCGCGAGCAATGCTGGAAATAAATGGGATGATCATGATGCTCAGGACGATGCTCGCGGTTAAGACATCGATTCCGAGGGGCGTGCCTTGAAAGATCGGACCAATAAATGGGATATCTCCGAAAACAAACTGAAGGCCGGGCTCGATATATTCCGACATGATAGGAGCGAAAGTAAAAAGTCCCCACATACCATAGATGATACTGGGGATTGCGGCCAACAGTTCAATGGCAATGCTTAGAGGCGCTTTTAATTTGCTGGGGCAAATTTCAGTAATGAAAACAGCGATTCCGAGTGAGATGGGGATCGCTATGAGCAAAGCCAAAATAGTCGTTATGAAGGTTCCCACCAATGGAATTGCGGCACCAAAGACCTCTTTCACAGGATTCCAGTCATCAGTGAAGATAAAATTAAAAAAACCGAAACGGCTTAGCGATTCCCATGATTCGAAGATCAAAGAAATAAAGATTCCCGCCAGTGAAACGAGAACGACCATAGCGGCGCAAAAAGTGAAAAAAGAAAAGAAACGGTCGCCGAAATTTGTTGTTTTAACCTGTTTCAAGGTTTATCCTGATTAGGTGGAATTGAAATTGTCAATTTTGAATGATCTTACATCTTGGATTTAAAATTAAAATGAAAAAAATGTTAAAAAAATGTTAAATTTGTGTTATGATGTCTTAACGTTAATGGGTAGGAATCACTCTATGACACGCAAGTGTTTGGGATTAGAATAAATTTTTAGCTATTCATTAAATGAATCCGAACGATCAATAGAGTTGGTTGTTTATTTGGACTGATCAGAAATTTATTTAACAATTTATATTTGCATTAACCCGTAAAACTTATAACCGAAATCTAAAGACTTTTTGTGAAAACCTGATGCGGTTGATATGGTTTTGCGTATGATATGGAGCAAAAGTTATGGAAAACAAACTCATTCCATCTGTTGAAAAAAGAATCGCTGCTTGGGCCGATGTCAGTAAGAAACAACAGGAAAGGAAAAATAAAGAACAAAAAACGAAGACCATTACTATTTCCAGGGAATTTGGTTGCGAAGGTTTTCCCTTGGCTTTAGAGCTTAAATCTCTACTAGATGCGCAGACCAAAGAAATCTGGACCATTTTTGATGAACTTTTGATTGATAAGATCCAGGAAGACCGTCAGATTTCAAAGAGTTTGCTCAAGGGATTCGGTGAGCAATCGACATTCATGGATAATTTATTATCCATGTTAGTGCCTAACTGGGATACAGAAGAAGAGGCTTATCGGAGTATCGTCGAGACGATCTTTGCTATTGCCAAGGAGGGCAACGCCATTATCGTTGGGCGGGGTGGGTCTGTGATCACCCAATCACTATCTAACTGTTATCATTTTAGATTGATAGCGCCTAAAGATTTCCGCGTCCAGGTTACAGCTACTCGAATGAAAATTTCATTTGATGAAGCTGAAAAAGAAATCG
>Ga0224496_10000290_pt1 | contig 36209 bp, 33 predicted proteins | sample SF_Jul11_sed_USG_2_FD_168127 | JGI IMG/M metagenome (GOLD analysis project Ga0224496, IMG submission 168127) | Sediment microbial communities from San Francisco Bay, California, United States - SF_Jul11_sed_USGS_8_1 | ecosystem: Environmental > Aquatic > Marine > Sediment | place: USA...
TCTGATCGGAACATCCCTTTCTCCACGAGCTCCTGTAAATTTTGATGCGTGGCAGCCAAAACTCGAACATCCACCTTTCTGGAGCGAGACTCACCCAGCCGAATGATTTCTCCTTCCTGGAGAACGCGCAACAAAGTCGTTTGAATGGAGAGCGGCATATCCCCAATTTCGTCCAAAAAAAGAATGCCGCCGGTTGCCGCCTCAAAAAAGCCTTCATGATCACTCACCGCTCCAGTAAAAGCTCCCCGTTTATGACCAAACAATTGACTTCCCAATAAGGAATCCGTTAACCCGGCACAATTCACCGCCACAAAGGCCTTATCTTTTCTTGCACTCAACCGGTGTAAGGCCTGCGCGACCAATTCTTTGCCTGTACCGGTCTCGCCTTGAATCAACACCGGAACATCGACAGGAGCAATGTCCTGAATCTTTCGATAAATCAATTGCATCGCGGGACTTTTGCCGATGAGCTTTTCGAACTGGGCTGGACCAATTAACTGCCGCCGCAAGGATTGAACCTCCGTCATATCTTTCAAAAACAGAATGGTCCGCCGTTGATCTCGAGGATCATTATGCGCCTCAATCTCAAGGTCTACTCTCGTGTTCTGCTTTTTCTGTAACGACAGAGCCACGGCGAGACGGCGCCCCTCTGGGAGATCCATTTGCTCTTGCACCTGACGGCACTGCTCTGCCGTCAAGGGCAACGCCCTGGTCCACAAGTGCCCACCAACGCCTTGCTGATCAAGGCCAAGCAAATGGAAGACGGCCGGGCTGGCATAGGTCACAACATGATTCGCATCGATCATCACGGTAGCTAATTGCAAGTGGTCCAATACGGCCATCACATCATCGTGTATTTGTTCACTTGCGGCCAATTGACTTCCCAGTCTCGCCTCGACATGTTTTCGAACCTCGATCTCCTGCCCATGGGCTAAATGCTCTTCTCGCGCTTTCTGCAATACTGGCTGTAACGTGACCATTTCTGGCTGGTATCGTTGCACAATTAAGAACCGCTGCCCCTCCTGTATTAAAGCCGTGGCTTCCAAATGACTCTCATCTCCCATAAGGGCTGGCTCGCTCCACAACCCAGAATGCAAGGCTCCCTGATCATGGGTCTGCCAAAATTTCATGGCTTCGTGCAAAAAACACTGCAGGAAAAATGACCTTTGGATAAATTCTTGAGGATCTGCTGAGGAATCTTGGGTGGAGATTGGCAGGGGATACCAATTAGGAATGACACCGATGATATCGTATCGATCCGCTGAATCAACCTGCACAACCAACGCCTCAAAAATTTTGAGGATTTCTGAATAGGGGGGGTTAGCGCCCATACCAATAACCGCTTTCGTTTTTGACCAAGATTTCACCAACATAAAAGGGTCACCCCCAGCCAGCTGCTGAGTCGGTTTTCAATTGTGACTGGAGAGGGGCATTCCCGCAAGCCCATGAGGGGGCCGGAAGAACCGATATATCTTTAAACCTTGAGCATCTGTTTGGCTAATTCGGCAAATGCCACCTCGACCCCTTCGCCGGTCTTGGCACTGGACTGAAGCACCAGGCAGGCGTTGCGAGCCAGGTCTTCATAAATTATCGGCTCGACTTGCCAGGACTCTTTCAGGTCATATTTGTTAATCACCAAAACATAGGGGACAGGGCCCATGGTCTGCACGGCCAATGTGTGCAATTGACGGGCAACTTCCACCGTTTCTTTTCTTGTTCCATCAATTACCAACAAGTACCCTGCTGACCCTTGCAAATATGACGCCCGAACTTTTTGAAAGTCATCTTCTCCGTACACATCCCACAAGACTAAGAGCATCTCGGTATCATCCACGCGTTGAGATTTTTGATCAATTTTCACGCCAATGGTGGTATGATATTTCTCAGAAAACTGCCCCGTCACAAAACGTTTGACGAGGCTCGTTTTCCCCACAGCAAATCCTCCAAGCATGCAAACTTTTTTTTGAACGACACCCTGCTCTTTCATTGACGACTCTCAGATGCACGATCTGGCGCAACCACTACTTGAAAACCGACTTGGCGCCCTTGCGATACTCCGATTCCCGTAGGAGACAAAGGCTCGTCGACAGCAGTTGGCCCCATGCCAATAGTTTGAAGGTTAATTGCTCGAACAGAACCTATGGCCAATTCATTCAGCACAGTTTTGGATCTTAGCAAGCTCAAGGGGCGATTGATTTCTTTTCCTCCTTCGGGACTGGTAAACCCCTGGATGTAAATATGTGGGGTAATATTTAGGATCGTTGCCGTTCGATCGATTTCTTGAAGGGTTTCACTAATCCTTAAGATTGAGGATCGTTGATCCTGGCTAAGACTAGATTTCCCAGGCCTAAAACGAATGGCTTCACCTTCTAATTTGGCTTTTAATGTTTCAAACTGGTTCAAATCTGTATCAACCAATTGCCCCATCTGAATAAGGGTCACTCCTGGAATAAGTGGTCCAACAAGTTGAGTCTGCTGGATCCACGCATGAGAAGCCTCTCCTGCTAGAATCAATGCCGTCCCTTCCCAACTGACAACAACAGAGCTTGGTGGACGCAACTGAATCATGGCTCGCCTATGTATAAATTCAGGCGTGAGATCCATAAAGGGGGTTAAACGAAATACGGCTTGGTCGGAGGAGTAGCCAAAATCCAAAAGAATCTGTTCAGGGTTGATCGCCAGAGGATCCCGTAATCCATAAAAAATTGTTTTGGATCCTTGCTCTTGAACTGATGTCACCACCATACCTGGCTCCTGACCCACTCGCTCCACCAATTGCACCCATCGTTGGTGATCCAAACGGGCCTGAACAGCCCAAATCCCCACACCAAGTAGCAACAAGCCTAACAGGATCCAGAAAACTAACGGGAGGCCTTGGGGTGTCTTCTCAAATTGGGCCTGCAAACAATCTTCTAATGGAAGGCGGGTCTCCTGAAAAGCTGTGGCATCACCCTTGAACGCCTGCAACAGCTCGGAGAATTGCGCATGAATCGTCTCGAGCGTTTCTTGAAAGACCTCTCGCAACTCCATTGGAGGCGCTCCCCGAATAACTCCTGCCAAGATTGCTCCCGACCCCTGCTCAATCCATACCGTCAAATCGCCAATTCGGAGAGACTCCAAGCCTTGGTCTTGCGGTTGCCCGAAGGAATCACGGACAAAGTCCTGAATGGCGGTTAACATCCCCGAAATCACTTCCTCACCCTGCCCACTAACACCTTCAGCCACCACGTGATTTAACAGAAGCCCGGTTTTCTTGTGGATCAGAAACACCTGTTCCACTCGAAACCGCAAAGTATGCAGCAACACCACTTCCGCAAAGGACTTTCCAGTCCTGATCGCTTCCCAGCGCCACAGGAGACCCCTCCAGGACATACTATCTTCCAGCGCTTGATGCAGTGACTGAACCATCTCTCGTATGGCGTGGGCAATGGCTTTTCGGATCGCGGAGCCTAAGATTGGAGCAATGGAATCACTGATAAGCTGAGGCGACTGCTTGATCGAGAGAGAGAGCGCCTCCTGAGTGATGGGAATCATGGACGCCAGCAGTCGTGAGTCTTGTTTAGCGCGGAGTCGAATAGCATCCGGCAGCACACGACCGACGTCCTGTGGCTGAAGCGTGAATTGCTCTAATCGGCCTCTGAGTCGCTCTAGTTCCGTTTGCTCTGGGGCAAGCAATAAGCGGCGAAGATAGGAGAACCCTTGGGAATCTTCTGGAGAAACTTCTGGGGAAGACTTGGGAAGTGAGGGAAGGGAGGGACGAGACGGAGGTGCCATATCGTTCCTTGTTATTTTAATGTACCACTCACTGGTCAGAATACGTTATCGAAGAAACCATGTTTAAAAAGGACATTTACGATGCCGACTCATCGCGGGGGCCAACTTTTAAACGCAAGGCCATGTCCATCAGCATTTCAGCTAAGGCAGCCCGATCTGTTTTTTCCTTTTTAATGAGCTGAAGACTTTCCTGAAATTGTTGTTGCAATTCGGCGATGCGTAGATCCTGACTCTCCGTCAAATCAGCTTTTTCTTGGGTAATTTGTTTTTCAATAACCGTATAATGCTGAGAAGTCTGTTGGGTTAATTTGGAAAGCTGGTCCTCTAGGTCTCCGCGTAAGGAATGAATCACCTTCCCCACATCTGCTAACGAGGCAGTACGGCCCGCTTCCTCTTCTTGAATGTGGTGTTTCAGTTGGGAAACTTCTTGCGTGAAATGCGCCTGAAGGGATTCTAAAGATCGGGTTAACTCCTCCCTGAGGTTTGTACTTTCTTGCAAAAGCCGATGTTCAAGAGCCTGTACACGTTGATCAAACTCCCGACTTTGGGCTCCAAAAAGAATATCCCGAACTTTATCCAAACTCCCAGCGTCAGAAAGCGGATGGCCTTCTGCAGAGGACGGATCTTTTTCTTCGGTCACTGAGGGACCGGAGACATCATAGACAATTTTTTTTGATCGCTTCGCGGACTCAACTGGGTTCATGATGTTTCCCTCCATCACAAGGTCACAACCTAGGGAAGAACACTGAATAAAAAGGCATCCTACCACCCCCAAGAATGCTGAACAAGGCCAAACCAACCCCATTTCCATAGCTATTTTGCATTATGCCGGTCAGGCTCTCCAACCTCCATCCCGCTAATGAACTAGGTGAACAAATTCCACCCAATCCAGAAATTTACCATTATGGAATGAACCGGGTTCAAAAAAGCTTGGAATCAAGAGCAAGAAATGAGATGCGGTCAGATACCCCCATCTACACGTAAACAAACGAGGAGAATAATTGTTTGATAGGCTCGCTAATCTTTTTCGGGCTCGGAACCGCCGTGCTTGTGGGTGACCCGATCTTCATCGAATAACTCGGCCATTTCTTGCGCCATGACATCATTGTCATGGGGGAGAGAAACCACAGACAATTCTTTTTTAATCTTGGGAGCTTTGACCTTGGGATCTTTGGCGTCAGCTTCTAAGGTTTCCTGAATTTCAGACTTTTTATCGTGATCCATGCGACTCATCTCCTCTATGATATTTACTCAAACGATTCCAAATGTGACTGCTCAGCAAACTTGAGCTGACAGCTGGAACAGGTGACAAAATAGACCGATTCACGGACAGAGAGCACGGCCCTAAAATCCAATGACACCCCGCGTTGGCGACAGGATTGGCAGGCAACTTCTTTCAGGTGATAAGAAACATCCGGTTGTGTTTGGAGATAAAATTCCATATCCGCAAATACGGGAAAGGTATAATGGCAATCGAGACAAATCGCTTTCCAATCCCCATCCCCAGCCGCCACGGTCCTGGAATCGATTCCGAACCGATGGCCCTTGCAAATCGCACACTTCACTTCTCCTAAGCGGGCTTCGACTTCCTTAATGCTTAATTGTACCATTCGTTTTGACCAATTTTTCCAATAAATTTGCTTTATCTCAAGAGTATAGGCTGCTTTAGGAATTCCCGCAACCAAAGCCCGGCTCCGGTGTAGGGAATAGAGAGGGACAGGTGGAAACCAAGCACTTCGGCTCATTTCTTTTGTGTTGGTCCCTCTCCAAGTTGCAAGATATTTATTACGATCAGTATTCTGGTAGCCTGTCGGATAGGGTTCGGCCGCTCGCCTTCCGTCATCATCGCCTATCTATCTTGCATACACGGTCTTTCCTTCGAAGACGCCCAGGACCTCGTCACCCAAAAACGTCCTGGCAGGACTCCCCTGCCCCATGTGGCCTCCTTAATCGAACAATTACGAACAAAAACTCCAGTTTTCAGCCCCCGCACTCGCTAGGATTTTTGGGTTCGACCTTCCCCTGCTCCGTTCAATTATCGACCGGTTTGCCTGGACGAGTTCTTCTTTCACGCAAAGAACATTTCCAGGTTCCACGAGAAATCTGGTACAACTCGTCTCGCGTCACTCCATGGGCGGATGAGTCTTGGCAAGCAACCAGGTCACTTCCTTAGCCACGTTAACTTCTTATAATAAGTAACCTCCATGCCAGAACTCCCAGAAGTTGAAGTCGTCGTCCGGCACCTCAAATCTCGCGTGCTTGGGGCAACCGTTGAGACTCTCGCAATTCATCGTTCCGATATCGTCCGAACGGGGCATGACCTCATCCCTTGGTTTCATCGGGCAAAAATAACTCATGTGCATAGGATGGGTAAATGTGTGGTCATGACCTGCCAACGTTCTCAGGAAACACTGTACCTCCTCTCAGAACTAGGCATGACCGGACTTTGGTTTTTTAAAGCCAATTTAGCGACATCACCCCAACATATCCATTGCCACATCACATTGTCCGGGACCAAAACGAGGGAACTTCATTATTGGAATCCCCGCCGGTTTGGTCGACTCTGGCTGTTTGATTCATCCGGGTTAGAAGCCTTTATGCAGCGCCGATTTGGCCCTGACGCCCTGACGATTACCCAAGACGCGTTTTGCCAACTGGTTCAAACAACTCGTGGCCAAGTGAAACCGTTTTTTCTGAATCAACATCGCCTGGCCGGCATTGGCAACATCTATGCGAATGAAATTCTATTTCGCGCCAATATCCACCCATCTGCCCAAGGCCATCAACTCCGACTAATCTCTTGCCAACGACTCCACCAAACCATGCAAGACGTCTTGCGAGAAGCGATCACAGCCGGGGGCTCATCTATTCAAGACTTCCGCGCTCCCAACGGCTCTCAGGGACACTTCCAGGAGGCACATCAGGTCTATCAAAAAGATGGCATGCCTTGCCCACATGGCTGTCCCGCTCTCATCAAACGACTACAAAAAGAACGCAGTTCCTTCTTCTGCCCATCCTGTCAAAAGAAACGCTGAGAGGGCTCATACTTCCTTGAGGCATGTTCAGCCCTTTGTTAGAATGCAACCAGACGCTCAACATTATTGACACACAGGTTTGCAGGAAAGTCATTCACGTCATCAGTGCGAAAAATTAAACTACAAGAAGGAGTTGATTTAGCGAATTTATTCGGCCCACAGGACCTGCACCTCAAAATGATTGAAGGCGAGCTGAAGGTCAACATGGCCGCACGCGGTGATGAAATTACCCTGGAGGGTCAACCTGAATCCGTCAAACGAGCCGAACATATTTTACAGGAATTAGCCGATTGGACCCGGACCCATCACGAATTGAAACCAGAAGACATTTCGCGAGCCATCCGAGCAACTGAAGAACAACGCGACGTCCCTCTCAAGCCCTATACCTTTTCTACCAATAATTTTTCCACGACAAAGGGAACGGTGAATCCCAAGACACCGACGCAGCAGGTGTATCTTCAAGCCATCAAGCAATCCGATCTGGTCATTGCCATCGGCCCTGCCGGAACGGGGAAAACGTATTTGGCCATGGCAATGGCCCTAGCCGCACTGACCCGCAAACAAGTCAGCCGCATTATTTTAGCGCGCCCTGCGGTTGAAGCCGGCGAACATCTCGGCTTTCTCCCTGGCGACTTGTTTGCCAAAGTCCATCCCTACCTTCGGCCATTGTACGATGCCCTCTACAGCATGATGGATATCGAACGCGCCAATCACCTTATTGGACGTGGAGAAATTGAAATTGCGCCATTGGCGTTTATGCGCGGAAGAACCCTGGATGACGCGTTTGTGATTCTGGATGAAGCGCAAAACGCCACGGCCGAACAAATGAAAATGTTTTTGACTCGCCTCGGGATGAATTCAAAAGCCATCGTCACGGGAGATATCACTCAAATCGATCTGCCCGATTCCCAAAAATCCGGCTTAACCCAGATTGCGGAAATTCTTGTGAAGATTGACGGTATTCAATTCGTGTATTTTTCTGAACAGGATGTGGTCCGTCATCGATTGGTCAAAGACATTATCAAAGCCTATGATCGGTTTGAACAGGGCTCGGGATCAAACCCAAATGGCCAAGGGCCACGAGGCTAATGCCTCATGGCTATTTGGTTCCACACCCATCTTCGGCGTCTTCCCGTTCGTGCCAAGACCATTCAACGTGTCACCCAATCAATTTTAGAACATGCGGGGCAGCGGACGGCACAGATAAGCCTTTCATTGGTCGGCAAGAAACGCATGCGCAGCCTAAATCGGAAGTATCGTGGGCAAGATTATCCAACCGATGTCCTGGCGTTCCCCATGGAAAGCCTAGGAAAACCGACAGCAGTCTTTCTGGGCGATGTCGTCATCTGTCTACCGGTGGCGATCGGGCAGGCCTCAAGATTCGACAACACCCCAGACCAAGAAATTCTTCGATTGTTGATTCATGGGACGCTGCATCTGCTCGGGTATGACCACGAACACTCACAACGGGAAGCCGCCCGGATGCAGCGAAAAGAACGCGCGATCATCAAGAAGCTTTCTCCGATTCCTCGACTTCTTGCCTAACGTAGACCATTCGGCACACACAAACACTTCCCGGTTGTACACATCATGAGTTGGATTCAACGTCTTCAAGATGGGTTAGCGAAAACACGACAAACCGTACAAAGCTCATTGCGGCGTATGGTCGGAGCGCAGCTCGATCCAGCCGTCATCGAAGATGTCGAAGCCAGCCTTCTTCAAGCCGATGTGGGGATACGAACGGTCCAGCGGTTTCTTGACGAAGTCAACTCGAAAACCGGCCCATTCCAAGCCAGCACTCCCTTTGAGATTCTTCGCACCCTTCTCCTCGATATTCTTCGAAAAGGAGAAACGGAGCCACTGGAAGAGATTATTCGCCGAGGCCCCAAACCATTTGTGTTCTTAACCATCGGCATTAATGGAGTCGGCAAAACAACAACTATTGCCAAGTTAGGCCATCGTTTCAGTCAACATGGACTGAAAACGCTCTTTGTAGCCGGTGATACCTTTCGCGCAGCCGCGATTGAACAACTCGATATTTGGGGGAAACGGACAGGCGTCGACGTGATCAAGCATAAGCAAGGGTCCGACCCTGCCGCCGTCGTGTTTGACGGCATTGTCGCCGCCAAAGCTCGAAAGATGGATGTGGTTCTCATCGATACCGCCGGACGGCTGCACACCAAAGTCAATTTAATGGATGAATTGAAAAAAATGAAACGAATCATTGAGCGGGAAATGCCAGGCGCCCCACACGAAACGTTGCTTGTTTTGGATGGCACGCTCGGACAAAACACGATTGCGCAAGCACGCCAATTTCATGAATCACTCGGAGTTACAGGACTCGCGCTCACCAAGCTGGATGGGACCGCCAGAGGCGGTGTGGTGGTCGCCATCGTCGAGGAACTCAATCTCCCCATCCGTCTGATAGGCGTCGGAGAGAAGGAAGAAGACCTCCAAGATTTCAACGCCTCCGCCTTCGTCGACGCCTTGTTACCGCAAGACACGCCACCCCTTTGATATGATTACACTTGCCTGTTTTATCTGGATCATTGTTGGAAGCCTCATTACACCCCACATTGTTGAACCCTCTGCACGAGCTCCCATACACCATACCCTTCACGTTGAATTAGCCCCTGAGACGCATCAGCTTATGGCAACCGACACAATTCGTGTGCCTCAAAGCCTATTGAACCAGACATCACTGTCGTTTGCCCTCAATTCGCATTTAACGATTGATCGGGTGGAGTTAAACGGACAAACGGTCCCAGTTTCCAAAATCCCTGTAGATCTTTCAGACCCACAAACGTTCACACAATGGGTTGTCGAATCCCCGTCTTCTTCCCTAACTCCGTCACACTCATCACCTCTCCTAAACATTGTCTACCATGGTCAGATTGATGAATCGCCAACGGAGTCTGGAGGGCTGCGCTTTGTACGACCGGATAAGACCAACGGCCATATCGGAGCACAGGGGATCTACCTCACATCAGAAACCTATTGGTATCCAACCTGGGAACAGCATCTGGTCACATTTGATGTGACGCTGACTCTCCCCGCTGACTGGCAGGCCATCACCCAGGGACAGGAAACGACGCAGAGCGTCAGGGAGAAGCAGCACACTAGCCAGTGGAGCATTCATGCACCCACCGAAGCATTGACGCTGGCTGCCAACCATTTTGTCGTTCAGAAAAAGCCCTGGCGAGACATTCAACTGGCCACCTACCTCTTCCCAGACGAGGCCCCGTTAGCCCAACAATATCTTGAGGCCATTGCAACCTATCTTGATCTCTACACGAACCTCTTAGGCCCCTACCCTTTCTCACAATTTGCGGTGGTAGAAAACTTTTTCCCCAGCGGTCTGGGGATGCCCTCATTCACCTTACTTGGACAAGGCATTGTGCGACGTGGCTACACGCAGCCCTACTCACTCGGCCATGAGATCGTGCATTCGTGGTTTGGGAATTCTGTCTTTAATGATTTCGCCAAAGGCAATTGGGTGGAAGGCCTCACGACCTACTTGGCTAATTACTATTATGATGAAGCGACAGGAAACCACGAAGCGGCGGTCAAGACTCGTCGTCGGATGATGGACGAATACAACCTCTATGCGACTCCAGAGAAGGACTATCCCATCAGCCAGTTCCACCACAAAGAAACCCGTATCGATAATGCTGTGGGCTATCAAAAAACCGCGTTGGTCTTTCACATGCTCAGGCAGAAACTCGGCGATGCCGGATTTTTCAAAGGCGTCCGTCAGATCATTCAGGAGGGGACGGGGCAGTATGTTGAGTGGAAAGATCTGAAACGGATATTTTCAGCGGTCGCAGGACAGGACCTTTCTGAATTTTTCAACCAATGGGTGGAGCAACCGGGCGCGCCATCGATCACGCTTCACGACCTCTCGGTTCGTCCCGACCCGCTTCGCTCAGACCAAAGAACGCTGTCCGGAACCATCTCGCAAAATGGATCCATCTACAAGCTGTCAATTCCCATCAACGTGACGCTTCAAGATGAATCCACATTCAGCACAACATTAACCTTGGATCAAGCCAGGCAACCGTTCACTTTGAATGTCCCCGGCACCCCAACCTCAGGAACCCTTGACCCAGAACACCATTGGCTCCTGCGGCTACAACGAGAACAATTGCCTCCCATGCTAAATGGCTGGGATACCGATGCTCGCCGCATCCTCATACATGCCAAGACGGTTTTGAAAGAAGAGGAAGCCAGTCTCCAGACTCTCATGCAGCGAATCCAGGGGCAGCCTGATATCGAGATCCATCAAGCCAATTCCCCGGCCATCACGGAGTCCGCGTCCTATCTCATCATCGGCACTCCGGCCCGCCAGATCTTGGAATCAAAGGCATTGAAGACGTGCAACAAGCAGGTTCAGATCGAATCAGGACGTATGACCATTGTGGAACAGGCCTTCGAAGGGCCTGACATGGCGTTTCTCATCACCTGCGCCCATCCCGACTTTTCGAACCACACCGTCTCGCTCTTTTTCGGCCTCTCGCCTGAAGCGGTCACACCCGTCGCTCGCCTGCTCTTCTTTTATGGCTGGGATAGTTATTTGGTCTTCCAACAAGGCAACGTTGTTGCCCGAGGGATGTTTCAGCCAGTACACTCTGCTCGTGAATTCACCATCCCAGCACCATGAGCAATTCACCTATTCATAACCTAATTATTCCTGTTTTTCATTTTTCCCCCTCCTTTGAAAGGAGGGGCTAGGGGAGGTAGAGGTACCAACGATGGCGTGGAGATTCCAAATAACAAATCTGACAGCATGGGCAATAGGAACCATGTTGTTCACACTCTGTCTTCCGGCTTGGTCGGCTGAACCACCTGCAACAACTCAAACACCTCAAGAAACCAAACCCGAACCGCACCTTGCCAACATCCAGCAACTAACCTTTTCTGGAAAAAATGCGGAAGCCTATTTCTCACCTGATGGGTACAAACTCGTGTATCAATCCACGCTGGAACCGGATGGTAAAACGCTACGATCCTGCTACCAAATCTACACGATGAATCTAGATGGCTCCAACGTCCGCCGCGTCAGCACCGGCCTGGGCGGCACCACCTGCGGTTACTTTTTTCCAGGAAGCCGCCGCCTCTTATTTTCCTCAACGCATTTTGCCAACCCGCATTGCCCACCGAAACTTCCACACACCGAACGCTATCGATGGGCGCTCGACAACTACGATATTTTCTCCATGAACATCGCCGGAACCGACTTGCAACGATTGACCTCAAGCCCAGGGTATGATGCCGAGGCCACCATTGCCCCAAACGGGAGAACCGTGGTGTTTACCTCCGTACGCGATGGAGACCTGGATATCTATTCGATGGATATCGATGGCAGGAACTTCAAACGCTTAACCGAAGAAGTGGGGTACGATGGCGGTGCATTTTATTCTCCAGACAGCAAACGCATTGTCTATCGCGCGCATCATCCTCAAACCGAAGACGAGGTGAAGGCCTACCGCGAACTACTCGCACAAAATCAAGTTGAGCCTTCCAAACTGGAAATCTTTGTGATGAATGCGGATGGATCCAACAAAACTCAAGTCACGGACAATGGCCGATCAAACTTTGCTCCATATTTTTTCCCTGATGGCATGCGCATTATTTACTCCTCCAACCTCGCAACACCGGCAGACCATCAAGGTCGGCCGTCCTTTCATCTCCATGTCGTTGGAGCGGACGGAAGCAAGCCTGAACAAATTACCGCCAATGGCCAGTTCAATAGTTTCCCCATGTTCTCTCCCAATGGCAAACAACTGGTCTGGTCCTCCGACCGCAATACAACAGCCAAAGGGGAGTTCAATATTTTCATAGCCGATTGGATCCCCTAAATTTTCCCTCGCCCCTGGGGGAGAGGGGAGGGTGAGGGGGAAGACTAGGGGGCATTCAAAGATACTAATGCATTGTGACTAAACAACCGCCTTCTCCTGCTCCACCCGTTCATCCCATCCTGGCCAAGCACGCTTTAAACTCGATCATCGGACTCTCGATCCTCCTCCTTATTGTCCTATTTGCTTCTATGGGACAAGTAGACCATCCCACCCTGACCATCGTGCATGGCTTCACCGACCCCCTGGTTGATCAGATAGGTGACATAGGCAATGAACTGGGCGAAGGGCTTACCTTAGTCCTCATCTCCTTGGCCATAGGAGGGATTGGTCTTTGGCGGAATTCGGACCACTGGAAATTCGCTGGGTTCTATTCCTTACTCGCGCATGGCATCAGCGGACTACTCACCCAAATACTCAAACATAGCCTCAGCCGTCCACGCCCCAGAATGATGGACATCACCCCATGGGAGGTCGGCCCTTCCCTAGAGAGCGGACTGGATTCCTTTCCCTCCGGTCATACCTCCGGGACGTTTTCGATGGCCACGGTATTTGCCTTTTACTTTCCCAAAGGAAAAGTGGTGTGGTTTGGACTGGCCAGTTTTATCGCCCTGTGCCGTGTAATTAAAGGCTCACACTTCCCTACTGATGTGTTTGGAGGCTTGTTGGTGGGGATAGGTTGTGGACTAGTCTTAGTCTTCGCCCGCGACACTTGGAAAGAAGCAATCGCACGGGCCTTTGTTCATGGGACTCCATGGCTCGTCACGGCTTTTGGCCTGCTCTGGATACTCGTGCCACATCCAGGCATCGAACTCGAACCCAACCTGTCGCTGTTTCTCGGACTATTCTTGATAATGGTGGGCCTAGGCTTACGCCTCTGGTGGATACGGGAATCCTCAATCGCAAATACCAGTACCAATCTGCAAGTGCCAACCTGGCCCAGACTCCTCATGGGCATTGGCTTGGCGACAAGTACAGGCAGTCTAATTATTGTAGGATCAAGTCTCTTGGCAGGAATCGTCTGGTGGCTAGGGACTCAGTCTGAACTATCCTCCCAAACACGAAAATTCAAGACTCACCTATTCCCTTCCAATCCAATTAGGAACGAAGCTACATTGGGAATCAGCGTGTTTATTGCTGCACTCCTCACCTTCTTAGTCCGTTCCCTATAATTAACTATTTTTATTTTAGAAAAAGAAATCGACTCGTATGGCACGATCACAAAACTTCGTTCTTCCATCAGCCAACGGTAAGCCGCTCATGGTGGCGCCTAAGATTGGGCTAGCCTCTTCTGCCACCGGATGCAGGCGATAACTGCAAACACAAAGGATTATTATTTAATGAAACACTTTGAAATTTGGGCAGCAGTGTCAAAATTCGGCTGCATGGCCTTGTCAGGATCCCGTTGGACACAGGATAACAATACATATCAAATCATTCCATTTTGAATCGCGTACCGCACATATGCATTGTAGGACGAAAAGTTGTCGACCTGATCGGCAATGTATTGTGCCCCACGAACTTGTTTGTGTAAATCGACCCTACCGCGCAACTCTCGCGGTATCGGCCGATTGTCGCCAGACAGCTTGCTTGTGTCTTCGGGATCGCCGTAGATTGGAAATCTTTTGAATACGCGAGCGGCAGCATCTTCGGCCGACAGCCCATCGCTCTTCGCGTGTTTTAAGGCACTGTAGCGAAAATTATTTTCCGACCAAACAACCATGCGCCGGGAGAGATCGGGCAAGTTCCAATATTCCTTGATGTCATCCTCAGTTGCACCTTCATGGCGGGCCTTGTCCACTATCTGTTTGGATTTTGGTTCGCCCATGCGTGCAGCCTCGATCATGCGGTCCCCGAAATCTTTGGGCAGATCAGCAGTGCCTTCGGCAATGCCCTGTTGTTTGCACATAGTAATAATATCGGAAACCATTTGCTCCGCTTCTGTCGGTGAAAAGCCCATGAAAGTAGAGAGCATCTGGACGTACATGTCGTGTAATTCGCGCTCAATTGCCGATTGACGACCTCCAAAGAATCGTGAAAAAATTGACACGGTTTGATCCTCTGTAATGTGAAATTAGGAAAGGCTAACACGTCGGTTGAGCAGCCAGCGCCTCCCTGGAGCGCTCCAACTGAATCCTACCCATCTGTCTTTCCACCTTGAGCCCCCAGTTCTACTGACGTCTATTGCCCTGGCTCTCTGAGAGCTTTCTCAACTGAGGTCCGGTCGATCACCCACGCATTCATGAAAGGCTCGAGTGGGTCGTATGGGAACACCGGTTCCCACCGACTAACTTTATTCGCCGTTAGTAAGGCGTAATACTTGGCAACAACATCTCGCACGCCCGCGATTGCTTCATGCATGGCCGCAAAGGTGATACTGGCGACGTCGATCTTCTGCGATGGAGTGCGATGCGCACGCGTGCGTTCGGCGTATTCGCGAAGTCGTTCAGCGCTGGCAACGACACGGTTGAGATCAGATTGAATGACAGCCGGATCGATATAATCGCCCTCGCCATCGACGCGCTGGGGATTGAAGTCATTGAAGGACCGCTCCGCGAGTTGTTGCTCCACGGGTCCCTGCGGGTTCCAGGCCTCCAGATACCGTGCACGGGTCAGTACAGTTGGATATTGAATCATATCGGAGAGGAGATTCCTTAGATTCTCTGTCCCAGCCTGTTTATCCAGTTCTCTACGAATGAGCATCAGGGCAGCGTCCACATAGTTCTCCACCATCCATTGAAAGACAAACCCACCCTCCTCAGAGAGTCTCGGATTCTCTGCGAATAGGGCGCTGAAGAGGCGAAAGAGGGAGTGGTTCCAGGCCTGGCAAACTTGCTCATGATAGACACGCTCTATAACCCGACGCCAAGCTGCATAGCGCTCGTCAGGAGAATGGGTTTCAAGTCTGAGGTTCATGACATCATGGCCATCACGCCTAAAGTCTTACACCGCTTAGATTGATCAGCACGATATACAAATTGTTGGTTTTTTGGGGAACAACTCAAGCCTTTCAAACACTAAACCAAGGCCAGCGAATCCATTTTTCTCAAATAGATTGCTGGCCATTCGGCAGTTCTACTTCTTTCCTCTTCCCTGTGCCCGACGCCTGCCGCCCGCTCCTCTGGACGGACGCTCTAATCATCTGACGGGCCTTGTTTGAGCGTAGCGAGTTGGTCCGTCCTCCTCAGTCTTGCGTCCGTCCCATTCCATGAGGCGGGGCGGGGCGTCAATGGTTTTGGGTCCTTTTCCCGAAAGAAAAGGAGCTCGGCTGCCGGGCCGAGACCCGGCATCTATAATAAGCTTTACTAAATCCAGTGAATGGAGCGACTACCAATCTGATAATCCGCATTTCTTCGTCAATTAACAAAATAAGTCAAGGAAACCTAGAACCCATTTTCACAACATTTTCAACAATAGATGACAGCTTTGCCACAACCTTGTATCATTTCCCTATGAAGACTATTGAAGAAATCCTCCAAGAAGCCGAACACCTTCCACTGGAACAACGTCTCACGTTGGCACATCGCCTTCTTTCATCCAGTGAACCTAACCCATCACCAGAAGTCGAAGAAGCATGGGGCCTGGAAATTCGCGAACGCATCATGCGGTATGACCAAGGCCAAACTCAATCAAGACCCGCCAGCGAAGTTTTCTCAGAACTTGACCACCAACTAGATCGATGATTGTTGAATTCCTGGACGAGGCTCGCCAGGAACTGATTGAAGCAGCCCTTTGGTATGAAGGCAAAGAACCTGGACTGGGCAAACGGTTTCGAGACGAAATCGCCTTTGTCGTTGATCGAATCGCAGAAGAACCGTTTCTCTGGAATGAGCGAGATGGCGGTTATCGTCGAGTCAATTGCCCCATTTTTCCCTACTACCTTCCGTACTTCATTCGTGGAGAGAATATTATCATCGCAGCTATCGCGCATGCACACCGCAAACCTGGTTATTGGCAATCTCGGCCCATTTCTTAAGCTGAATGGCTCTACAACAGCGGTTCGCTGGCAAGGAGGGAGAAGCCGCCATGTTCAAGGACGACGGTCAAACCGAATACGGCTTCGTGAATTGCCTAACGAAGGGATGTTTCAGGATTATTGGGCAAGGGGGAGAACCTTTCCATCGAACATTTGAATTCAGCGTGGGCAAGCCACTGTTAGGTTGCCCCTTTCAATCTGAATAATTCAGGGGGCCTAAGGCTTTTCAACATTCAATAAATCAATCGCGCCGATCCAGATTTCAGGCCCAAACCCTTCGTTTTCCAAATCCACCAATTTGCCAATCACTTTTACCTGCTTATCCACAAATGGCTCAAGTTTCTCCTCTACCCCTGCCGTATAGAGGGGAATCTCCTCCTCCACTGTTTTAAGGGCCAACGTCAGAGCCATCCGATCCGCTGGCCCTAACCCGATGACCCGTCGCGTCACGATTCCCTCCCATGACCGCTCCTTGATGGGATGGTCACAGTACCATTTCTGGTCCGCAAATATTTGCGTCATCGGGGTTCTGATTTCCTGTGCCGCCATCTTCTCAAAACCAGCAGGCCCCATAATCAGCATGATGAGGACCATATACCGGGTGATCCTGCCGGCTCTGTTCATCAGCAATCTTAGCCCTACGCGTTATCCAAATTATTACCGACGAACGTGAGCGGCCCAATAGACCACTTGGGCCCCTGTCCGAACTCGAAACCCACGGATTCGGAGTTTCCAAGTCCCGGAAGTGACGCTTCCAGCGGCTTGTGCCCGTTCAAAGACACTCGGGATGGAAATGCTGGAATCCGCTGTGGTGCCATTGGGTCGAATCAGCGTGAGATCAATGTCGTTATGTTGTTGGGCGGCTGATTCCGGCCACCACAAAGCGCCGTCAAATGTGTTCAGATTAGTGCCACTCAAACTTAATGGAATGTCGATGGTCATGCCATCGCCGACCGATACCTTCCCCCACCACGCATGCCCGTTCGTCGGAAGCCTGAGGGGACCCGCTCCGCTGGTGTTGTTAAATGGATACGGTTGCTGTCCGGCCAGAATGAGAAAGGCATAGACTTGCCCGGGATCAATAGAAAAACTGGTGCCCCTTAGCCAATTCCGCGCTAAAGCCGCCACGCCACTAGCATAGGGCGTAGCTCCGCTCGTCCCCCCAAACACTCGAAAGGCCGTATCGGACCCGGCTGCAGAGCAGTTTTGCTTCCACGCGCATCCATTGCTGGAGGTTTCCGTATTTGTTGGGGCTTGGATATCTGGCTTGAACCGGTTATCCGGCGCGGGTCCCCGGCTCTGACTATTGACCTGGTTTTGCGTTTGCACGTCGAAGTTGCCCACACCAATGACCTTATGAGCTTTCGCTGGTGTGTTGACGGTGCTGGCGTTCGGACCATTGTTGCCATTGGCCGCAATGATGACCGCCCCCGCATCAAACGCATTGTCGGCTGCCACGGATATTGAACTGGTATCGCTGCCACTCCCCTGCATTTCGGCCACGATGACTCGATCTAGGACCGCCACTGCTCGTTCAAACCCACGCACAGACGCCGTCGTACTCAAGCTTCCATTGCATTGGTTATTGGCGTCAAAGGTGCTGGGATAGACTTTGAAGCTATCCAAAGTCACTCCGGTGACACCACGAAATGCATTGCCGTCACGATTGTTGGCTGTAATGATTCCCGCACTGGACGTGCCGTGATTCCAGCAATCATCGTTCGGGTTGAGATTGGACCCGGTATTACAATTACTTCCCCCATTGACGCAGTCTCGTCGGAAATCAATATTCGAGGGACTATTGAAATGGCGGTGGGTAAATCGCACTCCGGTATCCAGCAATCCGATATAGCCACCGGTCAGGCCTAGATTGAAATAGGGGTCGCTGACGATTCTGGCGCGCCCATCCTGCACATCATCACTGTTATTCGCATTTTGAGGTGGAATATCTTCCGTTCTGTCCGGTTCGATATACGCCACGTCTCCCCGCTTCGCCAATTCCTGAATGGCCCCCAAGGGCATGTGCAGGGTGAGGGCATTCACCAACCAAAAGGCTTCCATCGGCTTTGCCTTATATCGTTCTGAAAACTCGGCCATGAGCTTTTTCTGGTAATCACCGCGTTTTGCCTTTACCCCATTGATCAATTGTTCGACCCGAGCCAAGGCTTTTTTATTCGTGTCGGAATCCCGGCGTTCAAATATGGCCGGTTCCGGAAAGCGAGGGATTTTGACATTTTCCTGAAGGGTCACCACCACCGCTTCAGATTCATTGGGACGCCTGCTCGCCAGCCACTTCTGGATGAGGGGATGAATTTTTTCCCGTCTCGCTTCTGGCCTTTCTTTTTCTGGTTTTTCCAGGGGGAAGGGAATCTTTTGGAATGCCAGTCGATTGAGGGAGATCATGGAATATTGCGCCACTTTCCCCTCTTGGATGACTGCGGTATGAATACGATTGGGGACATCTTCCCGTTCTTGCAGGGCAACAGGGTCTTTTCCAGGTTGAATCGTCACTTGCCCCAAGATTTGAGGGCTAACGGAAATGGTCGGGCGGGTGGCTAATTGCACCCGTTGTTGGATTTGAAGGGGTGATAGCTGGATTCGGGTCAACCCTCGTGTCTTGACTCCGCTATACGTCCCATTCACCTGAATGCCTTGCCCATCGGGGAAAAGCAGAACCACATGATACGTGTCCTCTTCTTCTCCCGGAAAAGCTAATCCTATAGGCTTGTCCTGTTTCTCCTGATGAGTAGTGGCTTGTCCTTGAAGAGTGATGGCCTCCTTTGCCTCCCCATCAATAGGCTGCAATCTGAGATTCATCTCCCCGGTTTTTTCGACGTGATAAGAACCGGGCACGATGAGCACGTCCTCTCCTTCAGCCGTCGTGAAATGAGCCGGATGCTCTACCTCCACAATGGTGGGTTCTGAGATCATACCGGCTTGGGCCGGAATGGCCGACATGCCGGCCAACACCCACATCAATCCAATCAATGTTCGTATAATCATCATACCCTCCTCCAATGAATGGGACCTCTTTCGCCAATCAACACGAGGCCCCCTGTTATAAATGGATGGATGATGAGCCTCACCCGCCGGTGAGGTTCGTTCAACCTTCTAGTCAATGCCTGGCAAGACACGGCTAATTTTTTGCCAATTGACGAAAGAAGTCAAGGTGAGTTTTCTACAGAGGGGGCTCGCTGGAGAGAAGGGAGAAGCCGCCTCGCTCCAAAATGACGGTCCAATCGGCCAAGGATTCGGGAATGTTTTGGATTGACGCAGTGATCTTCATGGGAAGCTGGCTCTTGGGATCAGACCAAAGCTCCACCAACAGCCAATCCATCATGCTACACATCGAACAAAACACTTCTTTCCTTTAGATCTTGAGAGAATGAGATTCTGTAAACGACATTGGGACTCAAAGAGGACCAGCAAGAGAATGCTGTGCTGACTGCTTGTCCCAAAGCTCAGACTTTCCGAAACGGGATGCCCTCTGGGGATCCCTGCTTACGTACTGGGGGGATTCGCAAGCAGGGTTAGCAGTCTAGAGGTCAGCTAGGAAGCCTTTCCGCCATTCAGCCAGTCCCCCACACCACATAAGGAGGTATGGGCTGTTCCCTGATTAAATTCGCCTGACCGTTCCATCGGACAAGGGAACCGTCAACGAAAAGTTTTCTCCATAGGTTAATTTCTGCTCTTCCAACACCCCGAGGGCGATCTGCTCACCCATCCGAAGTGATTCGATGTAATCGGTATAATAGTGGACGCCAGCCCAATCTCGACCGATGGCGATGTTTGCCGCGAGCTTGTTGAGTTCGCCTTCCACCGTCAGGAGGAGGCCTCCGCTCACATCATTGAGCCCGCTGCCATCTGACAGGGGCTCGTAGGCGATGGGCATTCCACTCGCCTCCAAACCCCATCCATGGTCAAACCAGGCCTTCAGGATGGTGGTACAGGCTCCCGCCACGGTCGCATGCCCTGCTCCATAGGAAGGGTGCATAGGAGAGCCTTCAGGGAAGGCCATCGGCAACAACCAATTCCCCGCAGCACCGTTTTTAGTATCCAGGCGGAGGCCAATACCTGAACTACCCGCATACGCAGCTTCCATGTTGGCCAAAGCCAACAATCTCTCTTGGCTATCCACCGTTCCGTTACGACGTTGATACATCCATCCACCTACGGCTTCTGGACGCAACCGACGATGAACATTGAATTTCTGATACCGCACGGCCTTTAAGGCCGCGTCGCCACTTCCGTCACCAATGTCAGGATATGTGGCCCGCCAAATTGTGCAAACCCTTGTTGCTTGTCTTTATAGTCTGCAAGCTGAAATGGAAGGCCTGGATCAAACGGCGCACCAAGGCCTAACAGGATTAAACACGCATTCAGATAAGCCTCGTATAACGCATCGTGGTGGACATAAGTGGCAAGGTCCCGAGGGGTAGCTATGAAACGATAGCCCGATGCATAGGTTTCACGACCACGCACATCCGCTCCATTCTGAACATCCAGCCATTCGTTCCAATTTTGCATATAATTTTGCCCCGGCGTCGCCACACGGACGCGTTGGTCCGCCCGTATCGCCCCATAGGCAATCATTCCATCACTAACGGACTGCGCGCTGGCAATACCCGTATTCCCGATGAGCAAAAACTGAGAGAGATACGGTCCAACCTGTTCACCTGGCGTCACCCCTCTGAACAATTTCTCTATGGGAACAGGCTGCACCCCGTTTTCACTCAGAATCCGTCGGCGAGCAAGTGAGTCGGGAAGATTGTCCGTGACCCCGTCCAATTGAAGCGTTTTGTCCTGGCGAAACCACCAGAGGCGTTTGAGAGACCCACGCGCAGCAGTGATCGTGGGATCGCTGACCCAGTTCGCGAAGGGAACATCCCGGCACAGCGCCATCCAGTACACTTCGCCCATCTCCGCTATGAGTTCCTGGCTATCCAACGATGGAAAAGGTGGCATGGTCACGGCCTGGGCATCTGGCCCCTCAAGGTCAAAGGTAAGCCCAGCCCCTTGGCTTTCCCAAGCCCTGACCTTCGGCGTCTCCGTATAGGCATGTGCCCAGTTGAGTATTGGGGAAGATTCGGGATCGGTGGGGTTCACATATTGAAAATCCCCATTGGCCTGAAACGGACCCGGCCCCATACGCAGCACTTTAAAGTCTCTGGGATCTCCAGAATCAACGGCGCGGACCCACGCTTGGTAATCATTCGGGTCCAGCAAAAACCCCTCCGTGTCATGCGGAAGACCTTTCGTGAAGTTGCCCACGTAACTGGGCTTGTTGTTCTGAAACCGATGGCGGCCCTCATCTCCGTTGCTACGATGAATGGGATGTATGCGCTCTGCTGCCAGTTGAGCAGCTTCCTGGCGAACATCATACGATTGCTGTCTTCGACTTTTCATAAAACATCCTCCTTATATTATTGTGATATTCTTGGGGGAATGGATGAAGCCAAATTCATCAGCTCGATGATTCATTCGACGGATGGCAAAACCGGAATGGCGAAAAATGGTCTTCAATGGCTTGTTCTTCAACTGTGTACATTCGGAGTTTTTGTTGTTCCAATAACAATGCCGAAGATGAACTTCCCGCCTTGCCTTTGTTCAGAAACAAAAAGCAAAAACAAGACCACTTCATCGCCATCAAAGAAACTCTTAGATTTCGGAGGGTTAGAAATATGCAGCAGTCAAGGAAGAAGTATGATCTTATCTGAAAGGATACAAGTCGTATCTGTTCGTATCCTGAACATGTAGCTTGATATGTCGAGAACTGATGAAGGGCTGAAAAGCCGAACGGCTTTTACCCAAACCAGCCTTCACAAAAATTATCTTTTTGGATTGTTATAAAAGCGGTTCGCTGGAGAGGAGGGAGAAGCCGCCGTGTTCAAGGACGACCGTCCAATCGGACACAGCTTCTGGAATGTCTCGACGAAGCGGCGTTTGGAGAATAATCATTTTCTTGCCTGGGGCGGCCAGATGCGTTTGCCATCCTTGCTCATCGTTCGGCCCTAAAAAATGTACTTTGCGTTGGGCATAGAAACTGAGGGAAGGTCGTTTTCTTCCCACTTGCAACAGACGGTCGCCATTCTTCAAGTTGTACCCGGCAATGGCGGCTAACTGCTGAGGGGGTTCGATGAAATACATCTGATACATAGGAACCGCGCCTTTCACCAGGAACATGCCAAAGATCACCATCATCCCACCGGCTATTGCCACCGCCCATAATCGTTTCGTTTCCGAATCCAGGCACTGCCGTATGCCCATGGTTCCCAAAACAATGACCAAGCCCATGATGGTTGGGAGCCATCCAAAATCTACATGCACGGCAGCCGGAAATTCCTTGGCAATTTGCTTGATGAATTGGTGAAAGATCGCTGGAGCGACAATGATGGAAATCCCCAACCCATAGCCCATCCCCAGCAGGAGCCGTCGAGCAATTCGCCAATCCGGAGGCAAGACCATCTCTTGAAAACGTTTCCACCATAGCGCGACCAAAATGGCCGATGCCGGGAATAACGGATAAATGTAATGCGGGAGTCTTGTGGCCGAGAGGGTAAAGAAGATCAACAAACCCACGACCCACAGGCTGAGGAAAAACTCTAAGTTGTGTTCTTGCGAGACAAATCCTTGCCCGTTCCAATAGGCCTTCCACCCTTTCAACACCTTATAGAGCACAGAGGGCAGAAACGCACTCCAGGGGAAGAACCCCAGCAGCAAGATGGGTACATAAAAAAAGAACGTCCCGCCGTGGCCTTCCATGGGATTCATGAACCGACCGGTGGTATTGGCTTGTGCGGCAGCCCAGTAGGCTTCACCATGAATGTTGAACATGGCGAGATACCAGGGGGCGGCCACCAGGAGGACCAGTCCAATGCCGAGTATCGGAAATCCCTTTTGCCAATAAAATTTCCATTGTTTGGTGAGGGTGAGATAGGGAATAACCCCAACCAGTGGAATGATGATGCCGACGGGCCCTTTTACCAGCATCCCGCATCCCATGGCTAGATAAAAGCAAGCGAACCACCATCGACTGGATTTCGTGTGACCTTGAAGGGCGTGCCAACAACTATAGCCCGCTAATGTGGTGAAAACGACCAACTCCGGATCGGTGAGCACCATGCGATTGATGGCCAGAAATTCCATGTTGAGCAGCAGCATGATCGACGACAACAACGCCAGCGGCGCACTAAGCCATCGATACACAAAGGCATATTGCAACAACAGAACACAGAGTCCGGAAATGGCCGAAGGCAATCGCGCGGCAAATTCATTGATGCCAAACAGGGAATAGGAGCCGCTAATGAGCCAGTACACAAAGGCGGGTTTCGCGTATCGCGGTTCGTAATTGAGCGTGGGTGAAATCCAATCGCCGGTTTCCAGCATTTCTCTGGCCGCTTCGGCATTACTGCCTTCGTCACGATCGGTCAGCCCCAAGCCACTCATCTCCAACCCGCCCAGCCATCCGCCTTCGAGTCCAAACAACCAGAAGCACAGCACCACTAACAGGACAACATGCGTGAGTGAAGATTGAGAAAGCCCGGATGAGAGAGAAGAAGGGAGCGGGGAAGACGAGTCCGATGGATTGGAAGGATTATCCACTCTTGACTCGTTCTTTTGCGCGATGAATCAAAATGAGATTGCGAATATAGACCACAGTCCCAACACTTTGTCCGGCGATAAACACCGGGTCAATTTTATGAATAGCATACGCTAGCACAATGGCACTTCCCGCTAAGCTCATATACCAAAAGGACACCGGAATTTGGCTCTCCGCTTTCTTTTCCGAGACAAACCACTGGAGCAACCATCGGGAAAAGAACAGGCTTTGCCCAAAAAATCCAATCCCTAGCCAAATCAATTCTTCCGTTGAGAGGGAAGTGAAATCCATCTACCACCATTCAGTCATGAGGCTTGGAATGTTGAGATTCCCGCATCGTATAGTTCAGACAGCGCTTTTGCATCCAGCGAACGGCAAACAAATCATACAGCCCGACAAATAGTCGATTACCCACGCCATATTTAGACAGGCCATGCGCCCGAGGAAAATGTTGGACCGGGACTTCCGTCACTGTAAAACCATACATTTGCGCCAGCGCGGGAAAGAACCGATGCATGTTTTTAAACAACGGCATTCGTTCGATGACCGCCCGTTGAAAAATTTTTAACGAACATCCTGTATCGGCAATACCATCATGCACGACCCAATTCCTCACCTGATTGGCAATTCTTGAGGACCAACGACGCACCATGTTGTCGTGCCGCGCCGCGCGTCGACCACACACCAAATCAAACTGGCGAACCAACGGGAGCAGCTTTGCAAAATCGGTGGGATCATATTGCAGATCTCCATCCATCGTGGCAATCAGTTCACCATTGGCCTGTCGAAACCCCGCATCAAAGGCAGCCGTTTGCCCATGATTTTTATCTAAGTGGATTACTCGAACGGTTGCAGATTGCCGAACTAATTCGTCCAACACGGCCTCACTGCCATCCGTACTTCCATCATCCACAAACATCAGCTCAAAGGGAGCGGTTGCACTCTCTGGCCGTCCCTCAAAAAATTTGAGCAGTTGGCTGGCTAATAACGGGATATTGTCCCGCTCATCTTTGATGGGAATGACAACGGAAATCCATGGGAGGGTCGGAGTATTCATGAAGCGAACCAACTAGGATGCCAGCGTTTTCTCTTTGAACACCACACACGATGGAATTCTCCAACTTAGGCCACGGCATTCTACTGAATAGCAGAAAAACGGGTCAAACGTGTGCATCACGGCATTCCTCTTCCCTTATCTCGGCATGGGTCTCTCAAGGGATCGAAGCCCTTTTCTTCCGTTATTCCTATGAAAGTTGACCAGAGGGATGGGCTTTTGTAAGGTTGAAAATTATTTTCGTGGAGGACAATCAATGCAAGAAGACATCATGCAAGCCTATATGGAAATTGAGCAGGCCATGCAACGCTATTCAATTTTGTTAGAAGAATACGTCGGAGCCTTACAAAAAAGTGAGGAGGCACCCGACCAAGTGAAGTTCCAACGGATGAAGGCCGGTGCAACAGCTATGCGGGACAGTAGCCAAATCTATCTCTCGTATGCGAAATTTGTGGCGTATGGGATGCCTGACAGTGAAGATTTAATAGAGGATGAAGACTTGCAGAGTTAAGGACGACACCAAAAAGAGAAGGGGCTCATCCGTTTTACTCCTTACTGTAGCATTTGAGAATTTGGTCGGGGCGAGCCGATTTGAACGGCCGACCTCTCGCACCCCAAGCGAGTGCGCTACCGGGCTGCGCTACGCCCCGCCAAACACGGTCATGATTCCTTCCTCGGTGCATCTACCACGTTATGCCGATTGCCGATCTAAGAGCTTTAATATTCCTTGCAATTCCATTTTAGCTTTTTCTACACGATCTTTCGGCACTTGGACCGATTTGCCGCCTTTTTTCTTCCGATACCAAAACCGTTTCAGGCCTGCAATCGTATAGCCTTCTTCATACAACATCCGTTTAATTTCAAAAATCGTTTCGATATCTGCTTTAGTATAGATTCGGTGCTTGCCCTGACTTTTCTTGGGTTTCAAGAAAATGAACTCTGATTCCCAAAACCGGAGCACATACGAAGGCAGGTTGGTTAACGAGGCAACTTCCCCAATCTTATATCCGGCCTTCTCCTCGTGTTTCGTCCCCACTGCCATGTCTACTCACACCATGGTCATGATACGCCAGGACCTTCCGAATTGACATATTGTTTAAAAAGGGCACTTGGCCGGAAGGACACCACCCGACGTGGGGTGATGGCAATTTCCTCGCCGGTCCGCGGATTCCGCCCTTTTCGCTCCCCCTTGCTGCGCACCACAAAATTACCAAACCCTGCGATTTTCACCACTTCTCCTTGTTGAAGCATAGCCTTGATTAAGTCCAAGACTTGCTCCACCATTTCCATGGATTCAGCTTTCTGAATCCCGGCGGTTTCTGTAATGATGTCGGCGATGTCCGCCTTTCGCATAATCAGTACCCCCTGGCAAATGATTGTGAAAGGAGTGAAACGGGACGGAATGTCCCATCTCCTGACGGCCTTGAATGGCAGAACGTAACGACACTCACGATTGTTGTCAAGAAGAGCCGATGGTCAGAAGGCCTTTCCCTTCTTATTTTGGGCCGGATCGGCTTAGCCCTCGGCCAGGTTTTCTTTCATCAACTTATATTCGATGCTATCCGCCAAGGCCTGCCAACTGGCTTCGATGATATTCTCGGATACACCGACTGTCCCCCATTTTTCTTTGTGATCCCCGGATTCGATCAGCACCCGGACGCGCGACCCTGTTCCCCTCAATCCCGTTAAGACCCGAACTTTATAGTCCAATAGCTTGACCTCTTTGAGTTGCGGGTAGAAATGTTCCAAGGCCTTTCGCAGAGCATGATCTAGCGCATTGACTGGACCATCCCCAACAGCGGCTGTATGCTCAACCACGTCGCCGACTTTGACCATAATGGTGGCTTCCGAGATAGGCTCCTCATGCGTTTTGCGCTTCTCAACAATAATGCGACACCCCAGCAGCTCGAATGAGGGGCTATAGGTTCCCAAGGCTTTGCGTACGAGCAGCTCAAACGATCCCTCGGCACCCTCAAACTGGTAGCCTTCATATTCCAAGGTTTTGAGAGACTCCAATAATTCCTTGACCTTGGGATTATCCTGGGGAAGATCCAGCCCAAAAGTTCCGATCTTATTTAATACGGCGCTGCGCCCACTATTATCCGAAATCAACACCCGGCGTTGATTGCCGACCTGTTCCGGTCGGACATGCTCGTAGGTGAGCGGGTTTTTTTGAACCGCATGAATATGCACGCCCCCCTTGTGGGCGAACGCTGTATCTCCTACGTACGGCTGACGCTTATTTGGAAGCAAATTGGCCATTTCTGCCACATAATGCGAAACCGTTCTGAGGTTGGATAACTTGCCCTCACCCAAGGCCGTCCGACCCATTTTCAATTCCAAATTGGCCATGATGGAACAAAGATTGGCATTGCCACACCGCTCACCAATCCCATTGATGGTCCCCTGAACGTGGGTCACACCCGCCTCTACGGCAACCAAGGAATTCGCGACGCCCATCTCCGCATCATTGTGAGCATGAATGCCCAACGGCACGGAACATCGCTCCTCTACGATTGATACCATCTCCCGAATCTCCCATGGCATCGTGCCACCGTTGGTATCGCACAAGATGATACGTGCAGCGCCGGCTTTCGTGGCGGCCTCGATAGTCTTGAGGGCATAGGTGGGATCGGTTTTGTAGCCATCAAAAAAATGTTCGGCGTCATAAAACACCTGGCGGCCTTTGGATCGAAGAAAGGCGATGGAATCTTCGATGAGTTCCAAATTGGTCTCTAACGTGGTCTCTAAGGCTTCGGTGACATGAAGTGTCCAGCTTTTCCCAAAAATGGTGACAATGTCCGTCTCTGCCGAAAGCAACGCCTCTAGCGTAGGATCATCCTTTGCAGAATTCTTGGCTTTTCTCGTCGAACCAAACGCCACAATTTTTGCCTGTTGAAGCGGCGTGCCTTTGATGACTTGAAAATACTCAATATCTTTAGGATTGGCGCCTGGCCAACCTCCTTCGATGTAGTGCACGCCCAATTCATCCAATTTGAGCGTGATCCGCACCTTATCTTCGACCGAAAAACTGACGTCTTCAGCCTGCGACCCATCTCGCAAGGTCGTATCATAGATTTCAATGGTTGAGTTCTGTTGTGTCATCGCACTCATTTTTAGATTTTACGTTCGCACCAGGCATTTGTCCAAACGGTATCGCCCTAAATGACTGGTGGTTTATCCAACTCAAATTCCTGGTGTAATCCCCGCACGGCCAATTCCATATATTTTTCTTCTACAACACAGGAAATTTTAATTTCCGATGTACTAATCATCATGATATTGATCCCATCTCGAGAAAGCGTGGCAAACATTCGTGCCGCAACTCCAGAATGCGATCGCATTCCCACTCCGACTAACGAGACTTTGGCAATCGCTTCATTCACTTCCACGGTTCGCGCTCCCACCTCTTTGGCCAGATCTCGAACGAGACGAATCGCAGGCTTCAGGTCTCCCCTCGGCACCGTAAAGGAAATGTCTGTTAAGGAATCATGGCTGACGTTTTGAATAATCATATCAACATTGATGGCCGCTTCCGCAATCGCAACAAAGATTTTTGCGGCAATACCAGGCTGATCAGGTACACCCACTATCGTGAGCTTGGCCTGATGACGATCCCCTGTGACTCCTGACACTAAGATTTGTTCCATATCAGCATCCTCTTTTACCACACGGGTTCCCGGCCCGGCCTGAAAACTGGACCGTACCTCTAGGGGCACCTGATGTTTCGCAGCAAGCTCAACAGAGCGTGTCTGTAGGACCTTGGCCCCTAAACTGGCCAGCTCCAACATTTCCTCATATGAGATTTTCTCCAAGCGCCGAGCGGATGGCACCATATTCGGATCGGCTGTATACACCCCATCCACATCGGTATAGATAAAGCACGTATCCGCTTTCAGCGCAGCGGCCAAGACCACCGCCGTCAGATCCGATCCTCCACGGCCCAAAGTCGTCACGTCGGACGCTTCATTGATACCTTGAAACCCTGCCACAATGGGAACGACCCCGTCCTGCAATGCCTCCAACACTCGCTTGGTATCGACACGAGAGACTCGGGCTTTAGTATGGGCACCATCCGTGACAATACCCACTTGCCGCCCGGTAAATGATCGAGCGTTGATTCCGAGACTTTGTAACGTCATGGCCATTAGGGCAATCGTCACGCGTTCTCCTGACGAAAGCAACACGTCCAGCTCTCGATTATCGGGATCTGGGGTCAAATCCCTCGCCAATTTAGTGAGCCGATCTGTTTCTCCACTCATGGCAGACAGGACAACGACAAGCTGATGGCCTTCGCGACAGGTTTTCTCAATGAGCTGGGCCACGCGTTGAATGCGTTCAATACTTCCAACTGACGTCCCACCAAATTTTTGAACATAACGCGCCATTCCAATTACTTCTTGCCGAAAAATCTTTCAAAGAAAGTGGCAGCATTCTGAAGTGGAGCGGTGGATACTTCCTGATCATGGAAGGCCCTGGTGGATGGCGCACCATCGGATTTCTGCCCTTCAGACAGCACATACCGCGCAGACGGATGCTCATCTTCATCAGGTTGACTGGTACAAGGCGTAGCCACCACAAAGAGACGGCCCACTCCCGCTTCTACGAAAGATTGCTGTAACGGTCCAAGCAAATGTTCATCGATCTGTTCCAGAGTCTCCACGCACATGGAGGCTTGGGCAGAGGATACTTGGGGCGAGGCCAACGTCGCGAATGGAATATGGAGGCAAGCGAGATCTTGTTTCTCAAGAATTTTTGAGGCGATGCCGGCCATCCTTTGTAACCACTCAGATGTATTCTCGCCATGATCCTCTATGTTCACGGCTTGCAGTCCACTCGCCATGGCTACGCCACGATAGGGCCCGCTTTGAGAAACCACCGCACCCTGTATCGACCATCGCTCTTTCAAGGTCGATAATTCCACCGGCTTACTCTGTCCCCAAAGCCACAAACAATTCGCCGGTTTCAATCCCGCATTGATTCGCTCTTGATTCACGGGATGATGCCGAAGAATCGCACGGGACGCATCCATTAATTCGCACAAAATTTGAGCGCCCTCACCCGTGGGAAGATAGCGATCAATGGGCCGCCCAAGGGCTTCCTGCGGATTTCGACAACCAATTTTAACGTTTCCTCCTACCCAGACCATCAGATGACGAGCCTGATACCCCAGGTAAAACTGAATATTTTCTGACACCAATTGTTCGTTAATCGCATCTATCAGTTCGCGGGCTTCTTCTGTCTCCAAGCCCCCAGCGGATATATCGTCCATCACTAACGCGGGTCCGAGTTTTTTTCCGTCTCCCCAACCATTCTCTGCACGCAAGGTGACAAAATCGCAGAGAAATGCCACGTCATTTCGATCAAGCACCACCTCTAAGTTCATGCCCTCAAAGGCTCCTGGCCCGGCATACCATTTCTGCGTGTCGTATCCTAATAAGCTGAACAAGGCCAGTTCACCAGCAAATGGACGCAATTCCTTCTGTATCCCTAAGCGCCCGAGCTCCCCATGCCGAGCAAGATTATCAAGATGTGGGGTCTGGGCCGATTGTAGCACGGTACGCGCACCCAACTCTTCAAAGGGATGAGTCGGGATTCCATCGATGTGAACCATGATCGTTTTGTTCACGACCCTTGCCTCACGGTTGAAGATTCATGGAGTTGGATAATGTATTGGCGATGGCCACACTAAGCATTTAGGCCGTTAAGTGTGCTGCCACGGCTTCGCGAGTGGCGGGAACCGTGACCGGTCGATAGGACACGGACAATCCCGTATCGGGATCTTTCAACCCATGGCCGGTCAGCGTACACACGATAGGACCTTCTTGGGGTAAGAGACCTTCACGATGCATCTTGTAAATCCCGGCAATCGAAGCAGCGGACGCCGGTTCACAAAACACACCTTCTTCACAAGCCACCATTTGATAGGCCTGCAGAATTTCCTCGTCTGATACCATATGCAAGCATCCATTTGATTCCTTCACCGCTTCAAGGGCAAACGTCCAACTCGCAGGATTGCCAATGCGTATGGCTGAGGCCACCGTTTGCGGTGACTCCACGACATGGCCTCGAACAATTGGAGCCGCCCCTTCCGCCTGGAAACCAAACATGCGAGGCAAGCCCTGCGATTGCCCGGCCTCATGATATTCACGATAGCCTCGCCAATAGGCGGTAATATTTCCGGCATTGCCCACGGGTAACGCATGAATGACCGGTGCACACCCGAGTTGATCACAGACTTCCATCGCTGCCGTTTTTTGGCCTTCTATCCGAAAGGGATTGATGGAATTGACTAATTCAATCGCCGTTTCCTCACAGAGTGCTTTGACAATGGTAAGGGCCTGATCAAAGTTTCCTTCTATTTGAATGACACGTGCGCCATGCATGAGTGCTTGAGTTAACTTGCCTAAAGCAATCTTCCCAGCTGGAACCACGACGTAAGCCGGCAAACCGGCTTTGGCAGCATAGGCCGCCGCAGAAGCAGAGGTATTACCCGTCGAGGCGCACATCAATCCTTTGGCCTTGTTTTCCAGGGCCTTGGAAACCGCCATGGTCATACCGCGATCCTTAAAAGACCCGGTCGGGTTGGCCCCTTCAATTTTCAAAAAGAGTTTTCGTCCGGGACAGACTGTCTTCGCCAAGCGTGTGGCCAGGATGAGAGGCGTATTGCCCTCCTGCAAAGACACAATAGGCGTCTGGTCACCCACAGGGAGAAATTTTCGGTACTCCTCAATAATTCCACGCCACGGTATCATCGTTTTCATGCTACCTTTATTGGCCAAAATTGGTTCATGTGTATCCTACGCCTTCCATCCGTATCACTGTCGTCGGTTCTGAAACGACGGGAAGAGCATTAATGTCATGAAGTGCGGATTGCAATCCCCGCTCAAGGGCTTGATGCGTCAAGATCACTAAAGGAACAGGCTGCCCTTTCTTTCTTCCTTTTTGAAGAACCGATGAAATACTGATTCCCTGTTTGCCCAGAATCCCGGAAATAGTCGAGAGCACACCAGGTTCATCTTGTACCATACAGCGCAAATAATACCGACACTCGATGGCAGCCATTGGTTTGATAGCCAACGGCTGACGCGACTCCCATTGGAATGAGGTCGCCGGAACCCGCGAGAAAGACCCGTGTATTCGATTTCGAGCCAGATCAATAATATCCCCCACCACCGCACTCGCCGTGGGAAGAGAGCCGGCACCTTGCCCATATAAAACAATATCTCCCACTGCGTCGCCGATCAGATGAATCGCGTTATAGACCCCATTGACCTGGGCAATAGGCGACTCCGACGGAACCAGCGCGGGATGTACACGGGCCTCAATGACTTCGTCCTGAAATTTTGCGATTCCCAATAATTTAATGGTAAAGCCCAATTCTCGCGCAAAGGCGATGTCCAGCGTAGAAATCTTGGAAATACCTTCGGTATACACGGCACTCATAGGCACGGGGGTGCCATAGGCTAAATTCACCATAATGACTAATTTATGTGCGGCATCAATGCCCTCAATATCCAAAGACGGATCAGCTTCGGCATAACCTTCACGTGTGGCTTCTTTCAATATATCGCCAAAGTCTCGCCCCTCTTGTGTCATCCGGGTCAAAATATAATTAGATGTTCCATTCATAATGCCTGTTATTGACGTCAGCCGATTGCCTGCCAGGCCTTCAGTAATGGAACGAATAATGGGAATCCCTCCCCCGACGCTGGCTTCAAATCCCAGATCGGCTTGCGCCTTGAATGCGGCTTCAAAGACCTCTTCTCCATGATCCGCTAATAAGGCCTTATTCGCCGTCACTACACCTTTTTTGCTGGATAGGGCTTGAAGGATGAACCGTTTCGCCGGCTCATGCCCACCAATCAATTCCACTACGATGTCAATCTGAGGATCGTCCAGAATATCCTGAACATTCGTCGTCAATTTTTCAGGAGGAACGATTACCCCTCGATCCGTGGTGATATCCAAATCCGCAATTTTGGCAAGTTCCACTGGGCGACCAACACGCCTCGCAATGATGTCTGCGTTATTTTGTAGAATTTTCACGACCCCTGAACCGACCGTACCGAACCCAATCAGTCCAACCCTCACCCCTCGATCCATTAGGAGGTTTCCTCCAACTTCAACGCTTGACGAATCCCGCGAACGGCTTGAAAAATCCTGTGCTCATTTTCCACCAGCGCAAACCGCACATAATCATTCCCGCCCTCACCAAATCCAATCCCTGGCGATACGGCCACTTTGGCTTCTCGTAGCAGCAATTTTGAGAATTCCAGGGAGCCCATGCCCACATACTGTGGCGGAATTTTTGCCCAGGCAAACATCGTGGCCCGCGGATAATCTATGGGCCACCCAATACGATTTAGGCCACGAACCAACGCATTCCGTCGCTGTTCATAGAGCCCGACGATTTCCTTCACACAATCCTGAGGACCGTTGAGGGCAATAATACTCGCGATTTGAACCGGCTGAAACATTCCATAGTCCAAGTAACTTTTGACCCGCGTGAGGGCGCCGATGAGTTCAGGATTTCCCACACAAAACCCCACGCGCCAGCCCGGCATATTATAACTTTTTGAGAGCGAATAAAATTCCACACCTATTTTTTTGGCTTCAGGAATTTGCAGTAAGCTCGGTGCACGATATCCGTCAAACACAAGATCGGCATAGGCTAAGTCATGAATGACCCAAACCTCGTGCTCCAAGGCAAACTCGACCACCTTTTTAAAAAACTCAAGGTCCACCACCTGAGTGGTTGGATTGTGGGGAAAACTGATGATCAAGGCCACGGGAGCCGGCTGGGTTTGCCTGAAGGCTCGCGTTAAATTGTCAAAGAAATCAGTATCGGGACCCAATTCCACCCCACGCACTTCTCCTCCGGCAATAATGCAACAATACATGTGGATCGGATAGGTAGGAGTCGGCGCGAGCACCACATCGCCAGGTCCCACAATGGCCAAGGCTAAATGGGCCAAGCCTTCCTTGACGCCTAATGTGACGATGGCTTCCGTTTCCGGATCCAAACTGACATCATAGTTTCGTTGATACCAACCACAAATCGCATGTCGTAATTTGGTAATACCTCGTGAGGCCGAGTACCGATGGTTCCGCCCATTCCGAGCCGCCTCAATTAACTTGTCAACAATATGCGGAGGAGTCGGTTGATCGGGGTTCCCCATCCCCATATCAATAATATCTTCGCCTCGTTTCCGAGCTTGAAGTTTCAACTCCTGGACTTGATTAAAGACGTATCCAGGCAGCCGTTGAATTCGGTAAAAAGGCTTCATTGTCAATGAAAAATGAGGAAACGTCCCTCAGTCTTAGGGGGCGGTAGAGAATAGAGAATCGGACAAATTTTTAAGAGATTTCATTCTAGATGAGGGAATGAAACCAGTCAATTTCAGTGGACCGGATTTTTGGGGTCATGGGGTATAAAGATACCGAATTCTTTGGCTCCTTGGCATGAGCCAGATTTGCCGCCTGTGATTGATTGCCCGAGATTTGCCCTTTTGCGATAATGCCCTACCACTTTGTTTTCTGTAAAAGGGGAATGCTATGGCACGACTCGGCGTCAACGTGGATCATGTCGCCACACTCCGACAAGCTCGGGGAGGGCATGAACCCGATCCCATCATGGCCGCAAACCTCGTACAATTAGCCGGGGCAGAAGGCCTTGTGGTCCACCTCCGAGAGGACCGGCGTCACATCCAAGACCGGGATTTGACCATCTTGCGAGAAACGGTTCATATCCAACTGAACTTAGAAATGGCCGCCGAAGATTCTGTCGCGAAAATAGCCCTTCATGTGAAACCCGACATCGCCACCTTAGTCCCAGAACGTCGACAAGAGCTGACGACGGAGGGCGGGCTGGACGTCGTCGAACACCGAGATCGTATCCAATCCATGGTGAATCTTCTGCATGAAGGGGGCATTCCCGTCAGCTTGTTTGTCGATCCTGACCTGAAACAAATTCGGGCTGCCCACAAGGTGAATGCCGATTTCGTGGAAATCCATACCGGTCGTTACGCCAATACTCGACGCCAACAAGAAGCCGACACCGAATTTGATGCCCTCGACCAAGCCGCCAAACTTGCGGCAAAGTTAGGGCTGCGTGTCAGCGCCGGGCATGGGCTCAACTACTTGAATGCCAAACGGATGACCCAAATTCCTGAAATTGAAGAATTCAATATCGGTCACAGCATTATTGCACGAGCCGTGTTTGTCGGCTTGGAACGTGCAGTCCAAGAAATGAAAGCGCTCCTTACATAGCTCTCTTCAAGCCCATCTGCCCTGTCGTCAAAATACCTTATGTGGCTCGTCACTCCAGAACAGATGCAAACGCTTGATCGTCGGACAATTCAAGAGGCCAAGATTCCAGGGACCACTTTGATGGAACGGGCAGGAACCGGCGTTGTCACCCATCTTCTTCACCATTATGGCTCTCCAAAAGGAAAACACATCATGGTGTTCTGCGGGAAGGGGAACAATGGCGGCGATGGCTTAGTGGTCGCCAGGCTCCTACAAAGCAAAGGAGCCCATCTCAGCGTGATCTTGATGGCTCCCTATCAAGAGCTCAGCAAAGACGCCAAAACGATGTATCGCCGATTTACAACCAAAGCCAAACCATCTCAAATTCTCGTGCTCCCTAGCCAGGAAAAACTACAATTTTTGGTAAAAAAAGCCCATATCCTCATCGATGCCCTTCTAGGGACAGGCCTTTCTTCATCCGTACGCAAACCCTACACCACGGCTATTGAGACAATGAATACCTCCCACGCCTATACGGTGGCCGTGGACATCCCTTCGGGATTAGATAGTGAAACAGGGGCAATCTTGGGGACAGCCGTTAACGCTGATCTGACGGTGACATTTGGCTGCCCTAAAATCGGTCTCTATGTCGGGGCCGTCATTG
>Ga0224496_10000291_pt1 | contig 36051 bp, 53 predicted proteins | sample SF_Jul11_sed_USG_2_FD_168127 | JGI IMG/M metagenome (GOLD analysis project Ga0224496, IMG submission 168127) | Sediment microbial communities from San Francisco Bay, California, United States - SF_Jul11_sed_USGS_8_1 | ecosystem: Environmental > Aquatic > Marine > Sediment | place: USA...
TCGGTTCTGACCTAAGCTGGGCTAACCTGCGCGGTGCTGACCTGAGCGGTGCAAACCTGCGCGGTGCCATCCTGTTCGGGGCTGACATGCGCGGGGCTGACATGCGCGGGGCTGACCTGCGCGGTGCTGACCTGAGCGGTGCAATAGGGTGCCAGCGGCTGCCTGTGGGCGATCCCCAAGGATACGACGCTGTTGCGGTGTGGTGTCACGATCAATGGATGATCTCAGCAGAATACCGGCAAATCGCTGTGGCTGAGGCGAAAGCGCGCTGGGGGTCGGATTACCAGGGAGACCGCGCCACCGGTGATCGCTATCTACGAGCGATTGAATGGCTGGAGCAGCAGCCAGTCCCGGAGGAGGCAGAGCGCAAACCATGACCCGTATGATGACATTGACGCTGGCCCTGGGGATTGCCGGGACGGGGTGGTGCGCTGTCAATCCTGCAAGCGAAAACACAACCAACCACCGGGCCATTGAAGGCCCACAACCGCCCAACCGGGCAAATCATTTGAAAGGAACAGACATGGAAAAGTGCCGATGCAAAGTTGTCCTCCACCGCGTTGAAAGCAGCGTCTATCAAGGGAAGCAGGCTGGTGGCTCACACCTCCACTTCCGGGCCGAATACGATGAAACCCTACCGGAGGATCAACGGTTTGCCACAGCCACACCCACCGCTGAATTTGTTTTGAATGTGGATAACCCGGATGCAATTGAATTTCTGCAAAGAGGAAAAGCCGCATTCTATGTGGATTTCATTCCGGTACCCGATCCGGGCTACGCCACCCATGGGGATGATGACGGGGCCGCAGACTAGCCCATCAACCACAACCCGCCCCGGCTGGACACCCACCCGCCGGGGTTTCCCTCAGTTTTTGAAAGGAGGCCCCCGGATGAAAGGCCCGCCCATGACCCGGATTCTGACATCGACGCTGGCCCTGGGGATTGCCGGGGCGTGGCTGGTGCTGTGGTGCGGCGTGGCACTGGCTCCGCTCACGCCTCTGTCCGGGCCATCCTACCAATACGCGATGGACAAGGTCTGGCCCTCCAACGCGGGCTGGGCGCGGCTGGCGATTCACGCAGAGGCCAAGGGGCATCCATGGCTGGACGCAACCCTGCTGCTGGCAATGTGCGACGTGGAGGACGAGCAACGGCGTCCCTGGAAACGAGGCACCGTGGGCGAAATAGGCGTATGTCAAATAAGACTGGGCACCTGGGACGGCGATAAATATCAGTGCATCGGCCTGCCATGGAACCCGGCTGACAACTACCGCTGCGCGGCCCGGATACTGCGCGACAGGATCAAAGCCTGCGGGACGGTCTCACGGGCAATCGCCAGCTATAACGAGGGCACCAATGCGTGCCCAACGCCGAAACGATCCCGGCACGTGCGCAAGGTGCTGGACCTGGAAATGCTAAGGAGGTTTGAAGGATGAGTTTAATAATTGTCACCGGCGAGACCATCCAGAAGGATTGTGAGGCCAAGGGGCGATTGTATGCGCGAGGATTGCTGACTGATGCAGAAAATAAGCGCGTACACAAAAGAATCCTCAAAATGGTGGAAGAAATCAAACAGGAAGAACAACGCGCCGAGGAGCAATCCGATGGTTGAAGGAAATTGCCCATTCCCCGGTTGCCCAGGAGAAGCGCGATACTCTGCTGATCCGATTTGTCGTTTAGCACCCATTGGAATGGAATTAGTCAGAACATACCCAGACGGGTCAAGAAAATGGGAGTGTCCTGCTTGTGATGGACATGGCTTTATTCAAGACCCGCCTAGATGTGAATTTGAAAGCACACATCAGAGAAGTGGAGCAAACCGATGACCAATGAACAAATTGATCAGATTCCGACCATTTCCGCGGCGTCACGAAAATGGTCAAAAGTACAATACGGATACTGCCCACGATGCGGACTCGTCTTTGATCGCTGTCATTGCCCCAGGAGGATGAAAGATGACTGAGGATGAAAGGTATTTGCGGCCAGCGATGGACAGGCTTAGCGAAGCCGAAAAGGAATTTATTGAGGAAGTCAAGGAAACTACTGGTGGTTTTCCTGAATCCTTTGGAAGGGCTTATGAGAAATGCAGATTAGCCGAAAAGGATTTCTCTGTCACTGTTGGCAACCTGTTGCGTGAAAAGAATGCCACCATCCAAGACCTCAAGGAACGCGCAGAGAAGGCGGAAGCAGACGCGGCGGCTTTGCTGCGGCTAGTGCAAAATGCCTACGGGATCATGTTTACACGCGGGTACACAAAGCTGTGGGTTGAACAAGCGGACAAAGCCCTTTCCCTCCCCAACCCTGGCGCAGATTTGCTGGCCGAACGTGACAGGCTGCGGGGATTGATGCACGACTTCATCCGCTACTGGGAATCCCCAACTGGGTATTATCAAAACGCCGGTGATTGGGTTGCGCAAGTTAAAGAAGCCCTCAAGGAGAAGCCATGAATGAGAAAAACACAGTGTTAGCCAAGCCTGAGCCTTTGACGGAGGATGAAATAAAAGAGGCTCTTTCAAATTGGAAGAATCCAAAACCCGAGCAGATGAAATGCCAGCATGTGTTTGTTGGCAATCCTGATGAACGATATGCCTGTTATGAGTGCCGCATAGATCAGGAGCATTGGATTACCTACAAAGCAGCGGACACAATTCAAAACCTCAAAGCCCGCGCAGAGAAGGCGGAGGCCAATTATTATGAAGTAACGAGTGAGGTTGTAGAACTCCGCAAGATCAATCAAGCCCTATTGGATGATGGTAAAGAATCTGATGAATCTTGGAATATGCTGATGGAGGAACGCGACCAAGCCCTGGATCGTGCTGAGAAGGCGGAAGCAGACGCGGCAGTTTTGCTGCGGCTAGTGCAAAATGCCTACGGGATCATGTTTACACGCGGGTACACAAAGCTGTGGGTTGAACAAGCGGACAAAGCCCTTTCCCTCCCCAACCCTGGCGCAGATTTGCTGGCCGAACGGGACAGGCTGCGGGGATTGATGCAAGAGATTCTTGTTTACCCGGATTTTGAGAAAGAACATTACTCATGGTGTAAAGATGCCCGTGAAGCCCTCAAGGAGAAGCCATGACCAGAGAGCAAGAGATCAAGAAGCGGTTGAAAGATGCGTCGAAATGGCCATGGAAAAACACCACTACGAAAACGATATTCGGAATACAGTGCGTTGTGCGGAGTTCGGAAGAATCTCAATGGATGACTATTTTAGTTCGTAAAGAGGAAAATGCTAACTTCATTTCCCACGCCCCGGAGGATATAGCGTATCTCCTGGCCGCACTCAAAGCCAGCAGGGAGCGGGAGAAGGAAACGCGGAGGGCGTTGCGAGAACGGGTAATTCGGAAAATTCCTAAAGGGCCGCATATGTGTGCTCTCTGTGCAAAAAATTCCACGATGGGAAAACCAGAGACTTATTTTATCTGGCAACCCGGCGAACCCGAGAAGCACCAACCCGGCTGTGATGCCGCACCGGAGGGGGAGTGATGGGGCAATACGAAAAATTCTGCCCGAGCCTTTCCGAATTTTTGCAGGAGGAAATGGCGGCCCGTGGGTGGTGTGATGATGACGTGATTTCGCGGATTTCCAACCCGTTAGACGCACTGGCCGCGTTGATTTCAATCCACGCTGATGACAGTGACACGTATTTGGACGAGCGAACAGCCAACGCGCTATCTGAGGCGTTTGGGGTGAGCGCAGAAATGCTCATGAACCTGGTCAGAACTCGCAGGGGAGCCGCAGAATGACCCGCAAGGCGATTGATCGCAGCGCAGTGGAGGCCCGGGACGGTGGGGTGTGTGCCCAGTGCGGCCTGGATACGGCGCGGGTGGTGCGCATTGCCCTTCATGCCGCTGCCCACTATGCGGATCTGCATGGCGTGGGCACCACGGACTGGCTGGTGCGTGACCTGCTGCGGGAGCTGTCCCTGACGCGCTGGTGGATGCAGGCCCATGTGTGGGAGGCCGATCACATCATCCCCCATGCGCTGGGCGGTGCGGACGAGCTGCCCAACCTGCGCACGTTGTGTGTGGCTTGTCACGGGGAGACCTCGCGTCAATTTGCACCGGTCAATGCCAAGCTGCGGCGCATGGCCGCAAAACGGGCCAACCTAAAGTAGACAGAAACAGGATCAGGAGGAAACATGGCTGCGAAGAAAGGGCAGGGAAAAACACCTGGCTCAGGCCGCAAGAAAGGCACGCCCAACAAGCGCACCCTGGATTTGCAAGCGCGCATGGAGGAACTGGGTTGTGACCCCATAGACTTCATGGTGAAGGTGATCAAAGGGGAGATTGTCGAGGATGTGGTGCTGGGAACTCACAAAGGGGAGCCGATCATCAGGAAGATGGCCCCTGGCTACGATTTGCAGGTTGCCTGCGCCAAGGAACTGGCTCAGTACCTCTACCCCAAGCGCAAGGCGCTGGAATTGACGGGCGGCGATGGGGAGGAGTTGTCCCTGGTGTTGGTGGACTCCACCACGCTGCCTGGCTGGAAGAGCGATCCGCGGAACCCGGCGAACCAGGGAAAGAAGAGATGATCGATCCCGGGCAACAATGGCCAGACGCGCGGCGAATGAGGCCTAGACCGTATCAGGAGGGGCCGGTCGGAGCATTGGTGAGCGGGGCGTACAAGCACCTCGTTTGGGTTTTCAACCGTCGGGCGGGGAAAGACAAGACGGCGCTCTACGGCACCATCGAGTGTATGCAGAGGCGGGTCGGAAACTACGTGCATGTGTTTCCTACCATGGCGGAAGGCAGGCAGAACTTGTGGGAGAACATCGACGGCAGCGGGTTTCCGGTGATCGACCATTTTCCACAGGAGCTGGTGGAGAACAAGCGCGAGGATACTATGCGGATCCGCCTGAAAAATGGCTCGACCTGGCGCGTAGGCGGCGCGAACAAGCCCGACTCTTTCCGCGGCGGAAACCCCGTGGGGATCGTGTGGTCAGAGTACGCGCTGATGAAACCGAGCGTCCGATTGGTGGCAGACCCGATTCTGCGGGAAAACGGAGGGTGGGAGGTGTTTGTATACACGCCGAAAGGGGCGAATCACGGAATGGAGTTGTACGAGCAAAACCGGGACAACCCGGATTGGTACGTCGAGTTGCTGACCAACGATGATACCCACACCTACTCGGAGATGGAAATCGAGGCCATGCGGAAATCTGGCATCCCGGAGGAGTGGATCCAGCAGGAAATTTATTGTTCCTTCGCCGCGGCGATGGTGGGCAGTTATTACGGCAACCTGATCGAGAGCGCGGAGCGGGAAGGCCGGGTGGGTCGGTTCCCGCACGACCCGTCCATGCCCGTGGAGACCGCGTGGGATTTGGGCATCGGGGCGGATGATGCAACGAGCATCTGGTTTATCCAGGTGCTGGCGGGAGGATTCCGGGCGATCGACTATTACGAGACCAACACGGAGGGGCTGCCCGAGGTCTGCAAGATGCTGCAAGAGAAACCCTATGTGTACGGGAAGGCCTATTTCCCGCACGACGTCAAAAAACGCGAGCTGAGCAAGGCCCAGGGCCGAGGCGCGGGAACGAGGCTCGACACCATACTGGAACTCATGCCGATGTGGAAGAATGAGCGTGGTCGTCAGGGCCACCGGGTAATCCCCGCCATGAATCCAATCGACAGAATCAACGCGACCCGGTTGTTGATCCCGCGATTCGAATTCGACCGTGAGGGAACAAAAGACGGGCTGGATGGCCTAAAGTCCTACCAGCGGGAAGAAGACGAGGGGAAATCTAAGTCAGTGGGGATGCCGTTTTTCAAATCGCACCCATTGCACAATTGGGCATCACACCCGGCGGACGCGTTTGGGCACTTCTGCGTAGGGACGCCACAGAACGCAACGCCGAAGCCGACGACGGATGAAAATCAGGGCGAGGACTATTTCACCAAACTGGAACGCCGCGGAGCAGGAAGGCGCGGCGGATGGCAGGGATGAAAACCACCAACCAAGGAAGGTTGAACAATGGAAAAACACACAAAGTCCACAGGAACAGGCCCAGCGGCCAAGGCGGAACAGAACGCCAGGGAGGCGGCTGCACGCCGGGAATACGGCCTGAACGACAACGGAGATCCGCTGGGCGAGGATGAGTGGCTGCTGAAATGCAAACGGGAGTTTGCGGCGGCGTTGGAGGCGGAATCCGAGGACCGGATTGAGGCCGAAGAAGATGACCGGTTCAAGTTGGGTGGGAAGAACCAATGGCCCGAGTATGCCCAGAAAAGTCGGACAACAGCAGGCTATGAGCGGCCCATGTTCACCCTGAACGAGGTCGCAAAATTCGCCAACAATGTGGGAAATGACATCAAGCAGAACAAGCCGCAGATCAAACTGGTCCCCGGCGATGAGGCCGGCGCAAAGGAAACGGCTGATGTGATGACGGATCTGATCCGGCACATTCTGTCACGGGGCCAGGGCGATTGGCCGCTGGAGTCCGCAGCACAGCAGGCGGTGGATGGTGGCTGGGGATACGCCATGGTAACGGCGAGCTACATCGACGACACCAGCAACCAGCAGGAGCTTGAGGTCAAGTCCATTGCCAACCGGTTTACCGTCTACCCCGATCCGCATGCCCAAACCCCGTGGCTGGAGGACATGGAGTATTGTTTCCTGTCCTGGGAAGTGCACAAGGACGACCTGCCGCCAGAGGCCAGAGGCGAATGGGAAGGGGGGGATGATCACCGCAAACTGTGGGTCAGCGAGAAGGGCGATGACTACCGCCGGATTGCGGTCAAGTGGTGGCGCGGCCCGGCACAGATGATCCGAGTCCCAGCGGACACCGGGGAGAATGAGCGGGAGGCAGACCGGCGCCAGAAAGACGACGCCACCCAATATGATGACGATCGGCGCGGGAAGGAGCGCCGTGCCAAAAGCAGCAGCGCCTATATCACCAGGAAATCCGTGAGGCGCCCGGTCTACTACCAGGAAATGACCGGCAACATGGTGCTGGGCGAACCGCAGGAATGGCCCGGAACCTGGATCCCCATTGTCAGGGTGGTAGGGGAGGCGACCATGGTGGATGGAGCGCTGCGCAAAAAGGGGATCATCCGCGATTCAAAAGATCCTCAGCGCATCGTCAACTTTGAGTACACGGAGGCGGTGGAAGACGTCGCGCTGGGTGTGAAAACAGGGGCGCTTGGCGCAGAGGGGCAGTTTGAGGGCCATCAGGAGGCCTGGGAGTTGGCCATGCGCCGCCCGGTGGCCACGCTGGAATACAAGCCGATTGCGATTCAGGAGGGCGACCAACTGGTGATGACACCACCGCCCGAACTGAACCCGCGGGCTGCCGTGCCGGATGCCAATATCACGATGATGCAGTTGTCGCACCAGATGCTCCGCGAAACCACAGGCGTGATGGACGTCCAGCTAGGACAGCAATCCAATGAGCAGAGCGGGAGGGCCATCAACGCGCGCCGGAGCCAGGGCGGACAGACAACCGCGCACTATATGGACAACATGTTGCTGGCGCTGCGGCACCTGGGAAAGATACTGGTCGATCTGATCCCGCACTACTACGACACACCGCGGATGCAGCGCATCCAGGCGGAAAACGGCGACCAGTCCATGGTGCTGCTCGATCCAACGCTGCAGAAAGCGGGTCAGGACGTGGCATACCAGGAGTATCAGGATACCGATGAGGTGACAGCGAAACCGAAGGTGACAAAAAAATACCGGCTGGATGTGGGTCGCTACGATGTGCGCGTCACAACCGGGAAGTCCTACGCCAACCGGCAACAGGAAATGGTGGAGTCTTTGGGCGGCAGTCTGTCCGTGTTGGGCGATAACGCAATCCTGGTGCTGCCGGAGTGGTACGAGGCCATGGACTGGCCCGGAGCGGATCGGATATCCGAACTGCTGCGGATGCACAGGGACAAACTATTTCCGCACACCGTGAAGCCCAACGCTGGCGAGGAGGGAGACCCGAGGGAGGAAGCCCAGCAACTGAGGGCGGTGGTGCAGCAACTGGTGCCGCAGATGCAGGAGATGGCTCAGGAGATGGAGCGCATGGGACAGGAACTCCAATCGAAGCAGATGGAGACCGATGCGAAGATTCTCATTGCCCGGCTGAAATTCATGTCCGAGCTGGTGGAGTCCGAAGGAATGATCAAGGCGGAGCAACTACGTGGATTTTTCAAGATGGCGGAAAGCAAGGCCAAAATTCAAAACCCGGAATATCCGAAATTTGAGAGATAAGAAAGGAAAACGATGAGCGATCACACCACGGCCACGGATGGCATGGAAAACCCGGCGGAAGAGCAGGAAGCCGAAAATAATAATCCCAGGGTGATCAACCGCCAGGCGCCTCCGCCCCTATGGAAGCAGGTGGAAGATCAGGAAAATGCGCAGGTGGAAGAGCGGGAAGAGGGCGCCGAAAAGGACAGCCCCTCACGGGATGACAAGGGCCGATTCGCCGCAGACGACAGCGCTGAAAATCCCGAGGAAAAACCTGCCGATGAAGACGCGGAAGATGAGGAAAGCAAGTCCGACCCCGTGAAAGAACGGCTGGGGAAGCAACGCGACAAGGCCCGCAAGGACGCCAAAATCGCAGAGCAGCGCGCCGCCTACTGGGAAAAGCGGTCAACAGGGATGCAGTTCACCGCCGAGGAAGCCGCCGCCGCCGGGCAGGCATTCGAGGTCTGGCCGACGGTATCGGAGAGTAAGCCAGCGGCTGGGGATGGAAAGCCCAGGGAGCAGGCACAGGCAAGCCAGGAAACAGACCCGGCCCCGAGCCGCGACGAGTTCGACGACTACGATGCCTATGTGGACGCCAGGGGCGCGTGGTCGGCGCGGAAGGAGTTCCAGCGCCTCCAGCAGGAACAACAGGAGCGGGCCAAGAAGTTGGAACGGGAGGAGAAGAATCGCACGGCAGCCGCCGCGTGGATGAAAAAAGTTGAGGATGCCAAGGCGCGGCACCCTGATCTGGAAGACGTTCTGCGTGCGGCAGATGCTCGACCGCTGGAAGCGGCACCCGGCATGGCCCAGGCTGTGGCTGAATCTGACGTTGCAGCGGATATTCTGTACCACCTCGCGACCAACACAGAGGAACTGCACCGAATCGTCAGCCTGCCATTCAAATCGCAGATTGTCGAGGTGGACCGACTGGAGCAGCAGGTGCTTGCGGAGATCGGCGGGGGAGAAGGTGAGCCTCCACCACAACCCGCGCAGAAGGCGCCCAAGCCTACCGTCCCCGTGAGCAAAGCGCCACCCCCTCCACCATCGCCGGGGGCAACCAGCAGGGCGGGAGGCTCCAGCAAACTGGACGACCATGAACTGCGTCGGCGCCTGGCGGCAAAGGGTATCGACCGGCCACGGACGCCGTTGCCATAGGAGGAAATATGATGCCGTGCAAACGCAAAGAAACAATCGGCAACGCAACCCTTTACCTTGGGGATTGCATGGATGTGATGGCGGAGATGGAGCCCGGGAGTGTGGACGCTGTGGTGACCGACCCGCCGTATGGGATGAGTTTCCAATCAAATTACCGCGCCGAGCAACATGGAAAAATACACGGTGACGGCGACAGCGCTTGTCTCAAATGGGCATGCCTTGTTCCAGTCAAGCATTCCAGGTATGTCTTTTGCCGTTGGGATAACTTGGTTGATTTGCCGCAGCCTAAAAGTTGCGTGACATGGGTAAAAAACAACTGGTCGATGGGTGATTTGAAGCATGAGCACGCAAGGCAAACGGAATTGATTTTGTTTTATCCTGGCGAGCGCCACTTTTTTCCGAAATATAGACCGCAAGATGTGATTAGGTCGGCCAGAACGGGCAATGAAAATCATCCAAGCGAAAAGCCGATCGGTGTGATGCAAACAGTCGTCTCTTGGACAAATGGAATCGTGGTAGATCCATTCATGGGCAGCGGAACAACAGGAGTAGCCTGTGCCGATCTGGGCCGCAAGTTTATTGGCATTGAGTTGGAGGAGAAGTATTTCGACATAGCCTGTCGCCGGATCGACTTGGCGCAGAGACAATTGAAAATATGTTGAGCCGCGCCACAATAAAATATGAAACAGACGTTGACAAGCCACAAAAATAATACGATAAGTGGGTAATGACCTGGGCACGTCAAAAAACGGCTCACCCAACGGGGCAGCATTCGCTGACCCCGCCCGCTGCCAGGGCGCAGCGCGATAATCCGGCAGACGTACCGCCGGAGCCCTCCCGGAACGTAAACACGTATCCGCGTATCCCATACAACCAAGAAATTGCCGATACGATGCAGTGCTGCGCGCTGACATCAGAGGCAGGGATGCAAGGAGGCAAAACGCCATGGCAAACACACTGCTGAGCCCGACCATCATCGCGGATACCGCGCGGGTCATGCTCGAAAACAACTCCATTCTGGCAAACAAGGTCTACCGGGACGACAAGGCATTTACGGGGAAAATCGGAACCACCCACACCATTCGACTGCCCAACCGGTTTGTCTCCAACACCGGCAAGGCGCTGAGCGTCGGGGAGCAGAACGAGCCCAGCTCGGTGATCACCATCGACACTCAGAAACATGTCGATTTCTATTTTGACAGCGACGACCTGACCCTCACCATCGAGGAATTCGCTGCGCGCTATCTCAAACCGGCGATGTCCCAACTGGCCAACGATGTTGACGCATCACTGGCTGCCCGCTATGTCGATATCTACAACTCCGTTGGAACGCCGGGAACCACCCCCAGCACCTACGCGAATTCGATTCAGTTGATCAACACCCGGGCCGGGTTGCTTGGTTGGCCGAAAGAGGGCTTGAGTCTGGTGGTCGAGCCCGACGCCTACAACACCATGGCCAACGGAATGACGGCGCTCTCTTTTGAAAACAAGGTGTCCAAGGATGCTTTGGAGAAGGGCTACGTGCCGCAGATTGGTGGTTGGGAGATTTACGAGTCCCAGAACATCAAAAACCACACTGTCGGCACGTATGGCGGCACTCCGCTCACCAACGGGGCGGGCGCAAGTGGCGACACCAGCACCGAGACCGACGGCTGGACCAGCGGCGCAACCACCCTCAACGAGGGGGATGTGTTCACCATCGCCGGGGTAAATGCGGTCAACTACCAGACCCGGCAGAGCATCAATTCTCTGCAACAGTTCAACGTGGGCGCGGATATCTCTGACACCACCGGGGCCATTACTGTAACTCACGCCCCCACCATCACCACCTCTGGTGCATACCAGACCGTGGATGCCGCACCGACCGACGGGCAGACCATCACGGTGATGGGAACCTCGGCAACAGCCTACCCCCAGAATCTGGCATTCCACCGCGACTGTTTCGCGCTGGCGATGGCCGATCTGGTGCTGCCGCAGGGCGTGGATTTCGCGGCCATCAGCCGCTACAACGGAATTTCCGTGCGGATCGTGCGGGCCTACGACATCAACTCCGACAGCTTCCCCTGCCGGATTGATGTGCTCTTTGGGACCAAAACGATCTACCCGGAACTCGGCATGCGGCTCTGGGGTTAAACCCAGCCTGAACCAATCCGGGGCGGGTAAACCACCCCGGATATGATCGAAAGGAAAGAATAATGGCTGATCCAAAATATGTGGATGACGGACGCCCAGATGGAACCATCGTCGGGCGCGCAGCTGGGAAGTTGGGGTTTTTCGCAGCGACTCCGGTCACACGCCAGGTGGTTGCGGCGACGACCACGACCACGGCGACCACCACTGCACTCCAGGCTGACGTGGACGCTATCCGCTCCGCGCTGACATCGTTGGGATTGTTCACCTCTGCGTAAGAGGCAGGCATGAGTCGATTGGTATACGCGCCGTCTGCGCATGAAGGGCCATCAGAGCAGCGTGTCATGCTGGCAACGCCTGTCTATGGCGGACTTTCTGCGGGGTATGGCGCGTCACTTTTCCGCACGGCGACGGCGCTACTCAAGGCCGGAATTCATGCGGAACTGGCCATCAATGACGGGAATTGCCACGTAGACGACTCCCGGAATTTTCTGGTGCGCCGATTCCTGGAGTCGGACTGCACGGATTTTGTGTTTTTTGATGCAGACCTCAGTTGGGACGGGGACGATGTTGTGCGGTTGTTGCGGCACGACGCGGATGTGGTGGGCTCAACCTACCGGCTTAAACAATTCGGCGACGAGGCCTATCCGCTCGTAGGCGCAGGGCAGCAACCAAGGTCGGATGGGCTGATCCCCGTGACCGCGCTGCCGACCGGCTTCCTGCGGATTCGCCGCCATGTGCTGGAAACCATGGCCAAGAAATCGGACAAGTTTCACACCAAGATTGATTGGCCCGGACAAACCGGAATCCCGGTGATCTTTGAGCGCTCGATGTACGAGGGAGTGCGCTGGGGCGGCGATACGACATTTTGCCGCAAATGGCGGGAGATGGGCGGCGAGGTGCTGCTGGATCCGGAACCGGCGTTTGAACACACCGGGGAATACAACTGGCGCGGATCATTCGGAACCTACATGCGCCAGAGGCAGGAAGGCGCAAACGGTGTGATCCGGGACGGCCTGGAGAAAATCCGGACCGGAACGGAAAAGAGCCACACCCTGATGGACCTGGTCACGGCGTGGGGTAACCCCATGTACGCCGCAACCGAGGAACTGCTCCTGGCGGCAATTCACGTCGCACGCAACACGACCGGCCCCATCCTGGAAGCGGGAAGTGGGTTGACGACCCTGGTGATGGCCGCAGCCGCACCAGGGCGTGAGGTGTGGGCGATGGAACACGATCCGAATTGGGGCGGCAAGGTGCAGGAACTGGCCCCGAGTAACGTCAGGCTCAGCGTCGCGCCGATGAAGGATTACGGCGAATTCACCTGGTACCAGGTGCCGGACGATCTGCCCAAATCCTTCGGGATGGTGATGTGCGATGGCCCGCCCAGGCAGACGCACGGGGGCCGCAGCGGATTGCGGATCCTGTTGAAAAACCGAATCAGCCCTGGAGCGGGGATGGTTTGGGATGATGCGGACAAGTCGCATGCAGGCGAACTGGACGCCTGGTCAGCGGAAACCGGTGCGCAGATTCATGTGCTCGGAAACTCCCGGCGCTTTGCAATTGCGAGACTCCCCAAACGGAAAAGCGAGGACGCCACATAGAAAGGAAACGCAATGGACGAGCGAGAACAGGAAATCCGGGACGCAATCCACATGATGATGGAGGACGGCGCGAACCTGACGGCGGAGAAAGTGCCGGAACTGCCCGAGCTTAGAAAGTTGAGCGGGCGCGATGACGTCACCAGTGAAGAAAGGGACGCCTGGGCTATTGAATGGCAGGAGGCGAACGCACCAAAGTCTGCGAAAAAAGGCAAAGGCGGAAAGTCTGCGAAAAAACCCCAGCCGGTTGAAGATGTCACCGGACCGCAGCATCTGCCCACCAACCTGTTTCACGAGGAGCGTCCAACCAGGACCGTGCGTGATCTGGATGAATGGCGGGATGCTCGGGACGAGGGGTACAGGGATTTATCAGAATTCCCGCCCGATGTGGCGGAGATGATCCACAAGCGGGGCCAGGACCCCGGAACCCACGCCAGCCAGAGGCAGCGCGGGTAATTGACGGGCTATCCAGGGAGGATAGGCAATGGCAGACACAGCATTGGATGTGATTAAAGACGCGTTGCGTGACCTGGGCGTGCTCGGAAAGGCCCAGACCATCGACGACGATGACGCCGCCCGCGCGCTCCAGCGCATGAACGACATGCTGGATTCCTGGTCCATCCAGCCGTACGCCATCTATGCGTGGTCGGACGTTACCCACACCCTGGTCGCCTCGACCTCAAGCTACACCATTGGGCCATCCGGCGCGGATATCACAGCGGCGCGACCGGTGCAGATCAAAGCCGCCTATGTGCGCGATGCGAACAGCTATGATGATCCGATAGATGTGATCTCCTACCGGGATTATCAGGGCATCACGGACAAAACCACAGGGGCCGATTATCCCAACAGGCTGGCGTACAATCCGACACACCCCAGCGGGACTATCTACCTATGGCCGGTGCCTGACACAGCGTACACGCTCCACATGATCGTGGAGGGCTTGCTGACCAATCTCGCGCTGACCTCCACCACGTTCACATTCCCACCGGGTTATCGGATGGCGGTCGTGTCGAACCTGGCCTTGAAGCTGGCGCCCATGTTCGGCGTGCAGTTGACCCGGGAACTCCGCGAAACGGCCAAGGAGGCGTTGGCCATGATCAAGCGGGCCAACAATCGGAACCGCACCAATGTGGCGCGAATCGACCCCATGCTGCTGGCCATGGGCGCCAACCGCGGCGGATACAACTGGAACACCGATACCTAGAGAGGAACCATGGAACACGATTTCAGCGCACTGGGCGGGGCGTTTGCGGTGGCCGATGCCGCCAATACAGCCCTACTGAGCGTCCAGAACAAGGCCGAATCACCATACCTGATCAAGATCAATCGGGTGCTGTTGATGAGCGCCAGTTTGACAGCGATAACGGGCGTCGGCATTCAGGTTGATGTGAGCAGGTTGACGGCTGTCACGGAGACCGGAGGAACCGCCGGGCAGTTGACGCCCATGGATTCAGACGTGTTGAACGCCGATGCCCAGATTGCAACGTATGTGAGCGTCTACACCGGCGCGACCACGTTCACCGTGGGCCATGTGGTGGCGTACAGAGCGGTCAACAATGACGAGGTATCCCTGACCGGGCAAGGCGATGTTGTGCAGCGGATTCTCTGGACCCCGGCAAAAGGGCCTTTGATCATCAAGCCCGGACAGTCGGCGGCGATTATTCAACGCACGGCATCCACCGCCGGGGCGTGGATTCCGCAGATCGATTTTACGGTTCAGCGAGTGAAAGGGTAACCATATGGCAGCACAGAACCCGTCAATCTTTGGAGTCGGCGTGATGGGACGCTCTCCTGCTGTGTCGGCGCAGCAACGGGTGAACTGCTATGTGGAAATCGAAGCCCAGGGTGATCGTAGCCGGTATACGCTCTACGGGTTGCCGGGCCTGGAGGTGTTTGCCTCCATCGGGGACAGCCAAATCCGGGGGCTGTGCAGCATGGGGGACTACATGTACGCCGTCTTCCGCGACACCCTCTACCAGGTCAGGAACGACGGGGTGGTCACCAGCAAGGGCACGCTGGCCACGACAGAAGGGCGCGTGGTGTTTGCGAACAACTCCGATTATCTGATGATCGTGGACGGGACCAGCGGATACACCTACCGGATCAGCACCGACACATTCGCCACCATCACAGACGGGGATTTCCCGTCGAATCCGATCACGTGCGCATTTTTGCAGGGCTATTTCATTGTCACGGCGCGGGATTCGGAGCAGTTCGACATATCTGACCTGGACGACCCCACCACGTGGCTCGCGGATTACGATCTCGCCTACGCCGACCCAGATGAGTTGATCCGCGCGTTCGCCATGCAGGGATTGTTGGTGCTGCTGGGCGGAGATTCCCTGGAGTACTGGGGATATACTGGCGCGGCGGATTTTCCATACGCCAGGGTGTCCGCGTCGCAGTATGGCTGGGGCCTGGAAGCCAGGTACAGTGCGGCGATGGTCAACTCCCGGGGCTTTGCGCTGATGCGTCGGCGTGAAGGCGGCCTGGGCGTCTGTCAGTTCGGGGGAGAGCCTCAGTTGGTATCCCCGCCTGATTTGTGCGCGCTGTTTGACGCGTATGACAAATCCGGGATTGTCTCCACGGCCATCGGCAGCAGTTTCTCAATCGCGGGACATCCATTTTATCAGATTCATTTCCCGAACATCGGGGCCACATGGATGTATGACACCTCGACCGGCATCTGGTGTCAGCGCAAGTCCTATGGTCTGGAGCACTATCGGGGCGTCGAATGCGTGCGCCATCTCGGGAATAACTACTGGACAGATTATGATTCCGGCGTGATCTGGAAGCAAAGCCAGCCCACGGTGCGCAGTGACAACACCATGGATTGGTCAAGCGTAGTCTGGATCGAAGGGCAGGACGCTGACGGCAACGACCAGCCGGTGGAATTTGTGGTGACCTCCGAGCATATTCACGCCCAGGGAAACCGGGGTATCACCATCAACTCCCTGGAAATCGGCATGGAGACCGGATTGGGCACCCAGACCGGCCAAGGGTCAAGCCCGAAGGTCATGCTCCAGATGAGCGGAGACCGGGGTCACAGTTTCGGGCCGGAGCTGCAGGGCGACATCGGCGCGGCTGGTCATTACGACACAAGAGTGCGGTGGCACAGGTTGGGGCAATGGCGCGATGTGGTGGCACGCATTCGCATCACAGACCCAGTGCCTCGGGTGATCACGGATGAAGCCCTGGACATCACCCAGGCGCTACATTAAAGGAGGATTTCATGCCGTCACAACTTGAAATTCCACCCCTCACACAGCCGCTCGTGGATGGGGAAACCGGTTTGATTTCCCGCGCCTGGCTGCCGTGGTTCAGCCAGTTGGAGAAACTGGTGCGGGGAAATAATGAAAGATGGACCACAGCCAACCGACCCACAGCAGATTTGTTCATCGGTCGGTATGGATACAACTCGGACAGATATATTGTTGAGTTTTGGGATGGGACAGGCTGGATATCTCAGCCAGCAGCGGGGGTCGTTGATTACCACGGGAAGGATTCGCCGCAGAAAGGATGGCTGGAATGCGACGGATCGGCGGTCAGCAGAACGGCTTACGCGGCGTTATTCGCGGAAATTGGTACAGTCCATGGCGCGGGGGATGGTTCAACCACCTTCAACGTTCCAGATTTACGCGGGGAATTTATTCGAGGTTGGGATCACGGGCGGGGTGTGGATACCGGACGGGTGTTTGGGTCGACACAACTGGATGCCATGCAAGGGCATAGGCACCCACAGTGGAGTAACGGCGCGTGGGCAACAACATTAAACCCAGTAGATGTTTCGAATATGGTGGTTACGGGCAACACCGATGGCACGACAAGTCTATCCACTTACGGGGCTACAGTAACAGATGGCAGTTACGGGACACCACGCACAGCAGCGGAAACCAGAGGCCGCAACGTGGCATTACTGCCCATCATCAAGACATAGGACAGGAGCGACACCATGTCACAGATATCAGACGTAACCGATGCTGCCAAAAAAGCATGGAACAAGATCAAAGACTACGTCCAGGACGTTGGAGATTTTGTCGAGCAGGGCTGGGAAGATGTCAGCGGGAAAACCGGCTCGGAAGCGGCTGACAAGGCGTCACAGCAGCAGATGGAAGCCATCGCCAAGGCGATGGAGGAACTGGGCGCATCCTATGATGCTGGCCGGGGATACCTGGGCGGCGTCTATGATCAGAACATCGGAAATTTTGACCCGTTCATTGGCATGGGCCTCAATGCCTACGGCGGGTTTAACCAGTCCATGGGCGGCATGGGCGATGTGATGGCCCGACTACAGGCGGGGCCGGGAAACTTCCAGGAGTCCGAAGGCTACCAGTTCCGCAAGGAGCAGGGCCTGAAAGCCCTGGAGCGCCGCGCTGGGTCGACACGCAGTCCGTACGGCAGCGCCGCCGGTCGCTCCATGATGGGCTACGCCTCAGACCTGGCGTCCCAGGAATACGATAATTTTTACAATCGGTGGCTGGGCACCCAGGGCATGCAACTGGGCGGGTATGGCAGTATGGCCGGAATGTACGGCGGCGTGATGGGTATGGGCGCACAATCCGCAGCCGGAAAGGCCGGATTCGCGTCGAACATCGGCAACGCAATGGCCGGGATGTATGGGGCAGAAGGCAACACAATGGCAGACCTGTGGGGCGATTACGGGAATGCGCAGGCCTCCGGCACGATTGGATCATCCAACGCACAGCAGCAAGGGACGCAGAACATCCTGGAATGGATGGCGTACGCGGATGCTGCCGAACGGTCTAACCAGCAATACAAGACATGAGGAAACCAGATGGCCATCAACCCACTTATTCCACTGCAGGGCAAGGGCGTTGATCTTGGCGCAGTCATTCAGCGCAGCCTGCAAACCGCCGCCATGCTGGCGCACTTGAGATCCACCGCACAACAGCGGCAGAAGGTGGACATGCAGAACCGCGCCCAGGCGATGAAGGGCGCGCATTCCATCACGCGAGACATCAACGCGCTGTATGACCAGACAGCTAGTGCAGAAATTGCACCAGGTGCTCCGGGGCAAGAGGGGATGGGCGCGTACTCGAACCCGCAGGCAAGGGCCACGGCTGAGGCAAACCGCGCCTACCAGGAGCGCCTGCCGCAGTTGATGGCCCTGCTCGGTGTGGATGCGGACGGGCTGGAAAAACTCGGAATCCCCACGGTCTACGATCGCGAGCGCATGAAGGGGCTGGAGCAGATGTTCGGTCAGCAGGTGATGACCGCACAGCAGGCCGGAATCGGCGGCAGCGGGCATGTGATGCAAACCCCGGAGGGCAAGCTGGAAAAGGCACCCGACTACATGGCGCCGGGGGAAGAAGCGGACAAAAAACAGAACCAGGCCAACACGCTGCGCGATGATTACCGCAAAGATACTGAGAATTTCTCGGCGGTGTCGGAAAGCTACAATGGCATTGTGAACGCCTTGCAGCTCAATACTGGGCCCGGCGACCTCGCTGCGATTATCGGCTTTGCCAAGATGCTGGATCCGAACTCGGTGGTGAGAGAGTCGGAGATCGGAATGGTCGTGGACGCCCCAGGGATATCGGAGTCGATGAAGAACAAAATCAACTCATGGTTGGGCGGGGGGAAATTAACGGATGAATCCAGGATGCAATTCCTGGAAGCGGCAAAATCCGAATACAACTCCAGGATGAGCGGATACGAGCGCGTGCTGGGGAAATATGAGGAAAGAGCTTCCCGCGCAAACCTGAACCCGGATGACGTGGTAATGGACTACACGGCAGCAAGCGCCGGAGTGGTTGACAAGATGCTGGCGGAGCTAAAATCCGGTTCCGGAAAAGGGATGACCGCAACACCCGGCAATGGCAAGGGGGTGATCCCCAAGAATCTACAAAGCATCCCTGACCTACGCTGGAACGCGGCGCGGCGGCAATACCGAGACCCGGCGACCGGCAAGACATACGATGACCAGGGCAACGAATTGCGGGCCGGAGGCCCTGGTTCCATGCCGCAAATGGGCATAATTGGAGCGAGGTAGCATGGCAGAGTTGGATGAATGGGTGCCGGTGATGCGGCCAACAGACACGCAGGACGGCACGGAAACACGCACTGAGGAAGCTGTGGACGAGTGGGTCCCCGCGCGTCTCCCATTTTCCGATGCGCCGACCAACAAAAAAGGCGCGCCACCGGCATGGCGGGTCATGGTGTCGCTGGCCGAATCCCCGGAGGATCAGGTCACCACCTTGCGCAACCTGCAAAAACAGGCCGGGGTGCCGGAAGATGCGGAGTGGGTTACGTTTGGCGGGCGCAAGGGAGGAGAAAGACTGGTAGGCGGAATACCCCGGCAGGAAGACCCGATTGAGGGCAAGACGATGTTAATCTACACGGACCCGGATACCGGCCAACGCCAAGCGTTTGACCCGAAGGGATTCAGTCACGAGGACATTCTGGGCGACCTGGCGGATGCCGGAGTGAGTTTTGCGCGGGTCGTTAGCGCCGGGCTGGGCGCATTGCTTGGCGGCGCGGCGGGCAGCGCGACCGGAGTTGGCACCGTGCCGGGCGCATATGGCGGCATGATTGCAGGAAGCCAGGCGGTCAAGTACGCCGCCGAACCGATCGCGGAAGCCATGATGGACGTGGATGTGCCGGATACCAGGGGCACGGGGGAAAAGTTGCTGGAGGGCGGCATGGACGTTGGAATGGAGGCTGCATTTCCCGTGGCCGGTGGATTGATGGCCAAAACAGGCACACAGGTTGCCCGCGCGCCATTTCGGCAGGCCATGTGGAAGCCCAAGGGGATGGGGAAAAAAGAAGTGCTGCGGGATATCGAAGAAATGGCGGTGGAGCAGGGAGTGGACCCGAATCGCGCCATCCGCGGTGCCGCGCCGCTGGTCACAGAATCCACCACAGTGCGCGGGTTCTTTGAGGGGCTGAAGAAGTACCCCAAAGCCGCTGAAACCGTCCAGGCCAGAGTCAATGAAACCCTGCAAGTGGTGCGGAACGCGTTTGCGCAGACCCATATCAAGCTGGGTGGCGCGGTGGAAAAATCCACCGCCGGGGATGCGGTCCAACACGGGCTGCAAAAATTCGCCGCGAGAAAGGAAATTGCGCAGGAAAACCTGGAGGCGCAGGTGGAGGGGATCATCGGGAAAGACACCCCTATTCCGGCGACCAGGACCATGGAATTGATCCAGCAGAGAATGGCCAAGGTGCAGGGAATGGAATCCAGCGCCAAAATTCCGAAAGAATTTCAGGAAGTCATGGAAGACATCCAGAAATCAAACGGCGCACCCAGGTTTGAGGCGTTCCGGGAATCACGGCGACAAAAGGCCAGCGGCGTGAGTTTCGGTGAAACGACCCCAGGCCATGCCAAGGCGGATGAACTGAAGGCGTTGTATGGGGCCATGAGCGAGGACATGGCAGCGGCAGCCGCTTCCAAAGGCAAGGCGGCGGCAGGGCTGTGGAAAGATGCCATGAAAAACTGGTCAGAGCGGCAGGACGTGCTGACCCAGCTCCGCGACGTGGTCAACGCGCCGGAGACCCATACGGCATTCACGCGGGCCATGAGCGGATCCAAGGATGGCGCGGGCAAGCTGGCCCGGCTCAAGGGGACGTTGAACAGCGACGACTGGGACACCGTGGTCAGTGTCAAACTATGGGATATGGCCACGGCACACACCACAGCCGGGGCGCGCGGGGAAACGGCTCGGGTATTCTCTCCATCCCTATTCATCCGCAATTGGCGCCAGATGCCACCCAGCACCAAAAATGTTCTGTTCGGTGACAAGGGGCAGGTGCGGAAGGAGTTGGATCGGCTGGTGCGCGTATCGGCTGCGGAAGAAAAATCGCAGGGCGCGGTCAACGTCTCGGGCACGGCCTCGGCCAACGTGTTCATGGATGCCATCGCGCAAGGTGGCGTGGGCAAACTCACGGGCCACAATCTGGCGGAGAAGTCGGGTTGGATGCGCGCCACCATGGCCGGTGCCAGCGGCGCGGCGGGCATGTCGCCCCGTGCTCAGGCCCGGATGATGACCAATGCGGATTTTGTGCGCTGGCTGGCAGACGGAACCAAAAAATTATCTGCCGACCCCGCGCGAATTGGGGTGATTACAGCGGATCATCTGGGAAAGCTGTCAGGACTGGCGGTTGCAAAGCCGGAACTCGCCCCGGACATCGAGGGGTATTTAACGCAGTGGAAGGACGCAATGAACCCGGCGGAAGAATCCGCCACCGAATAGGAAAGGAAACACCATGAAAGGAAACAAGGGGCATCGCCCAGGGAACGACATTCAGACCCACACCCAGGAAGGCATTGCGGACAAAACCGCGACCAAGGCCAAGGCGCCAGCGAACAAGCATGTGCAGGGATCCACAGCGTCCAGTGTGGGCCGCTTTGGTGGGCTGAACTGTCACGACGGCGAAGGTGTGGCCGACAAAAGTACCCGCCGCAAGTAGGCGCTAACCGGGGCTGAGAAATGACAACCAAATATCAAAGCCCAATCGGGCACGGCGAGCAGTTTACCGACGACAATGGTGATCCGCTGGCATCGGGGACTATCAATACCTATGTCGCCGGGACGACCACCAACAAGGCCACCTACAAGGACAATGCCGGGGCTGCAACACACGCAAACCCGATTGTCCTTGGCGCCAATGGCCGCGTGCCCGGTGATGCCCTGTGGTTGGACAATGACCAGGACTACAAGTTTGTCCTGAAGGATTCGGGCGGGACGACGATCTACACCATCGACAACATTGCGGCGATTGTGCCTGCAGGCGCGACGGTTACAGAGTGGGTGTCGGGGCCGGCGCCCACCTACATCGGCGCTACCTCTTTCTCCGTCAGTGGGGATTACACCAGCATCCTACATCTTTGGCGGCGGCTCAAACTCACCGACATTACCACGCACTATGCCTCAATCACGGCCGCCGACTACAGTGCCGGTACGGGGCTGACAACGATCACCGTGGTTGTCGATGGCGGCACAGCCTTGACCGCCAACTTGACGGCTATAGCCTACAGCCTGAACAGCGCGGATAACCCATCCGTCCCGGCGGGCGAGAAGGCATTGACCGTTGTCACGGCGGCGGTCAGCCAGGCAGGTACCACAGGGGTGTTGCAATCCTACACGTTACCAGCCAATACACTGAGCGCGAACGGCCAAGTGTTGCGCGTGCGGCATTACGGGACGCGGAGCGGGGCGGGGGGGAACATGACAATCCAGTCAAGGTTCGGGACGACACCAACGGCTCGGGGAAATGCTCTAACGATTTCCTCGGGGAATGATTCATGGCTTTTTGATGTGTATCTGGTGCGCGTGAGTTCTACGGCTGTAAACATGGTCTCTATTTACCACGTATATCCTACCGGCATTAATTATATATTTGTGGCTGCTACAACGGACATAGATTTGACGGCAGATCAAATCATAGACACAAACGTGTCGGTCATCAACGGCGCGGATACCGGTACCCAGGAAGGTATGATCATCGAGCTTCTCAACTAGGCCACGCCATGAGCGGACCACATAACATCGAGCGCACCCTGGGAGAAATCCTGGGGGAAGTGCGGACCATGCGGGAGGAACTCCGCCGTGCTTACGAGCGCATGAACGATCACGACCGGAGGCTGAACAGTGTGGAAACGCATCAAAAGGCTCTTTGGCTGGCTTTTGGCGGCGCTTTCATTGCCGTCATTATCACCAAGGCCAGGGCGCTCTTTGGGGGTTGAGATGGAAGCCTACGACATCACGTTTTTACGCCAGACCTTGATCCGGCATGAGGGCAGCGTGAGACTGCCTAACGGCAATCACAAGCTATACAAATGCTCCGAGGGCATCCAGACCCTGGGGTATGGGCGGAACGTCCAAGAGAACGGCATCACAGACGCCACAGCGCTGCAAATGCTGGATGAGGACATAGCCCACTCTGAACGCGATCTGGACCACCTGTTTCCAGTGTGGAGGGAATTAACCCCACTCCGCCAGATGGTGCTGCTCAATATGGTCTTCAACATGGGCCGTAAGAGGCTGGCAGGCTTTAAGAAAATGTGGGCCGCCGTCCAGGCTGGCAATTACAAAAAGGCGGCGGCTGAGATGTTGGACAGCAAATGGGCAGCTCAGGTGGGCCCACGTGCGGCAGAGCTGGCCGAATGGATGGAGAAAGGCTGATGCAAGAGTTGACCGGCGGAATGGTCGGGGCGTTGGCGGGTGCGGTGGGTGTGCCATTGGCCGTATCCATCGTCGTGCTGATCATCATGGCCCGCACCGCCAACAATGAATCAGGCCGTGCCACATGGCCGCAGATCGTGGTGGTCTGCACGGGCGCGGCTGTGATCGCCATGGTGCTGACTTCGATGGTGCTTTCCATGTTTCAGGATGCGCCGGGGGCTGCACCCCAGCGGGAGGGCAAAGCCAAGAGCCGGGATCGTCCCGGCTGGCATGTGGATTATTGATCCCATGATCCCAGGGAAGGGGAAGCCATGAAAAGCAAACTGTACGACATCACCATCGCGGCGGTGATCCGCGTCGCATTTCTGGCACTTGCTATTTTTTTTTCCTGCTGGCTGCCGCCTTCCGCCTTTGCGCAGGACGGGAAGGGAGGTGAGGCCAAGCCTGACAGATTTGTGCCCCTGTTCTTTTTCACCTGGGTGGATGCCGGTACCGGTGTCACGGCTGATCAGGCGGTGACCATGTGGACGGACTACTGCCGATCGCTCAATCCCGAAGCAAAATCATATGTCCGGATGGGACAGGCCAGAATGTCCAGCGACTGGACAGCGGACGTCATGCAGTTTATCTGCTACCTCGAACCGAAACAATCCACATAGGAGAAGACCATGAGTGCGTTCATTTCGCAGATCCTCCAGGCCTTGCTGGGTCAGATCATCACCGCCAAAATCACTGGCGGGGACACGCCCGACGATCCTGGAAAATCAATATTTCAATCCAAGACGGCATGGGGGATGGGCATTTCCGCGCTGGCGTTCGCCTCTCAGGCATTCGGGTGGGGCCTGGATGAGCAGGACATCAATGCCACCGCAGAAATGGTCAAGGTGGCTGTGGATGCCGGGTTGCTCGCCATTGGCTCACTGCTGACCCTCTATGGCCGGGTGAAGGCCAAGACTCAGGTAGGTGCGGGATGATGCGCCGCTTCCGTCGCTGGTGCCGCCAGACGTGGCGCTGGTACGCCCTGCGCTGGGTGAGCGAGCCTTCGCGCCCGCGGCTTCCCGTGATCGCCCGGGGCGACCCCATCGGAAGAGAGTAGCGAACTGTCAAGGAATCCTTGACGGTTCAGGCCGTGCAGGTGTAGCCTATACCTTTAACAAAACCCCCCAAGGCTATGGGCTTGCCTATCCTCAAACTGGGGGGTTATTTCTTTGCCGGAGAGAAAAGATGTATGAAAATCATCCGTGAAAAATTGGTGCTGGCGGTGGGCAGACTTCTGCGCGTGCCGGTGGAGATTCATCCGGTTTGGTACGGCGCGGAGCCTGTATTGAAGGGGGAGGACTTCGAGCGGGCACTTCATCAATTTTTTGATGCCCAGCCACCGAAAGAGCGACGACACCAGCATTTGAGGCTCGTGGAGTAGTCTCGCTAAGCGCCCTTCCTCACTTGTGTCTCCAGTTCGCGCTTTGCTTTTCGCCGCGCTCGGCGGAGAGCGTTCCTCCGATCCCTATAAGCTTCATCCCAGGCCTTTCCGTTCGCGGACTGTTGCCATCTCCTGCTCATTTCGGCGATTTTCTCCTTGTTCTCCTGGGCGTATTTCCGTTTATACTCTTTGATGCGCTCACGGTTTTCCATCCTCCATGTGCGATTCAATTCCGCGAGATGCTCCTTGTTGTCCTCCCTCCATCTTTGGATGGCGGACCGGCCTTTTTCAGAGTTTCTCCAGCGGCGGTTTTTCTCTTTTTTCTTTTCCGGATTGAGCCGCCAGTATAATTTCTCCCGTCCCCTGTCCAGTTCCCGATTGTTTTTCTTCCTGGCGAGGGCGCGTGCCCTTTGGTCGATCAGCGCATCAACCATCGCATCATACGCCGATCCTCCAATGTCCGACCCAAAAGAAAACGGGTCCATGGAATTTTTCAACCCCTTCGGCTGGGCGGTAATGGGGTTTGGCTGGGGGCCATCCGGCAGCCTTGTTGATTTCTCTCTGGTGTGGGCATCCGTGTCCATGGCCCAAGGTATCAAATCAGGCCGTCAACGAAAACCAAAAATCTGTTCGCGGTTGGTCCGTGGTATCGGGACCATTTCAGCCCCGTACGCGGTTGTTCGCGGTTTAATTTGGAGTGATAAAATTTGCTAAGTCATTGAAATCAAGGGCGAGCGACGGGGCATGATCCCGCAACCCCCGGAATCACAATCCGGGATCAGTGGTTTTTTTCCCGCCCTTTTTCAGCAACTTAGATTTTCCGTCCCCGCTTTGTTCGCGGTTGGTCCGTGGTATTATCACCGGCGCAGCGTCCAGCAGCTTCACGGCGGCGGTCATCTTCGCTTCCTCGCCGGCAAAATACGCTTCCGTTGTCTCGATCCTGGAATGGCCGAGCAGGCCCGATATTGTCCGGCTATCCACCCCCATCACGTTCCTCAATTTGGTGGCGTACATGGCCCGAAATCCGTGGGTGGGCTTCCACTCCCCAAGGTTCAGGGTGGTTTTGTGGCGGCGGATGGCCGTGGTGATGGAATGGGGATCAGAGTAGGCCAGTTCTCCCTTGCCGTTGTCCAGGATCCACACCTCGTTTTCTCCGGCTTGTCTTTGCGCCATCAGGTAGCCCAGCAGGTAATCCGGCAAGGGCAAATCCTTCTCCCGGCGCTCTTTGGAATCAAACCGGAGGGATTTCCGGATCATGAGCTTGCCCGCATCGAAATCAATGGCCTCCCAAGGGGCCAGTGCCACCTCGTTGCGTCTCGCGCCAGTGCCCGAGGCGATCATCAGGAAGCGCTCTTGCAGCAGCAGGTAGCGCGCCTCACGGCGGTTTCTGGCGGACTGTCGCTTGTCGATGATTTTCTGGAGAAGCTGCACCACCTCCTCGTCGCTCGGGGCTGTGGGGATACGCCTGGTGGTCTTGATCTCCTTGAACTTGGGAAAGCCCTCCAGGTAGTCTCGCTCTCTGGCCCAGTTTAGCATGGCACGCAGTGTGCGTAAATAGATGTTGATGGTGGAGTTGTTGGGGGGCCGCGGGTGGGGGCGGTATTTGGTGGGTTTTGGGGGGGCGGACAGATAGGCGATGAATTTGTCCAGGTGGCGCAGGGAAAAATCCGACACGGGGTGATTGCCGCAGGCCTCAATGTATCGGTTACCGGTGCGGGTCATCCAGTCCCGGGAACCGGCGGAGTGTGTGATCTCGCAGGCCAGCAACCAGGCCTGAATGACATCCTGCATCGGGGTGCGGTCTGGTTGTGCTACCGGCTCGGTCTTCAGGGCCTCCTCTACCTCAAAATACAGGCGCGTCAGGGTGTTCAACCCCTTGCGCCTGGCGCCCTGTCTCCAGATCGGCACCAGTTTGTTTTTCTCGTCGTCTTTGCGCAGGCCGGATATGCCCACCTCGTCCCAGGAGGCCAGCCTCCGCAGCACCAGTTTCCCATCCACCCACCAGCGGCCAAAAACCGCGCGGCGATTGCGGCGGAACTCAAAATACTCACGCTGCTTACTGGGGTTCATCTTGCGGCAGGCAGCGCCAGCCCCATAGAGCCAGTCTCGCCCAGATATGCCACCCAATCGCCGTACATGGGATCAGACCAGAAAGCAGGATCGATCGTGGCGGAAACCATAATGAGCTTCTCGCCCGGGTCTCCCATGGTGAGTGATCCACCACTGACGGAATAAGGGACCTTGACCGGCTCATAGGGGTCAGAGCCAAACAGCCAGTTCAGGCAAAAGGTGTTGGTCACGCGCCCGCCCTCTCCGACTAATTTAACCTTCCCGCCGCTTGTCGTGGCCTTGCCGGTTTCAAAGGCATCACAATAAGTGTTGTCGTAATCCAGAACAAACAGATATTGCTTATACGTCTTATCATCATAAAACTGCACCAGGTACAGCACATTAGAATCTTCATACGCCCACCCGCCAACAAGGTTTTTATCCATGGTAGGCTCGCTTTCTTCCGCACAGCCAAACAGCGCCAAAACCGCAACAATCAAGACTATCGCTGATCTTTTCATGGTTTCCCCTTCGGGTTTAAGGATTCTCTGCGTAAAAAAAACGGCTCTAATTATCAAGCCATTTCTTGCCCTAAATTTTTTCACACCAACCTCAAATTTTCCCCACGCCCCGGCCCTATGATGTTGGTGGGCGGGCCAACCAATACAGTGAGCACCATGCTGGATCTTGAGACCCTGGAGGCCATCGGTCGCCAACTTTTTGACGAGGAGGACGGAGAGACGGTGGTCGTCAGTTGCCGATTGCCCGCATCACTCCACGCCTATTTATCTGCCCGAGGCCAGTCCATGTCCGGCCTGCTCCAGCGTGGTGTTTACACGACGCTCGGAGCCCAAGTCGTTGATACTCTGCTTTTTACCGATAATTCCCGGCTATCGGCTGCCGAGCTGGAACTCAAGGCCCGCCTCCGGATAATCCTGTTCGGTCAATAGCTTGCGCATTTACCCTCTTTAATCAGGTGTTTACAACTTGCAATCGGCATTTATTGTCGTACATTGTCCCTTCCCAAATAAATCAGTCTTTGGTTACAGTGAATGGGTGTTCACCAACTCCCACTGCATGACGGAGGGGCCATGCTCAACGACCTCAAGTTCGCTTTTCGGATACTCTCCCGCTCTTCGCTTGAGCGGGAACTGCTGTGCCAGGTCTGCCGGGAGGCGTATCCGCCTGGTGATCCTCCCCCGCAATCGCTATGTGCGCCCGGTAGCGCAGCCATTCTTTCAGGTCCTGTCGGCTGTCCTCGTCTAGCGTCCTGTGATTCAAAATCAGCTCCACTTCCTCATCGGCTAAACTGATCGTTCCCCGCCAGCCCTGCGCCGGTTCCTCCGGCGCGGGCTTGCTCATTTCCCCGCCGGCAAACATTTCCCCCCGGCCAGTGAGTAGCCAGTCGGCGTTGACCTCTGTGCGTTCCACAATTGAGGCTACCAGCTCCGCTGTTGGCTTTGACCTTCTGGCTCCTGTGATGTTGGCGTAGTTCGACAGACTAAAGCCTATTGAACTGCAAAAATCCTGTTTTGTGAGCCTCATAGAGGCGCGTAATTCCTCAATTCGATCAGTCAAATGAGAAATTAGTTCCACATTCGACATTGACACCGCGCTGTTTGTGGAATAAATTGAACTCAGCATAAAGAACTCAACCAATTGAGTAGCACAGATGAGACCGATTAAACAAATTTTGGAAATCCAAAACGCCATCAAGTTGAATGGCCTCACGCAGGCCGCAATTGCAGAGCGCGCAGACGTCACCGCGACTATGGTTTCCAAGGTTGTCAACGGGCACGCCGTGAGCGCGAAGATCGAACGCGCCATCAACGATGCGGTGGGCCGCGACGTGTTCGCCATGGGAGGCGACAGCGCCAGGGAAGGCGCGGACTCGGGAGGGGCGGGCGCGGTCTCCGACAGCCAGCAGCCTGCCTCTCCCTCTGTTCCGGGAGGAAATTGAGATGAGCCATGTAGACCAGGAGATCCTGAGGTTGCTCGAACAGATCAACCGGACAAACGCAGAGATTATTGCGGATATGAAGGAGATCCGCGCGCGCATGGGCCTGATGGAAAGCACCGAGATCATCGAAAAGGCGGATCGGCGGTATCGCAAGGTGTTGGGATCCATTAGCTGAGCTCGATCAGTTCCATGCCGCGGCAGACATTTTCCTGCTCCTCGGGTGGCAGGGCCGCAAAGCGCCTGGCGAACGACCGCATATCCTCCCGAAGTTCCGGGGGAAGCGACCTGGTGAGGTTCAAAAGAATGCGAAACGCAATGATGGATTTACGCATAGGCACCTCCTTTCTGGGGACAGCATAACCACCCGAATGGCTGAATGGAATCCGAATTTCAGGAAAATAATCACACACGGCGAGAGGGCAATGGACTACATCGAGCAAAAACAAGCCAAGGCGATTCTGGAGGAGGCCATCAGGCCGATTGGCGCGCAGGTGGTGTGCGCCGACATGGATCCGGAAAAAGGGTACGGCACCCTGCGGGGTGAGTTGAACAGCCTGGAGGCTTTCGACGGCAAACACAAGCTGGGCCTCGCCACAACGGCGCAGATCCTGCGCTCGGTGTGCCACCACACAGGCAACAAGCAGGCCCCGCTCCCGTTTTTGCGCCATTTCTGCGGACTGTTCGGATACGTTCCCGTTGAGCGCTATGAGACGCGGCCATCCAAGAACGATGTGAAGGACGAGGCGCTGCTGGCCGGGGAGGAGTTGGGTCGGTTGCAGCGCGATGTGGTGGCATTCCTGGCCCCAGATTCCGAGGCCGGTGAAAAGACCGGCCCCGAGGAACTGCGCCGCCTGATGGTTGATGCCGATGCGGTGCTGGCGCAGCTAACCCGGGTGCTGGGCGGTATGCTGGCCCGGTCTGAGGAAGAACCCGCCGCAGACAACGTGGCGGAGTTGGACGAGAAACGCCGCAAGGCATGACGTACAGGTCTCCCACGCCTGGCCTGGGCCGCTGACAAGGCCGGAGAATCCCAAGGCGCGGCGGAGCCATGCGAGACGGACGGGAGCCGCCTCACGAGGCCAGACATGAGGGCAGGTGGTGCATACGACGCCTGGGTCGCTGGGCGGCTGAAACTCCAGAGAGCAGCGGCGGGGATCCCGGACATCCGCCCCGCCGCCAATCTTCCAAAAGGATCACATGGAAACGGTCATAAAAATCACATTTGATTTTGGTGATGAACACGGGCCAGTCCCAGCCCATCAGCACCCCAATGGTGGCGGGTGGGTGGCAGACACCGCGTATGTAGCAGATACCGCGTATGTCGGGCCTGATGCCTTGGTGTTCGGCCATGCCCGCGTGTACGACTTTGCCCGCGTGACTGGAAATGCCCGCGTGACTGGAAATGCCCGCGTGACTGGAAATGCCCATGTGACTGGAAATGCCCGCGTGACCGACCATGCCCGCGTGACTGGAAATGCCCATGTGACCGACCATGCCCGCGTGACCGACTATACTGTGCTGTCCGGCGATGTACATGTGTCCGGTCGCACTCAGTGCACTCGTACCCCTGTCGTCACCACGGGGATGCAATGGCCGATCGTGATTACGGATGAGCACATCCAAATCGGGTGTGAGTGCCACACCACCAAGGATTGGAAAAAATTCAAAGACAAGCGAATCAAGTTGATGGATGAATACGCGCTGGAATTTTGGCAAGCGAATCGCGATTACATCCTGGGGCTTGCTGATGCCCACCAACAGAAAATCAAGGGTTAGAGGATACGATGGGCGGATATAACCCATTCAACGAGCGGCGAGCGGGCAAGGTGCCGTCCGACATAGCCAGTCGCCACGACGTGAGCGATCGGGCGGTGCGGGTGTACTCGGTGCTGACCCGGTTCGCCGGGCGGGATGGAGAGTGCTACCCAGGGCTGAATAAAATCGCGTCATTCTCCGGGAAATCCATTCGCCGCATACAGGATGCGCTGGCGGAATTGGTGGAAAAAAATCTGATCCAATATGAGCGGGTGCCGGGGAAAAAAATGCGCCGAATACGGTTTATCACACCGGACAGTTCTGTCCTGCATACGTCGGACGATATTAGCCAGTCTGAACCGGACAGTACTGTCCACCATACACCGGACAGTTCTGTCCACGACACCCACATTACACCGGACACTTTTGACAATTTGACCGGACACTTTCGGTCAGTTTCACCGGACACTTTTGGCAAGCCCCATATAAAGGAATTAAAACATATATTAAAACACACTCTAAAACAGTCTCCGCACGCGGAGATGATACCCACGGAGATTGATCCGCCGTTGTTCGATGGCGGACCGAAACCACCGATGCCAGATGCAAAACCTCACCTCCGGCTGTCGTGGGGATTCCATGTGGCCCGCTTCAAAGCGGGGGATCTGTTCTTTGATCCCTACGACGGCAAGCACCTGAAAAACTGCAAACTGATTGTGGAAAAAAAAGCCCGTGGCGACTACGAGGAGGCGCAGCGGCGGGCGAGAAATCTCTTTGTCAAATCGCAAACCGAGGACTGGTGGGAATGCACGCCAGGGATGCTGTTGTCCCAGTGGGAAAAACTGGCGGATCTGCCCAAAACATACCAGCCGAGCGCCAATACCATCGAGGAGCAAAATCGTGGACTACGAGAGCACCTTTCAGGACTTAAAAGCCAAGGCAGCGGGTGATAATCTCCCCGCAAAAAAAGAGCCGCGGCGTGCAGTGGTAGAACTCCTGGACTCGCTGTCAGCAATGTATTTGTTCGATCCAGACCCGCGCGCAGATGGCGTATTCCGGGCGTGGGAGCAGGCGCTGGCGGAGTACTCAGACACGGAAATCGTCGGCGCAGACCGGCTCGTTTTCCGCCGCCACAAATACCGCAAAGCCCCAATGCCGGGGGAGGTAGTGAACTGGATCAATGAGGCGCAGACCCTGGGGAGCAACAGGTCGGCAGAGGACGCGCAGTGGAAGATTGCCAAACGGTGGATTAACAAAGGCACCGATGATCGCCCCGTATGGCAGGAATTTGAGTACGCCTACGGACACAATGGAATCAGAATCGGCGACCTGCCCGGGCAAGCCGCAAAGCCGGGAACCACGCCATGATCCGAAAATCGAACGCGACTGCCCGACGGATTGACCGCCGGGAGATTTGCAACTGCGAGGAGTATCCATTTCCCCACAGGCCGGGGGGCGGACGCTGTACCGGCGAGGAGGCCGGAGATTGTAGCGATGCAGAGCACCACCGGATCGAACGGCTGCTGTTCGACCGCGAAGAGGCCCGGTGGATCAACCACGACAACAGGAGAGCACAATGAGCGAAAAAGCCACATTCATTTTTGATGATTCAACCCCTATGCCCATGATGGCAGACCAGCCCGAGGAGCGCGAGCCTGTAACCCGCGCGCCCAACCTGATCGAGCTGACCCAGGCCTACCAGATCGGGATGGACATGGTGGAGCATGATGCCGAAGACATGGCCGACGAGATGTTTGAATCGCTGGCCGGTACCGAGGAGGCGCTGCACAACAAGCTGGCCAACTACGGCGTTGCGATCAAAATCCACAAGGCGGAGGCGGAAGCGTTCAAGGCCCAGGCGGGCATTCTGAAATCTGCCGTGGCGGAGCTGGAGCACAAGGCCAAGATGGTGGAAAACCAGGCAGCGCGGAAGAGGGAGCGCCTCCACGCCGTGATGAAAAACTTCGGCATCAGGTCCGCCAAGAATGCGCACGCCACGGTGACCGTCAAGACCTTGTTTCCCACCCTGTATATAGCCAATGAGGAAATAGCAATCCGGGAACTACCCGCCAAGTTTTTGGTGACCACCCACCGCATCGACAAAAAAGCCCTGCTGGATGCGCTCCTGGACGGGACTATAGATGATAGCAGCGTCGCATCTTTGACCACCGACAAAACCACCATCCAGGTGAGATAGGAGGCCCCATGTACATCGGAGAATATCTGGCCAAGGTGAAGGGGAGGGTGCTGGACATCCAGCTCGCTGTCGATTGCCGGGACAACAGAATCTATCTGCGTGGGGCGTGGTCTGAGCGCACGGAGGAGTGGGTGGACGTGTCCAGGAAGCTGCATATCATCCTGGACAACATCATCCTCCAGCGCATCTCCTGTAAAGCGTACCAGGATGCAGCCGCACACATGGCCGACGCCGCTGAGCATCGCGCCGAATCAATAATGGGGAGGTAGCGATATGACAGAGCCAGCAGAAAACGTGACACCGATCAGCCAGGGCCAGCCGGATGAAAAACAGTTTTGGCGAGACCTGCGGGCCGAATTCTCGCCGGATGAAATCCATTGGCGCGTAGGCGCCACCAGCGGCGACAAAACCAAAGGCATGGCGCTGGCGTACATTGACGCCCGCAACGTGATGGATCGGCTGGACAGGGTGGTTGGGCCGGGGGGTTGGACGGAGGAATATGAGTGCGTTCCACCCCGTGTGATCTGCACCATTAAGATCCGCACTCCCAGCGGAGAGTGGCTGGGGAAAACCGACGCCGCGGGAGACACCCAGGTGGAGGCGGAGAAGGGCGCGTTCTCCGATGCGTTCAAGCGGGCCGCGGTCAAGTGGGGGATCGGGCGCTACCTGTACGACCTGCCCTCGCCTTGGGTGGTTATCGAGACCTACGGCAAGTCCAGCAAGATCAAAAAGGGGCAGGAGAGCATCCTCCACGCCGCGGCGAGAAACACAACCGCTCCCGCCGGTAGTGCAAGTTCCTCCAGTCCGTCACACAATCCCACCCCATCCAGCGGGGGGAGCGAAAGGGCGAGATCCTCTGCGGAACATGGCGCTCCAACGCCGCCGCAGACCCAGGCACAAAACGCCCCCCGTTCGGCCTCCGGCGAGATCAACCGGGAGCTTCTGGCAGAGGTCAAGGCACGCCTCCAGGAGGGCGACATCCATGAGGTCTGGAAGGCCAACTTCCAGGCGTGGATGAAGGCGGCGGGCAATCAGGCAACCAGGGTCGAGCTGTCAGCCCTGTACGCAGACATGAGCAACTAGGAGCCAAGACCATGGGAAACCTAACAGACCACGCAGAAAGAGAACTGGAATTGGCAGGGCTGGATTCAGACGCCGCTGTATACGACGGGATGATTGGCGACGCCGTTCTGGAGATCGTGGAAGTCTTTAGCAAGCAGGGACATTCAGGCGCGAGCGCGGCAATAACGCTGGATATCTTAAAGAAGGTGCTGGCCTTTGAGCCTATAACGCCCTTGACTGGTGAGGAATCGGAATGGAATGAGGTGCGCGAGGGGGTGTACCAGAATAAGCGCTGCTCCCGCGTCTTCAAAGAAAAAGGCCGTGCCTACGACATAAACGGGAAGATTTTTGAAGAGCCGTCAGGCTCCCGGTACACATGCGTCGATAGCCGTGTCCTGGTCTTATTCCCGTATGTGCCTCACTCAGAAATTGTGAAGGTGCCAGCAGAGCGCAAACCGTGACCCAACACAACCAAAGGGGAACGCCGCACGTTTGGCGGTCACCTGAGCAACTAGGAGGCAGCGCTATGAACACACCCCTGGTCCTGACCAGCCTGGAGAGGCGCGAAAGCGCCCTGATGCGCCAGCGCCGAGTTGTGGACGACGCCCGGCTGACCATCGCGGAGACGCTCCGCAATACCGGGATATCGGCAGAGTACGTCAAAAACATGGCCGCAGCCGCGCAGATGGATCACGCCCTGGCCCGGCTGCTGGAGCCATTGCTGGAGGCGGCGGGAACCCTACTGATCGTCCAGGACGCGCTGAATAAAATCGACCAGGGCAAAGGCCCCGAACCTAAGGAGTGCGACGCATGAACCTCAACAAAGCCATGATCATTGGAAGATTGGGCCGCGACCCGGAGATCCGATACACCGCCGGAGGCTCAGCCGTGGCCAATTTCTCCATCGCCACAACCGACAACTGGAAAGACAAATCCGGGCAGAAGCAGGAACGCACTGAGTGGAGCAACATCGTGGCATGGGGCAGGCTGGCCGACTTCGCGCAGAACCACCTGAAAAAGGGGAAGCTGATCTATGTGGAAGGCCGCTTGCAAACCAGGGACTGGACCGACAACCAGAACGTGAAGCATTACCGCACAGAGGTTGTCGCCAACACGATCAACTTCATGGAGAAGTTGATCGATGGGGAGGGCTACAATCCGCCCGGCCAGCCGCAACAGGAACCGGCTCCCGATGATCGGGGGCCGACGTATGATGATTCGGATATTCCGTTTTAGGAGGGCCGATGATGAAAGCCGCAACCCAAATCCCAGGCAGCCAGCGCCTGCACGGCCAATTGGTGCGGGCCGCGCTGGAACACCTCCGAGTACGCTTTCCGAGAGGGGTGTGGTGGAGCAATGAAAACCGACCGACCAAAGACAGCAGGGGGAGTTGGATTGGGGCCAATGTCACGCCAGGACCAGCGGACATCTTGGGTTGCTACCAGGGGCGCCATATTGAGATCGAGTGCAAGACCGGCGCGGCGAGGCTGAACAAGGCCCAGCGCGACCATTGCGTGGAAATTCAGGCCGCAGGCGGGGTGTTCATCCTGATCCGCGACCCGGGTGAGATCGAGAAAATCAAAGAGGTGATGCCATGAAACTGATTCGATGGGCCAAAAAGGACAGCTGGACCACCCGGGCATGGTCGCTGTGGCACCACGAGGGCGACGGGTCAACGCGCTGCGGGATACCCCTTCCCACCATCCTTGCGGTGCAGCATGCCACAGAAACAAGCGGGTCCGTGTGCAGGAAGTGCGAGCGCCAGTCCGGCACGGCCACCAAACGCTTCGGCGGAACGCAACGCGGCGCGGACATCATCCTGCCCGGTAAGGCACGGCGGCGGGGCGTCAGCGAGGAGGAAGTCCGCGCCGCCGTGCAGCGCTATCTGGGCGAGGGCGGCACCATCCAGCGCATCGAACTCCAACCCCGCCCGTGGATGGCTGGCGCGCCCGTCACGGTCAACCCCGTGGCCGCACACCACGGCGGCAGGCGAACAGGAGGCCAGCGATGAGCACCATGAAAAGAACCTTGGAGAAAATACGCCTCCACGGGCTGTGGCTGGTAGGCAACCCCGATGGTGTCCGGGCCGACCTGAGCGGTGCCATCCTGCGCGGTGCTGACCTGAGCGGTGCAAACCTGCGCGGTGCCATCCTGTTCGGGGCTGACCTGAGCGGGGCTGACATGCGCGGGGCTGACCTGAGCGGTGCTGACCTGAGCGGTTCTGACCTACGCTGGGCTAACCTGCGCGGTGCTGACCTGAGCGGGGCTTACATGATCGGTTCTGACCTACGCTGGGCTAACCTGCGCGGTGCTGACCTGAGCGGTGCAAACCTGCGCGGTGCCATCCTGTTCGGGGCTGACATGCGCGGGGCTGACCTGAGCGGGGCTGACCTGAGCGG
>Ga0224496_10000292_pt1 | contig 36034 bp, 37 predicted proteins | sample SF_Jul11_sed_USG_2_FD_168127 | JGI IMG/M metagenome (GOLD analysis project Ga0224496, IMG submission 168127) | Sediment microbial communities from San Francisco Bay, California, United States - SF_Jul11_sed_USGS_8_1 | ecosystem: Environmental > Aquatic > Marine > Sediment | place: USA...
CGATGCCCGGCGGGGGAACGGGGGAACGGGGGAACGGGGGAACGGGGGAGTGGTGGGATGGGGGGTGTCCTCCCCCGCCACCTCACCGGGGGCGGGGGAGGACGAAAGGCAGGGTCAGATGATGCGCAGCACGTTGCTCTGGTTGCGCACGGCAATGCGGCTGGCGATGCCACGGGCGATTTCGGTGATGGCTTGGGCCTGCGGGGCTTCCGGGTTGGTGGCCACCAGTGGCGCACCCAGGTCGCCACCCTCGCGGATGGCCACTTCAATGGGGATGGCGCCCAAAAAATCGACCCCCAGTTTGTCCGCCGCCAGCTTGCCGCCGCCGGTGGAGAAGATGTCGGTGCGGCAGTCGCAGTTGGGGCACTGGAAGTAGCTCATGTTCTCCACGATGCCGAGCAGCGGCACATTCACCTTCTGGAACATGGCCAGGCCCCGGCGGCTGTCCAGCAGGCTGACTTCCTGCGGGGTGGTGACGATCACCGCGCCGGTGACCGGCATCAACTGGCAGATGGAGAGCTGGGCGTCGCCGGTGCCGGGGGGAAGGTCGACCACCAGGTAGTCGATCTCGCCCCAGTCCACGTCGCGCAGGAACTGCTGAATGGCGCCGTGGATCATCGGGCCGCGCCACACCAGCGGGGTGTCGTCCGGCACCATGAAGCCCATGGACATGACGTGCACGCCGTGGGCCTCGGGGGGAATCATCTTGCCGTCGCGGGACAGGGGCTTGGTGTTGATGCCCATCATCTTGGGCACGTTGGGGCCGTAGATATCCGCATCCAGAATGCCCACGCTGGCCCCTTCACGCGCCAGCGCCACCGCCAGATTGACCGCGATGGTGGATTTGCCCACGCCGCCCTTGCCGGAGGAAACGGCGATCACGTTCTTGATGCCGGGGGCCATGTCGTCCATCTGCTGGTTCATGGTGGCGCGCTGCACCTGGGAACCCCATTTCACCTCTATGTGGTTCAGCCCCTCGACCCCGGCCAGTCCTTCCCGGCACCGCTTTTCGATCTCGCTCTTGAGCGGGCAGGCGGGAGTGGTCAGCTGCACCGTGAAGGTCAGCTTGTCGCCGTCGATTTGAATGTCCTTGACCATGTTCAGGGTGACAAGGTCTTTGCCCAGTTCCGGCTCCTGCACCTTGGACAGGGCCTCCAGTACGGCTTTTTCGGTCAACATGGTGACGGGTATCTCCTTTTCCCCGGCGGGGCGAGGTGGGCCGGCAAAAATCATTGGTTTTACGGGAGCGGACACAAAAGCAGTCCCCGCACCCGGATACGCATTATCAGGCCGGTTTTCGGGGCTGGTCAAGGTGAGATGCGGCCTAGCGGCGTTGCCGGGGTTGATTTGTGCAAACGGATGTTTGTATGGTGTCCGCAAAGGGAGGGCCGCGCCGTGCACGAGTTATCCGCAAGGGAACGAACGGTACTGGGGTACATCGATGAATTTGCCGCCCGCCACGGCTATCCTCCCACCATGCGGGAGATCGGCGAGGGGTGCGGAATTCCCTCCACGCGTACGGTAAGTGATGACCTGGCGCGGCTGGAGCGGGCCGGGCGCATCCGCCGCAACCGGGGGCGCTCGCGGGGGCTGGAGGTGGTTCGCGCGGAGCGCGGCGGCGGCATTCCACTGCTGGGGCGCATTGCCGCCGGGGGGCCGTTGGCCGCCGAGGCGGTCCACGAGGGGGCGGTGGCCGCCGACTCCGCGGCCCTGTTCGGCGCGCCGGACTGTTTTGCCCTTACCGTGAAGGGCGATTCCATGCTCGGGCGGCACATTGTGGACGGGGACCTGGCTGTCATTCGCCCCCAGTCCACTGCAAGGAATGGGGATGTGGTGGCGGCGGAGGTGGACGGAGAGGTGACCCTCAAGGTGTTCCGCAGGGCGGACGGGCAGATTCTGTTGCTGCCCGCGAACGACGCCTATTCGCCCATCGTGCTGGACGGCTCCCGGCCGTGCCGGATTCTGGGGGTGATGGTGGGGTTGATCCGGGGCGGCGGCGCGATTTTTTAGAACGGGTGCGGCGTCAGCCGCACTGGAGAATCAGCCACACGTTATCGAAATTGCCCGCGCGGGCCTCTTCCGCGCGCACCCAGAAATAGATGCGTCCGGCATCCCCCCACCACATGTTGACCCTCTCGTCCGTGTCCAGTTGCAGCAGCAGGCGCCAATGGGCGGCTCCCGCTTCCAGTTCGGCGCGGCGGGGGTCGTTGTAGCCGGTGGAATCACCGCAATAGAGCCCGTGGGAGACCAGTTCGCACTGGAGTTCCATGCCATCGTTCTGCACCACGTCCGGGAAGCCCCCCATCTGGTGATGGGCGGTGTTTTCCGGGTAGCGGTCGATGGTGTAATCGATGTAATCGTCGGTTTCCTCATCCGACAGGCGCAGGGCCTTGACGGTGTCGCTTTGCACGTCCGGAGCCACCAGGACTTTACCGAAATCAACCCGCCGGGCGGGAAGCGGCTCCGCGCCCGCATGGGGAGCGGCGGCGGACAGCCCGCCCGCGGAGGGCTCCAGGTAGATCACCCGGCAGGCGTCCCGGTCGGCCGGGTCGAAGCCCCAGGGCTGGTTGTTGTCGTCATAAAAGAACAGCAGGGTGCCCGCAGCCGGCAGAAAATCCAGATCCGCCACCTGATGGGTGCGCGCGGCGGCGCGCACCTCGGCCAGATCGATGGAGGCCAGGAAGGTGAGCGGCCGCTCGCCGAAGCGGGGCCACACGAACCCGGGGGGTACATGCGGCAGACCGCCCAGGCGGCTTTTCCGTAAACCGTCCCCCCCGGTCAGCAGCAGGGCCGGCTTCAGCAGATTCCGCGCCAGCGCCGCCACATCCCGTGGGGGGTGGGCGCCGGGTCCGTTGCCGGGTGTGGATTTGGACAAAAATCCCATGTCGCACCTTTCGGAACATTCTCCCAGAAAATGGAGGTAAAGCGTACAGTTTTTTGCGGCCACCGCTCGGTTACGACGCATAAGGCGCACCTGGGTGCATTCCCCCGGTTGCCGTGTAAAAGATTCATGTTGGAATCCGGAAGGTGTCCAAAAATGTCTGTATGCAGGCAATTTGTAGGGCATTGACTAACCACTTGAATGCCCGGAATCCGGCCAGTTACCCCCGTGACTCCCGGATGGCACGCGAGCTGCACATACACGAAATTCCGGACCGGAGGGAGGCGGCTTCGTCTGAACGGGGGATTCCCCGCGATCGCGAACGGCCTCCATAACCTGAGAATCGTTGCAGCATGGTACGTTCGATGTGGATCCACGGGAAAATTCGGGCACTTGCCGGGCTTCTGCCCGCGTTCATACTGACCCTGTTGGTGGTTGGATGTGGCGGCGCCGGAGGGGGCGAAAGTGTGACCGATCCCGGGCAGGTGACGCCGCCCGGGGATACGCAATTCGCGGATGTGATCGGCGTATTCTCCCGGCCCGGTCCGATCGTGGCGGTCCGTGTTGGCGAAGTGGCCAATCTGGACGGCAGCCGGTCGACCACCTCCTCCCCCTTTGTGCCGATTTCGGGGTACAGCTGGACCTTTACCTCCAAGCCGGCCGCCAGCAATGCCCTGTTGCAGGATGTCACGGCAGTGAACCCATGGTTTGTGCCGGATGCCCCTGGGGTCTATACGGTGCAACTGGTTGTCACCGCCAATGGAATTACCAGCCCGCGCCAGGTCGGAATCGTGGTGGCCACCATCGCGCCCGAGCGGTACACCGGTCCGTTCAACCACATGGGGTTGTCGTCCAATTGCGTCAACTGCCACAGCGGCGACCTGGACATGGCTTCGACCGGTGGCAAGATTCCGGGTAAATCGATCACCCACTTCGCTTCCAGCAATGCCTGCCAGACCTGTCACACGCCCCAGGGATTCAAGCTCATCCCGTTTGTGGATCACCAGGAGATTTTTGGCAATTGCAGCGAGTGCCATAACGGAGTGGTTGCGGTTGGAAAATCGGAATTTCACACCCCCACGAACGGGGAGTGCGGCAACTGCCACAATACGACCTCCTTTCTGGAGTTGGCGCTGGATGGAAGCTTCGACCACTCGAACATATCCAGGTCATGTACCGGGTGCCATAACGGTACGATCGCCACGGGAATGAGTCCGGGTCATATCGTTACCAACACCCAGTGCGGGTACTGTCATACCACGGTAAGTTTCCTGCCGGCCTACCCGGATCACACCGGCCCGGATGTGGTGGGGCAGCGGTGCGATTCATGCCATGGCGTTGGGCAGGTTCCGGGGCAGTCGATCGGCCATCCGGTGACGGCGGTGGACTGTGGCGCATGCCATGGCATCACCACATTCAGTCTGGGGGGTGTTTTCGACCACTCCCTCCTCGATTCCATTACCCAACCGTGCGAGGCCTGCCACAACGACACCAACAGCATCAATGCACGCGGAAAATCGTCTGCGGTGCCCACCCATCCGCAAACGACCTCCGATTGCGGCAACTGCCATAACACGGTGTCGTTTGTTGGCGCGTTTATCGATCACACCGGAATCGTGTCCAACTGCAATGCGTGTCACGGGGTCACGGCGATCGGTAAATCACCCAACCACATGCCAACCACTCCCGACACCCAGGATTGCGCGGCGTGCCATACGCCGGGCACCTTCAGCAGCGGAACCTACGACCATGCCGGTGTGATCAGCGGGTGCGCGTTGTGCCACAACAACGTGATCACCGTTGGCAAGCTGGTCAACCACATCCCCACCAATCCGGTGGATCAGGATTGCGCCGATTGCCACACCACCACCGAGTTTGCAAACACGCCCTTTTCCCACGTGGGCATCGACCCCGCCAATTGCACCCTGTGCCACAATGGGGATATCAGCCTCGGCAAGCCGCTGAACCACGTGCCGACGGCCCTGGACTGTTCCGGTTGTCATGACGTAAACAACTTTGCCACCTTCGCGGGCATCCTCTTTGGCCACCAGGGAATCGATCCGGCCAATTGTGCCGTCTGCCACGATACGGGCCTCGCGCTCCCCAAGCCGGCTACCCACATACCGGCGCGGGATGATTGCAGCGTTTGTCACGATTCCACCGTGGTGTTTACCTCGACCACGTTTCTTGCCACCACCCATCCGGGAATCACCCGCGGGTGTGAAGGGTGCCACACCGCCAGGTTCTTCCCCACCCGGCCGACGTTATACAAATCGGCCGCGCACCTGCCGACCACGCAGGATTGCTATCGATGCCATACCACCACTGCATTCGTTCCGGCAATCACGCCGTTTTTGCATGTGGGCATCACCGATAACTGTGCCTCCTGCCACGATGGAAGTGCGGGGTATGTCGCGCTCGGAGCCAGAGGAAAGACCAGTTCGGCCATTCATCTGAACACCACCAGCGACTGTTCGGTGTGCCATAACACGACGAATTTCCTCAACGCGTTTGTGGATCACACCGGCCCCCAGGTGGTGGGTAAACGGTGTGACTCCTGCCACAACGGGATCAGTGCGACCGGCAAGGATGCAAAGACCAATCCCCCGCACGTAATCACCAGCCAGGATTGCGGTGTCTGTCACGTGCCCGGCGGCACCTTTGTGCCCGCGGTGTTCAACCACACCGGCATTGTTAACAACTGTGCCTCCTGCCACGATGGCACGGCGGCGACCGGTCTGTCCCTGACCCATATTCCCGTGGCGCCTGGCCAGGACTGTTCCGAGTGTCATAACACCACGGCGTTTGCCGGTGCAAAATACGATCACCAGGGCATCGTCAGCGATTGCGCGGTGTGCCATAACGGTATTTCGGCGCGGGGAAAAATCCCGCCGCCGGATCACGTACCGACCAACCGGGACTGCGCGGATTGCCATCAAACCACCGGATTTCTTCCGGCCACCTTTGATCACGCGGGAATCGTGGATAACTGCGCGTCCTGTCACGGTGCCGGTTTTGCCACGGGAAAACCCGCGCTTCACGTGCCGACCTTTGAGGACTGCGGCGTGTGTCACAACACCAATACGTTCATCGGCGCGGTGTTCAATCACACCGGCATCGTGGACAATTGCGCATCCTGCCACGGCACCACGGCGATCGGAAAGAATTTCGGCCACCTGGCCACCGACCTGGACTGCCATTTCTGCCACACCACCGCCACCTTCCTGGGCGGTACATGGGTGCACGATGCCAGCACCGCGGGGACATGTGATGGATGCCACACCAATGGCGGTGGCGCCACCGCCAAGCCCGGGTGGCATTTGAGCACCAACGTACAGTGCGACGTGTGCCATTCCACCAGCGGCTGGGTTCCGAGCACGTTCCGTCACAGTCCGGCGGGGGATTACCCGGGCGACCACCGCATCGACCCCGGGTGCCTCGGTTGCCACGGCAGCAGCGTGAGCACCACGTTTGCGTGGCCCTCACCCCAATACGCTCCGTTCTGCGCCGCCTGTCACGAGCGCGATTTCCGAAGTGTAAGCGACCACAACGGCGGAAGAAGTGGCACGGTGGAGCAGAACAAGAACTGCGGCGCCAGCGGATGTCACCGGATCACCAGCAGCGGGTTTTGATGGTGGCCGGGTAACCCGCGTCGGGTTGTCTGTCACACCAGCAGAGGCGGTCATTCGTGCGGTAACGGCATCCCGGTTGCGCGGGGGTTCCCCGAATCTCATTGTCCCCGGAATTTCAACGGGCTGATTCTTGCGCGGAGCCGCGCAAGAATCAGAAGTCCCCCCCTTCCCCGCCATCTTCCCATCCCCCCGCCTTGCGGGGTTAGGGGAAATCTCGCTGCTAAATTGTTTAAAAAAATGACAAAAATCGATGTTTGCTTTATCTTGGTCATAAGCCGGCACTGAACGTACGGCAAGTGTGGTGTATCCGCGAATGCGCGTGTGTTTGAGTCGCGAGCGTGAATGGTTCACCAGTTTAGAGCCAGAGTTGGAAACGAAAGAGATGGGCGGAGTTGTGGCCGGTGTCGGAGTTGCTCCAAACCACGTGGGGTGACGGGCGATCGGCGCTCCGTTGCGGACCAACCTGGTTCCTTTTCCGTGTTATATATGGGGTGACAGCAATGATGGGGTCCAACTTATCCGCGAAATCTATCATGAGTCCGATGGGAGAATTGGTGGTTGCCGCGCTGCTTCTCGCCGCTTGCGGTGGGGGCGACGTGGCCGGTGGCGGGGGATCGGATTTGCAGTCCGGCATCCCCGCCCCGGTCGCCCTGGTCGATCGGTTTGAGTCCGATCTGGTTCCATGGACAAGCACCGGATCGGTGGCGGTTGAAATCAACGGGAACGACGAGAAACTGGCGTTCAAGGCGGCGGGTTCGCAAGCCGAACGGCCGTTTATCGAACCGGCCACCGATTACCTGGTGGAGTTCGACCTCATGGCGGAGAGTCCGGCCACCATTTCAGGCTCCCTGGTGGGTGTCTCCGATCAGGTGCTGGCCACGGTGTCGTTCGATGCCGCCGCTGCAACCGGCCATTTTTCCACCGATGCTGCCGAGCCGATCCCGTTCCCGTGGACCGCTTCCACCTATCGCCAGATGGTTGTGCGCGTCAATCACCACACCAACACGCTTACGCTGTGGAATGCGGTGAACGGGGATGCCTCCTGGCGGCGGATCGGCTCCCTGCCGTATTCCGGAGGCATCGCCGCCAAGTTACGCTTTTCCGGCGGCGATGCAGCGGCTTTCGCGTGGGTCGACGAACTGCGGGTGTATGCGCAAGGCACGGTGGTCATCGGCGACTCCCTTGCGGCCGGAGCGATGACCTGGAGTCCGTTCCCTGGCTTCCCCGGCCGTTTGCGCGCAACCGAAGATGAACAGCACGATGTCGCCACGCAACTGTATCGCCTTAACCCGGAGGGGGGCTGGGTGGCCAATCGTGGCATCAATGCGCAACGGACGTTTCATATTTACGCCCGCCGCTCGGACGTCATCGATCAGGGCTTCAAACGGGCGGTACTGCTGGTTGGCGTCAATGACGTAGCACTTGGCCGGGCGACGGAAGACATCATTGTGGACTACCAATCCATCCTGTCCGTCCTGCTGGAGGCGGGGGTGGAACCGGTGTTGTGCACGGTCCCGCCGCGCACGGCCCCCACGCCCAAACAGGTGGCCGATACGGATGCCATCAACCAGTGGCTGCGTGCCCAGGCATCCCCGGCGGTGCGCGTGGCCGATATTTTCTCGGTGCTTGTGGATCCGGAAACGAAGAAGCTCTTCACCTGGGCCGCGGGCGACTATGTGCATTGGACCCAGGCCGGATTGGAGGCCGCCAGTCAGGAAATCCACCGGGCGCTGACGGCCCCCGCGTTGCCCTGACGGGGGGCTGGAGGACAGGAAGCGGACGATTGGCTGGGGGGGCGAGGCGCGGATTCACACGGTGGTCACGCGGTTTCCACCCGCCACACCACCTCCGTCACCGTCTTCCCGTCCGCCACCCGCCCACCGGCAATCAGCAGCGCATCGCCGGTGGAAGCCATGACTCCCATCACGCGGGGTTCGGGCAGGTCGGGCAGTTCCTCCCAGGCATTACCGGTCCAGCGGGCGTGACGGGGGGTGATGGCGCCGTCCTCGTTGCCGCCCGCCACATGCAAAAAGCCGTGGTGCACATCCGCATACAGCCCGGCGGCGGCCCACGGCAGGGGGGTCGGGGCGGTGCCCCACACGCCGCCCAGGGGGTCGTAGACCTCGATGGTGTCCAGGTTGCGGAACGTGCCGTCCTGATACGCGCCGCCGCCCATCACCCAGATGCCGTCCGGCATGGGCACCGCGCACAGGGAAAACCGGGCCGTCGGCATGGCTTCCAGCTTGCCCCACTCGTGGGCGCCGCCGGGAAGCCGCTCACAAAAATCAAAGGCCGGGTCGGTGAGCGGTCCGCCGTCCGCGTCCGGGTGGTGGCCGCCAAACAGAAACACATCCCCGTTCACCACCGTCGCCGCCGGGGCGTCGTGGCGCATGATCAGGCTCGGCGCCGGTTCCCACCGGTCCTGGTCGGGCAGGTAGGCCTCGACGATGCTCTTGAAATCGAAGGTGCCGTCCGGTCGCTTGAAGCCGCCGCCCATCACGTAAATCCGGTCCCCCACCGTGGCGCAGGCGATGCCGGAGCGGTGCGAGCTCATGGGCGCGCGGCGCTCCCAGCGGTCGCTGGCCGGGTCGTACATCTCCACGCTGTCCAGGCTCTGGAAGTCGGCGCCGCCGCCGCCAAAGACATACAGCTTGCCGTTGTGCACCGCGCTGCCGAAATGGGAGCGCGCCTGCTGCATGGGGGCGACGGGAATGGCGCGCACGGGGGCTAGCCGAGGTCCAGGGCTTCGACCCGGTTGGTTACCTCGCGGCCGTCCCCCTTCCAGCCGCCCACCGCATACAGGCGGTTGTCGATGATGGCCATGCCCATGGCCGCGCGCGGCGCATCCAGGCTGGGCAGGTCCTTGTGGGAGCCGTTGGCGATGGAGAACTGCACCGCCTTGTCGTGAATGCCGGGGCCGGAGTAGCCGCCGACCACATACACCGTGTCACCCCGGTGGGCGACACCATGGGCGGCAGCGGGCCACGGCATGGTGAAATCGGGGGTGGACCAGGTGCCGGTGGCCGGATCGAACACGTCGATGCGGTCGAAATCGCGGATGCCGTCCACCTCGGCCACGTAGCGGCAGCCGCCGATGGCGTGAATCTTCCCCCCCCAGGTGAAGCCCATGGCCGCGAACCGGGGAATCGGCAGATCCGCCACCTGCTCCCACGCGCTGGCGCCTTTTACCAGACGCTCCGTATAGCCGAAGGCCGGGTCGCTGGAGGGACCGCCCTCGGTTGCGTCCGGGTGGTGCCCGGCGATGATGTAGATGGTGCCGTTCAACTGGGCGCAGGCCGGATAGTCGTGGGGCTGGGTCATGTCCGGTCCGGTGGACCACTCGTCGCGGACCGGATCGTAGATTTCCACCGTGGGCAGAAACCGGAATTTTCCGTCCGGCTTGCAGAACCCGCCGCCGATCACCCAGATTTTTCCGTCGATCACCGCGGTTACCGCCCCGGAGCGCAGGGTGGGCATGGGGGCGGCTTCATCCCAGCGGTCGGTGACCGGATCGTAAATCTCGGTGGTGTTCAGGCTGGCAAAGCGCGGGCCGCCGCCGCCGAATACGTAGATGCGCTCGTCCCAGACGGCGGTGGCCGGGTGGGAGCGGATGTGATTCAGGGGGGCGGTGTCGGTCCAGCGGGCCATGGGGTCCTCGTGATGAAAGGAAAAAACTACGGAAAGCCGGGCACGGCCGGGGTCATGTGCTCGGTATCCGGCTGGAAGGTGTTGAACATGTGGAACCCGCGCAGCATGAACAGCAGGATTCCCACGCACACCAGGCTGAGCAGCACAAACAGGATAATGAGGTTCAGCGGCAGCCCTTTTTTGGGCGGGGCCGGGTCCGGCTGGCGAAGGGTAGGGTCCGTCGTGTCATTCATAATAGGGTGATGATACGGGTCACCGGGGGGGTGACGCAATCGTGCCGGAGGCCGGAAAGGGGCGGCGCCGGGGCATCTGCTACACTTGGGCGGTTGTGGGGGGATTGCGCGGGGCTTCCATCGGATTCCCCGTGCGGAACATGTAGAGGGGAACAGTGACCAGTCAGGCCAACGGAATTTACGCCCGCCGCCGGGAGCGCTTCATGGCCTCCATGGATGGCGGCATCGCCATCTTTCCCGGCGCGCCGGAAACCATCCGCTCCGGCGATGTGCACCACCGGTACCGGCAGGATTCGGACTTTTTATATCTGACCGGCTTCACCGAGCCGGGGGCGGTGCTGGTGCTCGACCCGGAGCACCCCAAACACCGCTTCCGCCTGTATGTGCAGCCCAGGGATCCGGACAAGGAACGATGGACCGGCCGCCGCGTGGGGGTGGCGGGAGCGCGCAGCCGCTTCGGCGCCGATGCGGCCTTCGAGGCCCACACCTTTCGCACGGATCTGCCCGACCTGCTGGCCGGGCGCGGCAAGGTGTTTTTGCGCGTGGGTTCCGACCCGCATCTGGATCAGGACGTGCTGGGGCATATCGCCACCTTGCGCACCCGCACGCGGGCGGGGCAGAGGGGACCGCTGGAGGTGGTCGATCCGGCCCCCACCCTGGCCGAGTTCCGCCTGCTCAAGAGCGAGGACGAGATCGAGGCCCTGCAACGGGCCGCCGAGGTGACTGCCGATGGCCATCTGGCCGCCATGTGCGTCACCCGTCCCGGCGTCTGGGAGTACGAGGTGGAGGCGGCCATCGAATACGCCTTCCGCAAGGCGGGCGCCACCGGGCCGGCCTATCCCACCATCTGCGGCGCGGGCGAGAACGCCACCATCCTGCACTACATCGACAACGACCACAAAATGAAGCGCGGCCAACTGCTGCTGATCGACGCGGGGGCCGAGGTGAACGGCTATGCGGGGGACGTGACCCGTACCCTGCCGGTTTCCGGCCGCTTTACCGACGCCCAGCGGGCGCTCTATACCCTGGTGCTGGACGCGCAAAAGGCGGCCATTCGCAAGGTGAAGCCGGGGGTGACCTTCGACGCGGTACACCAGGTGGCGGTGAAAAAACTGGCCGAGGGGCTGGTGGCGCTGGGGCTGCTGGAGGGGCCGCCCGCGCGGGTGGTGAGGTCGGGCGATTTTCGTCGTTTCTACATGCACCGCACCAGCCATTGGCTGGGGCTGGACGTGCATGATGTGGGCAGCTACGTATCGCCCCAGGGCAACAGCCGTCCGCTGGAGCCGGGCATGGTGCTCACCGTGGAGCCGGGGCTGTATATCGGCGCCGAGGCGGGCATTCCGAAGGACATGCATCATACCGGCATCCGCATCGAGGACGACGTGCTGGTGACCGAGCGCGGCTGCCGGGTTCTGACCGAGTCGATCCCCAAGGAAGTGGATGACATTGAGCGCATCATGGCGGACGGCTAGCGCCCTGGTCCTGGCGGCCCTGAGCGCCGCCTGTACCCCGACCCAGCCCCCCGCCGCCGAAAATTACGACCCACGGGCGGTGGTGGCCCGGGTGCTGGCGCTGACCCCGGACCCGGAGGCGGGGCGCGCGGTGTTCCGCTCCTGGTGCATTTTCTGCCATGGAGACCAGCAGGCCGGGGAGCCGCCCACGGATTTCGGTTTCGGCGACGAGAATCCCCGCCGCTTCCGGGGCTATGCCGGGCTTACCCCGGAAACCCACGTGACCGCCATCGTGGAGGGGTTCGTGAGCGCATCCACCGGCCACCGCAACATGCCCCCCTTCGGCCAGCGCCTGAGCGCCCAGGACATCGCCAACGTGGCCGGCTATGAGCGGTGGGTGACCGAACTGGCGCCGGGGGCCTACTGGGAGCGCTCCATGTACTCCTGGTGGCCGGAGGATCCGCCGCATATTCCGGGGGTTCCGCCCGGCAGCACCCGTTGAGCCCCTTTGCTTTTCGCGCCGGGTCGGGTAGCCTTGAACGGATCTTGAAAACACCTGTCGGGAGGACGGAAGCGCCCGGCCCTTCAGAGTTTTCTCGCGATTGCCGACAAAGATGTTGGAGGTGTGCCCCGCGTGGGACGTGGGCGCACCCGCGATAGTGAAAGGCGGCCATGCACGGATGCACGGCCGCCAAACCGGTTAGGGATGACCATGAAACGCACCATTGCCTGCATTTCCGCCACGTTGCTGCTTTCCCTGGGAGGCGTTGCCGCCGCCCAGGGCGATGGTGACGTGGATGCACTGCTCAAGGACCTGGAGGGGATTCTCACCGATGTGATGGGGTCCGATACCACCAGTGCCCCGGCTCCGGCCCCGACGACCGCCGAACCCACCGGGACCGACGTGCCCATGGAGGATGTGGCGGCCGCACCCGAGTCCACCCCGGACACCCAGAGCGCGGATGCATCCCCGGCCATGGATGAGGGAGCGCTGGAGGCGCAATTGGCCGACATGATGAGCGGCACGGGAGAGAACCTGGACAGCGACGTGTCTGTGGATGCCGAGCCCGTGGCCGAGGCCGACTCCGGGATGGATGCCGAGGCGGTGCCCGAAGTGGCCGCTAAACCCGACACCGACAGTGAGGTTGATGCCGAGGCGGAACTGGCCACCATGCAGGCCGGTGCGATCGTTTTGCCGACGGAAAAGCCCGCCGCCACCAAGGAAGTGGCGACGCGCCCGACCACGGTGGCGATTCCGGACGCGGACGGCATGATCGAGATGCAGCCCGCCACCCCGGAGGTGCCGCCCGCGGTGGCGCCGAACGCCACGCCCAACCGCCCGTTGCTGGCCGGCGAGGTCGAAAAGCTGTTCAATCAGGGCCTGAGTTGGTTCGCGGTGGGGGAATACTCCCGCGCGGCGGCGCGCATGGAGGAAATCCTGTGGTCCGACCCCTCCCATACCGAGGCGCGCTACTACCTGGCCTTCTGCCGCTACAAGATGGGTGATTTCAAGCAGGCCCGGGCCGAGTTCCACGCCCTGTACCAGGTGAAGTACGACTTTACCCCGGTACGCCGTGGCGTGATGGCGGAGCTGGGCAACACCGGCAACGCGGCGGCTGTGGCCCCGGCCTTTGACGAGGCCCCGGAACTGGCCCCGGATACCTCCGCCGATTCGGCTCCGGAACTGTCGCTGGATTCCGCCTTCGACATGGAAGAGGCGCTGCCGGAAGGCACCGGCACCCCGGCCGGAGTGTAGCCGGAATAGGCCGCATCAGGCCGCTCCGTCCCGTCCGTCCAATACCCGGTTGTAGTGCGAATTTCCGGGCGCGCCCGTGAGGACGCGCCGGCCTGCGTTCACGCTGGCCGATCCGTGACCGGCTAGGCCGCCTTCTTGGGCTGAAGGTCGATCTTCACCTTGGAGATGCGCATGCCGTCCATGTCCACGATGGTGAACTTGTTCTGGCCGTGCTGCACCACCTCCCCCCCCTTGGGGATACCCTGCAACTGGGACAGCATGAAACCCCCCAGGGTCTCGTAATCGGAGGAGTCCGGAAGGTCGATGGGATAGTCCTCGATCAGGTCGCTGACACTGGTGTCGGCGTCCACCACCAGCGAGCCGTCGCGCATGCGCTGCACCGGCGCCTCGGCGGTGTCGTACTCGTCGCGGATGTCGCCCACGATCTCCTCGATGATGCCGACGATGGTCACCAGCCCGGCCACGTCCCCGTATTCGTTGAGCACGATGGCCATCTGCATGCGGCGTTGCTGCAACTCCTTGAGCAGGCGCAGGGCCTTCATGGTCTCCGGCACGAAATAGGCGGTGTGCAGCATGTCACGGATGCCGCCTTCGGCCTGATCCGGGTCGCGCAGCAACTGGATCAGATCCTTGTAGTTGAGGATCCCCACCACCTTGTCCCCGTCATACACCGGATAGCGGGCGTGCATGTTGTCGGCGATCAGGTTGAGGATCTCCTCCATGGGCATGCGCACGTCCACCGAGCACATTTTGGGGCGCGGCACCATGACCTCGCGTACCACCGTGTCGGCGAACTCGAACACGCTGTGGATCAACTGCTGCTCCCCCGCCTCGATCTCGCCCTTTTCGCGTCCTTCGCGCAGCAGCAGCTTGATGTCCTCCTCGGTTTCCGGCTCCTGGATGGGGCGGGTGTCGATGCGCAGGAGTTTGAGCACCACCTTGCTGGAGCCGGACAGGAGGTGGGCAAACGGCGTTACCAGACGGCTGATCCGGTGCATGGGAACGCCCAGCGACAGGGCGATGCGGTCCGGTTGGCGGAGGGCCAGGGCCTTGGGCACCAACTCGCCCAGCACCAGGGACAGGTAGGAGATCACCGCCACCGCGCTGGCCAGGGCCAGCCAGTGGGCGACATCCGGCGACAGGTTCAGGCGGGATTCAAAAAAAGGTTGCAGGTGTTCGCTGGAGGAAGCGCCCCCCACGGCCGCGGCCATTGCCCCCACCACGGTAATGCCCACCTGTACGGTGGCCAGAAACCGGTCCGGGTCCGCATGCATGGCGGTGACGTGTATGGCATCGCCGTCCCCCTCCTCCGCCATCATCTTGATGCGGGCTTTGTGAGAGGAAATGATGGCGATCTCGGCACAGGCAAAAAAACCGTTGGCGATGATCAGGCCGAGAATGACCATCGCCTCGAACATGACGCCTTCCAAGTGGCGTTTCCCTCCATTCTACAGGGGCCGTGCGCCGCACCTGCCTTGACTGGCGGGGCCGCGCAACGACCGGAGGCCATTCATCATGACGTGTATACACCTCCAATTGTGAAGCATAGACGCAAGGGAACCGTGGGGCAAGCCCATCCTTGGCAGTGGGAGTGAAGGTGACCGGACGCTTTTGATTTGGGCGCGGGCGCGGTATCCTTCTGCCACGCTCCGGCACTGGACGCCGGGTTTGGAAAAGGGGAAATCATGGCGGTCAAGGGCATCATTCTGGCGGGCGGATCGGGCACCCGGCTATACCCTCTTACCCATGCGGTGAGCAAGCAGCTGATGCCGGTATACGACAAGCCGATGATCTATTACCCCCTGTCCACCCTGATGCTGCTGGGTATCCGGGACATTCTGCTCATCACCACCCCTCACGACCGGTCCGCTTTCGAGCGCCTGCTGGGGGACGGTTCCGACTGGGGCATCCGCCTCACCTATTGCGAGCAGCCGCGTCCGGAGGGACTGGCCCAGGCCTTCGTGCTGGGTGCCGACCACATCGGCGACGACCGGGTCTGCCTGATCCTGGGCGACAATATCTTTTACGGCCACCACCTGATTGCCACCCTCAGAAAGGGGGCGGACCAGGCATCCGGTGGAACCATCTTCGCCTATCGGGTGCGTGACCCGCAGCAGTACGGCGTGGTCTCCTTCGGCCCCGACGGGCGGGTGATGGACATTGAGGAGAAGCCGGCAAAACCAAAATCGCGCTACGCCGTGCCCGGCATCTATTTTTTCGACTCGGGTGTGGTGGAGGTCGCCCACAACCTGAAGCCGTCACCCCGTGGCGAGCTTGAAATCACCGACGTCAACCGTCACTACATGCAACGGGGCGACCTGCAGGTGGAGGTGCTGGGCCGGGGGGTGGCCTGGTTGGACACCGGCACCCATGAATCCCTGCTGATGGCCGCCAACTATGTGGAAGCCATCGAGCAGCGTCAGGGCCTCAAGGTGTCCTGTCTGGAAGAAATCGCCCTGCGCATGGGCTTTATTGATGAGGGTCAGGTGGAAAAACTGGCACATACCATGGCCAAGAACAGTTACGGGCAGTACCTGCTTGATCTGCTGGCGGAGCGCCGCGCATGAAGTTTCACACCACACCGCTGGCAGGGGTGCAGGTCATTGAGCCCACCGTGTTCGGTGACGCGCGCGGTTTTTTCATGGAGGTCCACCACCAGGGGCGCTTTGCCGAGGCCGGCATCGACGCCCGTTTCGTGCAGGACAACCATTCCGGATCGGTGCGCAATACCCTGCGCGGCCTGCACTATCAGATTGAACACCCGCAGGGAAAGCTGGTGCGCTGCATCGTGGGCGAGATTTTCGACGTGGCGGTGGACCTGCGCCGGGGCTCGCCCACGTTCGGCCAGTGGCACGCCACCACCCTGTCGGCGGAAAACCGGCTGCAACTGTGGGTCCCGCCCGGCTTCGCCCATGGCTTTGCCGTCACCTCGGATCGGGCGGAGGTGATCTACAAGTGCACCGACGTCTACTTCCCCGCGGGGGAACGTTCCCTGCGCTGGAACGATCCGCGGGTGGGCATTGCCTGGCCGGTCGGCGATCCGGTCCTGTCGCCCAAGGACGCGGAGGCGCCGCTGCTGGATGCCATCCCCGACAGCGATCTGTTTTCCCTGGAGGCGTAAGTTGTGAGCGGCACCATTCTGGTTACCGGCGGCGCCGGGTTTATCGGCTGCAATCTGGTGCGCCTGCTGCTGGCGGAGCGGCCGGAACTGAACGTCATCAACCTGGATCTGCTCACTTACGCCGGGCGGCGCGAGAATCTGGTGGACCTGCCCCACCCGGAACGGCACCTGCTGGTGCATGGGGACATCCGGGATGCGGGGCTGGTGGCCTCCCTGTTCGACGGCAGCCACCCGGATCTGGCCGCCCGCGGCTGGGAGGCGCCCACCCGGGTGGCGCACCTGGCGGCGGAATCCCACGTGGACCGCTCCATCACCGGGCCGGAGGTGTTCGTGACCACCAACGTGCACGGCACCCAGATTCTGCTGGAGGCCGCCCGCCGGGCCTGGGACGGGCGCAACGGGGTGCGCTTTCTGCACGTCTCCACCGACGAGGTGTACGGCTCCCTGGGGCCCACCGGCTACTTCACCGAGGCCACCCCACTGGCCCCCAACAGCCCGTACTCCGCCAGCAAGGCCGGTTCCGACCTGATGGCCCGCGCCTATGTGGAAACCTTCGGCCTGCCGGTGGTGATTACCCGCTGCTCCAACAACTATGGCCCCTACCAGCTGCCGGAAAAGTTCATTCCGGTGGTCATCGACCGGATTCTGGAGCGGCAGCCGATTCCGGTGTATGGCGACGGCGGCAACGTGCGCGACTGGTTGTACGTGATGGACCATGCCCGCGCCCTGCTCACGGCCCTGGAGGCGGGCAGGGACGGTGAGGTATACAACATCGGCGGCCACAACGAGTGGGCCAACATCGACATTGCCGGCCTGCTGTGTGACATGGTGGATGCCCGCGCCGATACGGACGGTTCGCGGAAGCTGATCACCTTCGTCGAGGACCGTCTGGGCCACGACCGGCGCTACGCCATCGACCCGTCCAAAACCAGCAGCGAACTGGGGTGGAAGCCGGAACATACGTTTGAAACCGGCATTGCGGTGACCGTGGACTGGTATCTGGCCAACCGGGAATGGGTCCGCGCCGCCAAGGCGGGATTGTAACCGGCGCCATGCGGATTCTGATTACCGGCGCCAACGGCATGCTGGGGCGGGACGTGACCGCCGAACTGGCTCCGCGCCACGAGGTGCGCCCCTTCCCCCGCGCGGCGCTGGACATTGCCGACTTTGCCGCCGTGCGCGACGAGGTGGGACGGGTGGCGCCGGACCTGATCGTCAACTGCGCCGCCTATACCGACGTGGATGGCTGCGAGTCCGACCCGGAGGGCGCGTACCTGGGCAATGCCCTGGGGCCGCGCCATCTGGCGGTGGCGGCGGCCGCCGTCGGCGCCGCCCTGCTGCACGTCTCCACCGATTATGTCTTTCCCGGCGACGCGGAGCGCCCGTATACGGAATTCGACCCGGTGGGACCGGCCACCGTGTACGGCCGCAGCAAGCTGGCCGGGGAGGTGGCGGTGCGCGATCACTGCCCGCGCCACTACATCGTGCGTACCGCCTGGCTGTATGGGGAGCACGGCCACAACTTCGTTCATACCATCCGCCGTCTGGCGGCGGAAAAGGACCGCCTGACGGTGGTGGACGACCAGATCGGCAACCCCACCTGGACCGCCGACCTAGCGCGGATGATCGGGCAGTTGATCGAAACCGGTGCCTACGGCACTTACCATGCCACCGCCGTCGGGGAGGTGAGCTGGCACGGTTTTGCCACCGAAATCGTGCGCCTGTCCGGCCTGTCCACACCGGTGGACCCGGTGCCCAGCGAGCGCTTTCCGCGCCCCGCACCGCGCCCGGCCTATTCGGCGCTGGACAACCTCTGCCTGCGGCAATTGGGCATCGAAATGCTCCCCTGGCGGGAGGCGTTGGAGGATTTTTTTGCCCGGCAGCGGGAGTCCGCCGGTTAAGCCCCCGCGCGGGACGTCCGATCAGTCAGACAGGATGATGAACAAGGCCAAATACAGCGTGGTGATTCCCGTATACAACAGTGAGGGGATCGTGGCCACCACCCTGGACCGCACCGCGGCGTTTTTCGAGCAGGCCGGGCTCGATTACGAGATCGTTGCCGTCAACGACAACAGCCGTGACGGCAGTTGGGAGGTGATCGCCGCGAAGGCGCGGGAAAATCCACGCATCGTGGCCATCAACCTGCTGCGCAATTACGGTCAGCACAACGCCAACATGTGTGGGTTCATGCATGCCACCGGCGATTGGGTGGTGACCATGGACGACGACCTGCAAAACCCGCCGGAAGAAATCGCCCACCTGATCGAAAAGGCCGCCGAAGGGCATGATCTGGTGATCGGACGTTTCCGCGAAAAAAAACACGTCTTTTACCGGCGCATCGGCAGCAAGCTGATCGGCGCCATCAATCACCGCATTTTCTACAAGGACAAGGATCTGGTGCTGACCAACTTCCGCCTGATCCGGCGCGACGTGATCGACCGCATCACCGGCTACCGCACCAGTTACCCCTACGTGCCGGGGCTGTCCCTGATGTTCTCCAACAGCCGCGCCAACACCTGGGTGGAGCACCATCCGCGCACCGTGGGGCAGACCAACTACAGCCTGTACAAGATTCTCAAGCTGGTGGCCACCATCCTGTTCAACTACTCCTCCTATCCGCTGCGGGTGGTGGCGGCGGGGGGCCTGGTGGTTTCCCTGCTCAGTTTCCTGCTGGGAGGTGTCTATCTGGGCATGGCCCTGTTCCGCGAGACCCAGGTGCCGGGCTGGACCACGCTGGTGGTGTTGCTGTCGTTTTTCAACGGAATCACCATGATGATCCTCGGCATGCTGGGGGAATACGTGGTGCGCCTGCTCAACCAGAGCAGTTCCAGCGAGTCGTTCCACGTGAAGGAAGTGGTGCGCGTGCCGGCGGAGGGGGCATGAGCGGGCACCTGTTCATCGTTGGCGCCCAGCGCTGCGGCACCACCTGGCTGTACCAGTTGCTGGACCAGCACCCGCAGATCGTCATGGCCCGTCCAGTGCGGCCGGAGCCGAAGTTCTTTTCGCAGGACGCGTTGTACGAGCGGGGTCTCGATTACTACGAGCAGACCTTCTTCGCCGGGCTGGAGACCGGGGAGGGGATCCGCTACCGGGGTGAAAAGAGCACATCGTATCTGGACTCGGACGAAGCCGCCGAGCGCATCGCCCGCCACTACCCGGACGCCCGCATCCTGATTCTGGTGCGCGACCCGGTGGCGCGGGCGGTGTCCCATTGGCGGTTCTCGGTGGAAAATGCGGTGGAAAACCTGCCTATCGAGGAGGCCTTCAGCGGCGAGGAAGCCCGCCTGGAGGCCTTCGACCCGACCCGAATTTCCGTTTCGCCCTACGCCTATCTCACCCGGGGACGCTACATCGAGGGGGTGGAGCGGTATGCCCGTCACTTCCCCGCATCGCACATTCACGTGTTGGTCAACGAGCAACTGGTGGGCCGCCGGGAGGCGGTGCGGGAGTTGTATCAGGCACTGGGGGTGGATGCATCGTTCCAGCCCGCGGGCCTGGACCAGCGGGTCAACGCCTCCAGCGTCGAAACGGAACGGCGAGCCGCCCTGAGCCCGGAACTGGAGGCATGGGCACGGGATTACTTTGCGGGGCCCACCGCCCGCCTGGAGGCGTGGCTGGGGCGCCCCATCCCCGAGTGGCGCAGGGGAGTGCCCCGTTGATCCCGTTTCTGGTGGTGCTGGCCACCGTGGCGCTGCAAATCGGCGCGGCGCTGGTGCTCAAGGGGCTGGCCGACCGGCCCCAGGCCCCGATGCTGCTGCTGGCGGGGGGCATGGCGCTGGTGGTGGCCTTCAACGGACTGCGCTTTGTGATGTGGGGGGTCGCGCACCGGCGCTATCCCTTGAGCCTTACCTATCCAATGAGCGCCGTGTTTTTTCCGCTCATGCTGCTGATTTCCCACCAGTTCGGCGAGCCGGTGGCGGCCCGGCAGGTGGCCGGTACCGTGCTGATCACCTGCGGGGTGCTGTGGATGCTGGCGCGGGTGAAGGCATGAGCGGCCTGAAGGGGATGCTGGCCCGCAATCAGGTGGTCAAGCTGACCGTCAACCACGCCTATGTTTATCTGCTTCACCTGTTGCACACGGTGCTGGATCTGCTGCCGTGGTTTCTGCGCGGGCTGGTGTGGCGCATGTTCATGCCCAGGGCCGGGCGGCACCTGTTTTTTGACCACAAGGTATACATCAAGTTTCCGTGGTTGCTGGAGGCCGGGGACCGGGTGTCCATCAACCGGGGGGTGTCGTTTTATCCCGACTTTTTCGGCGGGCACCGGATCATCCTCGGCAGCGACGTGCGGGTGGCGCCGGGGGTGCGCTTTCACGCCGCCAGCCACGACACCGGGGATACCGAATACCGCCACACCGGCGGCACCATCACCGTGGGCAATCAGGTGTGGATCGGTGCCGGTGCGATTATCCTGCCGGGGGTGACCATCGGCGACGGCAGCGTTGTGGGGGCGGGCAGCGTGGTAAACCGCGACGTTCCCCCCGGCGTGGTGGTGGCGGGGGTGCCGGCCCGGGTGGTCCGGGAGCGAATGCTGGCCGCCGGGGATGGGTCGGCCGCTGCCGAAAACCCCGCCGCGGACCCGTCATGAGCGGTTCGCTGGCCGCGCTGGCCGGGGCACTGATTTCCACCGCCTTGGCCCAGGTGTCCTACAAGGCATATTTTCGTGATCGCCGTTTGCCGCTGCTGGTCCTGGCGCTGGGGCTGTTCGTGAGCGCCGCTGCCTGTTCCTATCTGGCCCTGCGCGGCCTGACCCTGGGGGTGGTGTACATGAGTACCGCCCTCACCCACGTGATGGTGGCGGCCCTCTCCTGGCGCCTGCTGGGTGAGCGCCTGACCCGCGATCACGGCATCGGACTGGCGCTGATCACAGCCGGTATTGTGATGTATGCCGCCTGATTCGGGTCTCCGACTTCCGGGAAAAGGAGGCGCCAAGGAAGCCCCTTCACACGAATTTCACGCTAAAAAAACAGGCGTTTTCCGGTAATCAAACCCCCGTAAATGACCGATTGGATATAGATCGGTACCGGAGCGCACAGGCCTCCCATCCCGTGGGGAGGCCGGGCGTTTCACCTACATGCGTGGCCGGGCAACGCCCGCTGCCATGTCTTGCGTTATTTTCAGGGATCCAGTCATGTCGACCAATACGCCGCCCTCCTCCAACCGTGGAAACGACAACAGCGCACCCAAGGCCCCGGCCGCTCCGGACCAGCTTCCGCTGGAGAACTCCGCCGGAGTGCCGTTCGATCCGAGCGAGATCGATCTGGGCGGCCCGTCGGAACCGGCCGCACCGGCGGCACCGGCCTCATCCGCGGCACCGGGCGGGGTGGGCGATATTCAGTTGGGCAACCCGACGCCGGGCGCCCATCGACCGGCCCCCGGCGGGCTGGAAAATTTTCAACTGGGAAACCAGACCCCCGAGCCTGAACCGCAACCGGCCCGGCCCCCGGCGGGCACCCCGCAGGCGGGTGGAGGCCCGGCCAAACCGGCTTCTCCCCAATCGCCCCCGGTGGGCGGCTCACCGCTTCCGGGGGGCATCGGTGCCCCGCGCCCCGCGCAGGCGGGTGGCGGACCGGCTGCCGGCGGCAATCCGCTGCGCCCGTCCGGCGGTGGACCGGCTGCCGGCGGCAATCCGCTGCGCCCCTCCGGTGGCGGACCGGCTGCGGGTGGCAATCCGTTGCGCCCGTCCGGCGGCGGACCGGCCGCCGGCGGCAATCCGTTGCGGCCCCAGGGGGGAGGCGTGGCCACCCCAACGGCACCGGGGATCAAGGAAGAAAAGGTCATCGGTGGCTCGGTGCATAAAAAGCTCAGCGCCAGTGGCATGACACCGGAGGAGCGCCTCAAGGCGGTCATGTCGTCCATGGCCCAGACCAAGCGGCGTAACAGCAAGCTGTTGCTGGTGATTCCGGTCATCCTGTTCACCCTGCTGGTAACCGACCTGCTGTTTTTCCAATACGGCACCTATCCGGACCCGGTGCTGACCACCCAGAGCCACATGATTCCCGGCCCGGTGATGGCTGACCTGCCCTGGCCCGGCGATGGCGCGGATACCCGCCCGGCAGTGCGCCAGGGGGCGGCCTATTCCATGCTGATGGGCGTGGTGGCTGGCGCCCTGGGTGATCCGGTGGCCATGGGGCGGATCGTAAACGCCCTGTTGCATGCGGCCACCGGCCTGATGCTGTTCCTGCTGGCCACGCGCATCGCGTCGTTCGCCATGGGGGTTACCGCGCTGGCCATGTTCGCCCTGTATCCGGCGTTCAATTACCTGTCCTCCCAACTGCTGGCGGAAAACCTGGCGGTGTTCCTGGTGACCCTGACCGGCTGGCTGGGGTCGTATCTGGCCCGGCCGGAGCGCAGGTGGCATACCATGGGGGCGGCCTCGGGCATGGGGCTCGCCTTGTTCGTCCTGGCGCTGACCCGTCCCGGCCTGGCGCCGCTGGCGGTGTTGCTGACCGTGGCCATGGCCATGTTGCTGCTCTCCCGCTTCAAGCGGGACCGCAAACGGGAACAGCTGGGGGCCCTGGTGCTGGGCCTGGCCCTGTTCCTGGCACCGCTGGCGGTGTGGCAGATGCACGTGACCGCGTTGTTTGCCGCCGACGGATTTGTTTTCTCCCCTGGTGGACCGGTGACCAGTGGTGGCCTGATTGCCGCCGCCCACGACCCGGCCATGGAAGGCTGGCCGCACCCGGTGGCCGAAACCGGCTCCGTTGATGCCTACACGGCGCCGCCCCTGTTGCAGTCCATCACTGGCGACCCGTTGGGCAGCGCCCTGTTGCTGGCCGAAAAGGTCTACCGCCTGTGGGCGTCCCCCATGGGTGCGTCTTCCATTCCGGCGCCGTTCCATTGGTGGACCGGACTGCTGCACCTGGCGGTGCTGGGGCTGGCGGTGGTGGGGGTGGCGCGCATGCAGATGCGGCCCACTTTGCCCTATTTGCTGCTGCCGGTGGCCTATGTGGGGCTGGTCTATCCGTTTGCCTGGTCGGAGGAGCGCCGCTTTGCGATCGTGGCCATGCCCATGGTGATTCTGCTGGCCAGCATTTCCTTGCGTTACCTGTGGCTGCCGCTCAAGGAGCGCCTGTGGCCGATCCGCAGATTGCGCCCCAGCCGGGCGGAACTCGGATCGGTGCTGCTGTTCGCGGGCGCGGCCTATGTGGCCCTGATGGGCGACGGTTTTGTGCTGTATGACTCGGTCAGCCCGTGGCTGACCCATGCGGCCATCGTGGGGGTACTTTCCGTGGCGATCCTTTCGGCTACCTGGTGGGTGGCCGGAGGCGTGCACCGGGAGGATCCGGGCCGCCGCGCGGCGGCCACCGGTCTGATGCTGTTCCTGTTGCTGGGCCCCATGGTGGTGCATCAACTGTGGTTTGCCGACTGGCACGCCTTTTCGGTCACCCTGAAGCGGGAGGGGCAACGGGTGGAGCAGGTGTTTACCCTTCCGGCCGGGATGGACCTGTCCACCGCCCGTGCGGTGACGGTACAGATCGATGTGCGCGACCGGGACGGCAGTGCGGACAATCTGGTGTTGCAGGTGGATGGGGTGCCCTCCGGAACCCTGGTGCCGATGGTGGATACGCCCGCCTATCGGCAGGTGGCCGTGGGCGAGCACAAGGAACTGCTTCCCGGTGAACAGCAGTGGTTGGTGTATCGGCTGGACCCGCGCAAACTGGCCGGTAAATCCCGCTTGAACGTCTCCCTCGGGATGGCCGGCAATGCCGACTGGAGCCAGCGTACCGAGGTGTTTGGCGATCTGCCCCACGGCGATCCCAAGCGCACCCAGGGGCCCGCCCCGTGGATCGTGCCGGAAGACCGGGCGTTGGTGGGCAGTTCGCCGGCCAACGGACGCGCCTCCCTGTGGCGTCATGCGACCTATGGCGACATGCGTTTGCGCGGCGTTACCTGGCTGGGCGGCCAGCGTCTGTCCCAATACGTTTCCGACGCGGGTCAGCCGAGCGATACCAGCGACCTGTCCCCGGCGCTATACTTGCAGCCCGGCGCCTATCGCATTCATCTTCAGGTGATTCTGGACAATGGCGCCGAAGTGATTCTGTAGGCGGATTTCCCTGCCGCCGGGGAGTGTTGTGTGACCTTGCGCTTCAATCAGCCGTTCGTTACCGGCAAGGAACTCGCCTACGTGTGCGAGGCCATCGAGACCGGCCGCCTGGCCGGTGACGGCCCGTTCACCAAGCGGTGTGCCGAATGGCTGGAGGCGCATGCCGGGTGCCGGCGGGCGCTGCTCACCCACTCCTGCACCGGCGCGCTGGAAATGGCCGCGATCCTGGCCGGGGTGGGGCCGGGGGATGAAGTCATCATGCCGTCCTACACCTTCGTGTCCACCGCCAACGCCTTTGTGCTGCGCGGTGCGGTGCCGGTGTTCGTGGATATCCGCCCCGATACCCTGAACATGGACGAAACCGCCGTGGCGGCGGCGGTGACCGAGCGGACCCGCGCCATCGTGCCCGTGCACTACGCCGGGGTGGGGTGCGATATGGAACCGATTCTGGAGGTGGCCGAGCAGCACCGGCTGACCGTGATCGAGGACGCCGCCCAGGGGGTGATGGCCACCTGGCGGGAACGGCCGCTGGGCACCATCGGCCACCTGGGTTGCCTGAGCTTCCACGAAACCAAAAACATCATTTCCGGCGAGGGCGGCGCGCTCCTGGTCAACCACCCCGAACTGGCCGAGCGGGCCGAGATCATCTGGGAAAAAGGCACCAACCGGCGCCAGTTTTTCCGCGGTCAGGTGGACAAATACACCTGGGTGGACGTGGGTTCGTCGTTTCTGCCCAGCGAACTGGTCGCCGCCTTCCTGCTGGCGCAGTTGGAAGAGGCGGAGGACATCACCCGGCGGAGAATGGCGGTGTGGGATGCCTATCATCAGGCCTTTGCCGGCCTGGAGGCGAACGGCCTGCTGCGGCGGCCGATCATTCCCGCCCACACGCGCCACAACGCCCACATGTACTACCTGCTGCTGCCGGACGGCGCCACCCGCGACCGGGTGCTGGCGGACCTGAACGCGGACGGCGTCCGGGCGGTGTTCCATTACGTGCCGTTGCACGACTCGCCGGCGGGAAAACAATTCGGCCGCGTCGCGGGGCCTCTTCCCCACACCGAAAATCTGGCCGCGCGGCTGCTGCGCCTGCCTCTTTGGGTGGGTCTGTCCGATCATCAGGTGGTGCACATCCGTGACCGGGTGGAACGGGTCTTGACCGGCTGACATGAGGGTGCCTGCCAACATGCGCGGCCTCGCACTGCGCTGGGGGCTGATGGGGATGGCCGTCCTGCTGCTCTCGGTTCTGCGCTGCGGTGCGGTGACCGGTTATTCCGTATTCCAGATCGACGAAGAGTCCGTGGTCAGCCTTGCGCTTGGCTTTTTTGATGGCGACCTGAACCCGCACTGGTTCGATTATCACACCCTGCCGATTTATCTGGTGGCGGGGGTGTACGCAGTGATCTACGGATGCATGCATCTGTTCGGGCAGGTGCCCTCGGTGGACGCATTCGCGGCGCTGCTGTTTTCCAATGACGCGGTGTTTTACGTTTCCGCCAAGCTCCTGTGTGCATTCGCATATACCGCCGGATGCGCGACGCTGGCCTGGATCGTTTGGCGCCGCTGGCGGGCCGGAGGGGCGGCGCTTGCCCTGTTTGCGGTGACTTTCGTGCTTCCGGACGCACTGGTGGCGTCGGATCAGATCAAGGCCGAGGCGTTCGTGCTGCTATTCATGGCCGGGCTTTTGTGGTTCGGGTTCCTGGCGCCGCGCACGGGCCCGAACATGCTGATCGGAGCCGTTCTGCTGGCCGCCGCGGTGGATTCCAAGGTACCTGCGGTCACCCTGATCCCGGTATTTGCGGCGCAGGTGGCCGTGGACCTGTGGGGGCGCCGCTACTCGTGGAAATGGGCGGCGGGAATCGCGGGCATGTTTCTGGCGGCGTTGGTTGTGTTCATGCCATACGCGTTTATCGACTTTGACACCTATCGCGGGACCCTGGAGCGCATGGGCGAGCGTGCCGTGGGCGAGCTTCAGCACCTGGGCAAGGAGGAGCGCACCGGGCTGCTGCCCAAGGGATCGCGGATTGTGGCGGAGTTGGCCAACGGCGCCGGCACCGCGCCGTTGGTCCTGTGTGTCGCCCTGGCCGCCCTGGCCCTGTGGCGGCGGCGCGAACTGCTGCTGCCGCTTGCCTTGCCCGCCGCCTACGCCACCGCGTTTATCACCAGCCGTACCCTTGATGGGTACTGGCTGCGCCCGGTATTTCCGTTTGTGGCCTTTTTCGGCACGGTCCTGCTGCTGGAGGCGGCCGCGACGCCGTGGGCGGCGGAGCGGATACGGCGTCTGGCCGGAACGCGCGGATGGTCACCGGGGCGGTTGACCGGCGTGGCGGTGGCGGCGCTGGTAGTGCTGACCTGTCTGCTGCCGTTTGGGGGCAACCTGCCGCAGGCGTTCGCGGCGCTGCGGAGCCAGCCGGAGGATACCCGGGTGGTGGCGGCCCGCTGGATCCGCGAAAACCTGCCACCCGGATCGGGTATCGTGCTGGATGGCACCATCCCGCACTATCATCCGGTGATTCCGGCCACGGATCCCCGGGTTCACCTGGAAAACCTGGGATACCCGTGGCCGATGGCGGAGAAACCCCTGTACGGCCGCGCATACCGGGATTACTACATGCGGAGCGTGGCACCGGGGCCCGTGTGGCAGGTGGGAATTCTGCCCGCCGAGGCGGGTGGTTTCGACCTGTCCAAACTGACCTTCCGGGCCGGAGTGTACGTGGTGCTGAGCAGTTCGTATTACAAGCGGTTTTTCCTGCCGCAAACCGACCGATCGCATCCGGAACTGGCCGCCGCGGCACGCCGCTATTACGGGTTCATCCGTTCCCAGCAGCCGGTGATGCAATTTTCCGGGCGTGGCCCGACGATCGAGATCTGGCGGATTACCGGCAGCGTGCCGGCGCCCCTTCGCCCGTAAACGAAAACCGGCCCGCGGGTGCGCCGTGAACGGGCAGCCGTCGGGCCGGGATTTCGGGACAGGGCCGGGACTCCCGGCCGATCCATCAAACGAACAGGCTGGTTTTGGCCTTGCTGGAGAACTCCAGGAAGGTGGCGGCGCCACCGATCTGCACCCCGTCGATCAGGTCGGACTGCCGGGTGCCCATCACGTCCATGGTCATCTGGCAGCCGATCAGCTTCACGTCCAGGTCCAGGGCCATGTCCAGGAACTCGGGGACCGATTGCAGCTTCACCCGGCCCATCCAGTTTTTCATCATCATGGTGGCGGCAGAGGTCATGCCCGGCAGCATGCCGATGATGTTCGGCACCGGTACCGGCATGGCCGGGTTGCCCACCGGCGGCACGCCCAGGGAGCGGTTCTTCTTCTTGTTGATGATGTCCAGGCCGTAGAAGGTGAAGAAGATGCCCGCCTCCATGCCCATGGCCGCGGCGGTGGTGGCCAGAATCAACGGCGGGTAGGCCATGTCCAGGCTGCCCTTGGAGGCCACGATGGCGATGCGGTCCAGTTGGCCGGGGGCCTGACGGGCCTCGTGCTCGGCCAGGGCGCGGGCCACCCGCTCGTCCACCAGGGCGTCCAGCTTCCGGTCCAGAACCGCCTGGACCCGCTCCTCGACGATGGCGTCGATGTCTTTTTCGGTTGCACCCATGGGTCGGTCTCCTTATCTGTTCCGCGCCCGCGATCCGGTGTCACACACGCTCCGGATACGCCCAATAAAGGCGCAATATATCGGTAAATCCAGTTTACCCGACTTTTCGGATATAGTAAGTATAAATTCCCTCGCCCTCTTCCCGGTCCACCATTTCGTTCCCGGTTTTGCTGACCCAGGCGGCCATGTCGTTGATCGATCCCGGATCGGTAGCCAGCATTTTCAGCACCTGACCGGCCTGCATGCCGTCGATGGCCTTTTTGGTTTTGATGATCGGCAACGGGCAGCTCAGGCCCCGGCAATCGATCTCTTCATCCACGTGAACCTGACTGCTCATACAAACACTCCTCGTTACCAGACAACGGCCCGTTCGTGGGCCAGCATGAGTTCCCGGATGCCGTCGTAATCCAACTGGGGGTAGGGGCTTTCCACCTGCCGGGCGGCCACGTCGTCCTTGCTGGCCGACACCGGGCACGGAAAGCCGTTTTTGTGCAGCACGCCGTCCTGCACCAGCAGCACGGCATCTCCCCGCGGGTCGAGCACTTCCAGACAGTGGCGCACATCCAGGGTACGCACGATATGCAGGGTGGACATGGGCCTCTTTCCTTAAAACGGGATGACCACGTCGGCGGTGCGCAGGGTGGCGATGATCTCCTTGCGGTCCACCGTCTGTACGTCCTCGCGCAGGCGGGTCACGCCATACTTTTCCAGCGATTCCCGCTCCACCAACTGCCGCACGCCCACCGCCTCGTAATAGCTGACGAATTCGGCCACCTCCGGCCGGTCCACCACCTCCGGGTGAAACGACACCGCGTTGAACACCCCTTCATCGAGCATGGCCACGGTCACTTCGTTGTGGCCCAGGGTGAGGCCGAGCCCGAGGCGGAACGCCTCCAGGTTCTTGATGTGGTTGAGCGGGGTGTGCCGAAGCAGCAGGACGACGTGTTTCACCGGGTCACCCGAAATGGAGGAAATAGTCGGAATCGGCCACGATATCCGCCAGGTGATCCTGACTGCGGCATTCCACCCCGTTCACGAAGTCGCTCTCGCCAAAGCCGCGGATATCCCCGGTGGTGAGGCACAGGGACACCTTCAGCCCCTTGCCCATCAACTCCTCCAGGCCGCCGAACAGGCGGTAGGGGGAGCTGTTCTTGAGCACGTTGTAGATGCCGTCGTTCATCAGGAACAGCTCCGCCTCGTGCCCGCCCTCCAGAAAGGAGGCCAGCAGGCGGCAGGCGGTATAGGTGTTCTGATGCTCGGGGCTGGTGTTCAGCAGGATGCCCAGCTTTTTGGCCAAGGTGCGTCTCCTACGCCTTCTTCACCAGCAGGGTCCACAGGGGGCCTTCGGTTTCGGTGATGGACAGGATCTCGTGCCCTTCCATGTCCAGGCTGCGGGGCACGTTTTCGGCCGAGGGTGGATAGTCGATCAGCACGCGCAGCACCTGCCCCGATTCCATCTTTTCCAGGGTCAGCTTGCTCTTCACAAAGGTGATCGGGCAGGTCACTCCGCGAATGTCCAGCTCGTTGTCCACCTGAATATCCATAACCGGTTCGCTCATCTGGCAATCTCCATTAAACATTCCGCCTGGCCCCCGGCTTCCTGCAATCGTTCTTTCAACACACCCCGGAGCAGGTCCAGCGCCTGCAGTACCGCCGGGTACCGCAGCCGATAGAACATGGTGGTTCCGGACCGCTCCGCCGTAACCAGCCCCCGGTCGCGCAGCACCGCCAGGTGCTGGGACGCGTTGGACTGGCGAATGCCCAGTTGGTCGGCCAGTTCACCCACCGGAGTGGGGCCGTCGGCCAGGGCATACAACATCAGAATGCGCTTCGGGTCGGCCAGGGCCTGACACAACTCCGCGTGCAACTGGTGGATCTCTTCTACAAACGCACGTTTCATAATTGTCCGCGTATATTCGTGGGTATGAATATAATTCACCCTGTCGATCGTGTCAACAACTGAACAATTCGTAGCATCCGCCTCCCCGGGGGAGTGGTGGCGGATCGGGCGGCGGCGCCGGCGCTATCCCGGTCAGTTCGCGGCGTTGATGGCGTCGGCAAAGTCCTCGTAGGGCTTGGCGCCGATCACCAGTTCCCCGGAAATCACCCCGTCCGCCGAACTCCTGCCCACCACGAAGGTGGGGGTTCCGGAGACCCCGGCGTTCTGTCCATAGCGGCGGCCGGTGGCGATCAGGGTGTCGAACCGGGTGTCGTCGATGCACGCCTTGAAAGCGGTCATGTCCGGCACCCCGGCGGCGCGGGCCATGGATTCCAGGTTGTCCGGGCGGATGTCGCCCTGGCGCTCGAACAGGTAGTCGTGCATTTCCCAGTATTGGCCCTGCTCCCCGGCGCAATGGGCGGCCTCGGCGGCCTCGCGGGCATAGCTTTTCACGGCGAAGTCCATATAGACGTACCGCACCTTGCCGGTATTCACGAAGTTGCGCACGATCTGCGGCAGCACTTCCCGCGAGTGGCGGCCGCAGAACGGGCAGCGGTAGTCGGAAAACTCCACCACCGTCACCGGGGCGCTGTCCTTGCCCATGGACGGGTATCCCGCCGTGGGCACCGGGGTCTGGGCGGTGTCGGGGCGGGCGGCGGACGGGGAGGGGGCTCCCGGCTGGAGGCTGTCCAGCCGGTCGGACAGTTCGCGCAGTTCGGCGCGCAGGGCCTTCAGTTCCGCCAGCACCTCGGCATTGCCGGAATCTCCGTTGCCGGAGGGGGCGCCGCCGCCACAGGCGCTCAGGATCACGGCCGCCGCACAGGCGGACAGGATGGCTTTGAAGCCGGTCATGCGGTGGCTCCCTGCGTCTCGGCTTCCGGGTCGTCTCCGCTGTCGTCCGGGGTGCTTCCGCGCCATACCAGCACCATGGAACTGGCCACAAAGATGGAGGAATAGTTGCCCACCAGCACCCCCAGCAGCAGCGCCAAGGCAAAGTCGTGCAGCACCTCACCGCCCCACAGGGTGAGGGTGATCAGCACCAGCAGGGTGGTGAGGGTGGTGACCACGGTGCGGCTGAGCACCTGGTTGATGCCCCGGTTCATCAGCTCTTCCAGGCTTTCGCCGTGGCGCTTGCGCATGTTTTCACGGATACGGTCGTACACCACCACGGTGTCGTTCAGCGAATATCCCGCCAGGGTCAGCAGGGCGGTGACCAGCAGCAGGTTCACCTCGTTACCCATCAGCAAAAACAGCCCCAGCACCGCCAGCACGTCGTGGAAGGTGGCCACCGCCGCGGCCACGCCGAAGCGGAACTCGAAGCGCATGGCAATGTAGATCACGATGCCGACGAAGGACAGGAAGATGGCCAGCGCGGCGTCCTTCTGCAGCCGGTCGCCGATGGTGGGGCCGATTTCGGTTTCGCTGTCCAGCACGAAGGGGTTGTCCGGCAGGGCCTCGCGGAACACGGCGCGCACCTTGGTGCCCAGGTTTTCCTCGATGGTGGCGTCGCCCTTGATGCGGATCAGCAGCTTGCCGGTGCCGGTGAAGTTCTGCAGGTCGGCCTGAATGCCCGCCCCGGCCAGAATCTCACGCGCCTCTTCCATGGGTACCGCGTGCTGGAAGTGGAGCTGCACGCTGGTGCCGCCGGCGAAGTCGATGCCCAGGTTGGCGGTGCCGGTGACGATGCGCACCACCGCTACCAGTCCCAGGGTGATCAGGATGCCGGATACCAGGAAGGCGATCTTGCGCTTTCCCAGGAAGTCGATGTTGGTTTGTCCGATAATCTCCATGGAATTCGCCCCGTCAGATGCTCAAGGTGGCCAGGCGGCGTTTGGCGTTCATCCAGTCGAAGAACACGCGGGTGCCGACAAAAGCGGTAAAGAAGTTGATCAGGATGCCCAAGGACAGGGTGACCGCGAAGCCCTTGACCGGCCCGGAGCCGAACAGGAACAGCACCGCCGCGGTGATCAGGGTGGTGACGTGGGCGTCGATGATGGTTACCAGCGCCCGGTCGTACCCCTGGTCGATGGCCAGACGCACGGTCTTGCCCATCTTCAGTTCCTCGCGGATGCGCTCGAAGATCAGCACGTTGGAGTCCACCCCCATGCCCACGGTAAGCAGGATGCCCGCGATGCCGGGCAGGGTGAGGGTGGCGTGCATGGCCCCCAGGGCGCCCATCAGCACCAGCAGGTTGAGCACGATGGCGATCACCGAGATGCCGCCGGCCATGCGGTAGTAAACCACCATGAACGCCACCACCAGGGAAAGTCCCGCCAGGGTGGCCACCAGCCCGGCGTTGATGGAGTCGGCCCCCAGGCTTGGCCCCACGGTGACGTTCTGCAGGATGGTCACCGGCGCGGGCAGGGCACCGGCCCGCAGCACGATGGCCAGGTCGTTGGCCTCGGCCGGGGTGAAGCTGCCGCTGATGGAAGCGCGGCCGCCGGGAATGGCCTCCCGGATTACCGGGGCGGAATAGACGTTACCGTCCAGAATGATGGCAAACCGGCGTCCCACGTTTTCGGCGGTCACCTGCCCGAAAATCTTCGCCCCGGTGGAATCGAAGTCGATGCCCACATACGGCTCGTTGAACTGGTCGATGGAAACCCGTGCGTCGGTGAGGGTATCGCCGGTGAGCATGGCGCGGCGCTTGACTACATGCGGCTCCCGGTCGATTTCGACGCCGGTGAGCGGGTCGGTGATGCGCTGGTAGAGGATTTCCGAGTCCTCCGGCACCGTATCGCCCCGATTCAGGTTGACCTCCTCGTTCACCAGCCGGAACTCCAGCAGTGCGGTCTTGCCGATCAGGTCGATGGCCCGGTCCGGATCCCCCACGCCGGGCAACTGCACCAGAATTTCGTCCAGGCCCTGTTGCTGTATGAGCGGCTCGGCCACACCGAACTGGTCGATCCGGTTGCGGATGGTCTCCACCGCCTGGGTTACCGCGCCGGTGCGGATGCGTTCCTGTTCCTCTTCGGTGAGGCGCAGGAACATGAACATCCCCTCCGGCGGCCGGGCCTGCTCCACACTGCGGAAGTGCTTGTCGATCTGGGCCTGAATCAGGCTGCGCACCTCGCCGGTGCCGTCGTAGGTGATGCGGAAACCGTAGCCGTCCTCCGCCTTGGCGCTGGCGCCGGTCTTTTCCTCGGCCAGGGTGCGGTTGAGGCTCTCCAGGGTGCGTTCGGCAAAGTTTTCCACGGCCGCCTCGCGCTCCACGCGCAGCACCAGATGGATGCCGCCCTGCAGGTCCAGCCCCAGGGTCAGTCCTTCCCCGAGGGTAACGGCGCGCAGCGGGGCCGGAATGCGGTCTTCCGAAAAGCTGGGCAAAAAATAGAGCAGTGAAAGGAGGGCCACCACGGCCACGGCGATCAGTCTGCCGGCGAGTTTTTTCTGCATCGTTTCTCCCCCGGTCGAAAACCGGCGTTCTCCTTATGCGTCGATTTCGGCCTGCATCCCCATGATCTCGGAACGCAGCATCTTGATTTTGACGTTGTCGGCCACCTGCAGGGTGATGGTCTCGCTGGAGACGGCCATGACGGTGCCGAACATACCACCGTTGGTAATCACTTTGTCGCCCTTTTTCAGGTTGTCCACCAGGGAACGGTGTTCCTTCTGCCGTTTTTGCTGAGGGCGGATGAGCAGGACCCAGAACAGCACGAAAATGACAATAAACGGTGCAAAGCTGGTCAGGAAGGCACCGCCTCCGGTGGGGGCGGTACCGCCCTGGGCGTAGGCGGTGGCGGGGCCGATCAGTTCGGTCCAGTCAGTCATTGGAACTCTCCTCTTTCCAGGCGGCGGCCGCCTCGCGCCGGAAGGCGCCAAAGCGTCCCTCGCGGATGGCCGCGCGAATGGTACGCATCAGGTTCAGGTAATGATGCACGTTGTGCACCGTGTTCAGTTGGCGTCCCAGCATTTCGCCGGAGACGAACAAGTGGCGCAGGTAGGCGCGGGAGAAATTGCCGCACGTATAGCAGGTGCAGCCCTCCTCCACCGGCCCCTGATCCGCGCGGAAACGGGCGTTCTTGATGTTGACCCGCCCCCAGCCGGAAAACAGGTAGCCGGTGCGGGCGTGGCGGGTGGGCATCACGCAGTCGAACATGTCGATGCCGCGCGCCACCGCCTCCACCATGTCGATGGGCAGGCCCACCCCCATCAGGTAGCGGGGGGAATCCTCCGGCAGCCACGGCACCGTGTGCTCCACCACGTGCAGCATGCGCTGGTGCCCTTCCCCCACCGATACCCCGCCGATGGCGTAGCCGTCGAACCCCATGCCGGTGATGGCGCAGGCGGAGGTCACCCGCAGGTCGTCCTCGAAGCCCCCCTGCACGATCCCGAACAGGGCCTGATCCGGCTTGGTGTGGGCCGCCTTGGAACGCTCCGCCCAGCGCAGGGAACGTTCCATGGAGCGGCGCGTCTGCTCCCGCTCCGCCGGGTACTGGAGGCATTCGTCGAAGATCATCGCAATGTCCGAACCGAGCGCCTGCTGGATCTCGATGGACAGTTCCGGGGTGAGCAGGTGGCGGCTGCCGTCCACATGGCTGGCGAACCGTACCCCTTCCTCCTCCACCTTGCGCAACTCCCCCAGGCTGAACACCTGATAGCCGCCGCTGTCGGTGAGGATGGGCCGGTCCCAGGCCATGAACCGGTTCAGGCCGCCGAGCTGTTTCACCAGCTCGTGACCGGGGCGCAGGTACAGGTGATAGGTGTTGCCGAGCACGATCTGCGCGCCCAGGTCGGTCAGGTCACGGGGGCTCAGCCCCTTCACCGTGCCCTGGGTGCCCACCGGCATGAACACCGGGGTGCGGAGGGTGCCGTGAGCCAGTTCCACGGTACCGGTGCGCGCCGCCGTTTCCGTGCAGCGGGATTCGACCCGGAACGCCAGCGCGGAAGGGGCGGACACCGGGGTCACATGCGCTCCGGGGCGCTTACGCCCATCAGGTCCAGGCCATTGCGCACCACCTGCCCCACGGCGGCGGCCAGCACCAACCGGGCGCGGGTTACCGTCAGGTCGTCGCCGATAAAGCGGTTTTTGTAGTAATAGGCATGAAAGCCCGAGGCCAGTTCCTGAAGGTAGTAGGGGATGCGGTGCACCGCCAGTTCCCGGGCGGACAGATCCACCACCTGCGGGAATTGCAGCAGCTGCTTGATCAGTTGCACCCCTTCCGGGTCGGCCAGCGGCGACAGGTCCCATCCGGCGCCCTCGGCGTAGATTTCCTTCTGCCCGAAGCCGCACTGCTCCTGGGCCTTGGCATACAGCTGGTACACGCGGGCGTGGGCGTACTGCACGTAGTAGACCGGGTTGTCGGAGGTCTGCGCCTTGGCCACCGCCAGGTCGAACTCCAGTTGGGCGTCGCTCTTGCGGGTAAGAAAGAAGAAGCGGGTGGCGTCCGCGCCGATCTCCTTGAGCACCTCCTCCAGGGTGACGAACTGGCCGGCGCGGGTGGACATGGCCACCGGCTCGCCGTCCCGCAGCAGGGAAACCAGCTGCACCAGCACCACGGTCAGGTCTTCCGGATCGTGTCCGAGCATGGTGCAGGCGGCCTTCATGCGGGCGATGTAGCCGTGGTGATCGGCGCCCCACACGTCGATCAGGCGCTTGAAGCCGCGTTCGAATTTTTCCTTGTGATAGGCCACGTCGGAGGCGAAGTAGGTGGTCACCCCGTTGCCGCGGATCATCACCCGGTCCTTGTCATCCCCGTGGCGGGTGGTGGCCAGCCACACGGCGTCGTCCTTT
>Ga0224496_10000293_pt1 | contig 35977 bp, 37 predicted proteins | sample SF_Jul11_sed_USG_2_FD_168127 | JGI IMG/M metagenome (GOLD analysis project Ga0224496, IMG submission 168127) | Sediment microbial communities from San Francisco Bay, California, United States - SF_Jul11_sed_USGS_8_1 | ecosystem: Environmental > Aquatic > Marine > Sediment | place: USA...
GTTGTAGGTAGTCATTATATTATTGTCGCTTATTCTATAAATGGGTGTGACAGTAGCTACTACAACATGTTTTGTATTAAGTGTTGCTTTAGTGGCAACTTTTTGTCGTCTATAAGTAGACAATGAGGTTACTTTCATCGTGGATTCTCCATTACAGGTTTTGCTCAAGAACATAAATAGCGAAACGCGGCGGCGGTTGCAAGCGTTAGGCCTAAGTCGGTCCTCCATTTATCGTTGGACAACTGGCGAACAAGAGCCCTCGCCAGACAATGCACGGTTATTGATTGCCTTCTTTGCTGACGAAGGTTTGGACTTCAATGGCTGCTACCGTCGAGGTGATAATGACAAGGTGGCCTGAGCGCAAAGAAGACTATTTGGCACTGGCGCAGACGTTATGCGACCTGGTTGGCGGTCGCTCGGATGTTGCTGCTAGGCATCATGATTTTACCGATGACGCGGGGAATCGACATGTCGGCTGGGGACCATGGAAAGGCAGCAAGGTTGCGCCTGACTATGCCGCTAAGCCCGGTGAATTGGTTAAGCCGTTTAAAATCCCGAAGGGCGGCGGGATTGAAACCAGACTATTGAAACCGTTGTCGGCTGAAAATGTTGTCCGGCATCTTAGAGGTAAGGATCGTCTCGGTGTCTATGTCCTCGATCCCGATTGCCGGGTGAAGTTCCTTGCTGCCGACTTTGACGATCATTCGGGTAAATTGAATCCGGATGAAGTGTGGCAGGAAGTTAAAAAGTTTTGGGATACGTGCGATACGTGGGATTTTAAGGCGCATATTGAGCGCAGCAAATCCGGGAGTGGATATCATGTTTGGGTGTTCTTTGACAGTCGTGTATCGGCGGGCGATGTACGATCGGTGGGGCGTTGGCTGTTCGAAGAATCGCAAACGCTACGTGATGATGATGATTTCAGTACCTTCGACCGGTTCTTCCCTGCGCAAGCGACTCTGCCAAAAAGCGCGAAGGGTTACGGCAACCTTATTGGACTCCCATTGTTTGGCTATGGCGAAGTTTCGCAGGGAAAGACTGCGTGGGTTGATCCGGAATCTGGAGCGACATTGGGTGATCAATGGGGATTTACACTATCCATCCTTGAGAACGGGCGTAATACGGCAGCGCAGGTTAGTGAGTTTATGGTCGAACATGAACTGGAACCGGACACAGGTAACGCGCCTGAACGTGAGTACGAAGCCCGAACGGGTGAGGAACCGTTGGAGCCAGCGGAAGGTTTTGAGGAAATAAAAGCCCGGTGTAATTTCGTAACCTGGGTTGTTGATGAAAACAATTGGCCAAAAGATTGGCCTGACGTGTCTGAACCATTGTGGTTTGCGTGGTTAACCAACATTGCGCGATTCGATTCTGCCCGTGAGTGGGCGCATAAGTACAACAGTTGGCATCCGAAGTATTCCGAACACGAAACAAACCGCAAATTTGACCACGCGCAAACCTCCGGCGCACCTCAGTCGTGTCGACTGATACAAGAGGAAGGTTTCAAGCGATGCCCAAAAGGTGGGTGTAAGTTACCGAATGGCAATCCCACAAAGTCGCCTGCGGGGCTGGCCGTGTGGGCTAGAAAGGGGAAGAAAAAGAAGCATAGCCGATCCGTGAAAGTCGAACCGGTGCGCTCTAATGTTGTTGAGTTTCCAAACGGCGCACCAAATAACCGGGCGGACGAACCGCCACCTTTTGGGGCGAGCGAGCCAGTTAATAACCCCTGGTCGGATAATGTACCGATCAATCCTGATACCGGATTGCCGTGGCCTTACATCAATGGGGTCTCAATCTCTAACGACGGTGTGGAATATCTCGGCCAGGGGACTATCTGTTATCAACCGCTTTGGATTGACGCACTGACCGAAGACAATGCCGGGGACTCCGGTATGTTAGTTAAGTTCTTTGATACTCGCTGGCGGCTTCATTCGCTGGCGTTGCCTGCGAAAGCCTTGCACGCGCGTGCGGGTGATCTCGGCGAGTTCTTCGCCAATAAACAATGCTTCTTCGTGCCCGGTAAAGAAAAATGGATGCAACGTGCATTGGCCGCTAATGCGGTGCAATGTACTCGTTACCTGCAATCGACATCTCGCTTGGGTTGGTTCTCAAACCGGGAAAGTCAGGGAATATTTGTGCTCCCGCGCACGGTGCTGGGCAACACAGAAGAAGAAATCGTTTATCAATCCGATATTCCCCTGAGCTATGCCGAAACTTTGCATGGTCGTGGCAAGCTGAAAGAGTGGCAATCGCATGTTGCCGCGCCTTGCCAGGGCAATCCGGTGCTAATGTTTGCGCTACTCTGCGGTTTAGCGGGGCCGCTAATGAAACTGTGTGAAGTCGAAGGCGGTGGATTCCACTTGTACGGCTTGACCACGGGCGGGAAAACCACGGCGGCTCAAGTGGCGATATCGCCTTGGGGCTGTGCTGCTGATCCGGGTGAAGACTCGAGCTTGACTGCGGTGCGGACGTGGGACGTTACCGGCAATGCGTTGGAGGGCTTGGCCGAACTACATAACCATATGATTTTAGTGCTCGATGAAATTGGTAAGTATCCCGATAAGGACTTGGGCCGTCTGATTTACAAACTGTCTCATGGCAAGGGGAAGGAACGGGCGACGATATCGGGCGGCCTGCGCTCGCCGCGCGCCTGGAAAGTGTTTATTTTCTCAACCGGCGAACTCTCCACGGTACAGAAAGCCGCGGAATATGGCGAGACGCTAAAGGGTGGCCAACTGTCCAGGCTGCCCGATATCCCTGCTGATTCCTCGAGCGATGGTAGCCGGTCGGTGGTTGTCGATCCCCACGGTGAGGACCCAAAAGAATTCGTTGAGAAACTGAAAGCGGGCTGTACTCGGTATTACGGGACGGCAGGCCCTACACTGGTGAGCTATCTCATTGCATGGTCGGACAAGCTACACTCAGACGATAACGGTGGGCTCGCTACGTTGTCGGGCGATTTGCGGGGCCGCTTAAAGCAACTTGAGGAATGGTTGAATGCGGACGAGCGATTGCCCGAAGAAGGACGCCGCGTGATCCGGCGTTTCGCCTTGGTTGCACTGGCTGGCTGGTTGGGCTATGAAGCGGGGATTATACCCTGGCAACTCGAGTACACCTTGGAGGCTGTTAAGGATGTGCGTGACCGTTGGCTGGCTGAACAGGGGAGTAATCGGTCGGAGATTGACCGCGGTCTGGCTCGGTTGCGCGATCAACTGGTACGCAATATTGGCAGGTTCAAAGGGGTTGATGCTGCACCTGCCTCGACGGACAAGGAACTATTGGGCTTTCGTGTGGATGATTTCTTTCTCATCACGGACGAGGGCATGCAGGAACTTTGTCGGGGCTATGATTTCAAAGTCATTCTAAAGGTTTTGAGCAAGCAAGGGTTTTTATGGGAGACAGATTCCCCATCGCGAAAAGGGCTCAAGCGCAAAGCCCCTAAGATCAAGGCTTACGGCCAGTATAGACCATGGGTTTACTGGCTATCTTTACGGTTCATCGGTGACGTGGTTGATGGTGAGTCTGAGGAGGATATAGCTTTACGTGAGATTGAAGAAGGGATGGTCTAATAATTCCCCCACCGATCAAGACGATACAGAGCGAGCAAGCGCATCGCGGTGCGTGGTGGTTCTGCTAGTCCCTGGTTCCAGTTCTTAACCGTGGTATAGGGGGTTCTCAGCCAGCGAGCCGTGTTCTTGACTGACAAACCCAGGCGGCGGCGGCGCTTAGAAAATGCCGTGTTGTGTTCACGTATGCGGGTTTGTATAGTTGCTGCGGGGACTGGCATTGGTTGGTTCCTGTTTGTGTTAGGACCGCCCTACCTTTGGCGAGGTAGGGCGGTTTTTGTTTACTCGGGGTAAATGATACCAACATTCTCGTCTAAGGTTACGATATATGGGAAAGGTTCTTCCATGTGCTCCAGTTTCAATGTGGGCAATCCGTCCTCATTTTCTCCAGCTTCCAATATTTCTACATCTTCGACGGTGATTTCTGACCCTTCCAAGTCCTTTGTCAGATACTCTACAAACTGCGTCATCTGTTTTAGATTCATTCCGTGTACTCCCTATCAATCACTACCAGTTTGGTGCGTACTCCGGTTCCTGACTCCTTGAAAGCATTCTCAGGCAGGTCTATGACTTCGGTTGTCATTCCCTCAATCCATTCCCTGAACTCGGTCGCTTTCTTATCTGATCGGTAGAATGGACCCGATGACATCACAGACACTAGGCGGCCTCCAGGTTTCAAGTGGCTGTATGCTTTGCGTATGTGGTCGATCTCTTGGCCGTTTTCAAACGGTGGATTCATTAGTACACGGTCGTATTTCTCTTTTCCGCTATACTCCATGAAATCGCCTTGTTCTGTGTTGTATCCTTTCAACTCAAGAATATCAAAAAGACTCCAATTTTTTTCTATGCACTTCACCCCTTCACAATGTGGTTCAATCGCGTCCGCTATCGCGCCATGTCCTGCGCTGGGTTCGAGTACAACATGACCTTGTTTCAGTTCGGCATATTCCATCATGGTGTCGATCACGTTTTTCGGCGTTGGAAAGTAGCCGGGAATTTTCGAAAACTTTAGGGCGTCCAGTCTTTCGCGTAGTTTGTCCGCTTGTTTTTGGCCTTCTCTTTTGGTTCCGATCAATTCCCATAAGGCGAGGGCTTCGGGGCTAGTGTTATCTGGTTCGCCAGTGCAAGCATGATAAGAATGAAACCCATTGCTTACGCCTGTTTTCCTTGTTCTCAATAAGCTATAGACAGCATTTATTGAGCGAATATCTTTTAAAACCTCGGGGACTTCTCCGGCGTCGTGTAGTTCGGCCAGTTTTAAAAGTGCCGTTTGGGTGCGTTGCAATTGCTCCCCCTCAATCCTCGCGCCTTGCGCTTGTTTCAATCGGCGCGGCGTGTTTGTTAGTCGGTCGGCTAGTTTGTGGTCGATCTTGCTCTGCATGTTGTCCGCTAGGCTGCGCAATTTTTCGGCGTGGGGGTTTGCGGGGCGGCTTACCTTCTCGGGGAGTTGCTCAACGATAGGCGCGGGGATTTCATGCGGCTCAATTTTGCTGAGAAATTCCAGGGCGGCGGCCTCCTTCCGAAACGCAAAACCTCCCGGCGTGCCCTCCCATTGACGAGACCACCAACCGTCTAATTTTTTAGCCTCATGCAATAAATCTAGATATTCTTCCCGCGTCACTCGGTCGCGCATGACGACCATATACATGTCAAAACGGCGCTTAGTGTGGCGGTGCTTTTCAATGTGTGCGACCGTCTCAGGTTCAGTGATCATCGGCGCGGGTTGTTTAATTTCCTGCGCGGGCTCTTGCTCTGTACCGAAGAAAAAATCAAGAAGTGATTGAGATTCGTTTCCCATTGTCGTTCCCCTTATGCAAAACTGGCTAAAATGTTATCAATCATTGGCGTGCGTTCTTCTGTTACCACATACCCTAGTTTTTTAATTTGGCTCATTACTTCCGGGGTAAGTGTCCGAGTTCCAGCGATCCGCGCAAATGTTTGCGCGGCATTACAAACCGGATAAATTTTGTCTTGTCCGTATACATTTTTCACTTTGACTATTATTTGTTTCATGGTGCATCCTCATAAAAGAGGGGCGGCAAAACCGCCCCTGGTTGCTTAACCGTTCAAGTTAGGGAAAAGATCGAACACGTTTTCAGTCGGCGCGGGTGGCTTAGCGTCTACTAGCTCGGCGACTCGTTGAAAGGCCTTATCCTTCAACGTCGCGCCCTTGCCAAACCATGCAGAGTTAAGGCGGTTGTCGTTGCTGCGTGAATTTGCCTTGTGATCAACATAATAAGTTATGCCGTTAAGTAGCCCCCACGCTGTACCGTCCGCACTTTCGAGGCCTGCGCCTGGAGACCTTGCAACGCATGTCATCACTTCGCGCATGATGTTTTTGTTTCGCCTGGATTCGTCGTCGATAGTTTTACTTGATGGGGATTTGAGCAAATCAAAAATAACTTCGGCGGCGTCTTTGGGAGTAACGCGGCAACGGCTCATTTCGTCGATGATGTCGCCGAACTCGTCCCAACTGTTACGAACAATTCCCAGATCACTTTTAACCTGATCAGCGTTGAATTTTGTCGAGTGCGGTACTTTTATTGCGTTGTCAGCGTTGCGGAGTGCTGCGCTTAGCGTGTTATTGCATACGACTCTAACACTGGTGAACTGTGCGCGGGTCGCCATGCTGCCATCGCAAGCGGTAGCCAACAATAAATAATTATTGATTTCATCGCGGCCTTTTAATGTTTTACCCATACCCGTTTTGGCTAGTGCCCATACTTTTTTGCCATGGCCAAGACTTCCGGCGGTTTCAAGTTCGTATCCGTGGGCCTCTGTTAAGTCGCGGTAAAACTCGATAACTTCTTCGGGCTGAACAACTTTATACCGTTCGGATACCACAGAAAGCGGGGAATTATCATCGGAACGGTGTAATACAACTTGACCCGGCATAGTGTGGATTGTGCCGTATTGATCGGTATATTTTACGTGGGAGGCGTTGATCGTCCAATCGAGACCGGCTTGTATTTTCCAGGTCTCTATGTCTGCGCCTGCTTGCAATTGTTGCCCGAGTCCATGCCAGGGAGTTGCCCCAACGTAAGCCATAGGGATGCGACCAAAAACATTTCTATCTAGCATATGTGCCATTGTATTGACTCCTGTTTGTGTTAGTGGGTTAGTGGGGTTCTACCGTTGGCGCGGTGTTATCAGCGCCCCACTTGAAGACAAGTCTAGGCCCATGTTGGGCCAATTGCAAGATTTATTTTCAATTGTTTTATTTGTTATTTTTATACCGTATTAGAATTACTTATGGATTCCCCGTTACCCTGTCTCTGCATTCGGGGGGGGGGTGGCTCATCCCGTTCTATCCCCTTGTCCACTAGTAACTAATTGAAATAAAAGAAATATAAAGCGGGCCGACTCACTGACTCACAGACTCAAGCGGGTTAGGCACAGTACACAAAGAGAAACAATACCCCACACATCGTATGCTGCACCCTCCCGACTGGTCCGGGGTTGCGCGTAATATTCGCTAGTTGAGTCAGTGAGTCAGTGAGTCACTCCGGGACCTGGACACGGCAAAGTAGATGGCTATTTTATTCTTTCTCTATTAAAAACAACTATTAAACACTACCACAAGGGCCCCTAGCGGTTGTCTCGCTCTGTCTCAATCAATCCGCATTGTGAGTCAGTCCGCAAAGTTGCACCTAAAACAACGTTCTGCTAGCTTTTAAGCGGTGAAGCCCGCGCCAGGAGGTAGGCAGGCGCGAGCGGTTGAGTGTTCAAGTGCTTTCAAGTTTAGAGGAGCGGCTTAAATGGGCTGGGGTGGTGCGCGTACAGGATCGGGACCAAAGACAGGAGGAGCGGCACAGATCCGGCGCGACATTGACAACGCGATCCAGGCAGGTTTCGCACATGCGGCGGCCACAAAACACAGGCACTTAGCAACCGGCAATCTCCACGAGGACGCAAAAACGGCGGTGGCAATGGTTGTCAGTGATGCAATCCTAGCGGGCGACGGGCTCAAAGTGTTAGCGGTTTGGTCACAGTTCGCGCCCAAGAGCGACAAGGACCAGGGCGGCGACGCTGGCAAGACAGCACTTGAGACCGCAATCGGTAGGCTCGGCGGACTGAATACGTCCGAAGTCCACACCAAAAGCGACAATGAACAAGTAAAATCAACGGGTTACGGGCAAAGAACTACTGATAGCGAATCAGCAGGGCTGGGAAAAGGGCCGTTTTTCCTGCCTCAATTGCCGTTTGATCTACCCAGCCAGGACGCGCCCCAGGCCACCCCCGGCACCCCCCCAGCCGCCCCCACCCCTACTTACCCGGTAGGCGCGAAAAATTTTGATTATTTCCCAAATTCCGATTCGGGGGAAAACACATGACCTGCCGGGTAGCTAACCATGCACTCGGGCGCTCTGAGCTAACCATGCCGGAGAATCGTTGTCAGCTAACCATGCTACAGGGGTCTAGGGATATCAATGTCCTGGGGAGGGCTACCCATGCCAGCCTTTCGTGTTTAATCCGGTCTCGGAGTGAGCGGCGACCGTGGGAAATCCAGGGTTGGCCGTGGGCCGATGCCACGGGGCGCATCTCTTTTGTGGGAGGGTGCGGGTCGTGATGGATAATGTGGCAACTGCAACGGCACAAGAACCTACGTTAGCCGAATCTGCGCTTGCATCCATCACGCATACCGCACGTCCTTTCACTGAAAAAGAGCAAATTGCGTGGCAATGGCTACTGCCCGCAAACATGAGCGCATACGATCATCTGGCTTGGCTAATCCTCCGCTGGCGACTCGATCCAGTTGCTTTCGGCATAGAGGCTCTGCGCATTGTGATCCAGCCTTATCAAGCACAGATCCTTCTAGACCTCGCCGACGCACCACTGGCGTTGTATGAGTTTTATGGACTGAATCCGGCTAACGCGAAACGCCAAGTGATTGTCCCGTCAGGACACGGTTTGGGAAAGACGCGGGTATTGGCGATTGCGATTTGGTGGCATCTCATCACGCACCCGTTTTCAAAAACCATTTGTACGGCGCCAACGTCAGACCAGTTGACCGGGCAGCTTTGGGGTGAAGTCCGAAAAATGTACCGGCGCTTAAAAAAACGCTGGAGCATGATTGCGGCCGATTGGGAAATTCTCGGTTCTAGTATTACGCACCGGAATCCTGATAACGGCGACTGGATGTGCATTGCGCGAACGGCTCGACCTGAGAAGCCTGAAGGTCTTCAGGGAGCGCACGCACTCGACGACGATGATCCGTTCGGTGAACTCGCCGATTTTTTTGGTGAAGAATCCGACGATATCCCCTCGGGCGGTATTTTGATAATCGCGGAAGAAGCCAGTGGTATCGACGACGCTATTCGTGAAGTGCTAGAGGGGGCCTTGTCCGAAGATGGGGCCCGGTTTCTTGCGATGGGAAATCCTACGCGGCCCGATGGTTGGTTTGCGGAAGCAATGGACAACCCACAACGGTATGGCGTGGTGAATCTCGATTGCCGGATGTCGAATCGCGAAAATGTGTATGAGCTACCGTTTCGCCACATTCCACAACCGGGCAAACAAGCAGAGATACGACGCTATCGAATTCGAGGATTTGTTCAGCCGAAGTATTGGGAGAACTTATTGCGCGAATGCGATGGTGATGAGGACCATGATCGGATACGTGTGCGCGTGCGTGGAATGAAACCGCGAAGTGCATTTGAGCAATGTATCAAAACACACTGGATCGAAGATGCATTTAAACGAGAACCGGATCAAGCGAGCAAGTCGGAGTCTGTGGTACTTGGCCTCGATTTCGGGCTTACATCCGATAAGCATTCTATTGGCGCGAGACAAGGTTTTAATTGTCTCGATGGTGAAGAATGGTTGCCAAAAGAAAAGCCGGAAGAAATTACACTCGACGCGGCGCAACGCGCAATTGATTGGCAAGAATTGTATAGAGCGAAGTTCATTATTGGCGACGCTAACGGAGTTGGCCGGGGCGCGATGGAGTACCTTGCAAAATATTTTCATCAAGACCGTCCAGAACTTGGTGTGCGCGTTATCTTGTTTAACTCAGGCACGGGGGCCGCCGACAATAAACGGTTTTATCGTCGGCGCGATGAAATGTGGTTTAAAGAAGGGCGCAAATTCTTTGCGAATCCGCGTTGCTATGCGCGCGAACTGCCAGGGCTAAAGGCGCAACTTACACAGCCTGGGTTTCATGAGGATGCCAGTCGGCGCATCAAGGTTGAAACAAAGAAGGAAATCAAGTCACGTCTGGGTGAAGAAAAGGGCGCTTCGGGGAATCTTGCGGAAGGCTTTCTACATACGTTAATGGTGCATGTGCCTGAGCACAAAGAAGCAAAAAAGAAACAGAAACCGGAGGAATTCTTTCATCCGGCAATAAAGAAGCATTTTTCACGTTTGAGGGCGCGAATGTATGACGCCAACTTTATTCGATGAATTGGATAGGCACCTGCCTATGTATTGTTTGCGTGGGTCTTATTTTCGCGATTCATTTGGGCGTTGGGTTGCTTAGTTGGGGAATTATGACCGATACAATTGTTCAAATACTGATTTTTATTTTCTCAGCTAGTGCCGTGTTTTTTGTCGGCAGTAAGCGGAATGAACTGAAACGCATCGGATTCATTTGTGGAATATTGGGTCAACCATTGTGGTTCTATACAACTTTTATGAATGAGCAATGGGGGATTTTCTTGTTAAGTTTTTGGTACACGTTTGCGTGGAGCAGAGGACTATGGAATCACCGTCATTAGTTAATCGGAAATTTATCAGGACGCTATGCTGGGTTGTGCTATCGGGTGTAGTGCTTATCGCTGCTTTGAGAGCATCTTACGAAATCACAGTGGTGATTCACAACAAATTGCACGAATTGAATGACAAGCCTGTTTTGGAAGTCGGCGCGTATAAAGTATCAACCGTTCCATGTGAAACAATTACTCAGTGTAAAGACGAGGAAGTTGGAAACAAAATTCCACTTCCCCCTCTGTGCATTGGCGATTACATACCATTCATTGTGCAACATAAACCGAAAGGAGTAGAACATGAACGAGCAAGAGATTGAACGAGAGATACAGGAAAAAGAACTGGATGCGCCTCGGCTTACGCCAGACGATATCGATAGCGTCATCAAGATCGAGCAATACCACGTCTTTGAGGGGACACAATTAACCGTGTGCTGCCTGACATTGCGCAATGGATTTACTGTAACGGGCGAATCTGCTTGTGCCAGCCCAGAGAATTTTAATGCTGAGCTAGGTCGCAATATCGCGAGAACGAAAGCGCGAGATAAGATCTGGGCGTTAGAAGGTTATCTGCTAAAACAGAAACTTTATGAACTAGGGAATGACTGATAGTTGATTCATAGAGGCGGCTACGGTCGCCTCAATTGAGGATGAGCGAATGGATGATAAGAAAATTATTTGCATTTACCACGGAGGTTGCACGGATGGTTTCGGCGCGGCATTTGCGGTTTGGAAGAAGTTCGGCGATGCAGTGGAGTATCACAAGGGTGTGTATGGGTACGCTCCTCCTGATTGCACTGGCCACGATGTTTACATTGTGGATTTTAGCTATAAACGCGATGTCATGGAGCAAATCGCTCGTGTCGCGAATAGTGTCACGGTTCTTGATCATCATAAAACGGCCCGTGAAGACCTGGAGGGACTACTGGAATCTGGAGTGGTTCGAGGCGAGTTCGACATGGGTCGTTCTGGAGCGGTAATTACGTGGCAGTATTTGCATGATACCCCGGTGCCTCAACTACTCTTGCATATCCAGGATCGAGATTTATGGAAGTTTGAGTTTGAGGAAACGAAGAATATTGTTGCGGCGTTGTTCTCGCGTCCGTTTGAATTTACGGCCTGGGATTATTACACAAGGCCCCTTGGAGAAAACGATTTGCCTTTACTTGCTCTGGAAGGTGACGCAATTAATCGTGCGCATCGTCAGTACGTCGAGAAACTGAAAGAACATACCAGACATTTGGTTATCTGTGGTTACGCTGTACCAACCGTGAATTGCCCCTGGTGGTTTGCATCGGATGTTGCTGGCGAACTGTCAGAAGGCCATGCGCTGGGCGCAACCTATATGCAGATGAAGGACAATATTGTGTTTAATCTGCGCACGCGGCGCGATGATATTGATGTATCGGAAATTGCTAAGCGTTATGGCGGCGGTGGGCACGCGAAGGCGGCCGGTTTCGCCGTACGACATTTAGGGGAGTTGCAGGGATGAACGATTTGGTCGATATTCTAAGCGATTTCGGTGAAGTCAAAGTACTTTCTTCACCGGAAGATGGCATAAATGTTCATTCACGTTTTAAACGTAAAGTTTGGGCGTTTAGGAGTGATTTTACAGGGTCATTGGCGAAGTGGTTAGTAAAACAATCGCCGTATACTGTTCCCGATAACTTAGCGACTTGTATTGAGAAATTCGACAAGTTGGCGAGTGATACTTTCGGCTTTGACTGCAATGAGATGATTGAAATAGAGCTTATCGGGTTGACAAAAACAATATATCAATTGTTAGAGCAAATTCCAGAAGTTATGGCACTTAATGAGAGAAAGAACGGACGGGAAGGGCTCGGCGTTGTTTCGCGTTTTGGCAGTGATGCAATTAACCCTGATGATGATTTTATTGACATTCTGGCTGTTGCTCAAAACATTACATGCGACTTTGCGACCGACGCGGATTGTCGAGCCTATCTGGATCAAAACCCCGACCTTTTTACAGAGCAAATGATTAAGGATCTTAGCGGAGGCGTAGACCATTGACGAAGACCGCAGAGCTTTGGGCACCAAAATCGTTTTGGGCAGCTAAACCATTTGTGCGAGATAGTGTTTGCAACGGGTGTGGAACAAAAGGCCTGGGCGGCTTACTTGTGCCGGATACGCTGTACGGTCTGTCGGTGACTGCGGCGTGCAACATTCATGATTGGATGTATCACCATGGCCAAGTTATCGCGGACAAAGAAGAAGCGGATCGTGCGTTTTTAAACAACATGATCCGCATTATTGAAGCCCATACGAAATACGGCTTTATTAAGTTTCTCCGTCGCCGACGTGCGTACAAGTATTATTTGTCGGTTAAGTTGTTTGGCGGGCCTGCATTCTGGGCTAATAAGAACCGCGCAGACGAACTCGCTGACGTGAATCTGGATTGGGATGTTGATTGGGATATTGTATGAACCTGAATACAGATATTCTAGATAGCGCAAAAGCGTATGCGGCACGGTACGAGATACCATCGACAATCGTCTTAGGTATTGTTCGAGCCGAAAGCAGCGGCGATATTTTCGCGATGCGCTATGAACCTGACTATCGTTGGCTTTGGGATGTGAAAGAAGGTGGGCCGATAAAACAAATTAATTTGTCTGGCGCGTTCCCTCACTATCCACATTCGACGTGGCAAACAGAAATCACGGGGCAGAAAACGTCCTGGGGGCCAATGCAAGTCATGGGTGCAGTTGCGCGTGAGTATGGGTTTAACGGGTACTTCCCGGAATTGTGTTCGGTTGACCTGGGTATTCTATACGGTTGTAAATACTTAGCGCGATTACGCGATTCGTTTATTGATTTACATGATTGGGCGGGCGTTGTGGCTGCGTATAACGCGGGTACGCCGAAATTCAATAACGATGGTACGTTTGCGAACCAGACTTATGTCGATAAAGTGTTTGAGTGATTTCATTACATATCGCAGATGTGTCCCCTCGCTCACTCAAGAAGCACACAAAAGAGGGGCGTATCCCTGCGGGTGAGGAGCGATCCGTTAATCTGCGTACAGTGCTCCGGGCGTAGTTGGATTGTTCGTGGTGAATAGGGGCCGCGAACAATCTAGTCTCTCAACTTACAACCCCTCGGAGGCGGTTAATCATGTTAGACGGTAAAAAAACGCATTTGGCAGTGTTGGGCGGCATGCTATTTTTTGTTTCTCAATTTCTTCAGGGTGATATTGAACTAGGCAAGATGGTAGAACAAATTGTGTATCTTTTACCGTTTTCGACTATTCGTGTCGGCATCAGTAAGAGCAATAAGAAGAGCTACTTGCCGTGACAGCGATGGAACCGATGGAAGTCATTATGTTGCTTTTTTCGCTGGGGCTTGGAGTCATGTTGCGAAAGGCGCTGAATGACGCCAAAGAGGCGAAAGATGATGTCGTTAAACTCCGCATACATATATCTGACAACTATATGCACAAAGATGATGTAGAAAATCGGCTCGAGAAAATCGACAACAAATTGGAGCAAATTTGGAAGGCCATTAATAAACGAGGTACTGATTAATGCAAGACGGTCCGATCGACACCAAAATGTGGCACAAGCGTATACAAGCCTCGCGTAGACGACGTGACAAGCGCGTAGACGATTGGGCCGGATATGCTATTTTGCACGCACGGTCTTACTCAGTTGAAAAGGGCGCTAACGATGACGAGTCTGTGCATCTGCCCAATGGCGATCAAATTCGCCTGAGTCTGGTGTATCGGAATGTTGAGCAAACCATGGGTATACTGGAAATGCCTAACGTCGGAATACGTGCTACTGCAAGTGATTTTACGCGCGAACTTGGTCCAATGGATACTCACGCCGAACAAGTGGTAGAGCTGGGCGTTTTACGATCTATGTCGAGATCCGGTTTAATCAAGCACAAAGAAGAAGTTGATCCGGTTAAACGCGACGGTATTGTTATTGGGCACGGCATTACATACACGGGTTATCGAACAGTCACGGAACCCATGGAGAACCTTGTGCCGGTATTCCAAGAAGGCGATGGTGTGCTAATCCCAGTGCTCGATGAAAATACCGGGGAGCAACTATTGGAACCGGAAATGACCGATCAAGTCATTTGGGAGAATTGTTACGACAAACACGTATCACCTATTCAATTTCTTTTCTCGTCCAGCGCAAAAACAATACCGTCATCTCCCTGGCACGGATTCGAGGATGTCGTCTCTCTGGAGGTGTTGCGATCCGATCCGTTTTACAAGGAAAAATTGCCCAATGATCTAAAGGGCATGGCGTTTCGCATCCCGGATCTGTACGGTGATGTCGAAGATGACGAGCTGCTTATCGAGGATACAGTACGCATCATCAAGATATACAACAAGCTGACGCGAGAACTAATGGAATTTCTCGAGACAACCCCGCCGAATCTATCTGGCGAAAAAGCGAAACGTTACAGTATTAACGATATCCCAGACTCCGAACTCATGCTGCTCGATGTGCAAAAAATCGGCGTTGCATTTGATAGCCCGATTGATGATTCGCCATTTAATTTTTTCATTCCGATCCCTGCTAATGATAAATGGGATGGAATTAGCCAAGTCGAACATATCCGCAACCCGGCAGGGGAAGCGGACAAAACACGCACTCGTGCTGCAAACTGGGTGCGTGAACTGCGCCGTATTCCTTGGTTCAACAAGCGATTCGAAAGTCTGGAAGAAGCCCTATCCGTTGCGTATAACTCGGGCAGAACGACGCCAATAGGACTAGATATTGATGACGATACGCCGCCCGAGAAGTTATTTGGTGAAATTCCAACGCCCAATATTCACCCTGAAATATTCCAGGGAGAGGCAAGGGCAAAAGAGGATGTGCGGGAAATATCGGGGATAGCGGAACGGCCGAGTAAAGGTGCCGATACTGCGACCGAAGCGGAAGTGATGAATCAGGTTGACGGTGCGAGACCTAATCGCAAGAAACGACTGTATTTGAAGTTTTTAACGGATGTCGCCAGGACGCACAAAGCGTTTCTGGCGCGGTTTGCACCAGAGGGGAAAATGGTCCAGCTCATTGGGTTGGACGGTGTGCCGGTTATGTACCCGTATGGCCGTGCTGCGTTTCAGCCCGAATTTGAACTCGAGGTAACGGCCACAGGAGGAACAACCTCATTAACCCCGATCAAGCAAAAGTTGTTCACCGACGCCATGCCAATCATGCTAGATCGTTTCGGGCCGCGTGTGAATCTCCACTTGTTGCGCGAGTTTATGACCACGATGGATATGCGCAACATTAATCCGGTGCTTGCTATGGCGCGGGAAGATATGGGCGTTATCCCTGCCATGCCTAGCCAAGCAATCCCTGGGCAAATACCGCAAACGAATCTGAATGACATCACCAATGGGCAAGCACTTCGCAGTGCGGCGAATGTGGTGGTGGAAGGATAACCCTGAGGCGAAGACGACCGCTTGTTGCAGGCAAAGGGCGGTGGAAGCATGGCAACGGATGCGGGGCGGCCTGACATGAGCCCCGCCAATTAGGCAAAAGGTGTATCTCCTCCCTTGCCAATGAAATTATTTTTAACTAGGATGGTGTTATGAGTGCAACAGCCGAAACAATGACGCAGACAATCGCCGACACTGGCAACCCTTCTCCTGGCGGCGACGCGGGAGTGGCTAGTGCGGGCAGCCCGAACTCTACTGACTTCTCCCAGTCGAGTGAAACCCCTGGAAAGGCGGGGGATACCCAGACCCCCGCCAAATTCCAAGGCCCGGCAGAACGGGCGTTAAATCGCGCACGCGAACGCGTTGCGGCAGCACAACAGAATTCTTCATCCCCCGACAGCAGTGGACAAGCAGCCACGGGCGAAGCGCAAGCCCAAGCTGGTGATAGCACCCATGAAGGCGGGGAGGAAGCAACGACCTCAGTAACCGATCAGGCGGCGACAAGCGGGGAAAGTAGCTCTCAAAGCAACGATTCCGACAGCACCGTGACGGCTCCGGAGAATTGGTCAAGCGATTGGAAAGCAAAATTTGATGCGCTTTCCGATGGTGCCTCTAAGTCTCTCGTTGTGGATTTCTACAAAGAGATGCAAGGGGGCTTGTCTAAATCTTTTGAGAATCTGGCCCATGAGCGAGCGTTAGCCAAAGAATATTCGGATATTCGTTCGCGATTCGATGCCAGCACGGATGACGCGAAAGCGGTACTCCAGGAACTTGCCGAAGCAAGGGGGATAGAAGTTTACTTCGATGCCCCTGCGCAGTCTGACGGTGAATTGCCTGAGTTTAATTCAACAGCGGAACTTACGGCGTACATGCGCAACGAGACGGAAAAGGCAGTTAAGAAAGCCTTGGCGGATCGGGATGCGCAGACTAATGCAAACGCGAAAGCGGAGGCAATGGTTAAGAATGTGCGCGAGCAGTTTTCAAGGCTGACTGAGACAAACCCGGATTGGATGAATTATCGTGACGATATTATTAGTCGCATTAAAGCGTCCGAAGGGAAGATGAGCGCGGCAGATGCCTATGCACTCTCGACGTTGCCAACTCTCCGGGCAGAAGCCGCAAAGGTGTCCCAGTTAACTGCGAAGGTTAAAGCGCTTGAAACGCAGATTGAAAATGCGCAGAAGCGGGCCAGTAATACGGTCCTTGCTGATAATGGCGCAGACTCGACCACGTTGAAATTGGACAAGAATTTGAGTACAGCGCAACGTGCGCATGCCCGTGCAAAGCAGCGAATGGCGAAGGCAAACGCAAGAAGCTAGTGGGCCAATGAGGGCCTATCATGTCAGTTAATAAAGATGGGGTGCAACTATTCGATGGAATAGCTGACACCGACGATATGTTCATCACCACGATGGAGGAGATGGACAAAGAAGTAGGGGATGAAATCACCATCCCGCAACCGGTTTTCCGGTACTTGAAAGACGCTAATTTGATCCAGTACCGGAAGTCTATCGGGACGCATGTGCCGGTCAAGTTGCTCGACAAAGAAAATTCCACCGTGAAGGACTTTGCGCACTATGACGACGTAGACAACACGCCGCAAGACGCGCTCAGTGAAGCGAAGTTTTCCTACGGGCAAACGGTCGGGACGCAAATGTATTCGCGCCAGGAACTTGTGCAAAACTCTGGCGAGGAGCAAATGATTGATCTCGTTGAAACCAAGACGGATCAATTGCTCAAGACCATGGCGAATAAGTTTGGCTCAAACTTGATGGGCAGCCAGGATGCAGATGGTCGCACGCCGATGGGCTTGGGCCGCGTGATGGCATATAACCAATCATGCGGCGGTATTTTGCCCACAACGGCAGGCTTTGAGTATTGGAATCCGCAACGTGGTTTGAAGTCGGACGGTGCAACGCAATACGCATTGGCCACAGAAATGCGAGACGGTATTCGCCGATTGACACGTCTCTGTACGTATCAAGGTGAAACACCGGACGTTTTAATCGCGGGTGAAGATCTTTACGATGAAATGCAGAAGTTTGCGGAAAGTAAACTCCAGCTTAGCATCAAGGATCTCAAAGACGAGAAGGGCTGGGGTGCATTTAATATGTTCCCGTACAATTCGCAAGTTGTCATCTACGATGAATCAATGGACCCGAAAACGGGTTGGTTGATGAATTTCCGTGACTCGGTGAAAGTGCGCATCCACTCGGGCACAAACTTTCAGTTCGAGAAGTGGCAGATGATGACTAACAAGGTCGCGAAAAAGCGCGATTGTTTGTTGTACGCTGCTGTGTTTGTGAAGAAGCGCAATTCTAACGGGTTCATCACTTTTACTTAATTCTGTGCGGGCGGGACCTGGAGACGGGGACCGCCCTTTTTTTTTAATTCTGGAGATGTAGTATGGCATCTGGCTTTACTAATCGTGGTCGTTACAATTTACTCGCGGCGCGTTATCGGGGTGTCGCGCAACCGGCGACTTTTTACGCCGTGTTATTCACTAACACAACGACGCCGACCGCAGATACAAACGTCAAAGGAGATTTGACGGAAATCAATGCCGGAAATGGCTATACCGGGAATGGCATGGCGCTTACGCCTGGGGCTACCGATTTTGATGTTTTCACTGAGGACGATGCGAATGACCGAGCCTACATACAGACAAAAGATCTGGTGTGGTCTGCGGCGGGCGGGCCTATCCCGGCGAGTGGAACGGGCGCATATTATCTTGGCTTAACAGATAATAATGCGACAGTCGCGAATCGCGACGTCGATGCATTTTTTGACCTAACCGGCCCTGTATCTGTTTCTGACGGCCAATCACTTACCATTCAAAATCCAGAGTTGAGAATAGCATGATAGAAGGCTGCGCATTAACATCTGACGAGCAAGCAAACTTACCGACATGGGCAAGTTATAGTGAAGCGGACGAGAAAGTGCTGGTTGACGGACCGGTAGGCATTACGGAGTATCTTAACAAACTACGTACATTGGGGATTATGCAAAAAGACGCGCCAGCCGATCAATACTGGGTCACAGTCGCACGTCGCATTATGACATGCGATTTACGGTTTAATGTCATACAGCATCCGTTTAATCTGCGAATAACTGATCCAAAAAAAATCATGAAGTTGAATAATTTTCCAAGAGGACTTGGCGAAGAAAAAGGTAGTTTCGATGCGACGCATAAGTGGTGGAAAGAAGTTGATCGGATGTGTAGTGAATAATGGTTCGCGGATACTTGTCAAAGTTATACGTTGATGGCAAAGAGGTAAGGCGCCCGCGAATTAGTAATTATCTGGATTACTGGAGCGGCATCTCAGTGCAAACAGCGAGCGAAAGACTAGCGGGTAATGGTTTTATTTATGTTGAGGCTGACACAAGCGACGTTTTGCACACTCAGATTATTGCGGATGCAGACTGTATATATTTGCAGCCAGTATTAACAAAACAAGCGATCACAGCAATTATTGGCACAGCTAACACAGCCGGATTGCCGTTTGATGGAGCAGAATTAGGCGGAATTACGTCATTTATGCTTGCTGTTAATGAGGCACGTAGTTAATGGCTACGCCAACGACGTTACAGTTTAGCGCAGCATTTACTGTTGTATCCGATACTCCAATCACATCATATACTCCCGAAACCGGGTTAAATTTTACTGCATGTACTGGTAATCCCGGTGTGGACGCGACAGTAGATTTATCAACATTGACGTTGTATCAAAAGTGGTTTGCTGCGGGAGGTTACAACGGATTTTTTGCAAATATTAATGGCACGTGGTCTAACGATCAAAAAGTAGAAATTTACGGAGTTGTTGGCAGCTCAATTTATCACCAGGCTACAGCCCGTCTAAACGCAAACGGCACATCAGGTAAGCCCCAGGGTTACACTGTCTATTTTAATACTGGCACAAATAAAATAACGATTGCACGATTTGACGATGGCGTGCCGACCGTTGTTGCAGAAAAATTAGACGCGTCTGTTGTAGATGCAGACAAGATTGAATTGGAAGTTATCGGCACGGGGGCGAGCAATCTTACAGTCTATAAAAACAGCGTATCATCGTTCACGGGAAGTGATTCGACGTATGCTACAGGCAAGCCCGGCGTCATCACTCAACGTACCGGGACGGTAGGCTATTTTGATAATTACAAAGCATACGATGATGCAAGCGTCGGCGGCGTAAGTATCGCACCCGCAGCGGCAATAGTGTCAGCCGTTTGTCTTGCACCTACGGTAATTCAGGGTTCATTGATAATTTCGCCCGAACTAGCTCAATCATTGGCTACGGCTATTGCTCCAACAGTCATTCAGGGTTCATTGATAATTTCGCCCGAACTAGCTCAATCATTGGCTACGGCTATTGCTCCAACAGTCATTCAGGGTTCAATGACAATTTCTCCGACGTTTGCAGCGGCTATTGTGACAGCATGGGACCCAGTTGCAACAGTTGTCGAGTTACTGTCAACAGCACTGGTGACGATAAAAAGTAATCTAGCTAACGCGATTGTATCGGCAGAACTGAGTAATACCGATAAAGACAATGGGCTCGTTTCTCCTAGTGAAAAATCATTACAATTGGACGCATCGGGCGTAGGCAGTATCGAATTGTGGCCAAACATTAAAGGCACTGAGCAATCGAGGTACATCTTTACGTTTAAGGATGCAGTTACCGGCGCAACATTACTGGTGCTGGATGCGAGTTTACCGGTGGGCGCGGTAAATCTCTGGGATGTAGCAACAATAGTCAGTGATAGGATGCACTAATAATGGTAGCAACAGCAAACGTAACAGTTAATCTAAACGATCAAACGGGTGCTAAGTCGGCGTCTGCAATATTGTATGTGCAACTGGATAAATCAGATATCAGTTCGACGGACGGATTTATCTCAAGAGCGTTACAATCGTTTTCGACAGATATTAACGGCCAAGTCACCATGGCACTCTGGCCGAATGATCAGGGTACACAGGGCAGTTTGTATCGCGTACAGGCATATAAATCGACGGGGGAATTACTGTTCTCTGGGACGTTCTCTGCGCCTACGGTTGGCGGCGATTTGTTTGCGCTACTGACATTGGATGACGGAACAGGGTTACAACCATTTCCCCAGCCAAACTACGCCCGCGCTAAAAATCTCATGATCGAACTCGCAGAGATGACTAAAACAGAGGACGCACTAGACGAGTATGAGAACTACACAGCAAAAGGGGCGCGGATTAATCGTTGGATTACTCGTGTGTTGCAAGATATGAAAATCGTTAAGCCGCGTCTGTGGTTCCTTGAAAATTTCACGACATCTTACTTGGAAGCCGGGGCAGACGTGATCGATTTGCAAGGCGACATCGACAAAGTGATCGGTGTATATGGACCCAAAAAACTCGAACAGATATCACTACAAAAATTGATATCAATGCGACAAGAGGCGAAAGCGGGTAATCAGTTATTAGGTGGTGAGCCGAAAGTCTACGCGACAGAAGCCGGTAAGCGAGTGCATCTGTTTCCGGCACCCGAAAAAGAATATTCCTTTGGCTTGCATTATACGCGGCCTCTCGTTATTGAAATCATCCCGGATGAATTTGAACTTGTCGTGTACTACGGGGTTATCGGCTTATTTGCCGGTAGTTTTGATCGTGACAAGTTAGTTTACGAGCCTCGGGAGTATCGCGGGCTGTATCAAGACCGGTTGAACAATGCGCTGGTGCAGAATCTGGATGTGTTGCGCATTATCAGTGATTGGCGAATGGCGCGTGGCACAACAAGCGTGAATGCGGTATCGAGCACAGGCGGTGCGATGCGCAAAACGGTTCCCGCGTCATTAAGCGGGGTTGGGTACGAATCTGTCTATGTAATGCAGGTGATGTAATGAGATTTGACAAACACTATTTCATTTTTCTGTTGTTGGTTTTATTTTCTGGCGCAAGTATACCGATTTTCGCAGCAGCAGTTAGCGATACGACTCTTAAAAGCTACTTTGAGCCTGGAGACAGGCCAAAATCGACAGAATTTCAAAATCTGATTGATTCGAAAATCAACGTAGACGGGTCAAATTTCCCCGATCCTCTCCCCGCAGTCGATGCAGCAGCCCTGTTAAATATCCCGATACCCGATCCCTTACCGGTTATTGACGGTCGGAATCTGACAAACATAAAGACCGACGAATGGCAGTCATTGCCGGCCGGCACAAATTGCAACTACGTTACAAGTACGTCGCTGAATATTGCGCCCGGAGATTGGACAGGTGAGGCGGAAGCCGGTAGACGGTTTCTGGTTTCGTTCACGAACGCGACTCCTGATGAAGTTCGTGACGTATCAAGTGCAATTTATGATTCGGGTAATGATCTAACGACTGTTGTTTTTTCGGCAACGATGACATCCGGCCTTATAGATACGTGTAAGTATGGTGTATTTACGAGCTACCCAAACGGTGCGATTTCGGCTGCCAATATAGGAGCCGTGCCAGAGAATGGTGGCACTCTGACAAACGGGACGTTATCAAATCCCACGATTACGGACATGTCATCAACGAACGGCACGTTGAACACTGCTACGCTTAACGATCCGTTCATCAACACAGTTAGTGGTGAACAATACTCAACAAAGATCGGCAAAGATGCATTGAATGCATTAGACACAAGCATCCCGCGTTATTCATCGGCGTTTGGGTCTTCTGCGCTTAAATATAGTACAACTGGCGTGGCAAATTCGGCTTTCGGGTATGCGGCATTAGTCGCGAATACGACAGGCCAGGACAACTCAGCATACGGATTTCAAGCCCTCGCATCAAATACGACAGGAAATTCCAATACTGCAATAGGATCGAGAGCGTTATTATCAAACACCGCTAGCGGTAACGCGGCATTTGGAATGGAAACGCTTACATCAAATACGACCGGGGCATATAACACTGCGGTAGGTAATTATGCGCTAAAGAGCAATGTATCGGGGTTATATAATTCAGCGATTGGATATGCGGCACTGGAGAATAATTCGGCTAGCAATAATACGGCGGTGGGTGTTTCAGCTCTTTCGTCTAATACAACAGGGACAGGTAACACCGCCGTAGCATCATCAATTACTGCAAATACAACAGGATCATATAATTCGGCACTAGGATATCAGGCCCTGGGATCTAATGTTATAGGCAACTATAATTCAGCGTTCGGTTATCAAGCGTTAAATGCGAGCACTGCGAGTTTTCAATCGGCGTTTGGTTATTTGGCACTGAAAAATAACACAACGGGGGCATGGGGATCTGCATTTGGGCACGAGGCATTACTATCAAACACGACAGGGGGCTATAACACGGCTTTCGGTGCAACTGCGCTAAGGACCAATTCGACGGGATCGTCTAACACTGCGATTGGTCACGGCGCTTTGTATACTGTGAATAGCGACTATAACACAGCGGTGGGTTTCAACGCAGGCCTTGCGACAGCAACAGGGACAAATAATACATCCATTGGCTATAACGCTAATCCGTCATCTTCAAGTGCAAGCAACGAAGTTACTCTAGGAAATTCTTCTGTAACAGCAATACGCGCTCAAGTCACTACGATAACGGCGTTATCTGATCGACGGGACAAGACGAACATTCGTGATCTCAATTTAGGCCTGGGCTTTGTTTCAAAATTAAGACCTGTGCGGTTTGATTGGGCGATGCGAGATGGCGGAAAATTTGGCATAGAAGATACTGGATTCATTGCGCAAGACCTACAGGCAGCACAATCGGATGGTGACTCATTGCCGGGACTGGTATACGCATCGAATCCCGAACGGCTTGAAGCTGGTTATGGAAAACTTCTGCCAGTACTGGTAAAAGCGATACAAGAATTGAGCGAAAAAGTCGAAGCATTGGAGACATACCACTAATGCTAACGGTCCGCCAACGCCAAGGATTTCTCCGCAACGCGCGAAATCTTTTGCCAACGAAAGAAGGGGGAATGCGAACACGCCCTGGTGTTGTACAGCTACTCGGTGGCAATGTCACATCTGCGGTCGAATGGGCTGGACGATGGGTCGTAGAACAAGACGGGCGCATTGTTGTCGTTGAAGGTTCAGCAACAACGGATATCACATCGGTGGGTTGGTTTTTGCGCGGCGTGAATTTCCAGGCGCTAACACAGAACGCTGAACGTGAAGACAGATTCTACGTGGCGGACGGGTTGCGGCGACTTTGGTATATTGCGATGCGTGGTGCCAACTTTGTTTTCGAGCCTGTCATTAATTCACTATTGGATGGTAGCAATCAGCCGTATGCTATCCCGATACCAACGTGCATTGAAACATGGAAAGGACGGTTGTTCATCGGCTACGGTGAGAATCGTATCCAACATTGTCAATACGACAATCCGGGAGAATGGAATCCGTTATGGACATTGGAAGCACAAGGTGCGCAGAAAGACAGTGTTGAGGCTATACACGGCTTTGGCGACAGCTTAATCATTGGGTTGAGGCATGCTACTTATGCAACACAAGGGGATTCGCCTCTCAATTACTCGAAGCCCAGAATTATTTCATCGGTCGGTTGCGCGGGCGCGAATTCGATAGCGTCAGACGGGCAAGAAATGTACAGGCTTGCGGATAAAGGCGTCTTCACACTGTCGTCAACCGATCCAATGAGCGACGATATCGAGCCACTTTTTAATTCATCAGGGGTGCATTCGTCGATGGTTTTCGACGAGGCGCGTCGTCTGCTTTTCTTCGTGCTGCACGGCAGATTGTTTGTTATGCACGTGGACACAAAACGTTGTGGTGAAATTACCGGGTATCATGTGCGCGGCGTGGTCAAGAGCGACACTGCGATTTGTTTTTATGGTAACAGCGGACTATTCGCACTCGGTTCGGACGACTTGCCGGATCAATTTTTGGATGGTACGCAAAAAGATTATATTTGGTTGTTCGATACGTGGTCCACGATACCGAATCCGTCCGGGGACGGTCGCGCATATTTGGGTGAGTCAATACTGGTTTGCAATGGTTCTCCGCGATCTGGTGTGACTTATGATGTGTATACGGACGGTAAACAACGGTATTCACGAACAGTATCGACAAGCGACGAGACACAGGATACATGGGCAAGCATTGCAACCAGTCCTGGCGAACCGTATCCCGTGCCACCAGTTCGGCGCAGTTTTTCACCGGAATTTTCGGGCACGGTTTTTCGACACGTGTTATTCGGTAGTGCGTATTGTGAGATCGAATCATTTACACCCAACTATCAGTTTGGAGGCGAATAATGCCGATCACGATTGATTATTTTGACGAGACAAACCCGATATCGACAGCGAAAGTTAATGCGAACTTTCAAAAAATCGCGGACTACATCAACTCCGTCGTAGGGTCCCAAGTCATCGACTTTTCGCCCGTTCCCTCCGGCGATGGGTCTGGCCACGTGAGTAAAGCGGGCGACACGATGTTGGGGCAGCTTGTGGTGCCGTCGCTAGTAATCGGCTCGCAACCAGGACTGCATAAAGGGGACTTTGCGGGTATCGCGTTACTGTCGGGGGATACGGTTGTTGCTAACGTGTCGGCAAAAATTGACGAAATTTTAGTAGCGGCTAAGCCGTAACTTGGCACGGGGGTGTTGTTATGACCGCAATGATTGTGTCCGATGTCGTTGACCTGTCTGTGACAGCAACTATTCCGGTCCAAGTGGGCCACGGCCTGGGGCGTGAGGTTGGATTCCTGTGTATATGGGCAGACGACTATGTACAGTTTAAAGTGGACGCCAATGCCTCGGACCAAAATACACTGGTTTTGATTCCCGATGTGACTTGCAATGCGCGCCTAGTGTTGCTATGAGAGAAACTATCGCTATACTTGGTATTGTCAATATTGATGTTTTGTACTTAGCTAAGGAGAACTAAGCTATGCCAGATTATGATATGCGAGACGTGGTTGGCCGTAATCAACCGCAGTCTACACGGTTCCGTGAAGTTGTATTTGAAGTCGATTATGCGCAGCAAAACCTTGCAGTAGGCGACCGTGGGTACATCGGCGATCTCCCTGCGGGGTTTGTCCCGTTGGGGCTTGTGCCGATCAGTCTTAACCCCGAAGGCGAAGCGTGTACCTATGACATGGGCACGGGTGCCGATCCAGATGGTTTTGCCGTCGATCTAAACGCAAATACGGCCGCGAATGGCCAAATGGCCCCTGGTGCGGCAGCTTTGCTTGGCCAACGGTTGTCGGCAAATACAGCGGTATACGTTGCGTTGAACGCGGCTCAACCGCTCATGAATGCCCATAAGGCCAAGTATAGCTTTTGGGGCTACATGCTCGATCTGTGATGTTTGAGCCTCGGCACCCACTAACAAAGCCCCTCACGACAATGTTTTGTCGTGAGGGGTCTTTGTATGAAGGGGCGGGGGATTTACACGCTCCCGTCATCGACTGGTTATTACAGAATGACCAATGGTTAGCGTATGCGAATGGCGTCATTCATGGTTGGGTCGGCTGGTTTTTGCTAGACGACGATAGTCGAGCACTTTTCCGACACGATGGTTTTTTGGACGCACTAGGGCAGAGGTCTATCGAGTTAAGCAAGGGGCGGCACCTGTATATCGCGGAAGCAGTGGTTGCGCCTTGGGCTCCAAGGCAGTTGTTGTGGCAACTCAAAGCGCAGGCAATAAAAGCAAACCCTGGCGTGCAATCGGTATGTGCGCATGTGCGCAGTAAAGGCACTGTTCGTTGGTTAGAGCGGACTATACATTGAGGTGATATATGAGCTTTAGCGGTAGCAATACTGATTCAAGGTCGCGCGTTAGCTCTCCAGAAGAATTGCAAGAGTTTGTTGACGCGCTAGATACCTACACCAACGGACGTATCAAAAACTTCGCCACCACTGCGACCGATGTACCGAACTACAGATGGTTGGGCGAAAGTGAATATGTAACACCGAAACAAATATTAGCACCCAATAACGTGGCGGCGAGTAGCATTGTCAAACCTTGGAATGTTGGGACAGATAAGATTGTGGCTCCTGCTTCGGTAACCGCTAGATCGGTTACGAAGCCAAATAGCGTCAACGCACGGCGCATCAGTAGGCCAAACGATGTGTTTACTCAATCTCTCCAGACGGCAACGATAGACGGTGTGGGCGATGTCAACTATGGCGGGTTCAACTATGATCGGTTGTCGCCTGATCAACTCCGTGCTGTCGGCGGTGCTGGAGCGACACGCGAACTAAAGGCGAACCGCGCGTTGGACAGAGTGTTGAGTGAGATTGCGGGTGACGCGAGCCTAACAACCGCACAAAAAGCCAAAAGCAGGCAAGATGCGGGTTCCGAACACGCATCCAGTATTGATGCGATAGCGAAAGAAACCGAAGCGGCAATTGCCTTGCTCATGGGCGATGAGCAAGGACGCTCGCTGGATGCCAGCAAGTTTAATGCGGGCAAGGCTTTGGAGGCGTCGCTAGCGAATCAAGGCAAGGATAAAGATATCAATATCACGCAAGCGGGCCTGGACTTAGACGCCAATAAAGCTAGTGCCAGCAATGCACTCACGGCTGCTATGGCCAATCAAAGCACGGCTAAGGATATTAATATCCGGGATGTGGAAAATGAACTCGCCGCTGCTTTGTCCAATCAGAGCACGGCTAAAGATATTGGTATCCAGGAAGCATCAAACCGTCTGACGGCAGACTTGGCCAATCAGAGCACGGCTAAAGATATTGGTATCCAGGAAGCATCAAACCGTCTGACGGCAGACTTGGCCAATCAGAGCACGGCTAAAGATATTGGTATCCAGGAAGCATCAAACCGTCTGACGGCAGACTTGGCCAATCAGAATACGGCCAAGGACGTTAATATTCAAAATGGCATAAATCAGGTTGCGGCGGATTCAACCAATTTGAATGCGAAACTACAAGACAATATCGCGTTATTTGATTCGTTTATAAAAGGCCAGCAATTAAGTCTCGATGAAATTGATCAATTGCTAGGATTGTTCGGGCTCGGTAAAGGGCAGTATTCACAGACCTCTGGATACAGTTTTGGTGCTGAGGTTAAATAATGCCATCGATCAACGACATCCTAAACCACGGGTTGCTTGGGTCGCTACAGCGAGATAAAAAGAAAACAGAACTAGTCAATCTACTGACTAAAAAACGCAATCGTGACGATGAGTTATCCGGCGACCTACAATTGCGTAATGCGTCCGAGTTGGGGCCAGAACTCCCTTATCTGACTGAGAAACTTACGCCGGAAGATGAAGTCGCCATGGCAATTGCCTATGACGTGCTGGGCATTAATCCCAACACTCAGGCATTGGCAGACGAAGCAGTGAGTCGAACGGCGGGCAATACGGTACGCAATCGTATGCTAGAAAAGGGCGAACAGGCGACAAACGATCCTATCATGCTAATGAACGCGGGCAACAAGTTATCGGTGTCCCCACGTTTCAAGGCAAACGAAAACACGGTGCTCGATCAATATTCTGGCGAGATAGTTCAAGAAACACCTCTGGGCACTGCCCGAACTGCAAAAACTAGCCAAGAAGCCTTTGGTATCGGCTTGCGCAATGATGCGCTCAGCGATGTGCTAGATACCGTTACAAACGATGCGATGAAGGCTAATATCGCCAATAAGAACAGCGTCGTGCATACCGGGCGTGCGAAAGTCGTGGATAAGAACGGCATACCTCGATATGCGGATTACAGTGTCGGGCTGGACGGACGTGCGCGTTATTCCATTGCTACTGATAGCGAGACCGGCGAACCATTGAAGGCATATAACTCGTCAAGCAGTGGTCGCAGTCATCGGTTAGATAAAAGCAAAAAAACGATCGAACTGGAAGCCTGGGATGCTGCATTAAAACAAGTGCATGACGAGCGAAAATTAGCCCGCAAGCTCGGCGAAAAATATGACAACGATTACAGTACACGCGCACTAAAAGTATACCGTGACCGCTTGAACGATCCGACCGCATTGGCGCCAGGGATGAGCGAAGATCCGAGTATAAGTGAAGATCCAGGTATCGCTTCTCCATCGTCCACCGATATCGAACCAGAAAATGATCCCAATATCACGAGCGCGAGAATCCGCGCGCACAATGACGGGTTTGGTGATCTTGGCCAATGGATACCGGGCAAAGGTTTTGAAGTCTACGAGAACGGAAAACTAATCGGGTATTACTACTAATGCCGTTTGTTCCTCTGTCGAATCGACAAGACGATGAGGAGGTTGTGCCTCAACGTGGCTTTACACCGATCAGTTCGCGGCCCCCCTCTGTCTCCCCTCCTACGGTAGAAAGCGAGCAAGACTTGTTTGCGACGGAACCGCCCTATCCTGGTTTTATGCAGGGCATAAAAACCCAAAATCGTGAGTATGTGGCATTAGATAGGCCGGGATTCTTTGATCGCACAAGCGCGGCGTTTGAAAGTCATGATGGGCTGAGTGCGAACCTGCTCAAATATGCGAGCGACTTTTTACCGCAGGTTGATCCCGTCACAGGCAAAGTCATGAGGCCCGACGAAAATCGTAAAGACCGGGTGTTGCGTGAGCTGGTTGCGAAACGGCAACTGGCGATGCCAGAGGCAGAAACATTCGGGGAAAAGGCGGCGGATTTCCTCGGTGCCGCAGGTAGTGAAATCGTGGACCCCACTGCTATAGCGGCAGGCGGTGTCGGTGCGACCCTCCGTGGACTTGCGCGACTGGCTACATTGTCGGGTGTTGGCGGTGCATATGAAGGCGCCAGTGCTATCGCCGAACAAATGGCCGATCATGGCGAAGTTGTTGATGCCGGTAATGTGGGTATACGCGCGGGGACAGGGGCGGTGGCTGCTCCTGTGCTGGATCTATTAATTCGGGTAGTCGGTACAGGTTTTAAGAAACTGTGGGCCTTACGCAGCAAGCAAGGCGCTGACACGGGCGCTATAGATGAGCAAATTGGCCAAGGCCTAAGTGCGGTTTTCGAAGAAGCAGACAAAACCGGCGTGGCGCGTACAGAAGCCGCTCAAATGCTGGCACGGGTGATAAAGACCCCCGAAGGTGACGTGGTTGCGCCTTCGTCCGATGTTATACGTGCTTTGCCGGGTGAATCTCCAATAGCGCCAACTGAGGCACCGTTGCGTACGAAAGAAGGCGAAGTGTTGCCCGTAGAAAATGCACATCAACAGGAGCAAGGCAAACCCGCAGCGGACTATCAAAATCTCGCTAACGAGTATGAGCGACTGGCCAGAGCGACCAGTGACGAATCGGTGCGTACCGATTTGCTCGCCCAAGCTGACCGGCTTCGCCGACAACGGGTTGCTGAGATTGAAGACGCAAAACCAAAACTAAGCGCAAAGGAAAGAGCCAGACAACGCGCACAACAGATGCGCAAAGTAGATGAGTCTCAAGACGATTTAATCACGGCGATCCGTAAGCTCGGTGGTATTAATGTCGCTGAGGATTCGGATTGGGCGGGGAGGCTAAAGCATCTCTCGAGGCGTGTTCCAGGGTTGCCTGGGATAGAACAAACTTCCGGTGCCGGCCGTTCGCTGGATGATTTGGCTGAATTGCTCTATGGCCGTGGCTATCTCAAGAGCCGGGACAAAAAAGAACTGGAGGACTTGCTTTGGCGAGCCGAAAATGGTGAAAACTTTTATTCCTCTGCGCGTCAAATGTCAGACGATGAGATTGCGCAAATGGACCCGAACTATGGTCGCCCGCCAGAGGATTCCAACTTCGGTAGTGACAGCGACTACACCTTCCACGACAATGATGTTGCGATAGATGACACCGATGCGGAGTTTGTGATTCGCACGGATGCTGGCACTATTGTTCCGGCCCGACCTTTGGACGAGGACGACTTATTACGGATTGATGCGGAGATACGCGCACATGAAGAACGAGAAGCAGAGCTTGACGCCTACTACGAACGAGAACGAGCACTCGAAGAAGGTCAAGGGGAGCGGGAAACCGGCGAGCCTGGACAAACTGAGGGATTTCGCTTATCGGAACGGAGTGAGGATCGAGTTCCGCAACGGGCTAGTATTGAACCCGGAACGGGAGCGGAAACAGATTTCCTCCCAGGCATCGACAAACCCCGACCTGGAGAACAACAACTAGCCGATTTTATTCGCCAGAAAGAGGCGGCTAAGGCCCCTCAAGGCTATGTGGCACCACACCAAGGTGAAGGGGATTTATTTAACCCACAAGCGGGTGCGCAGAAGGATCTCTTGCGTGATGGATTTAAAATCGAGTCGCCAGACGGATTTAAACCTTACTCGCCTTCATCGAACAGGCCGCTACTTTTTCTCCCCGCCGATGCTGACCTGCCTACGCGCAAGGCCGCATTGGATACATTTGGCCGCAAAGTAAAGCATGTGGAGACTGGCACCTTCCCGACCGGCATATCGCGGATTCGTAATAGCGCCGATCTCGCACATGTGATTGCGCCGATCCGCAAAGACGCACAGGAATCCTTTGTAACGGTTGTAACGGATGATGCGGGCAATGTATTGCGCATCGCCAAACTACATAAGGGCAGCCAACGAGAGGCAAGCGTAGATCCAACATTGGTTGCTGGCGTGGCGGCGAATACGAAAGGTGCAAAGGCTGCGTGGATTGCACACAATCATCCCACGGGCGGCGTTTCACAAAGTGAAGCCGATAAAGTATTAACCTCGAAGATCCATGATCTTCTCCGGGGCAGTGGTGTTGAGCTGAAAGGATCGGTTGCCATTGCTCCAGGCGGCAAGGTGCATAGCCTGTTTGGCGAGGGGGTTGAACTTAATAGCGTACCTACAAACGCACAAGCCCGTTCGGGCGTTATACCTGTCACTGAACGACGGTTGGTTGGGCAAGAAACGCCTCATGAACCGATAGAATCCGTAGACCAAGCCCACGCGGTTATGAACGAACTGGGTAATAATCAAGATGGTGTTTTATTGGTAGACGCACAGAGTCGCCCAGTCGGCTTTTTACCAATGACAGTGGATGAAATGCGCACCTTGCGCAGTGGCGAACAGGGCGGTTCTCAGCGGCTCTTACAGGCATTGGATGAGACACAGGCCGATGGTTTTTTTGTGCGGTCGGACTCTGAGGCGGTCGCTGGAAACATGAATGCGTTCGCGTCTGCAACAAAAAAACGCCTTGTTGATGTGGTTGACAGTTCGGGCAAGTCACACCAAACCAAAGAAGGCATCCCAGAACAATCCACGTTCTATTCAAATCCGTTTGGTGTGGCGGCTAAGGAAATTGCGCGGGATTTCGTGCGAGAACCGGGTCGCAATCTCGCGGCGGCTATTGCTGGTGGAACGTATGCAGGCACAACGTCCGAACATGAGATGGGCAGCCCTGAGTGGTGGCTGGATGTAGGCAAAGGTGGAGGCCTGGGGCTGTTGATCTCTCAGGGCGGTCGTGCGGCAAAACTGTGGGGACCGGGGAGCATTGCGGATAAAGGGCGGGTAAAACTCGGCAATGCGATTGAGCGACTACCGTTGATCGGTCGCGGTCCTGCTGAGGTGCGTGAGCTCAAGCGCAAGCAGCGATTGATGCGCCAGTTATTGGATCGGCAAACCGAGGAAGTGGGTAAGTTTTTGCTCAAGAACTTCAGCCCGAGCGAGCGTGCTCAAATGGCCGATCTCATTGAGAATCGCGGAATCATTCAGGACTTCAACCTAGTGCATCGTCAGGCCGCAATTCTCGACGATTATTTGGTGCAAGCGGGTGAGCGCATGAAAGAACTGGGTATGCTCCCAGAGGAATTAGAGACGGGCGGCTATCTGCATCGTTACTACGCAAAGCATCTTGGCTTGGATAAGGACTTTCGTTTGGCCAAAGGGCAAACACTGTCTGGATCGTATTCGATTGCACGCGGGAAAGATGAACTCATTGATCGCAATTACATGAGTCCTCGCGCTCAGTCGGTCATGAACCAGGTAGACGAGGTGCGCAGTGAAATCCAGACATTAGAAAAGTCACGGTCGGATTTATTGGGCGCCGATAATAATGCGCGGCTCAACGATCTGCGCGCCCAACTACGGGATCTGAAAAAGAAAGAGTTAGTGGAATATACTGGTGGCGAAAACGGGAAACTACGGTCGTTCTTTTTCCTGAAAGATGAAGTTGCAAGGTTGGCCCGTGAGGACGGGTCTATCGTCGGGTTTGAAGGTGGACCTGGACCCGGACTTGACCCGACTTTAGGGCCTGTTGCCAAGCTGGACGGTACATTCAGTCCTACGGAACGTGTATGGTCGATCCGTGGCACGCGTAAGGGGCAAGCGTTGTTGCATCGGGATTGGACGGATGCTGAGCGTCATGCCTGGGGCGAGATTAAAGACGCAGGTTATCGTTACGTTCGCGGCATGGGCGAAGTGTCGCATGACCTCAGTTTGGCTACGCTGTATAAGACGGTTGCTGATCGCAGTGCGTGGGCGAGTAAAGACCCGATACCGAACTGGAAGCAGGTGCCCGTCACGGCTGTTGGTGGTTCGCCAATGAAACGCTATGGCGCGTTGGCGGGGATGTATGTGCGCCCTGACGTGTGGAATGGCATAAGCCGTTACGGTCGCAATCTCAAAGTGTTGGGACCCGTTGGCGATACCAAGATTCCCGGCACTGGCGTTACGATAGACCAGTTTTATCGTGCGTCTGTCAACAAGTGGAAGTTATACAAAACTGTCTATAACCCGGTCACGCATTTAAACAATGCCTTCTCAAATGTGGAAATGCTTTACATGGCGGGGTATTCCCCTTTCGATCTCGCCAAGGCGTTTAATTTGGCGCGGCAAAATGAAAAATCGGATGTCTGGGTAGAGGCCAGAGAAAACGGGTTGTTCGGTGCGGATTGGTCCAGTTCGATCACGTCTGCGGACGGAGGTAACGCAAAAGCAATTGCAGATCTTGCCGACGAATTGTTAAAGCAACCGGAAATTCCGGACGCCATTCTTTCGACGGATATTATGATGCGGGCCAAAGAGTGGTATATCAATTCCCGCAATGCTGTGAGCGAAGCCGATGGTAAGTTTGCTAGCGGGGCGGCAATAGCGAAAGCGATGAGAGAGCCCGCTTTGAAGGGATTGAAAGTCAGCCTGAAACCTGTGACTGCGGCAGGCAATGCAGCACAAAAACTGTACCGCTTCGAAGATGAAATATTTAAATTGGCGGTGTATCAAGCTGAGCGTGCGAAGGGCAAAAGCCCGGAACAATCGGTTACGACTGCGCAGCAATTCTTCTTTGACTATAACGATCTCCCTACCGTGGTGAAAGCAATGCGGGACTTCCCGGTTGGATCGCCTTTTATCAGCTATACCTACCTTGCAATACCGGCAATTGCCCGCAATGTCGTACACCACCCAGAGCGTGTGTTGGCTCTGGTTGCTGCCTATGAGGGCATGAATTACGCGGCGCTGTCTGCCGATGGGGAAGCTGGCCCTGGGGAATATTGGGCGGCTGAGGAGGCGCAAAATACAGCCAGTCCACCTTGGGATAAAGGCCGCGCAGCCTGGGGCGCACGCAATACCGTAAATCTACCTAATGTGCCATATCTACCCTCCCTGGACGGTTATCGCTTGAGCATGGCGCGTATGCACGCCATGGGTAATCCGTTTATGGCAGAGTCGGGTAATCGAGCGGCGTCTGTACCGTATGCGTCATGGTGGGGATCTGATTTGTTGGGATCAAACCCGTCTCATGCGTTATACGATATCCTGATTAATGAGGATTGGCGGGGCAAGCCTATCTACAAGGAGGGTGCAACGGCAGAAGATAAGCGGGCCGCTTTGGCTAACTATCTGTACCAAGCATGGTCTCCGTCCAATCCACTAACTCCTGGCGGCTACCACCAGCAAAAAATCATCGAAGGGCTGGCAACGGACAAAGCTCGAGCCGAATCAGCGGGCGAAGATCCAGGGCTGGCAGGCTTTGTTGTGGAGACCGCTAACGGTGTTGCTGAGGCGTTGGGCATGCAGGGCTTCACTGGCATTGACGGCCTGGGTTACGAGATTGAAAGCCGGGATGCGATACTCGGTTCGCTCGGCGTTAAGTTGCGCCCTCAGCGTTTTGCTGAGTCGATTTCGTTCGAGAAACAGGACATCGAAAAGGCAATGAAGGACAAAGATCGGTGGCTAGATAGCAAAGCGTTATTGGCGAATAAAGGGCGACTTTCTGAGTCTCAGTTGGAAAAATATCGCGCTCAATATGAGCGCGATATCCAACGTCTGAATGATAGATTAAATAAGATCAACGAGGCTGAGGACTACTTAACCCCTTCCCCGTGAACAATGCACCCCTCCACTACATATAAAACTTCATGTAGCAGTTTCCCCACTGCTTGACATATATTTTGGTTTATAGCTTGATCCCTGCCTTTTAGGTAATCGGCGACCATATTGAGCATGGAACAGGCTTCATGCGCAGTATATTGGTTATTTTCGTGCATTTATTTCCCTCCATTAGAGTTGGACTAATATTTATATCAATATAATTAGGGTATTTATATACTACTAAAGGAGTAGGTTTATATGATTTATGTTGCAAGGTTATTGTATTCATTATGTTTATTAACGGTCGTTAGTTGCGCGACATCCACAAAATTAGACGCTTGCAACCGCCGCCGCGTTTCGCTATTTATGTTCTTGAGCAAAACCTGTAATGGAGAATCCACGATGAAAGTAACCTCATTGTCTACTTATAGACGACAAAATGTTGCCACTAAAGCAACACTTAATACAAAACATGTTGTAGTAGCTACTGTCACACCCATTTATAGAATAAGCGACAATAATATAATGACTACCTACAACCCCAACAACTTCGACGCCCCCGGTTCTACGGTCTTTCGCATGCGCGAAAAACTAGGCTGGTCTCAACGTCGATTGGCACAAGAGTGCAACCCAGAGATAGACCACACCACCATTCGACGGGTCGAACACAATAACGGCTACACCCAAGACACACTGGAACGTATCGCTTCAGCGTTCTCCCGTGGCTATGGACGCCGTTTAACCGTGGCCGACTTGTTCATTCACCCGAAAATAGCTGAGTTCAATGAGCTACCTGACGCCGTGCAAGATCGCATTGCACAAGGGGTACACGAAGCGGCTATTGCCTATAGATTTACAAAACCCAAGGCTAGTTAAGGCCAATTCAATCCCCAAAAAGCACCCTAGATAAAAAAATGTTGCGCTGAACGAAACATCATACTAAGCTAAGTGTTGTTTTCAACGCAACAACTAAATAACCGTAGGTGTTTTTATGGAAACAGTCAATGTATCTGGGATCACAGTAACCCCGATTGTTGTACCCGATCACGGGCCGCGCATCATGGTGGATGGTAAATCTATGTCCCCAGAGCA
>Ga0224496_10000294_pt1 | contig 35931 bp, 29 predicted proteins | sample SF_Jul11_sed_USG_2_FD_168127 | JGI IMG/M metagenome (GOLD analysis project Ga0224496, IMG submission 168127) | Sediment microbial communities from San Francisco Bay, California, United States - SF_Jul11_sed_USGS_8_1 | ecosystem: Environmental > Aquatic > Marine > Sediment | place: USA...
CGTAGGGCCGGGGGATCTTATAATCGGCGCCGACAGCCATACCTGCACCTACGGGGCGCTTGGAGCCTTTGCCGCGGGGGTAGGGAGTACCGACCTGGCCGCCGCCATGGTTACCGGCGAAGCGTGGTACAAGGTCCCGGAAGCTATCCGCTTCACCCTAAAAGGGAAGCTTGGAAAGTGGGTAGGGGGTAAAGACGTTATCCTGAATATCATCGGTAAAATCGGCGTTGACGGCGCCCTTTACAAAAGCATGGAATTTGTCGGCGATATGATAGGGAGCCTCCCGATGGACGATAGGTTCACTATCGCCAATATGGCCGTGGAGGCCGGCGCGAAGAACGGGATCTTCCATGTGGATGAAAAGACCGATGCCTACATAAAAGGGAGGTTCCAGCGTGAGCCGAAAGTATTCAAATCCGACCCTGACGCGAAGTACGTTCAGGAGATCGAGATAGACGGAGCAAAACTCGAACCTCAGGTGGCATTCCCGCACCTCCCGTCCAATACAAGGGGTATCTCCGAAGCTGGCAATGTGAAGGTTGACCAGGTTGTCGTAGGCTCCTGCACAAATGGACGCTACTCCGACCTTGAAATGGTGGCAGGGATACTGAAAGGGAAGAAGGTAGCCAAAGGCCTACGGATGATCATCATCCCGGCAACCCCGCTCATTTATAGCCAGGCCCTTAAAAACGGCCTTCTGGAGATATTTACAAACGCAGGGGCTGTCGTCTCCACCCCGACTTGCGGGCCGTGTCTCGGAGGCTATATGGGCATCCTTGCGGACGGCGAAAAGGCGCTAACCACCACGAACCGCAATTTCGTAGGGAGGATGGGTTCCACAAAGAGCGAGGTATATCTTGCGGGCCCCCCCGTGGCGGCCGCGACTGCGATTACCGGAAAAATATCATCCCCAGAGGAGGTAGTTTGATATGACGATGAAGGGAAAAGCTCACCTTTTTGGTGACGATATAAATACGGACGAGATAATACCGGCGAGGTACCTGAATACCTCCGACCCGGCAGAGCTTGCGAAGCACGTTATGGAAGACGCCGACGCTGATTTCCCGAAGAAGATCGCGAAAGGCGACATTATCGTCGCCAAAAAGAACTTCGGGTGCGGTTCAAGCAGGGAGCATGCGCCGATAGCGATAAAGGCGGCAGGCCTCTCCTGTGTCATTGCCAAGTCGTTCGCGCGCATTTTCTACCGAAACGCCTTCAACATGGGGCTCCCGATATTCGAATCGGATGAAGCGGTGGAAAAGATCAAGGCTGGTGACCAGCTGGAGGTCGATATGTCGAGCGGAAAGATAAAGAACCTCACCAAGGGAGAGGAGTACCAGGCGGGGGCCGTACCCCCGTTCATGCAGGAGCTGATAAATGCCGGAGGCCTTATGGAATCGGTCAAGAAGAAAATAGGAGGCAAATAAATGCCGTTGATAGCGATATGCGGAGGCGACGGGATCGGCCCGGAGGTTACCACCGAAGCGGTTAAGGTACTAAAGGCGGTCGACGAGAAATACAAATTCGGCTTTAAGTTTGTGGATGCCCCTGTCGGAGGCTCGGCCTACGACAAGTTCGGCACGCCCCTCCCCCCTGAAAGCCTGGAGACAGCCAAAAAGGCGGATGCCGTTTTCCTCGGCGCCGTAGGCGGGCCGAAATGGGAGAGCCTCGATTACTCCGTAAGGCCGGAGCGCGCACTCCTGGGATTACGCTCGGAGCTTGACCTGTTTGCGAATCTCCGCCCGGCGAAACTCTTCGCACCTCTGGTTGACGCTTCGACGCTGAAGCGCGAAGTAGTGGAAGGGGTAGACATGCTGGTGGTTCGCGAGCTTTGCGGAGGGATATATTTCGGGAAACCGCGCGGTGTGGAGGATTTCGAAGGGGGGAAGCGGGGCATTAACACCCTTGTCTATACCACCCCGGAGATAGTGAGAATTGCGCGGGTTGCGTTTGAGGCGGCCCGAAAACGGCGCGGGAAGGTCTGCTCCGTGGACAAGGCGAACGTCCTGGAATGCACCGAGCTTTGGCGCAACGTCGTCATCGAGGTCCACAAAGACTACAAGGATGTGGAGCTTTCCCATATGTATGTCGATAACGCGACCATGCAGCTGATAAGGAACCCAAAGCAGTTCGACGTTATAGTGACAACCAACATGTTCGGCGATATCCTGAGCGACGCGGCAGCAATGCTTACCGGTTCCATCGGGATGCTCCCAAGCGCCTCCCTGTCGGGCAAGAAAGGGATGTACGAACCGGTCCATGGAAGCGCCCCGGATATAGCGGGGAAGGGGATAGCAAACCCCCTGGCGGCGATCCTTTCAGCGGGGATGATGCTTACATACAGCTTCGACAAGCCTGAAGCGGAAGCGGAAATAGAAAAAGCGGTGGCATCGGCGCTGGATGAAGGGTATCGCTGTGCCGATATATTTTCCGGGGGGACAAAGAAGATATCTACCGCTGAAATGGGCGATTTGATAGTGAAAAAGCTAAAAGGAAATTGAAATGAAAAAAAAGAAAGAGTTTAACGTCGCGGTAGTCGGCGCTACCGGCGCGGTCGGCAACGAGATGGTCAAAACTCTCGAAGCGCGCGACTTCCCGGTGAAATCGCTTCGGCTCCTCGCCTCTGCGAAGTCGGTCGGCAAGACCATGCAGTTCAGGAAACATGATTATGACGTTGAAGAGCTGGATGAAGGCTCCTTTGAGGGGATAGATATCGCCCTTTTCAGCGCCGGGGGTTCCGTATCGAAAGAATTCGCCCCGGTTGCCGTGAGGGCAGGCGCGACAGTGATAGACAACTCCTCGGCATGGAGGATGGACGACAGCGTGCCGCTCGTGGTGCCGGAGGTGAACGCCGATTCGATCGCCTGGCACAAGGGGATAATTGCCAATCCGAACTGCTCTACCATCCAGATGGTAGTGGTGCTGAATCCCCTGCATAAAAAGGTGAAGATCAAGAGGATAGTTGTATCTACCTACCAGTCGGTTTCAGGGACCGGGCAGAAGGCGGTCGACGAATTAAGCCAGCAGGTGAGGGATATCTTTTCCATGAAGCCCGCAACCCACAAGGTCTACCCGCATCAGATAGCATTCAACTGTCTCCCCCACATAGACGTGTTTACCGAAAGCGGTTACACCAAGGAGGAGATAAAGATGGTGAACGAGACGAAGAAGATAATGGGGGATAACTCCATTGAGGTCTCGGCGACCTGCGTGCGCGTTCCGGTCTTTTACAGCCATTCGGAATCGGTGAACGTGGAGTTCACCGGGCCGATGTCGCCGGAGTACGCCCGCGACATCCTCGCGATTGCGCCGGGTGTTGGCGTTCTGGATATTCCGGCGGACAATGTCTACCCGCTGGCAATCCAGGCCGCGGGCGAGGACGAGTCATTCGTCGGGAGGATAAGGAAGGACCCGACTGTTCCGCACGGTCTCAACATGTGGATAGTTTCGGACAACATCCGTAAGGGAGCCGCCCTCAACGCCGTCCAGATAGCCGAACTCCTTTAATCCGGTGATATCTTTATCAGCCAGGCCAGGTTCGATGGCACCAAGCGTGGATATTCACAGAAATATTTTCTACACTGCTTCCGCATTATCGTATTTGCGATAGTAGAAGTAGCTCAATGAAAGTATCAGAATGGAAGAGAGAAGAAATGCGAACCTCTGGAAGATAATGAATGAAGCCGCATCCTGGTTTGATACACCCGAAAAAACGAGAATACCGAACCAGCCCCATTCCAGTATTCCAAGACTCCCCGGTGTAAAGCCGATTAGTCCAGCGATAAATATCGTAGGGGCGCATATGAGCAACAGAAGCAAAGAAATGTCAATATTGAACGCAAGAGCTACAAAATAGCTTCTTGTCACAAGAACAAGGAATTTTAGCAAGCTCAGGTAATAGAGCTTTTTGCCAGTAGATGCGGAAATGGTTTTTGATTCTGTGTCCATCGTCAGGAAGGACGGTCTGTTCTTCCGGGATGTCATCGTGCATGCGATCTCTATAAGTTTTTCATATGAAAAGAGGATGATGTTGTAAATGAAAAGCGGTTTTACCGAAAATGCTGCGAAAGAAATCATCGAAAGCAGGGCCATGGCCATTGCCAGCTCTTTCATTTCGAATTTGCCGGTCAGGAACATTGTCGAAGGGATAATGAATAAAAATAGAATGAAGAGGTCCATCAGCTGATCGAGCAGAACCGAGTATGCCCCAGCGCTAAGTGGTATGTTTTTATTAATCTTCAATGAGAGCGACCTTACTCCAAGCGAACTCAGGTTTTGAGACACAAAAAAACCGGATGTAATCCCGAGCGCGGAATAATAGAAGAAAAAACCACGTCCGAAATCTCTTGCTCCTGTTTGGTCATAAATGATGCTTTTCCATTTTTCAGCGGTTATTAAAAAGACAATAGCAGTTAATACAATGATCCCTAACAATGGGAGTATCGAGATGGATGTCGATTTGCGGATTATCTCGTCAATTCCTACGTCGGAAAATACGATGACTGATATGAACAGGGCTATACCTGTCACGAAAAGGAGGATGCTTTTTACGGTAGCTTTAAATTTGTCCACTGCTTAATTTCGGGATTTGCTGTGATACTCGTTCATCATATTAATCTATTGCCCGCAAGGTCGAGTTTTTTCACCGCTGGCAGTACATTCCCATTATCGCCGCACGAGACCTCCAAGATCAGTAAATCCTCATCCAGGCAGCTTACTATAACGCCTTCGCCGGACTTGCCAAGGATTTCTCCTGGAATCCTATCGCTCTTGTTTCCTGTCAATTTTGACTTCAGGACAACAATTTTTTCATTTTCAAGGTATGTAAAGGCGCCGGGTAATGAGGGGCCGTTTAGGGCTCTTATGAAATTGTATATCTGCCGGGCGGACATGGTTTCCCAGAAAATTCTGCTGTCTTCGGGATACCGTTTCTTGTAATAACTCCCATCGGATGAATTCTGTTTTTCTCTCTTTATCCTTTCGTTGGCGATATCTTCCAACGTATTAACGAGCAGGCGCGGGAAGATTTCCAGCGTTTTTACATAGATGTCGCCAGCGGTATCTTCAGAGCCAATCTCATATGTTTCCTGTACAATGATGTCTCCAGTATCAATTCCTTCATCGACGAATATTATCGCGCAACCCCCCTTTTTCTCATCATTGATGATTTGCCAATTGATAGGTGAGCCGCCTCTGTATTTAGGAAGTAATCCACCATGCAGGTTGATCGTTCCAAGTCTGGGAATTGACAGTATCTCCTTTTTAAGTATTTTTCCGTAACCTGACAATATCATTAAGTCGGGTTGCTTTGAGCTTATCTCATCGATGAATGGGGATTTATTCACGCTGGCAGGAGCGTATACGGGAAGGTTCAGGCTGATGGCAAACCTGCGGATAAGATTATTTTCAAGTTCCGATGCGGGGGCAGGGTGTACTACAACTGCCTCCGGTAAATACCCATTTTGGCAAATTTCCTCAAGGCAACGTAAACCGCGTTCGCCGTTGCCGAAATATATCGTCTTCATCTGTTTGCTGTATATCCGTGGTTGGTTGTGCTACATGTAACCGAGATCCTTAAGCCTTTTCGAAATATCTTCCTTCTCCTCTTTTGAATAAATGTCCTGACCTTTTGGAGTCTTGGGTATCGAGGGTGTATCATCAACTTTGTCTGTTTCAGGTGTTTCATTTATCTGATTCTCGAAAATTTCTTTGATTATCCTTCCGTCTATTCCCTTTGGTACTGGGATGCCGAGTATTTTTAGTACGGTCGGGAAAACATCCTCGTCCTTTAGGTTTTGAAGATGTTGTGATTTTTTTATTCCATCACCTTTGCAGATGAATATACCGGAGTGATTGTGATGACCAGTAATGGCAAACGTATCGGTAATGGATCTATTTGAGTTGAAATCTAGGGTACCCAAAGCCTTGTATTCATAATTTTTTGTGTAAAAAAGGATGTCTTGTGCGGAATCGGTATAGTCTCCTGTGTAGATATCGTGCTTCAAGAAAACCTTGTCCACGATTCGTTCATCGCCTTTTTCATTTGTCAGCTCCAGCAGGTCGTTTTTGAGTCTTTCAAGGATATCCTTATCATTAATGGCACTTTTGTTGTTTCTTTTCCTGTTTAGGAATATCTGGGAAAAATTCCCCTTCGCAAATGCTATAGTCTCATTCCAGTTTACGTCACTGAAAGAGAGAAACACGAAGCCTATCAATTTATTGTAGGAGGTGCTTAGCATGGGCATTCCCTGTTTGAATATGAAGAACCTGTTTGCAAGTTTATACATATTTTCCGGTGTAAAGCCGATATCGAACAGTATCTTCTTGATGCGAACCTTGGGCGTTTCCAGTAATCGTATATATCCTTTTTGCAGCAGCCATGTATTCAGGTGCACGAAACCTGCAAGCCCCGAAAGGCCATGGTCAGACACGAAAAGTACAACAGATCGCTCGATGACCTTTAAGTAGATGTTTTGAATGGTGCTGTCCAGTTTTTTAAAGTATTCAAGAATTGCGGGCATATATCTGTCATGTAGGGAGCGGTTGAATTTCGGGTGCTCATCATCCAAAATGTGAAGCATCGAATGCTGGATATGGTCCAATGACCAGAAGTAGAGAATAAAGAGGTCCCAGTCGAGCCTATTGTCGATATATTCGAAGGCTTTCATTTTGTATTCCAGTTCCTCAAAGTAATCGTTCAAAACCGCGTCAATCCTGTTGTCAGCGTATGTAACGTTGTTAAATATCTTGAACCTGCCAATATCACTTTCCATCACTTCAATAAAATTTTCTGGATATGCATACGCGTTCGATCTGCGAGGGGTGAAAATATGATCGGATACGATAATCCCGTTGACGGGATGTACCGGGTAGGTGATAGGCTGATTAAGAATGACTACCTTTTTCCCGGCCTTGCCGGCGTGATCCCACAACATTTTACCATCGACGAAGCTGGAATTGATCGGGTTAAAGTTCCCGTTGGCGTCCTGAAGGATAAAATCGAAAATTCCATGTTTCCCTGGGTTCAGGCCGGAGAATATTGAGGTCCAAGCTGTCGGAGTAAGTGGAGGGTTTGTGCTTTCAAGCTCTCCTTTGGAACCGGATTCCATCAATTTGGATAGAAAAGGGATCACATTATACTTTTGTATCTTCTCAAGAAGGCTAAAGCTGGCACCATCAAGTGAAAAGATGAAAGCTTTCCTTTTAAAAGGTCTAATCTCTTCAGTCATTCTGCCCTTTCAGCAAATCGAAATAATTGTTTTGTAAAAAATCTTCCTGGCAGGAGACATCACCGAATCCCCCGGGAACTCTGATCTGCGAAATACCATCAGCCTCTATATTCTCGTTCCGAATTGTATCGTAATACTGTCCCAGCGTGGTGAATTTATAGCCCGCGGATAGAAGTTCATCTACCGTGTTCTTGAAAAGTTCCCTTTCAAGCAGACCTTCGTAATAACCATGTATGACGAGCATATTATAGCTTTTATCAAGACATCCTTTTATTGTTTGTGGAATGCTTTTTTTTGGGATGCCGTATTGAACCAGTTCGTGTATGGCTGGCAAGGAGATAGGCAGTTCGACGACATTTTTTTCCTTGCCGGAAAATTTTGGTAGAAAAGGTTTGTTCCCGCGCACGTTCGAGGAATATTTAATATTCATGTTTTCCATGATGTCGTATAAAGGCTCTACGGTTCGCCAATTCGGAGAACCCCAAAGCGAACTGTTGGTACCAAATATTTTATGATATTCGTTATTTGCCCTCGCAAATTCTTTTAACACGCCTTCAGAATTCAGAAGTTTCCAGTTATCAGCCCACCAAGAGTGGTCGTAACCATGCAGTCCCAGTTCATGCCCGCGCGCCTGGATATCTTTAAGTATGTCTGGATTATCCTTTCCGACATGACTGACCGGAAGGAGTTTTCCCCTCAGCAGGAAAAGCGGACCAAAGGCCCATATCATTTTGAGCGGATTCATGCTTATTAATCTTTTGATATAGCCTTTTTTCCCTATCCTTTTTCCATGTGACGAGACTGTGTCCGGCCCCATAACTGAAAAAAAGGTGGCTTTAATGCCGTTCTTGTCGAAATAATCAAGGAGCCATGGAACCCCCTTCCTTATGCAGAATGAAAAGTCTATATCAACTCTTAGCAATATATTCATGCTATTCATCCTGTTTTACGGCTTGAACAATATAGAAATTGAATGCAGGAACATAAACACCGAGCTTGTTGAAAGGGTAATGTTTGGCTATTCTCTTGAGAAGCGCAGAATCGAGTTGTGAGGCGAGAAACGATATTGAATAGTAGGGAAATACTCGTTTAAAGGTTATGGTGCGAAAACCACATTTTTCCAGAACCGTTTTTATCCCTGTTCTGGTTGGAGCGCAGGTGATATGAACCCCTTTCTTTCTTTTTCTATATGTGTATATGCTGAAGATGCTGTTCATGTCGAGAAAATCCAGGAAGAGGGAGCCTCCAGGTTTCAATAGATGAAAGACTTTTCTGTAAACCTCTTCCGGTTCACGGAAATTCATGGAGGTCCCCCAAGTGAAAACGATATTGTAGGAACTTTTATCAAACGTGAGATCTTCAAAAAGCCCCAAAAACACCTTCATGCCAAAATTGTTCCTCGCGTGGTTTGCCATGTCAATCGAAGGTTCGACACCGGAAATATCGATTCTGTTATTAATGAAAGGGACTGCCGAGAATCCTGCCCCTGAGCCTATCTCCAATACCTTGATGTTCTGCAAAATTTCAAAGCGAGTACTTTTGGCCATAAGGTGGTACCGCCTGGCGGCTTCACGCATATACTGTGATTCCTGTTCGGAATAAGAAGAATAGATATATTCATCCTTATCGTCGGTTCCCCAATACGCCTTGCTGTTGTAGACTGCGGAGAGTGAATCAAATGTTAATAGCGGATTTTGGAAAATCGCTCCGCAATATTTACACCGGTCATATGACACTTTGTTTACTTTGAATTCGGCAAAATATGCAAATGAATGCTCTTTGCTCCCGCAAAGAGGACATTTTCTTTTTTCGCTTTCCACATGGATCGCAAAACTATCCTTATGGGTGGTTGTCATTTCCCCAGTTCTCCACGGATAAACGGCCCGATAAGGTTGGCAATTCCTTCAGGGAGGTAGTTGCGCCAGATGTGCGAGAAAAGTTCTATCTTCCTGTTTCTTGGGTCTATATAGTCCTTTGTTTTTCCTTTTATGATGTAATGAACTTCTATCGGTTCATATTTTGTCCACTTCTGTTTGTAATTCCATACTCCTGTTCCTTCACGGGAAACACCAAAGTCGAAATAGCGTACGCCTTTATTTTTAGCGCTCTTTATGGCATTCATGAAAAGGTAGGTTGTTGCATTTAGGTTTTTAAGGTTTTCATAGCTTGCGCCGGCGAAATACCTGGCGCAGTAATTTGTTTGGTCTGTAAGTACGAGAATAGATGCAACAAGTTTGCCGTCAAGAAGTGCGTGATGAAATTCGGCGTTCTCTCCCAGCAGCTTTGAAATATTCTCGAAAAAAGCCCTGGAATGAGGAGGTGTGCCGAGGTTTTTCATTGTGTGCCTGTGCATCGCGTAATATTCATTGATCATTTTTCCAGGGCCGGAATCTATCCGGATTGGTCTGTTCTTTTTTAATATGCGCTTTATATTATGATGTAAATTGCCTTGCAGGCTTTCGAGGCTTTGCGACAGGTCGATTCTGAATGTATAGTTACGGTAGATCGTATCGTAATTGAATTTTTTCGCTTCCTCAGCAACATGCTTGCTGACACCTTTCAACTCAACGTAATCCAGTTTTTCGTTCATCAATGTTTCATCGACGAACAAGAAAAAATTTTCAATTTGCTTGATATTGCAAGTGGATGATACAGGGCCTGCCTCGTCGCTGAACGGGAGCGACAGGAGAAACCTTTTTCGTAGTATACGGTTGTTGACAATCATTCCAGGAGCGAGAATCCCAAGGTCTGAACCATATCCATACGACATATCATGATATCCGTAGGTCTTGGCTAATATCTCCTTCCATTCTTCGCTGTGGTAAACGGTTATTTCATTTCCGTGCATATTTTACGAACCCATATGTTGCTTGTGCCATAGCGAAAAGCAAAGGAGAGAGAACAGCTTGAAACTGTTATTATCTTTTGCGTCAAGATGTCTTTCAAACAATCTTTTTATTTCCCCGATATCAAAGTGCTCTGCCATGGTGTCGCTATACAGGTGTTCCTCTATATAACTCCTGTAATTATCCTCTTTCAGAAAATGCAGTGGCGTCACAAGACCAGATTTCTTTCTTCCGGTAATATAATCTGGAAGACGTCCCTTATATGCCTTTCTAAGGCATTGCTTCGTTTTTCCATTTGCAAGTTTTTTGTTGAACGGGATCGAAAAAGAGAACTCGGCAAATCTTTTGGTGAGAAAAGGTGGCCTGACCTCAAGGGAAAAAGCCATGCTAATTTGGTCTACTTCCATATTGGCGTTATCTACCAGAAATCTGTAGAAATCGGCATAAAGGGTTTGATCCTCGAAGTTCAAACGCCCATTTGAAGCGTTGAAAAGACTTTCGTAACTATGATATGTGTTTTCCATCAAGGTCGCGCTGTCGCAAAAGGCACTGTTAAGAATTCTGCCCTTTTCATCATCTGTGAAAATGGTTCTCCACCAATAATGACTCTTTTCCCTGTGGTAAAGTGAACCCTGCGTGAATTTTTTTGCGAAATAATCGAAAGAGTATTTTCCATCGCTTACGGGGAGCATTTCGGCAAAAATGTTGGCCAGTTTCCTTGCCGGCAAAGGCAAAAGGCCGAAAACATGCCTGTATTTATCCGCCTTGTATGTGGGGTACCCTGCAAATAGTTCGTCGTTGCCTGAACCCATCAAGGTGACCTTGTATTTTTCCGATACTTTCTTGAAGTAAAAATGTTCTGCAATTATGCAGGGATTGGCGTTAAGGGAATCCAGGCTGTATACCAGTTCTTCCAATACACCGATAAGACTGGTGTCCGGCATCATTATCAAATCATTCTGGAATCCGTTCTCAATGGCAAATCTGTTAGCCTCCTCGCCTTCATCGTAAGATTTGTCGTTAAATCCTATGCTCACCGTTCCGACATCCGATCTACCAAATTTTTTCAACTCATGCAGTATTATCGATGAATCCAGCCCAGAACTGAGCAGGAGGCTTACCGGGACATCGGAATAGAGAGAGTCGCGGACGGCAACCGATATTTCCTCGCGCAGTGCTTCCTCGAGCTCTTCCTGGCTGCCGAAGCACGCTGTTTTTCCGGCTGAATGGAGGAGATCCCAATGTTTTACCTGTTGAAACTTCTCAGGGGTCTGGAAAATCATGTAAGTTCCTGCTGGTACCTGGTAAACGCCATTTATGATAGTACGAGGCGAAGGGACGTAAAAGAGTGACAGGAAGTCGTATAGCGCCTGCTTATCAACTTTTTTTTCAACAAGGCCTGACGCAAGAAGTCCTTTTATTTCCGATGAAAAGACCACCTTCCCACGGTTTGCGCAATAAAAAACCGGCTTTACGCCGCACGCATCCCGGGCAAGAAGCAGTTTTTTTTCTTTTACATCCCATATTCCCAGTCCGAACATCCCTTCCAGTTTGTTAAAAAGCGATTCCCCCCACTCTTCATATCCATGAACAAGGATTTCAGTGTCCGTTGTGGATATGAATTTATGTCCCAGGGATTTTAATTTTCCCCGTATCTCAAGATGGTTATATATTTCACCATTAAATGTTACCCAAACGGTGCCGTCCTCATTTCCCATAGGCTGTTTGCCTGCTTCCGTAAGGTCTATTATCGACAACCTTCGATGTCCGAGGACTATGTTATCGTCGGTGTAGATCCCTTCTCCATCCGGTCCGCGGTGACGCAAAATATCGTTCATGCGTTTAATATTGGGGACATTCGCTTTCGCATTCCCTGGGGCAAATATCCCGTTTATTCCGCACATATCTGTTTAGATAAATGTCCTTTCGTGGCTCGAGCTTTCATAACAGTATTCGCAGGTGGGATTGAACGGGAACTTATCAGTAAAATATTTTCTATGACTGAGAAAATACTTTTTATTCCAGAATTGATCGTCGGAGAGGTTGCCAAACTTCCTGTCGGGAGGGACTATGCTGGAGCAAGGAGCTAAAATTCCATTTTTGCCGACAAAGACAACTGTGTATAGATCGTAGCAAAAACGTTCCTTGATGTTTCTTTTCAAAGGAGCAGGGAACATGATGTTTAGGCGTTTGCCATACTTGCGATCCAGGTCTTTGAAATATTCGAGGATTTCAATATTGTCGTCAAAAATGCACAGGTTTTCGTTTTCCTTGCTTGTAGCAATAAAATTTTGGAAGCATACCTGCTTTAAATTTAGCTGCTCCGACATTTTAATTACTTCGGTCATATAATCCAGGGAATTTTGTTCAGTAGTTACATATCTAGCAAGAGCAATATCTATGTCAAGATTAACGCTTCGTAATAATTCTACATTGCGTATCTGATCTGAGATATTGCCATCATATAGACTAACTTGTAAAGATGATAAATGAGAATTTTTAAATTCATCCAATCGTTTTTCAATAAGTAAACCATTACTAGGGAACATGGTAAGTTTCTTGTTGCTATGTGCTATTTCGATAAACTGAAAAATATCTGGATGGATCAATGGCTCGCCGCCAACGAAGGATAAGCGAAAAGCATTTTTCAATCTTGGGTGTTGTAGCATAGAGGAGAATTCCTCAATATTCATCTGCTGTGAAAGGAATTCCTTCTTATTTATAGTCTGGTTCCAGCAGAAAGGACATTCAAGGTTGCAATGATAGGTTATATATACACCGATACTCAAAGGGTCATGGCTGACTGCCGGAGAGAAGCTGTTTGAGAAAAAACGCATGGAATATTTCATGGTGTTTAAAACCTGAGGAACAGTCGGGGAGAGCTTTAAAAACTGTTTTGTTAAAGCGTATAAGGCAGAAAGTTTCATTTTAATCTGCCAAGCGTGAAGAAATAGTCTTAAACAGTGCATATTCGAAGAGGAATCCTGAAAATCCCTGATTTATTCTAAATTTGGCGATAGGTTTATATAAGATCTTCGCTATCTTGAATGCAAGTTGTGCACTCCATGAATACTTTTTAAGATATGCTTCCCAGTTGCTTAAGGCGTACGAGCCTATCTGGAGCATCTTGATATATCTGTCGTATTCCGGTGTATACCATGGGAAATAGATATCTCCTTCCTGGTCGAGGGCTCTCCATTCCTCGCTTGTAGTCGGTGGTTCAAAACCGTTTTGCCTGGCAAGCTCGTACATTTCAGAACCGGGATATGGAATAAGTTTGCCGGGATCGAAAATTATGCAGTTCGGGTTATCTTCGGATAGTTTCAGCATGAATTTCCCGGTCTCTTTCAAGTCGTCGATTGTCTCAGTGGGGATTCCGCATAGTATGTTATACATAGGTAGGAGTTTAGGGTACTTCAACATTTCCTTGTTTACGAAAAGTGAATCTTCCACAGATATCCCTTTTTTCATGAGGTCTAGCATCCTTTGCGAACCGCTTTCCAGGCCGATATGCAAGGTTTCTACGCCGACGTCTACAAGAAGCTGGAAGTCTTTCGCCTTCATCTTTTTAAGTTCGTTTACTCTTATACCACGAATGCCCAGTTTTACCTTCAGATTTCTGTTAATGAGTTCCCTGGCGATGCCTTCGAAATGGGAAAATTTTACAAACGTATCATCGTCGTAAAAATAGATGGACTCTATGCGATATTCCCGAACGAGGTGTTCGATATGGTCAGCGACATCGACAGCTTCCTGAGGAACCCATTTTTTCCTGATGTCCTTGTACCAGACAGGAGAAATGCAAAAGGAGCATTGATAGGGGCAGCCGCTCGCCGTATATATTGGAAATATCCTTTCATTTTGAATGGAGAAATATTTTTCCAGGTTGTTCTCAACCAGGAAATATGGCAAATCCCTGAATTTGAAATTTTCAAATTCGTTATGGATCTCTCCTATAATTAGTTCGCCGTTTTTTTTGTAACATAGCCCATTTATAGAATCCATTTCCTCTCTGTCTTGCATTAGGAACTCAACGAGTTCCCTTAAAGAATTCGATGCGTAGCCTCTAATGCAGTAATCGACGAACTCGTAATTCAGTGTATCTTCAGGCATGATGGTAGGGTGCGCACCGCCCCATACCACCGGTATGTTAGAAAAACCTTTCACGATTCTGGATATCTCGAAAGCTCCGACAATTGGTATCCCGCTCATAACGGAAATGCCTACCATGAGGACGTCCCCATTTTTTAGGGTTTCATTAAGATATTCGCGCCATCCGGGATTAACCCTGCAATCGATGATTTCAACTGTAAGTCCCTTGATATTGACGGACTTTGCAGCTGCATATATAAGGCTTATCGGTACATTGATGACGAACGAACCGGTAAATCCCAATTCAGGGTAAAGTAGAAGTAGCCGCTTGTTCATGGCTTACTTCCTTTTTTTTACAATTAGGTCGGCAAGAATTCCAAATATTAGAAGTTGAAATCCGATGATCATTGTAACAAGCGAGACATTTTGCATGAACAGGCCGGATATCGACCAAGCGTAGATATTTGCCAGATGTGCAAGGAAAAAATAGAAAAACGAGAATAATATCGAAAATATACCCAACAATGAAAAGACCTTTAACGGATTTCCGAATATCAGGAGGCGGAATATGTTGGTGAATACATAAAAAGGATATTTAAGGTTTACGAACGATTGTCCAGTAGTTCTTGGATGAAAAACGACCGGAACTTCAAAGTACCGCATATGTTTGAAGCTTGCGTCGACAAGGAGTTGTTGAGGAGGATTATAGTCGCCATGGATGTCAAAAATTGCGAGGTATTTGCGGTTAAAAGCCATCATACCCGTTTGCGCATCGGAAATTTTATAATATGTCAGCTTGTTCATGAGGTAGGTGAAAAACCTGTTGCCCAGATACCTGACTAGAGGCATTTTGTAATTGATCTTCCCGGCAAACCTTGACCCCCAGCAAATATCTGCATTATCACGTATGATCGGCATAATTACTTTTTCAATATCGGCAGGATCATGCTGGAAATCCGCATCCAGCTTTATCGCTATGTCAGCTCCCATTTCATAGGCTGTTTCCATGCCGGTCCTGGTAGCGGCCCCCAATCCGAGGTTCGCTGGATGGTTTCGCACGGCAACACCTTTTGATATGGCAATTTCCTCAGTTTTGTCTGTACTGCCGTCATTCACAAGCAGTATTTCGATCTCGTATCCGGCGGGTATGGTACGTTTTTTGTCGTATAGCTCTCTAAGCTTATCGATAAGAGAGCCTATAGTTTCCTCCTCGTTTAGGGCCGGGATGAATACTATGACCTTTTTAGGGCTTTGGTCGTTCAAAATATTCCTTTATTGTGCTTACAATGTAGTTGAGGTCATTTTCTTCCATCCCTGGGAACATCGGTAAAGTAAGAATGTTATTTGTAACATTCTCCGTAACCGGCAGTTTTGAATATTTGTATTCGGAATAAGCCGGGTGCAGATGAACGGGTGGGTCGAAATGAACAGAAGCTTCAATTCCCCGTTCCTTGAGGTAAAAAACGAAATTGTCCCTTTCGCCATTTTTCACTTTCAGTGTGAACATCTGAAAAACGTGCCTGCAATCGGCATTTTCCACAGGCAAATCAATTTCTTCCACATCCCTTAAATTTTCGATTAAATGATAGCTGTGTTGGCGGCGCAAAGCATTCATTTTGTCGACCTTCTTCATCTGCTCGACTCCCAGTGTTGCGAGAATATTGCTCATCCTGAAATTATACCCCGGTACTACAGCAGCCCTGTACCAACTATTTTTGCTTCCTGTTCTTTGAGCAGTCGTTTTATCTATGCCATGCCCAAGCAGTGTCTTGACCCTGCTCGCAAGAGCATCGTCATTTGTTGTTAGCATGCCGCCTTCTCCGGTCGTGATATTTTTCGTCGGGAAGAACGAATAACATCCGATCCCCCAAGAACCGCTCTTCAGGTTCTTGTATGTCCCGCCGATGGTCTCGGCGGAATCCTCTATCACGAGCAGTTTATGTTTATTCGCGATATCCATTATCCTGTCCATGTCACAGCATTGCCCTGCATAGTGGACGGCCATTATTGCTTCGGTCTTGCTGGTTATATAGCTTTCAAGCAGAGACGCGTCAATGTTGCAGTCATTGTAATTGATATCCACAAAAACAGGTTTTGCGCCGGCAGTAACAATGGCGTTTGCCGAGGCAACGAATGTGAAACTTGGTACAAGAACCTCCCCCTTTATGTTATTTGCGAGAATTGAGAGGAAGAGCGCCGAAGTGCATGAATTCATGGCTATGGCATTTTTGACCCCTAGGTATTCGGCGAACGAATTCTCAAACTCGATGTTCTTGGGGCCATGCGTGAGCCACCCGCTGTTTAAAACCTCTTGAACGGCTCTTGATTCCTCTTCACCGATGTATGCCTTGCAGAGAGGTATTATCTTTCCATTATTAGGTAGCATTGTTGAACGCTTCATAAAATTCGATATATTTCTTAAGACCATCTTCCAAGGAATATTTTGGCTCGTAGTTCAGAAGGTCCCTGGCTTTCTGAATTGAAAGCGCGCCTCTCTTTGGTCTGTAATGCTGCATCGGTTTTTTCACTATCTCAATGTTGGGAAAGTAACCCTTTATAAGATCAATAAGGTCAATGAGAGATCTCCCTTCTCCGCGAGTGATATTGAATACCTCGTTTTCGCCAGAGTCTGAAAGTGCAACCTTCACAAAGCCCTGGGCTGTGTCTTCAACGTATGTAAAATCCAGCACGTTATCCTCACCGCCATAGATAGTAAGTTTTTCACCTCGGATCGCCTTTTCTATAAGTATCTGGCATACACGGCGGTTTACGTCAGTAGGGCCGTAAACTGCAGATGGTCGAACTATGGAATACTTGATACCATACCTGCGGCTGTATGTTTCAGTAAGGATTTCCCCGGCAAGCTTTGTCCCGCCATAAACGTCCTTCGGTGCCTTAGGATGCTCTTCCAAGGCGGGGATGCTCTTGAAATCACCATATACCATGCTGGAAGAGGTGTACACGAACCTTTCCACAAAATCGACTTCATGGATTGTATCGAGAAAATTCAGTGTTCCGTTTAATATGCTACCGGTAGTTTCTTCGGTATGCGTAAAGCTTAGGTCAGCTATGGGAAGCGCGGCAAGATGTATTATAACCTCTGGCTTGTGTTCCATGATAACTTTTCGTACGTCGTTCTTATCTCTGGTATCGCCACGAACAAAAGTTACCTGATCCTTTATGCCGCGAAATCTATATTCAAGATGTTTCTGATAGGAGCTTTCGAATGGAGATACGTACTGGATAAAAGCATCGTAGACAATCGGTTTCTGTCCATTTTCAAGCAAAATGCGGCAAATATTGGAACCAATAAACCCTGCTCCGCCAGAAATTAAAACTTTCTTCGACAACCAGTTATCCCCACAAATTCATTGTGGAGCTTTTATACCATAATTTTAATGAAGTATCTAATAAAATAAATGACATGTTTTCAATGAATTTTGACTAAATCCAGTCGAATTTGCTTTTAAAAGGCATTTACCAAATGGATATAGCTGGCATACTTGGTGAGGCCGAAAATAAAAATGAACTGGATTATGATTGAGACAGCGAGTGGAGCAGAAACAATTATTTTTACGGCACGATTGAACCGTGTTTTCATGATCCATATCGACCAGGAGATAGCAATAGCTATGTTCCAGTAATGAAATGAAAAAGTCCAAAACCTAGTCATGTTCCAGTCTGGCCAGTTAAAGCCGAGAAAAAGGAACCCTACTGTGATATCGGCAAGAAATATTCCACCAATAAACAGCGAGTGATTTAGAAAAGAAACGGATCTATCCTTGGCAAGAAAAATCACTAAGGGCATAAATATTAATATATTCCCTGTTTGAAGAAACAGCTTTATCCAAGACCCGATCTGCCCCAGAGGAAATGTTTCGCTTTCCCACTTTACGAAGTATAGTGTTTCTTTTTGAAGAAGTTTCAGGTTATCAGTGAAATACACATTGTAAAAGTCCAAGGTCCATTTAAATGTAATAGAACTGACGGCAAGAAGAAGAATACCAGTTAGAAAAACTAACTTATATTGAGAGGTATTTTCTTTTATCAGTTTATGGTATGTCAGCATCAGGGAAAGAATCAATGCAGAGGAGATATATCCGAAACCTGTTCCATTTTTCATAAAAAAAACCATTAAGAGAATAGGGGCCAAAAGAGTAAGTGTACTAGTTTCTTTTTTTAGAAAATAGAAAAATCCGAAAAGAAAGAAAGTCCCTGTCATGAAATCGATGATGATGTCAGGGTTTTGTATGAGCGTGGTTGGATATCCGAAAGAGATTGCGTTGCCGAACGCAAGCCGGTAGCTTGAGCTGTATTCGGTGGGCGAAACATTGTTCATAATGAACAACCATTCTGAGAGATTTGAAAGCATCAACCAGCTTCCGGAAAAAATATAGATTGATGCGCCAGCGAATCCAAGAAGCGCTTTGCCTGTTTCATAGTTAATGAAAAGAAAAATCATCGAAATTATGGAAAGCTTGAAAATCACGAGCTCGAAAAGTTGAAGGAGAGGGTATGCCATATCCAGTGATAAAAGTCTAAAAACAGATAGAATGCTTGGATGCTTATAGTGAAATGGTCTTAGTGGCTCTTCAAGAGGGAAAAAATTCAAAGGAAAATAGATACTTTCATGAATGGTAAATAGGGATGTTTCGTTATCAAGTTCTAGTTTGTCGATTCCAATTGTGCCTAACTCGGCAGTATTCATGACCGGAAGATTTCCGTATTTAATTGCATCGGCAATAACCATATGAGATTCTACATGCCCGATACCGATTTTCAGGTGAATGAAAAATATAATAAGAGCAGTTATGGCAAAGAAAAAGAAGGAAGAAGCGAAGTTCTGGTTACAGAATCTAATGCTGACAAAGGCGATGTCCTTCTTCAGAAGATAGAGTGCAAGAAGCAGCAAGAAAGCAAATGGTAAATAGGAGTGAAATAATGAGATCGAGTAGTAATATGTCAAGGCGGTAATCTCGAGGCCAATGCAAAAACTGACAATCAGCAATGGTATTACAGGAAGATTCTCAAGACGGCTTTTACCGACAAGTCTCGAGATGGTATATAATCCGACAAGAGTCAGTGGTATTAAGACCAAAAGCAACTTGATTAAAAAAAGCATTCGGGGATTATCAATGTTGTTTAAACCTTAAGCAAGACAAAAATAAGGAAATCGTGCGAAGATAAAGCATAATATTCAAAATTTGAGTGGGTTATGTTGGGATAAACAAATCTTTAAAACTATCAAGTATTTTTAACGAGAGGAATCAGCGGACTGTTAATGAATATATTGGCAAGCTGTAAGAAGTGAGGCCTTGATGGGAAATAAATTGTATCTCAATATTACGATCGCAAGGTGGCTGATAATATCCATATCGGTATTATTAGCCGTACTCGGAGCATTTGCGTACTATGGTTCTGGGCTCCCATTTGAGGGCGTTCTATATGGCGACGAAGATTTCGTCATCATGAACGCGATAAATTTTGCGAATAATCTCCTCAATTATTCCCTTTCCAACTGGTATGGCTATAAACACTATTCGCCTTTCTTTGTGTTGTTTATGGGATTCGTTATATTTCTTGCGGATATCATCGGTAGTATTTTTTCAGTGGATATTCTTTCCTATTTTGAAAATGTGCTTGTTGTTGGACGATTCGTGAACATAACTCTTTTTACAATCAGCCTTTTTGCGCTGTACAGGATATTCCTGATCCAAACAGAAAACAGGGAATTATCGACTCTGGGACTACTAATTTATGTTGCGATTTTCGGTACTCTTCATACAGCAAGCATGGTGAGAGCCGAACAGGCCGTGCTGGCAACAACAATAATATTTATTTGGGCGATATTTAAAGCAGGTCCTAGACCGGGATGGAAAGCATTGGGATCGATATCGGTTCTCGCAGCAGTTCCGATAGGAATAGAGATTTATGGGGCAATAGTTGTAGGGGCATCTATGTTTTTCTATATCTTGAATGAAAGATATCTTGATTGGAAGGAAAAGGGCTACAATCGCAACTTCTTCTTTAAAACATCTGCAGTAGTGATTTTGTCAGCCGCGCTTTTCTTTTCGGTGTTTGCAGTGTTGAATTTTAGGATACTGACGAACTACTCTGATTATGTATGGTATGTGTCTCATTACCAAAAGCAGGCTATTTTAAGATTTTGGGAAATGAGCGTTCTAGGGGGTATTGGATCTAGCCGTTCCATGCTAGAGATACTGTTATATTTGTTTGAGTGGTTATCGCCGTTAATTGCGATAGCCGTTTTATACCAGTTGTATCACTTGGTGTTCAGCAGGCGATACAAGTGGTGGTTCCTGGCATTGTTGGTATCTCTTGTTTTCTGGTCGAGAAAATATTCTGAGTCAACAGGCGGGTTATATCTGGTTTTGCCAATGATGCCCTTATTCGTATTAACGACGCTTGATTTCTTGAAAGATCAGAAACGGGTGATGGTATATCTTACGGTCATTTTGTGCACAATAGGTATTTTCAGGGTGGCGGCGAATCAATTGTTGAAATTCGGTGATACGAATTACAGGGATGCCTATGAATATTTAATAAAAACCGAGGCGGGTAATAATGATATACATATATATGAATACGGATTCTGGCCCCACCGAGCCGTAAAACACAAACCGGCAGATGAAAAATTCTACAATGATTACAGTCAATATTTAATAACAATTCCGAAATTCTCGGACCCGCCAAATGTTTTGACAATGCCCGCATCATGGACCGTCAGGGATATTTCTGATGCGTACTATGGCAGATCTCTTGAGATAGGACTGGCAAATATACAAAAGGTTCTGGATAGCGATCTGTCAATTTACGAATATGTTGTCTTCGATGGGCATTGGCACTGGTTTGACAATTATTGGATCCGAAATCGGAACCCTGAACTATCAACAAAATGGTATGAACTGTACGAAAAGCTTAAGGAAGGAAGGGAGAAGGTTTATGAAACCGGTGGGATCAATAGCAGGATGTATTTTAATCAGAGCATACATGAACCTATATGGACAGTAAATCTGGTTTTAGAATTTATGGAATCATTCCCTGAAAGAAATAGCAGGGAGACGATATTCGGCCCAAAGGTAACAATATATAAAAGGAAGAACTGAATATTTGCGAAGTGCGTTGGACTGGTATGGTGAGATATTTAAAGTATCAAATCAGCGATTTTCTCAACATGGAATGGCTCCGTTATCCTGTCATCTCTGGTAGAAGAGATAATAAATGCATCGTCCTGGGTATGCATTCCTCTGAAATGTCTTTTGCCGTACAGGCCATCAACAGCAACTAGTGATTTAATGTCGTATCCTCTCTCTCCAATTGCAACCAGATCAGGGGCTCTCGATGATTCAGGTCCGCGAAAAATATCATTGCCATCCAAAATGCGCATAATTGGCGACATGCTTTCCGTTTCAAGTTTTAAAAGGCCTTCACGGATATCCGTTTTGATCTTTTCTACATCCGAAGGATTTACCCCGCCGCTTGGAAACCGATCTTTTGAATTTATGTAAATTCTTCCCGGATCAAGGGCAAAGGCCTTTGAGTCAGGATTTATTTCCATTATTGTTTTCGGATCTGTGGAGTTGAATTCTAGAAATCCGTTCTCCTGTAGCCATCGGTTAATGTAAAATTCGGTTTTCAAGGGGCAGAACCCATGATCAGAATGAATATATACGGGTTGCGATCCTGCGATCTTCTCGAGAATTCTACCGATAGAATCGTCAATTCGGCGATAAAATTCGGTGAAAACGCCGTGATATTTATGCGATGCGTCATCCCATGCATCAAAAAGAAAATGGTTTAGCCTGTCTGTCTCCGTAAAGACGAAATAGAAAATATCCCAATCTTCCAGCTCCCAGGCATATTTAAAAAATCTGTTGCGTGCTTCAAGTGTCGCAAATAGGTCGTCCATAAAAATATCTATGGATTCATGGGCAAGGTTTGAGTCCACATCCACACGATAGTCCATTGATCTTAATTTCGGGATCAGTGATGCAGGGTAAACTGAACGCTCCAGGTCAAGGGCAACAAAACCTGAGACCAAAAGGCCATTCTCGATCTTGGCTGGAAATGTCTGTGGAACATTTATTATGGCGGCTTTCCTTCCCGTCCAGAATGGTGATGTCTTCAAATCATTGAAATTGGGAAATCGAAATTCGTAATTGGCAGGATTGACCTCGATAAAACCGAAAATCCCATGCTCGCCAGGGTTTTTCCCGGTGATGACACTGCTCCAGGCAGTAGACGAAACATCTGGAATCGAGGACTCCATCCTGACAAAAGTTCCATTTTCTAAAACGCTGTTAATATTTGGTAAAATTCCCTCGGATGAATATTTCTTGATCAATCCGAAGGGCACTCCATCGAGCCCTAATATCACACTACCCATTGACTAGTAAATTGTTCCCGCGGCGACGGGGATATCGTTTATTTCTAGGACAAACCGGCCCATTGAGGGGATAGAGATAAAAGGATCGTATACAGCGGTATCGTCAAGAGAGATAATTACATCGGCGATATGCGATTCGGTGATCTCCTCTCCGACATCCAAAACATCTGGGATGTTATTACCAGGATCGAATACCTTCGTAATTGATTTTATCTTGCAGCCGATATCCTGTGTGAGACACTTGAAAACATATTTTTCATTTTTGTTTCCGGGTTTCGATGACATCCAGAAGAGGTGAGTATGCAACATTTTTCCGAACTTGATACTGGATCCGTCGACGATCACTTTGCCCCTGTCGGCTCCGGTCTTGCAATCAATGGTTACAGCTACACTTTCACCCGTTATTGCGCAGGACACGTTTTTATGACCGAATTTTTCTATAGTGCGGACCGTCACTTTCTCATTGCCGGGCTGCAAAAAGTATTCAGTATCGGTTCTGAGTGTACCGGATTCGACACGACCGGGATAAACCGGTATTTCGCCGAGAAAATCATAGCTATCCTGGATGGAGAAACGGAGATCAAGTTCTTCCATAACCTTTGCTTTAAACTGATCAAGAGCTTCCAGAACACATGGTCCGGTATACCAGTTAGCATTTTCAGTTTTTTTGGCGATATTATCTCCAAGCATAGCGCTTATGGGGATGAAGAATTTCGGCTGTATCCTGAAGGATGACAATAATTCGGTCATCTCTTTTACTATGGAGTTGAATGCGCTTTCGGACCACTTGACGAGGTCCATCTTGTTCACAAGGACGGCAACCTGTTTTATGCCGATGAGAGATAGCAGGTACGCGTGCCTTTTTGTCTGATCCATTATCCCTTCGTTAGCATCAAGGAGTATCATAGCCCCGTCGGCATGAGAAGCACCTGATATCATATTCTTGATGAATTCCCTATGTCCGGGAGCGTCGATTATTATGTAGCGCCTTTTTGATGTATTGAAAAATTTTTGGGAGGTATCGATGGTTATACCTCGTTCCCTTTCCTCTTTGAAATGGTCCATTATATGGGCAAGTTTCATAGAGGAATTATCTGCAAATGCGTCCAAGTTGTTCATTACAGAGCGTGGAAGAGAGCCAGTATCCAGCAGGAGCCTTCCAATTAATGTGCTTTTCCCGTGATCGACATGGCCGACTATGACAAGAGGAAAAAGTTCTTCATGCATGCTACATGTATCCAAGTGCGCGAAGCTTTTGCATCGTGTCGGCGTTTTCCTTATCCTGCGCTCTTCCGGCCCTTTCATCTTCCCTGGTAGTTTCAATCTCGCTGATGATTTCGTCTATATTGCTGGCATTTGAATTGACAGGCGAGCAGCAGGGGGCGCATCCGATGCTTCGAAAGCGTGTTCCATTCTTGCTGTAGTAAAGCTTGTTAATGGGGAGGTTTTCCTTCTTAATGTAATTCCAGATGTCCAGTTCAGCCATGTGAAGAAGCGGATGTATGCGGTAATGATTGTCACTGTCTCCAAGTGATCTGTATTGGTCCCACATCTCGGTAGGTTGGTCGGTGTAGTTCCACTTGAATTCTTCATCACGTGGAGAAAAATAGCGTTCCTTGGCCCTGATTCCATGCTCATCACGCCTTATACCAATGAGGAGCGCGTCGAAACCTTCTTTTGCGATCACTTTCTTCAAGGCTTCGGTTTTCAGCATGTTGCAACATTCTATCTTCTTTGAGGCTTCGGGTCCCATCCCATTCTTGATAGCCTCGTCGTTTTTCACGACAGTGAGATCAAGAGCCCACTCCTTTGCATACTTTTCCCGGAATTCATATATCTCTGGAAACTTGTATCCCGTATCGATATGGATGACAGGGAAAGGCAATTTCCCCAAAAAGGCCTTCCGAGCAAGATGTAAAAGCGTCGTGGAGTCTTTTCCAATCGACCACAGGAGAGCTATATTCTTGAACTTATAAAAAGCTTCGCGGATGATGTAAATGCTGCGGTTTTCAGAAGCTTCCAGATAATTCATAGACGAATATTATATACCAATTAAATATTGGATTAAGAAAATATATAGTCGAGAATAGCATGCAAAAAGGATTTTAGGTCGAAACGAACAGTGCCTGAAATAAATTATCTAATCTCTGCTTATTATATCTCTTGGCGAAGAGGGGGTATATATCCATTTAAATCAGTGCATTACAAGTCATTGATTGAGAGTGTTCTTTGAGCCTCCTGGTAATTTGATTTAGCAATCGCAAAAGTGCATTACTTAATAGAATTTAACAGACCGAATTCCTGCCAAAGTGTCCCACTTATCTCCTTGACTGCCGGAAGAGGGCGGTGATGAACTGGTAAATGAGAAATACCGAAATTATCTTGTATATCAGCCAGAGGATGTAATAGTCGGGGAATACGTCTTTCGATTCTGATTCGAGCGGGTTCATGAAAATGAATAGCTTGTTCCATTCAAGATCAATGATGTTTTGATGTGCGTGGAAGATGAATTTGTCAAAAATCGTCGGCCAGAAGTCGAGCTTCTGGTTGTCGATATTGAATTTAATCATCTCATAGTCGAGCAGGAACGACATGAAGAGAAAGAAGAACATCCCTGTGGCAAAGAACCATACGATGGGCCTTACCCAGTTGGTCGAAAATTCCGACAGCCAGTCCCTGATAGTGAATAGCGCTCTTGTTTGCATGTTTTCCCAAGGGGGGCCGCCGTTTCGCAGTTCCCTGCGGTGGGCTCGCATCTCCATGGCGTAGAAGCCGTTCGCGTCGAGATAGTTTCCCTGTCTTTCGTTCGCCACCTTGAGCTGTCGAAAGGTGTCCCGATCCCCCTTTATCCTTTTGATGTTACCCCATTCGGTGTTGTTGAATATCGAGCTTGCGAAAGAGGTCTTCTCTATCGTGACATTCTTTGCGGATGAAACGTCGAGCCCGAAAATGTCGGCTCCGTCGAAACGGGAATGAACGATGGCACAGTTTCCTTTGACCTTTACCGGATCCATCCTGAATGATGAGTGCGTGAAGGAGAGGCCGTTGAAGGTCAACTGTGTCAGCTCAGCCGGACCAAGCTCCACATCCGAATTCATGAACGATATTCTGGAAAAATTGAGGTAGTCGACTGAGGAAGGGGTGAAGACAAACCTCCCCGACGAAGAGACATCCTGGAACGAGACATTGCCGTTGAAGAGAGCCCCCCTGAAATTCGTATCGGCATGGAATGAGGTATTGGAAAACCGGCATGTTGAAAGGAACTGCACCCATTCGAAGCTGGTCTCGCCTGAAAATTGCGTTTCGGTGAATACAGCCTCCTTGATGAACTCGGCGTTCTTGAATGAGGCCCCCTGGGCAAAAGTGACTTTCTTGAATGACGTGCTCCCCCTGAATTCGGCATTGTCGAAGACCGCCTTCTTTGGGAAGGTCAACCCTCGCGTGGATAGAAAATAGGGGAGACCTTCAGCGTCCAGTGGAAAGGTAGGGAAGACGAAGTAGGCGAAATGGTGTCCGCTCTGTTTGACGACATATTCGATGGTCTTTTCCCAGAAGGTAGTGATCTCCTGCGACCTTGCTTTTACAGTCCAGCCGTCCTTTTCACAGTGGAATATGCATTTACCGTTCAGGAACGTATCTCGCTTGCAACCACCTATTGAACAGTCCATATGATACAAAATATCACAAAAGCGGACAAACCGTATCAGTGGCTTTGAATTTAATCTTATCGTGATTCAATTTATTGAACTTGCGCCGATTAATGGGATAAACTGACTTGCTTGAAATGTTAATATTACCCTCCTATCAGCATGGGAAGAGATAGCGGGTAATTGATTTCGTAAATTGGAACCCGCAGGGTGCAAGGGGAATTCATTGATGTCTGGTTTCAAGGTGGTAATACTCGCCGGCGGTTCGGGCACGCGCCTCTGGCCGCTATCGCGCAAACAGCTACCAAAACAGTTTTTGAATCTTTTTGGCGATGAAACGATGCTAGACGCAACTATTTCAAGGCTTGATCCGCTCGTTTCCAAGGACGACATCTGGGTGATCACAGGTGAGGAATATGCCAAAGGGGAGGCGTACGATACGCTGAAGTCGCTGAATACGATCCTGGAGCCCTGCGGACGAAATACGGCCCCCGCTATCGGAGTAGTTGCGGCATTATTGATGGATCAGTCAAATACCGACCCTGTTATCCTGGTACTGCCAGCCGATCACATAATCAGGGACGTAGGAAGGTTTCATGACGCTTTGAGGAGCGGTATAGCCACTGCCGAAAAAGGGAGGCTGGTCACGTTTGGCATCAAACCGGAGTCGCCGGAGACAGGGTTTGGATACATTGAGACAGGAACCGGGTCAGACGGCGTTTTTCCAGTAATCCGTTTTACGGAAAAACCTGATATTAAAACCGCAAAAAAATTCGTTGAATCCGGGAGCTACTACTGGAACTCCGGGATGTTCATTTGGAAAGCGTCCGTGATACTGGAAGAGATAGGCAAACATATGCCGGAGCTTTCCGGACAAATTGAAGAAATGCGGAGCCTCTGGCGGGCCGGGAGTGCATCACAGGATGTTATCAGCAAAAACTTCGAAAAGATGCAGTCCGTTTCCATCGATTACGGAGTCATGGAAAAGTCCGACAGGGTATCCCTCATACCTTGCGACATAGGGTGGTCTGATGTAGGAAGCTGGGACGCTGTCTATGAGCTGTCGCCGCATGATGACGCTGGCAATTCCATGCAAGGGGATGTTTTGCAGATAGACTGCAAGAATTCCCTGCTGAACAGCCGGTCGCGGCTTATTGCCGCTGCGGGTCTGGAAGATATCATTGCGGTAGAAACAAAGGACGCGATAATGTTGACCAAACGGGGGAAGAGCCAGGATGTAAGGACTCTGGTGGATAAGATCAAGGATCGAGGAAGCCGTGAGCACCTTGAGCACGCTACCGTTTTCCGCCCCTGGGGGAAATATACGGTTGTGGAGGAGGAGGCATCCGGCTACAAGGTGAAGAGGATCGAGGTGAATCCTGGCGCGAAACTAAGTCTGCAGAGCCATAAACAGCGCTCGGAGCACTGGGTAGTGGTTTCAGGGACGGCGACGGTTACAAGAGGAAAAGAGACATTTGTCGTAAAAAAAAATGAGAGCACATACATTCCGATAGGGGAGAAGCACAGATTGGCAAACATGGGGAACGACCTGTTGCAAATGATAGAAGTACAGATAGGCTCCTATCTCGGCGAAGACGACATCACACGCTATGATGACGTCTATGACCGGGAGAAAAAGTAAAGAAGGTTGCATCTATATCGAATTTCCAGGTTCTTTTCCAGTCCACCCGTCATTCTGCTTTCGCTTTGATTGGCAGGAGTGAGTCCGAAATAATACGGATAGTGTGCAATCGGATATCTCCGTAATCGCTTGTCAATCGCCCCGCGTAATGTTAAAAATGTGTGCTACATGAGTTACAAGGGGATAATTCTTGCCGGAGGTTCGGGGACGAGGCTCCATCCGCTTACAGGGGCTGTCAGCAAACAGCTGATGCCGATATACGACAAACCGATGATCTATTATCCCCTCACGACACTCATGCTGGCTGGCATCAGGGATATCCTGATAATAACCACTCCAAACGACAGGGATGCATTTGTGCGCCAGCTGGGTGACGGTTCGGCCTGGGGACTATCCCTGCATTATGAAGTTCAGCCAAGCCCCGACGGACTGGCTCAGGCTTTCATCATCGGGGAGAAGTTCATCGGTAAAAGCGCTGTAAGCCTTATCCTCGGCGATAACATCTTTTACAGCGACGGTCTTGAAAGCATATTGAAGAGCGCCGCATCCCGCGAGAGCGGAGCGACGATATTCGGCTATTACGTTAACGACCCGCAGAAGTACGGCGTTGTAAGTTTCGACAAGTCCGGGCGGGCGGTCGATATCCAGGAGAAACCGAAAAGCCCGAAATCGAATTATGCGGTCACGGGATTATATTTCTACGACAATGACGTGGTCGATGTAGCCAAGGGGATAAAGCCTTCCGCCAGAGGGGAACTGGAGATCACCGACGTTAATATGGCCTACCTGAAGAAGGGGAGGCTGAACGTTGAGATACTTGGCAGGGGAACCGCCTGGCTCGATACCGGAACGCATGCATCCCTGCTTGATGCGGCGAATTATGTAAAGATACTTGAAGAGAGGCAAGGACTTAAGATTGCCTGCCCGGAGGAGATCGCATATAGGCATAAATTCATTAGCGCTGATCAACTGGAGAGGCTGGCAGAACCGCTAAGGAAGAGCGGATATGGGCAGTACCTGCTCAGGATACTCAAGGAAGACGGCTCATTGTGAAATTCGTCCCGGCAGATATACCTGGCATTGTAATAATAGAGCCGAAACTGTTCGGTGACAGCCGCGGATTCTTCATGGAATCGTGGAACAAGCGGGAGTTTGAAAAAGGGGGGATCTCCGCCAGTTTCGTTCAGGATAACCACAGCCGTTCTGTTCAGGGGACGCTAAGAGGGCTTCATTACCAGTTCAAACAGCCCCAAGGGAAGCTCATACGCGCTATAAGCGGCGATATATTCGATGTGGTTGTCGACATTCGCAAAAACTCCGGGACGTTCGGAAAAAGTTTCTCTCTGATACTTTCAGGCGAGAACAGGAAAATGCTTTGGGTGCCGAAAGGTTTTGCGCACGGCTTTTATGTGCTTAGCGAAACGGCGGAGGTGGTATACAAGGTAACCGACTATTACGCGCCGGAGGACGAGGAGACTATTATGTGGAATGATTCGAGCATGTCGATCGACTGGCCACTTGTGGATGGCAAGTCTCCGATACTGTCAGTAAAGGATTCCTCCGGCAGGGCCTTTAAAGAGGCGAAGTATTTCGATTAGAGGGGCGGGGGAGACGCGACGAGCCTAATCCTTTACCGGTGTGTAACCTTGCAGGACGTTGAAGTGCGAGGTTATCTCCTGCAACCTTTTCACATTGAAGTATTCTGACGAGTTGAAATCTGCGGACGGATGGTCTTTTATGTAATCGGCGATTTCAGAAATTGAATTTGAAATATTCTCCTTCGGCGTGAAACCCAATACTCTCTTGATTTTCGAGAAATCCACGTTATAGCTCCGCCTATCGGTATCATCCGGTGCGACGACCACTTCTATGTCTTCCAGTTCGCGGCTTACAAGCTCTGCGAGTTCGACTATCTGGAAGTTGTTCTCGTCGGAACCTGCGTTAAATACCTGCGAGAATACATCTTCACGGGGCGCTTCAAGACATGCCTTGAATAGCCTGGCTGAATCGCGGACATGGAGGAACGGGCGCCACTGTTCGCCTCCTCCCATAACGAAAATCTTTCCCCGTGTAATCGCGTGCATCGTCATCTGGTTTATTGCAAGGTCGAAGCGCATCCTTGGGGAGAGGCCGAATATCGTTGCCTGGCGAAGCAAAACGGGGCAAAAGGATTTGTCCGCCATTTTCATAATCGACTCTTCGCTTCGAAGTTTCAGATCGGCGTAAAGGGATACCGGATTACAGAGAGAGGTTTCCGTGAGGATTTCCTCGCCTCCAAAACCGTATACGGAGCAGGAGGAGGCGTATACGAAACGCCTGCATCCCTTCTCTTTTGCCGCTATCGCGAGGTTTACCGTCGCTTCATGGTTTATTTTCAGCGACCACTTGGGGTCCATGTCGCATGAAGGGTCGTTTGAAAGGGATGCAAGATGTATGACATCCATCCCTTTTTCAAGAAGTGACGCGACGGTTGCAGTATCCTGCACGTCTCCCTTCACAACCGTCAGGCTTGGGTGTTGCGAAATATTCTTTATGGAGGATTCGTTGAAGAAGAAGCAGTCGTAGAGGATTACCTCGTATCCGGCTTCGAGAAGAATGCCGCTAAGTACCGAGCCGATGTATCCGGCGCCGCCGGTTACAAATACCTTTTTACTGTTTATCAAATTGCCCCCAATTCGAGGTTATATTATCATTCCTGTCCAGGCAATGGAACTGGACGATGTCGCAAGATAACATTTCCTTGCAGTACTGCTAATCGGCAAAAAGCGGAATTTACTTTACTTCGTTCCGCAGGGTAAATTACGCGGCTTCGGTTTCGTCTATTCCGGTAGAAGGATGCCCTAATATTCGATGCCTGAGACTTCCATAGGCTTTAACTGCCAGTTGGCACACCCAATCGTAGATATTGCGGCAGTTTGTTTCTTCAACACCGAGAAAAAGCCTTGGAAACACGAAGAGCAAGCCGATGAAAATCCAGAAAAACGTGCCGAAAAACGGTCCCTGAAGCGCGACATGCGCAAAAGGGTAGGTTGTTGAAGGTAAGAAGGCGAAGAATACCGCTTCTGCAAGCCTCAGTTCCGGGGAACCGGAAGGCGCCATATGTATGGAATATAGCCCTGATAGAAAAGCGCAGGCGAGAATGGAAAAGAAGAATATCCCTCCTTCAATCCCGGTTCTTATAAGGATAGAAATATAGGAGTTGTGGAGAGAGTGCATGTTATCAACGTTTATGACCCTTTCGCGAATATGATCCCCGAAAATGGAAGGGCCAAATCCAATTCCGTAGGGGTATTCCACAAAATCACGCATTGCAAGAAAGTTTACGGCGTTTCTTGTTTCCTTGATGTAGTTCGTGCCGAGAAATGTTTTATAGGCCGAATAGGTCTTGCCTGGTGGGGTAATCAGGAATGGGAGGATAAGAGTCATCACAATGATCAATTTCATTCTACGGTCTAGAACTTTCCTTTTCATAACGAGGCATGCCAATAGCATGATGAACAGGGTAATAATCGCTGTCTTGGTATAGGTATAGAGGCATAAAACGATGAAGGCAGCAATCATGAAAACCGCAACAGGCTTGAAATATTTTCCAGTTTTGCCGCCATAAATGAACGGAAGGCATACCCCCACGGCAGTAAGGATATAAAAGGAATTGCGAAGGGATAAGTTCTTTTGCTCCGGGGTTGCTGGAAATGTCATGTATAGAAAGTTGAGGAGGTCGCCCAGCAGGTGCGGAATCGAACCGAGTATCATTGCCAGCAAGGTGATTTTGAATTGATATGGCTTTGTGATGTGGGCAAAGATGGCAATGGCAAAGAGTGAATAGTATACGATAGCAAAATGCCTGATAGCTGTTTTTGCCTCCCAGTACGGTCCCGATGCCAGAAAAAGGGCAAAGCCTACCATGAAAAACGAGAGGATAATCAATGTCGGCGTTTTATAGGTTTTAATTATTGACTGAAATCGCGGGATAGCCGCGATAAGGAGTATCATCAATACCCATTCAGTTATGTAAAGCGGGGTGAAAGATAGATCCATAGACAGGTATGTAAAATCCCTGTGTGCGAGAGCCACAAGAAGGATGAATGCCGAGGCGAGGTAGGCCGGCCAGATGAAACCCATCAGCGAGAATGAAAAAATGAAACTCCCTGTGATCGTGGTAATCCCTAGTTTGAACAGGAGAAAGGAGAACAGTGAGAGCGCAAGAATCACGGAATATTGCAGTAGATATATTCCCGTTTCGGAGAAGCTGGTAAATTTTCTGTCTATAAAAACTCTAGCATTTGAGAATAAGTTGAGCGGACTGGAAATCACTCGTAGATATCTCTCTTCTTGGATAGGTAGTTGATGGTTATTATGGCGCCGAGTGTCATCAAAGCAACTGCCAGGAACTTGTAAACAAATTCAGCCGTTTGGAAAGGGGATCTGAACAGCAGGGTCCATCCATCCATATACGAGGTGAAGAAGAGGAATCTTATATCTTCAAATAGCGGCAGCCCGCCAAGTGTGAACAAAATGAAATAAATAATAGTGACCATTCCGATGACCGTGGAGGGTTCCGGTCTGATATAAGAGACAAGAATCGCTAGAGCGGCGAGCGGGAAAAATGAGATTGCCGCGACAGGGATACAAAGCATGAAGAGTAAAATAGCTCCATCCCCAAGTATCATCCTTGTTTCTCCAATGTCACCAATGAGTTCCGAATCCAGAATAAGGTTGCCGTATCCGGCAAAAACCACCCCGACGAGCATTGTGGTAAAGATGAAAAACATCATGAGAGAAGCAAGATACAGTGAAACGACAATCAGCTTGGAAGCAAGGTATTGGCCGCGCGAGATGGGATTGAGAAATATTGTCCGTATAGTGCCTTGCGAGAATTCCACCGCGAATAACTGGGCCACTACAGAAACGGTTAGTAGCGGGAAAACAAAAACAAATGAAAAGTAAAGGGAGAGATAAGTGAACCGAAGACCGTTGAACCTGGACCTGTCAATAAGCATGTTTTCTAGTTTTACTGTATCGACGAGCCAAACGACCCTCTTTTGGATCCTCTCCACGAAGGAGTCCCTTTTATCTATTACGGGCGGCTTCCTCGCAGGGAGTTCCGTGACAGCGTAGGCGTTTGGTACTGAAATAAAATCGAGGAACCTGCCGAGGACATTGTTTCCGTTATCAGGTTTTTCATTTTTATCAGGGCACTCAGTACAGTCGCATCCGGGGCGCGGCAGTGATTTCGGATTGAACAGGCTTTTGAAAAAAGTTCCGAAGTAGTCGAAGCCTTTATCCTCACCTGGCTTCAGTTCGATTATATCTTCATCCTGCTCGGCAACGACCGCCGCGGTGTTGCCGGCCTTCATGCGGCCGAAAGTTACTATGTTCAGGAGATTCAACCCTATTTTCTGTACCGCAACGAAAGAAGAGACGACTGCGGAACCGGTCATCTTGTCGTTGTCGGAGAAGGTCTTCATGCCGGATTTAACAAGGTTCTTGTCGATTCCGTTCTTTGCCGCATATACCTCAAAGCCGAACAGCATGAGCCCCAAAAAGAAGATAAGCACAATGGGGGCCACCCAGAAAACAGAAGATCTGACGAGCTTCTCTATCTCTACCAAGATAAGTCGTTTCATGAATATACAGGGCTCTTTGATTTGTCCAGGAGATGCTGAACTAGGTCGGATGTCGAGTATCGGATAAATGCGTGTTCATCGATCCTGCATCCTTTCTCGACCAGTAATTTGATAAGGTCGCTTGAATATTCCTTACGCATCGTTAGTTCGAAGCCTCCGCCGGTCGAAAGTATCTTGTGCACATATTCAAGGTTGTTCACAGTATCGAGAATGGTCTGTTCGGGAGTTCCGCGCAACAGGAAGTAGTATGGAAATTCAGCGACCTTTTTCAACTCTCCTTTATACAGGGATTTTCCTTGATCAAGTATCAAGACTGTTTCGCAAAGGCTGGAAATAAAGTCGAAGTTATGGCTTGTTATTATAAACGTTTTGCCTGTTTTCTGCCTGGACGCAATGATCTCCTTGAGTTTTTCAATCCAAACCTCATCTACACCCTGCGTCGGCTCGTCGAATATATAGAGTAAAGGGTTTTCAATGAGGGTAAATGCTATACCGAGCCTTTGAAGCATTCCCCTGGAGAAAACCCCGACTTTCTTATCCTTTTCTTCATGAAGTCCGACCTCCTCTAGCGCCGCCATTATCCTGTCGCTACCGTTTTCCCCCTCGGAAGTGGAGAAAAGCCTCATATTGTCGAATGCGGTGATATGGGGATAATAGGCGGGTATCCCTATAAGCGATCTCACACTTGCAAGGGCAGAGATGGGATCTTGCGAAGGATCGTGGCCGAATAATTTAATTTTTCCCGTGGTACGGGCCACAAGGCCGGTCATCAAACGTAACAATGTTGTTTTGCCCGAGCCGTTTTCTCCGATTATGCCGGTACACTCACCTTGCTTGACCGTGAGTGAAACATTTTCCAGGACTGAAACATCCCTTATATTCTTTCCAACGTCCAGCACTTCAACAATATTGTCCTGCATCGCATCCTGATAACTTAAAAAATTGGTTAAAGTCTAATAAATCAACGCATTGCATTAAGCGTATTTCGTAAGAAGTATTATACATTAGTTGGTTTATAAAATATCCGATAGTGGTCAAGGCAATTCTAGAAATACCTTCACAATGCGCCCGGCAGTTTTGCCGTCCCACATCTCCGGTACTTTTGCAGTCACTTTTCCAGAAGTATTTTGCATGATTTTTTCCGCGTTGGTTTTCAGGTTTTCAATCGATGTAAGCTTATTTGTTCCGATAGTGATTGTTACCGGGCGTTCCGTATTTGGCCGCAATGTGAGACAGGGAATACCAAGATATGTAGTTTCTTCCTGTACTCCACCGGAATCGGTAATGACGTAAGCGGCATTTTTAATAAGGCATATTGATTCATGGTAGGAGAGAGGGGCTGCAAGAATGAGTCTTTCATGTTCGGTCGCGAAATCGGCGAGACCGTATTCTTCTAACCGCAACTTGGTCCTTGGATGGAGCGGAAGTACGATAGGGATTTTGAAGGAAATATCCGCCAGGCTTTCGAAAATGGATAAAAGTGCACTACGGTCATCGACGTTAGATGGTCGATGTAACGTGGCGTATGCGAATTTCCCGGTTTTCATTCCGAAGCGCTCTAATGTATTTTTCTTGTCAGCCTTGTCGATTTCGCGAACAAGGGTGTCAATCATTATGTTGCCGACGCGCTTAATTTTTTTTTCGTCCACACCTTCTCTTTTCAGATTTTCATCCGCGTCTATGGACGGCGTGAAAAACAGATCCGCTATCGAGTCGGTGACCTTCCGGTTTATCTCTTCTGGCATGGACATATCGAAGGAGCGGAGTCCGGCTTCTACATGTGCGACTTTCAGGCCGATCTTTTTCGCCACAAGAGAGCATGCCAGGGTAGAGTTTACGTCACCGACGACAATGACCCAGTCCGGATTCAGATCGTTGCAGACTTTTTCAAATTTGGTCATGATGCTTGCAGTTTGGACGGCATGGCTGCCGGAGCCGACTTCAAGATGTATATCAGGTTTTGGTATTGAAAGAGTCTCAAAGAAATCGCGGCTCATGCTCATGTCGTAATGCTGGCCGGTGTGTACAAGGATATGCTCTATCCTATCATTCACCTTTTCCATTGCCTCGCAAAGCGGGGCAATTTTTACGAAGTTGGGGCGGGTACCAACGACACTTATTATCTTTATGGCTTCCATACCTCCACAGGTTAATTCATGTAGAATTGCTAATTAATAGGCTCTATTAAAATGCCAAGTATATGCCGAGCGAATGATAGTTTCCAAATTGGAGTACTTTGGCGTCCAGCCCAATATTGTCTGAGCCTTCCGGTAGGATGCAACCAACTCCGGCGGGTCACCAGGGCGCCTGCCGGCGTATTTTATTTTCATTTCCGAGGAGCTTACTTTGGATATCATATCGAGTATCTCTTTTACTGTTGTTCCTCTTTCAGTACCGAGGTTGAAAATATCGAAGCCGTTACCTTGTTTATATGATCAATT
>Ga0224496_10000295_pt1 | contig 35759 bp, 38 predicted proteins | sample SF_Jul11_sed_USG_2_FD_168127 | JGI IMG/M metagenome (GOLD analysis project Ga0224496, IMG submission 168127) | Sediment microbial communities from San Francisco Bay, California, United States - SF_Jul11_sed_USGS_8_1 | ecosystem: Environmental > Aquatic > Marine > Sediment | place: USA...
CACAGGTGGCGTGTAGTTATCCTAGTCAATTTTTACCGCATTATTACGCGCGTCATCGATACTCGCCCATTTAGTCTGGGCACGACGACCGGCATGGTTAACACGCACCTGCTCATATTCATTCCGCAGTTCGCTTACAAAATTTTCTTTATATTCTTTGGAAATTAAATTCTGCGCCACACCAACGGCACGGGAGGCATCTTTTACCCAGACACAGGGACCGGCGTAATTGGGTTCAATCTTAACAGCCGTATGCGCCTTTGATGTGGTGGCACCACCCAGCATTATAGGTGTATCAAACTCGAGTCTTTGCATTTCTTTGGCGATATGCACCATCTCATCCAGTGATGGTGTAATCAGCCCACTCAAACCAATAATATCGACATTCTCTTCTTTTGCCTTTTCCAGTATTTTATTGGCGGGCACCATAACGCCCATATCGATAACTTCAAAGTTATTACATTGCAGCACGACACCAACAATATTTTTACCGATATCATGCACATCACCCTTGACCGTGGCCATGAGGATTTTACCGTTACTGGAGCTACCCTCGGTCTTTTCTGCTTCAATGAATGGCAGCAAATGCGCCACTGCTTTTTTCATCACGCGCGCTGACTTAACCACCTGCGGCAGGAACATCTTGCCATCGCCGAACAGGTCGCCGACCACGTTCATGCCATCCATCAATGGGCCTTCGATAACTTCGATCGGGCTCGCATACTGCAACCGTGCCTCTTCGGTATCCTCGATTACAAACGTATCGATACCTTTAACCATGGCATGTGCTATACGTTTCGTCACGGGCAACTCGCGCCACTCCATGGTCTCTTCTTTTTTAGCGCTGCCATCACCTTTATACTTTTCGGCGATATCCAGCAGGCGTTCGGTAGAATCATCGCGTCGATTTAACACCACATCTTCTACCGCATTACGTAGTTCTTCCGGCAGGTCATCGTAGATAGCCAGCTGGCCCGCGTTGACTATACCCATGTCCATACCGGCCTTTATGGCATGATATAAAAACACCGCATGGATGGCTTCACGCACCGGGTTATTACCGCGGAAGGAGAAAGACACATTACTTACGCCACCACTGACCATGGCATAGGGCAGGGTCTTTTTAATTACACGCGTCGCTTCGATAAAGTCGTTACCGTAATTATTGTGTTCGTCTATACCGGTGGCAACCGCAAAGATATTCGGGTCAAAAATAATATCTTCCGGTGGGAAGTTCACCTGCTCGGTGAGGATCTTATAGGCGCGTGTACAGATTTCGATTTTACGCGCCTGGGTATCGGCCTGGCCGGTTTCATCGAAGGCCATGACAATAATAGCGGCACCATAACGGCGACAGAGTTTGGCCTGGTGAATAAAGTTCTCTTCGCCTTCCTTGATCGAAATCGAGTTCACCACGCCCTTGCCCTGGATACACTTCAGGCCGGCCTCGATGATGTGCCACTTACTGGAATCAATCATCACCGGTACGCGGGCAATATCCGGTTCACTGGCGATAAGATTGAGGAAGGTGGTCATCGCCTTTTCGCCATCGAGCATGCCTTCGTCCATATTGACATCGATAACCTGTGCACCGTTCTCTACCTGCTCGCGGGCAACACTCAGGGCTTCATCATATTGCTCTTCGAGAATCAGGCGTTTGAATTTTGCAGAACCGGTAACATTGGTACGCTCACCAACATTGACGAATAAAGATGCATCATTAATGTTGCAGGGCTCTAAACCGCTTAAACGACACTCGGTGGCGACTTCGGGAATCTTGCGTGGTGGATACTGCTTAACAATGTCACTGATAGCCTTGATATGCGCCGGGCCCGTACCGCAACAACCGCCGACAATATTCAGGAAGCCATTCTTTGCCCAGTCACCAATTTCTTCTGCCAGCATTTCCGGGGTTTCATCGAAACCACCAAAGGCATTGGGCAGGCCGGCATTGGGGTGCACATTGATATAGCAGTCAGCAATACCGGACATTTCTTCGACGTGGGGTCGCAGCTCTTTCGCACCCAGTGCACAGTTAAAACCAAAACTGATCGGTTTGATGTGGCGTAATGAGTTCCAGAAGGCCTCGGGGGTCTGGCCGGTCAGTATGCGACCACTGGCATCGGTAATGGTGCCGGATATCATCACCGGCAGGATATTACCTGTCTCTTCGAAGTATTCATCAATGGCAAACAATGCCGCCTTTGCATTTAGCGTATCGAAAACAGTTTCCACCAGGATGATATCCATACCACCCTCGATCAACCCCCTCAGGGAATTGGCATAGGCGAGACGCAACTGGTCGAAGCTCACATCACGGGCACCGGGATTATTCACATCCTTGGACATCGAGGCGGTTACCGGCATCGGCCCCAGCACACCGGCGACAAACCGGGGTTTTTCAGCCGAGGCCATGGCATCACAGGCCTCACGTGCGACACGGGCGGCAGCGACATTCAACTCATACACCAGGTCTTCGGCCTCCATGCCATAATCGGCCATGCCGTAGTGATTGGCATTAAAGGAATTGGTTTCGATGATATCGGCACCAGCCTGCAGGTAGGCGGTATGAATATCCCTGATAATCTGCGGCTGGGTCAGTACCAGCAGGTCATTATTGCCCTTCAGGTCGCTGGGCCAGTCTTTAAAGCGCTCGCCTCGATAGTCTTCTTCATCCAGCCCGTAGGTCTGGATCATGGTACCCATGGCACCATCCAGGATCAGGATGCGCTGTTCGAGGGCGGCTTTAAAATCGGCGATGCGTTGTTCTGTACTCATTCTACGGACCAGATATTATGAAAAATAAAGTCGCGAATTATATCACGTTAGTTTGTGTAGACTGAGTAATGATTCAGTAACATCGGTGTTAAACTGCAGACTATGAATGCCGATCAACTATCACTCTATATAACCGCGGAACACAACTGCGGTTATTACGATGACCGAAATTCTGCCAACCTGGTTCCGGACCCACAGGTGAGCATGAATAATGGCCTCTACAGCCTGCTGGTGAGTCATGGCTTTCGCCGTAGCGGTGATTTTGTCTACCGTCCCCACTGCAAGACCTGTAGCGCCTGTATGCCCTGCCGCATTGATATTGCCCAATTCAGGGCAAACCGTAACCAGCGCCGCTGCCTGAAAAATAATGCCGATTTAACAATGCATATCAAAGATGCCCGCTTTAGCGATGAATACCTGGCGCTGTACCAGCGCTATCTCAATCGCCGTCACAGTGATAGCAGCATGGCCAATCCACAGGCCGATGACTTTACCAAATTCTTACTCAATGACTGGGGGAAGACCCTGTTTATTGAATCCAGGCTGGAGGGCAAGCTAGCCTGTATCGCGGTGGTGGACTACCTGAATAATGGCCTGTCTGCTGTATACAGTTTTTTTGATCCTGATCTGGGGCACCGCAGCCTGGGGACCTTCGCCATTTTACAGCAGGTCTGGCTGGCCCGGCTTTATCGCCTGCCCCATGTTTACCTCGGTTACTGGATACAACAGCACCCAAAAATGGATTACAAAAAACACTTCCAGCCCCTGGAATACTTACAGCACGATCACTGGCAAACATTCAATAATGCATCTTGAAAAATCTTGATTTACATCAAATACTCACATCAACTTCCCCGATAAGCTACACTCCATTGAAAGACAAAACCATTCAATATAAGTGGTTTTGTAAAGAATCTCCTGGGGGGGAGTAAAAGAGTTGATTCAAAAAGCCCTGTGCTTTGTGGATCAACTCTTTTTTTTGTATATAACCCTATAATTTGCCCGATGTTAACGCATATGATTCAGTGCTATTATCAGCCATTCAATACTTCCGGTAGCTCATCATGTCTGTAGAAGACGATATCACCTTAAAACTAGAAAATGCACTACATCCCCAGCACCTGGATGTCGTTAATGAAAGCCACAAGCACAATGTGCCAGCGGGCTCTGAATCTCATTTTAAGGTGGTCATTGTCAGTGATGAATTTAATGGCAAAATGCTTGTTGCCCGACACCGCATGATCAATAAAATCCTTGCAGAGGAACTGCAGGCTGTTATCCATGCGCTCGCGCTACATACCCTGACCCCCGAAGAATGGGCCGAAAAGGGTGTGGCGCCCGCATCCCCTCCTTGTATGGGTGGTGGTAAATAGCATTAAACCCGTGCTAATTAGGGCTTTTACTGAAAAAAACTTGGCAAACACCCATTTCCTTCATATGCTTGTAAACAGGAAGGGACTTTTATGAAAGATAATGTCATGACTTCACTGCAGCCAATAAAATTATCAACACTTAAAACCGCGTGCAAAAGCTGTAGCTTACATGACCTGTGCCTGCCGCTGGGGCTGGACCTGAGCGATATCGACCGGCTGAATGAGATCATCAAACGCCGCAAACCCCTGCAAAAGGGTGAATACCTGTTCCAGAATGGCAATACCTTTACATCTATATATGCCGTTCGCAGTGGCTCTATCAAAACCTACACTGAAAGTGAGCAGGGTGATGAACAAATAACCGGTCTCTATTTACCCGGTGAAATACTGGGCCTGGACGCGATACACAATAATCAACACCCCTGTTCAGCCATTGCCCTCGAAACCACCAGCCTGTGTGAGATCCCCTTCAATATCCTGGAGGAATTGAGCGAGGCCGTGCCAGGCCTGTATCACCAGCTATTTCGTATCATGAGCAAGGAAATTGCCTCAGATGAGGCTCTGCTGATGCTCATGGCACAGAAAAATGCTGAAGAGCGACTCGCCGCCTTCCTGATCAACATGTCAACACGACTTAAACAACGGAATTTCTCAGAGACTGAATTTCACCTCAGCATGTCGCGCAAGGACATAGGTAATTATCTGGGATTAACCATTGAAACTATCAGCCGTACATTTAGCCGTTTTCAGAATGATGGCCTGCTAACAACGCAACGTAAATACGTCAATATTTTGAAACTCAATGAGCTAAAGGCTATTGCCGGCATAGGCCGCCATGCCGCTGAAAACAGTGCTGATGATTCAGTCGCCGGCTAACAATATATTGTCACCATCCAGTTATCACCCCGAATACCTGGCAATTAAGCCGTATTAGAACAACTATCGGTTAATCTATGGATAATACAAAAAATATAATCCACTCACTGGGTAAGATCCCCGTCCTCTACGGCCTTGATGCCGACGAACTCAAAGTTGTTCTCTCCATCTGCAAACCCGAAACCTATAACAAGGATATGACCCTGTTTCACCAGGGATCACCCAGCCATGACATGTACATATTACTGTCAGGGCAGATTGAGATAGTTACCGAACAACAGGGCTGTATCTGCACCCTGGGTAGCTGTGATCTTTTTGGTGAAATCGGACTGATTACCCAGCAGACCCGCTCTGCCAGTGCCGTCACCCTGACCGAGTGCAAATTATTAAAAATAAACCACGTACAGTTCAACCTGCTCACCGGGACACACCCTCGTATCAGTGCGATTCTAATGAAAAATATCAGTACCAACCTGGCATCCCATGTATTGCGCATGAACAATGCCCTGGCACTGGAGCACATCCCCCAGGAAAAGCATGACACCCTGTCGGAGCATGAATCACTGATCCTGTTCAGCCAGTCCAGTGATGATGAATCGAGCCATTAATACCTATTTTTTCCCCACTTAGACACCTTTCTTTTACAGTTTTTAAACTTGCGACTACAAGTGTTTGATTCGTTTGTACGGTAAAAAAAATTGTCTATTTTTTTCATTTTCATATTTCATGAGGCCTGTTTTATAGGGTAATATGACTCGTCCATGCAGACGGACATCGCAATGCAAATTGGCCCTTATCATTTAACATCACCTGTTTTCCTCGCGCCCATGGCAGGCGTTACGGATCGCCCCTTCCGGCAGCTTTGCCGCCAGCTGGGCGCAGGGCTAGCAGTATCTGAAATGGTCAGCGCCGACCCGACACTGAGAAACAGCCGCAAAACCCGGTTACGCCTTGACCATGAGGGTGAGCAGGCCCCTGTCAGTGTACAGATCGCGGGGACCGAACCCCTTATAATGGCCGATGCCGCACGCTTTAACGTGGATCACGGCGCCCAGGTTATTGATATCAACATGGGCTGCCCGGCGAAAAAAGTCTGCAATGTTCTGGCGGGGTCCGCACTGCTTAAAGATGTAGACAAAGTGGCCGCTATAGTTGAGTCCGTGGTCAATGCGGTAGAGGTGCCCGTCACCTTAAAAATCCGCACTGGCTGGGATAGCAACAATCGCAATGCGGTACAGGTTGCTCGTATAGCCGAGGAGGCCGGTATACAGGCGCTGACTATCCATGGTCGTACACGGGCATGCGCCTACCGGGGTGAGGCGGAATACGAAACCATTGCCGAGGTAAAATCACGCATCAATATTCCGGTGATAGCCAACGGTGATATTACCTCAGCGGATAAGGCAAAAAGGGTGCTGGATCAAACCGGTGCCGATGCCATCATGATTGGCCGTGCGGCCCAGGGACAACCCTGGATTTTCCGTGAGATCAATCATTTTTTGCAGACAGGCGAATACCTGCCTGCTGCCACTATCGATGAAATCGGCCAGTGGCTGGAAGGACACCTGTACAACCTCTATGCATTTTACGGGGATTACATGGGTGTACGTATTGCCCGCAAGCACATCAGCTGGTATTGCAAGACCCAGCCCGGTGCCGAGGCATTCCGTAAACACATCAACCAGGTGGAGACGCCTGAACAACAAATAAATGATGTGATGAACTTTTTAAAACAAATAATTAGAAATGAGTCATTCGCTGCATGAATACAATAAAAAATAATGTTATTCCCATGTCCATTACCAAGAATATTCCCGAATCAAATAGCCTGAGTGAAACGGTTAGACGTTCCCTGGCGCAATTCCTGGACGAGATGGAAGGTGATCAGCCCGAGAACCTGTACGACATGGTATTACAGCAGATAGAAGAACCAATGCTGGAACTGGTGATGCAATACGTCGATGGCAACCAGTCCCGTGCCGCCGACTGCCTGGGGCTCAATCGCGGCACCCTGCGCAAGAAGCTAAAAGCCTATAACCTGCTCAAATAAATCCATCAGTAACGGCCAAAAATTGGCCGATTCCCCCCTGCGCGAGAATGATTTACGTTATAATCCGCAACCTAATTTAGAGTCATCCGGAAACCGATCATGAGTAATAACAATCCAAGTCCCGTGAAACGGGCATTGATCAGTGTGTCTGATAAAACAGGCGTTATTGAACTGGGCAGGGCACTGGCTGAGGCTGGTGTAGAAATTCTTTCCACCGGCGGCACAGCCAAAACACTGACCGAAAACAATATCCCGGTAAAAGAGGTTTCCGAGCACACCGGTTTCCCGGAAATGATGGATGGTCGTGTAAAAACCCTGCACCCCAAAATTCACGGCGGCATCCTGGGTCGTCGCGGTATCGATGATGAAGTCATGAAGATCAATGGTATAGACCCGATCGACCTGGTCGTGGTCAACCTCTACCCGTTTGAGGCCACAGTGGCCAAAGACGACTGTTCACTGGACGATGCCATAGAGAATATCGACATCGGTGGCCCGACCATGGTACGTGCTACCGCGAAGAACCATGCCTATGTCACGATCGTGGTGAATCCTTCAGACTATGATCGTGTGATCGCAGAAATCAACACCGGCGGCATCACGGCGGCAACCCGTTTTGACCTGGCGGTAAAAGCCTTTGAGCACACCTCTAACTATGACGGTCATATTGCCAACTACCTGGGACGTATCCAGGATGATGGCACAAAATCTGACTTCCCACGCACCTTCAATCTACAGTTCGATAAGGTGCAGGAAATGCGTTATGGCGAAAACCCTCACCAGAAGGCCGCATTTTACAAGGAAGCCCATCCGGCTGATGTATCTGTTGCTTCGGCAGTACAGGTCCAGGGCAAGGAACTATCCTACAACAATGTGGCCGATACCGACGCCGCACTCGAGTGCGTAAAATCCTTTGATGAGCCTGCCTGCGTGATCGTCAAACATGCCAACCCCTGTGGTGTGGCGATTGCTGATAATTCAATGGCCGCCTATGAGCTGGCCTACAAAACAGATCCGACATCGGCCTTTGGTGGCATTATCGCCTTCAACCGCACCCTGGAAGAAGACGTCGCCGCTGAAATCATCAAGCGCCAGTTTGTCGAAGTCATTATTGCACCGGCAATTAGCGACGCCGCAAAAACTGCTTTAAAAGATAAACCCAATGTCCGCGTGCTTGAATGCGGTGAGTGGCAGTCAGCCACACCGGGACTGGATTTCAAACGCATCAATGGCGGCCTGCTGGTACAGGATCGTGACCTGGGCATGGTTGGCCAGGACGACCTTTCCGTGGTGACTGAACGCAAGCCCACCGACGATGAATTAAAAGACCTGATGTTCGCCTGGAAAGTGGCCAAGTTCGTGAAGTCCAATGCCATTGTCTATGTCAAAAACCAGATGACTATCGGTGTCGGTGCCGGCCAGATGAGCCGTGTCTATTCAGCGAAGGTAGCCGGTATAAAAGCTGCCGACGAAAAACTGGAGGTTAAGGGTTCGGTCATGGCATCAGATGCCTTCTTCCCTTTCCGTGACGGCATCGATGCCGCCCATGAAGCGGGTATTACAGCGGTGATCCAGCCCGGTGGCTCGATGCGCGATGACGAAGTTATTGCTGCCGCCAATGAACACGGCATGGCCATGGTGTTTACCGGTATGCGTCATTTCAGACATTAATCGATTGATACAGTATTGCGGGGATACGGGATTTTATCATCCGGCTATCCCCGCCTCCCTGTGTCCCAGCGTCAAAAGAGAATCAACATGAACATATTAATCATCGGCGGCGGTGGCCGCGAACATGCACTGGCATGGAAATCAGCCCAGTCTGCCCAGGTTGAAAAGGTATTTGTCGCCCCCGGTAATGCGGGTACGGCCCATGAAGCCAAAATGGAAAATGTTGCGATAGCCGCCGATGATATTGCCGCCCTCAAAGACTTTGCACTGGATAATGCTATCGGCCTCACCATTGTTGGCCCGGAAGTACCGCTGGTGATGGGTATAGTCGATGAGTTCAAGGCTGCTGGCTTAAAAATATTTGGCCCATCCCGAGCAGCAGCCCAGCTGGAAGGCTCCAAGGCCTTCAGCAAGGACTTCCTTGCTCGCCACAATATACCAACCGCGGCCTATGGCAATTTTTCCAGGGAAGATGAGGCCATTGCCTATATCAAACAACAGGGCGCACCGATTGTAGTCAAGGCTGATGGACTGGCGGCCGGCAAGGGCGTCATCCTGGCACAGACCGAAGACGAAGCCATCGCTGCAGTAAAAGATATGCTATCGGGCAATGCCTTTGGTGATGCCGGTGCACGCGTCGTCATTGAAGAATTTTTGCAGGGCGAGGAAGCCAGTTTTATATGCATGATAGACGGCAAGAATATTCTCGCCATGGCCACATCACAGGACCATAAAGCAAGGGACAATGGCGACAAGGGACCTAACACTGGCGGCATGGGCGCCTACTCACCCGCACCGGTAGTCACTGCCGAAATACATCAACGCGCAATCGATGAAATCATTCGCCCCACGGTCGATGGCATGGCTGCAGAAGGCAATGATTACACCGGTTTCCTCTATGCCGGCCTGATGATTGACGCTGATGGAAACTCTAAAGTACTGGAATACAATGTACGTTTCGGCGACCCCGAAACCCAGCCTATTATGCTGCGCATGAAATCTGACCTGGTGGAACTCTGCCTTGCCGCAACCGAAGGCAAGCTCGATCAGCACAACACGGAATGGGATCAACGCTGCTCGCTGGGCGTGGTACTGGCTGCCGGCGGCTACCCTGATCACTACAACAAGGGCGATGTCATAACCGGCCTCGAGAGCCTGGACAGCGATAGCACGAAAGTCTTCCATGCAGGTACGGCAGAACAGGATGGTAAGGTCGTCACCAGCGGTGGACGTGTACTCTGTGCCTGTGCACTGGGCAACACGGTTGCAGAAGCCCAGGCTACCGCCTATGCTATGGTTAAGAAAATACAATGGAACCAGGTATATTACCGTACCGATATTGGCTACCGTGCAATTAACCGTTAACTAAGTACATAACATGGATGACAATAACTACCAGGTTATCATCACCAACAGTATCGGCACTGACCAGGATACAGAGACAGTCATCGCCAAGCTTGCAGCGCTGTTCAAAATTGATACTGCAAAAGCAGCCAGAATCATGCAGCAAAGTCGCACGGTTATTAAAGATAACCTCGATGAAGCCACTGCAAAAAAATACTGCCTGGCGATCCAGAAAACCGGTGCCCATTGTGAATTAATCGATAAGTCAGCCGAGCCACTACCTGAACTGTCCATACCCGATCAGCCGCGCCCTGATATTGAACCCAAACCCTTTATACAAACCGCCCGGAAATCAGCAGACAAACAGCAATCCCTCAGCCTCGAGGCAAGGGATGAGCAAAGCCTGAAAAATCTGGACCAGTTTACAGCGCAGGGTTTTTGCGCCGAATGCGGCACCATTAAAGAGTCTGCTGACTCGATTTGTATTCACTGTGGTCTTAGAGATGACCTGGCCAATCAAACAAAGACAACCATCAAAAAAGCCCTGCTGGCATCGGTAGCTGCAGCGGTATTATTCGTCATATTAGGTTTTGCATTAAAACCGTTTTACCTGCAATACACACAAAAGACAAAAATACAGGACGGCCTGCAACTGGCGATTGAAACAAGAAACAGGGTGACGACATTTATCCTCGACACAAACTTCTGGCCCAACCAGAATATCGATGCCGGGCTGCCAAAATCAATCCAGAATGAGATTATTGAATCGATTAAGGTAAGCGAAAATGCCGTTATCACCGTCATCATCAGGGCAGAGGCCCTGGGCTCCAGCCAGTCTCAGGACCTCATTTTTACCCCAAGGCTCTTCAAGGATAAAATAACCTGGAACTGCCTTAAGGGCAGCCTAAGCAATAAATTCAGGCCTGATGCCTGCAAGGTGCCTGAATAAGGCTGCTGAACAACACACGATCCGTTTTTTATAGTATCTATTGCCATTCACAATGAACCAATTAAACATATAGTCATCTTAATACTGTATTTTTTATTGTCATAAATGAGATACTTACGAAAATATACCACTAAACCGGCTGCACCCTATCAACGACTACATGCATAATATTGCCGGCCAACAGATTATCGAAATCAACACGTAATTATGTACCAGAAATTTAAAGCAACACTCCAGGCGATCCATAACAGAAGCAACTTCAACATAAGCCCATTCCTGCTGGGCCTGGTTTCATCGATCCTGCTGATACTGCTTTACAATAACAGCCTGTGGCGTGCAATCCTGGAACGCCAGGATAGCCTGAACATAGAAAACGCACTCTTCATCACATCTTTGTTTATTACCCTGGTCCTGCTGACCAAGCTTATAATTTCTATTGTCAGCATTCGTTATCTCTTCAAACCCATGCTGATTATTTTATTTATCGCATCATCCCTGGCATCCTATTTTATGGATAGCTACGGAATAATGATCGAACAGACTATGCTTGAGAATGTACTGGCTACGGACATGTCTGAGTCACTTGAGTTATTTAATTCCAGCCTGTTTTTTAGCTTTATTATTTATGGTTTACTACCATCCTATCTAATTTATCGATGCACAATAAATTACAAACCAGTAATCAGGGAAACACTAACCCGAATCGGCATTATCAGCATTACCGCCTTACTTTTATTCGGTAATATTTTTTTACTCTACCCCGAATACAGCTCCTTTACGCGTGAGCACAAGGTGCTACGCTTTCTCGTAAACCCGATCAATTACCTATGGGCAGTTGGTCTCTCATCCGTTAACCAGCTATCGAATGCCATGCCTCAGCAGCTAACAGCCATTGGTAGTGATGCCACACTGACAAAGTCCTGGCAGCAACGTGGCAAAAAATCTCTCAGTATCCTCGTCATAGGTGAAACGGCTCGTGCAGAAAACTTCTCGCTTTATAATTACGCACGAAAAACCAATCCCGAGCTGGCAAAAAAAGACATCATTATATTTAATAATGTATTTTCATGCGGCACCACGACAGAAGTATCCTTACCCTGTATTTTTTCTCACCATGAACGCCAGGGCTTTAAAACTTCGAGCGCAAAGTACAATGAAAACTTGCTGGATATAATCAAAAGATCGGGCATATCCGTACTATGGCGTGAAAATAATTCAGGGTGCAAGGGCATATGCGATCGCATCGATACCAGTTACACGGCCCATCAAAAAAATATTCCATTTTGTAATGATAGAGAATGCTTCGATGAAGCCCTGCTACATGACATCGACAACTATATCCAGCAACAAGATGGTGATATATTTCTCGTATTCCACCAGAAAGGCAGTCACGGCCCTGCATATCACCTGAGATACCCTGAAAAATTTGAGCGCTTCACCCCTGTCTGCCGCTCTAACCAGCTACAGGACTGCACGCGCGAACAGGTGGTTAATGCCTATGACAACACAATCTTATATACCGACTTTTTCCTGTCAAAGGTGATAGATTTTCTAAAAGATCGATCACAGGAGTTCGACACATCTATGATTTATGTTTCCGATCACGGCGAGTCACTGGGTGAACAGAATTTCTACCTGCATGGCCTGCCCTATACCTTTGCACCTGACACGCAAAAACACGTACCCATGATGATGTGGTTTTCAGAGGGCTTCGAAAGGAGCTACGGCATCCAGCGCTCGTGCATCGACAACAAACGCGACGGCGCCTATTCCCACGACAATATTTTCCATTCCGTACTGGGCATGCTGGGCATTACGACAAGTGCATTAAATAAAGAACTTGATATATTCAGTGACTGTAAGACGGAAAATCCTTAACCATTGTTTATCTGGTGTAAATAAAAACGCAAATGAACGCGAATATGCGCCAATAAAAAATCAATGAATTACTTATCGCCCTGAACGAAACCGAAGAATCATTCTACACGGACATTTAAAACACTTTGAGCTCGACCGAATAATCCATAAATAATGAACATCCATTTGTCATTTACATTGTTTGCGTTTATTTGCGATTTCTGTTGATTTCCATAATCAAAAACAACCGCTCCTGGCTAGTCGAGGCCACCGACAACTAAAATTTGTCAAAAAAAAACAGGCTATAAAAGCCTGCTTTTTCGAGTTCATCCAGGTTTGAAAAACTAACCGCGCTTCATCAAATCAAAGAAATCGTCATTGGTCTTGGTGGGCAGTAATTTTTCCAGCATAAATTCAATTGCACCCAGCTCGTCCATGGGATGTAATATTTTACGCAACACCCACATCATCTGTAATTCATCGGGCTTGGTAAGCAATTCTTCACGACGTGTACCTGAACGATTGATATTAATCGCCGGATAAATACGTTTTTCAGCGATACGGCGATCCAGGTGGATTTCCATATTACCGGTACCCTTGAATTCTTCGTAGATAACTTCATCCATCTTTGAACCCGTATCGACCAGTGCTGTTGCCAGGATGGTGATACTGCCGCCCTCTTCGATATTACGTGCCGCACCGAAGAAACGCTTGGGGCGGTGTAATGCATGCGCATCGACACCACCGGTTAATACTTTTCCGGATGAGGGAATAACCGTGTTATAGGCACGTGCCAGGCGGGTAATCGAATCCAGCAGGATCACCACATCTTTTTTATGCTCTACCAGGCGCTTGGCCTTTTCGATAACCATTTCAGCAACCTGGACATGACGACTGGCGGGCTCATCAAAGGTACTTGAAACCACTTCGCCACGGACCATACGCTGCATTTCGGTAACTTCTTCAGGGCGCTCATCTATCAGCAGTACGATCAGGTAGGCATCCGGGTGATTATGTGAAATGGACTGCGCGAGATTACTCAACATCATCGTCTTACCCGCCTTAGGCGGTGACACGATCAGGCCACGCTGACCCTTACCAAGGGGGGCAACCAGATCGATAATACGTGCGGTGATATCCTCGGTGCTACCATTACCTCGTTCCAGGTTTAAACGATCGTTTGGATGCAATGGCGTCAGGTTTTCAAAGGCTATCTTGTTACGTGCATCTTCGGGGGCGTCGAAATTAATCGTATCCACCTTGAGCATGGCAAAATAACGTTCACCGTCTTTTGGTGGCCTGATTTTGCCGGAAATCGTATCGCCGGTCCTTAAGCCAAAACGCCGGATCTGGCTGGGTGATACATAAATATCATCCGGACCTGCCAGATAGGAACTATCTGCCGAGCGTAGGAAGCCAAAGCCATCCTGGAGAATTTCCAGCACGCCATCACCAAATATATCTTCGCCGTTTTTGGCGTGGGATTTAAGTATGGCGAATATAATGTCTTGTTTTTTTGCCCTGGATAAATTTTCCAGTTTCATGGATTGGGCGATTTCAACCAGCTCAGCTGGTGATTGGGTCTTAAGTTCGGTCAGATTCATAACAGAATAGTTTTTTTGGATGGATTAATGTTAAACAGAAAGGGTTATTTGTAACTTATTATATTGCTTGTATCGGCCTGGAATTGGCCTGATGTTAATGATCGCAGGGTATTGCCGGTGTGGCGAGTGCTGCTAACGATAGAGGGACTCTAGCATGTTTATAGCAGGCCGTCCAGTTTTATGGACGACCCGCAACAAGACTAAAGATTACTGTCCAGGAAAGCCGTCAGTTGTGACTTGGATAGGGCGCCTACCTTAGTCGCTTCAACCTCACCACCCTTAAATAGCATTAATGTAGGGATACCACGAATGCCAAATTTTGGAGGCGTACCTGGATTTTCATCAATGTTCAGCTTGGTGATTTTAACTTTACCGTCATACTCGCTGGCAATTTCTTCCAGGATAGGTGCAATCATTTTGCAGGGACCGCACCAGTCTGCCCAGTAATCAACCAGCACCGGTACATCAGAACCCAGTACATCACTTTCAAAACTGTCATCGGATACATGAACAATATCACTCACGTGTTAGCCTCCAGAGTAGCTCGTTAACCCACCGAACCATTATAAATACCATTTGTATTGCTTAAACAGACATTCGGCATGGAAAACAGGGCGGGATTTTTTATTTAAAATTGTACAGGCCAATATATTAACTAATTTCCAGCATTTGTACAGCATCGCATAGTGCTTTATGCTTAACCACTATGAGCACACATCTAACTGATAAACGATTCGATCAATATGACCTGCCTGAAACCTTGTTACAGGGGCTTAAACAGGCCGGCTTTGAGCAATGTACACCGATCCAGGCCGAAACCATGGCACTGTCGCTGGCCGGGCAGGATATGGCGGGGCAGGCCCAGACCGGCACCGGTAAAACCATAGCCTTCCTGATAGCGGTATATAACAGGCTTCTCACCGAGCCGCCAATGGAGGGCCGCAAGGCCAACCAGCCCAGGGCACTCATCCTCGCACCGACACGTGAACTGGCGATACAGATCCATAAAGATGCCGAGCTGATTGGCCGCTCTACTGGCCTCAAACTGGGCCTGGTATACGGTGGAACCGGCTATGACCAGCAACGCAACCAGCTCACCGAAGGCGTAGACATACTCATCGGCACACCGGGCAGGCTAATCGATTTCTTCAAACAGCATATTTACAACCTGAAAGCGGTGCAGTCGCTGGTGCTGGATGAAGCCGACCGCATGCTCGATCTGGGTTTCATCAAAGACATACGTTATCTCATCAGGGCCTGCCCTGAAGCCGGAAAACGCCACAGCATGTTATTCTCTGCCACCCTCTCCTACCGAGTGCAGGAACTCGCCTACGAGCAGATGAACAACCCAAGCCATGTCATGATCGAGTCAGAAAAACGTACCGCTGACAAGATTGAAGAGAAGGTCTATTACCCGGCCAATGATGAAAAAATCCCCTTATTGCTCGGCCTGTTCCAGCGCGAGCAGCCGCAACGCAGTATTATTTTCGTCAATACCAAACGTGCCGCCGAGACCATTTATGCCTGGCTCACCGGCAATGACTACCCCTCGGCACTGCTCTCCGGCGATATCCCGCAGAAAAAACGCCAGAGCCTGCTAAAAAGCTTCCAGGATGGTGAATTCAATATCCTCGTTGCAACTGATGTGGCTGCACGTGGCCTGCATATTCCGGAAGTAAGCCATGTCTTTAATTTTGATCTGCCACAGCTTGCGGAGGACTATGTACACCGTATCGGTCGTACCGCCCGTGCCGGTGCCAGTGGCCATGCACTCAGTTTTGCCTGTGAGGACTCGGCCCATATGCTGCCGGAAATTGAGGCCTATATCGGCCACAGTATTCCCAATGAGTCAGTCAGTAGTGAATTGCTCATCACACCAAAACCGCGCGCAAAAATCGAACGCTATAAGTCACCCCGGCATAACAGTGGTGGCCGTTCTTCATCCGGTTCTTCTTCACGACCGCAGCGTCGACACTCCGGCAACCGACAGGGGAAGAAACCGGCATCAACCAATAACACTTAATGCCCGGACTGGATAGTTACCTGCTGATCTACCTGGCAGTAGGTGCCATTGCAGGCCTATCTGCCGGCCTGCTGGGGATAGGTGGTGGCCTCGTTATCGTGCCAGCGCTCGCCATTGTTTTTCAGCACCAGGGCATACCCCCTGGTATCATCATGCCCCTCGCCCTGGGCACATCACTATCAACCATTGTTTTTACCTCCATCGCATCCATACGTAGCCACCAGCAACACCGGGCCATTATCTGGCCCCTGGTCAGGCAATTAACCCCGGGGATTTTACTCGGGGCATGGCTCGGTAGCTGGCTGGCGGTACAAATTGATAACAATGGACTGAAACTCCTGTTTGCCCTGTTTGAGATCGGCGTTGCGCTACACCTGCTGCTAGACAAACAGCCACATGGCCATAGCCCACTGCCAGGCAGGCTCACCACCAGCCTGGCCGGTGGCATTATCGGCGGACTGTCCTCCCTGCTGGGCATAGGTGGTGGTACCCTGACCGTGCCCTTTCTCAGCTGGCACAAGGTGCTATTACGTAAAGCCATTGCCAGTTCTGCGGCCTGTGGCCTGCCCATCGCCCTCTCGGGGGCACTGGGTTATATCGCTAATGGCTGGGATATACCTGAGCTACCCGAAAGTAGTTTCGGTTATCTTCACCTGCCTGCCTTTATCGGCATTATCTGCAGCAGCATGTTACTTGCCCCTGTCGGCGCAGGACTGACACACAAGCTGCCGGTACAACACCTCAAAAAACTTTTTGCCGCCTGCCTCATAATTATTGCTATAAGGCTATTACTTTCCTAGCAAAACCGATATTTATCAAACTTGCAAACACCCTTTCTTGTGGGAAGTAATTTTGTATGCTATTTACTTTTATTAACAGTCAATAATCATGACCTGCCAAATATGTATAGCGGAATTATTACCAGAATATCTCTGTCCATTTGCCTGATAACAGCATTCGTATTGCTGATCATGCTCTCTATTGTATTTGTGAATACTAATGGCAACTATACCGACTTCATCCAGTCACAGGCTATTACCCAAAAGAATTTGCAATTTGCAATAATTATTGCCAGTCTCGTATTGATATCGGCAACGGCTCTACTTAGCTGGCTTATCAGCTTATACAGCAGCTTCCGTATCGCCGGCCCCCTGTACCGCTTCACCCATAACCTTAGGCATTTTTCTAATACAAAAAAAATAATACCTATTCGTAGTCATGATCAGCTACAGGTACTATCACAAAAAATCATTCATGCCGCAGAAAAAATTGATAGCCATAAAGAGTCCCTGTTAAACCATATTGATGCTTGCCAACAATTACTAAATGATCACGATAACCCACAGAAACAACAACAACTTGCTGAACTACTGCTACAACTAAAGCAACTTGATACCAAGATCAAACTCAATGAATAAGTTCATCTATTTCATCCTGGTGAGTTTATTTTTTATTACTGGCATGGAAATCATTATTGCCGAAATTAATACCGATAACTTCCACCCCAAAGACACCGACTGCCAGCAGTGCCACCTGGCAAGAGGCGAGATCACAGCAGGAAACGCTACACAATTATTATCGACACAGGAAAAACTATGTGCACGATGCCATGAGAGCGCCCTGAAGGTTAGCCATCCTAGCGGATTCAATCCTGGCCGTGACATACCCGGCGATTTCCCGCTGGACTGGAAAAATGAAATTACCTGTAGCACCTGCCACAATGTCCATACAGGGAAACACTCTTCGATCCGTGGCGGCATAAGCGGCAAAGAACTGTGCCTGAGTTGTCACGATATGTCCTTTTTCAGGGCGATGGCTGATAGCGGCCTGTCAATCCAGCAAAACGCACACATGGGAAAAACCACAAATACACTTTCTGCTATTGATAACTACTCGATGGAATGTATGAGCTGTCACGCAAACCAGGGCGACACGGTTGATATTTCAATAAATAGCAGGGGCATAGTAAAACACGCCAGCGGTGCCGTTAATCACCCTGTAGGCATGATTTACGCCAATGCATATAACAAGGGTGGATACCGTGCAATGTCCGAAATATCTGACAATGTCATCTTGCCAGATGGCAAGGTAAGCTGCCTGTCATGCCATAAGGCCTACACCAAAAAACACGGTGCGACGCTAAATAAAACAACCAGGACATCCCTGTGTTTTGAATGCCATGACATGTAACTGAAAATGGAAATAAACTAATGACCACAAACAAGAGACACATACACTACATCAATCCAGATATTCAAAATCGGCTGATTATCAGCTTTGTTATTTTTGAGCTGTTATTAATCAGCATCACGGTATTCATACTTTATACGGATATGAGCCAGATCATCGAAGACAACATGTTCAGGAGCCATATTAAAGAACCATTGAATATTGAATTCTTTAGTATTCGATTATTACAGGCTGTTGCCATATTACTGGTTATTAACCTTATCGCGGCTTCCTTTATCGTGTGGCGCTGGCGCAGTTACATAAATAATATCACTCGCCCCCTTGAAACCATTATTGATTCGATCAATCAACTGGATTTTAGCATTGATGCTGAAACTGAAAAAAATCATGAGACACTGGTGCTGGCGGAAAGCTGGCTAAATACAGAAAAGGAAAGATTCACCAAAATCAGGCAACTTATAGCCGAGATGGACATTAATAATCCATCGCATATGATCGAAAAATTAAATATTTCGCAACAATTTATTAAAGAGAAATAACCACTACTGGCCCTCACCCTCGGTCGACACACCTGGCTCCTGTTTTAAACCCGACTCATAACGTGTCGGATAAAGTATCTCCGTTAGGCGTGCCACTGCATTAATAAATAACTCGCGGGGGAATTTCTGGCAATGATTCTGTAACCAGACCTGGACCGTAGGGAAGTCCATGTCACCTAAAATATTATAGGTACTGGGCACAATGACATTGAATGCCGATAAATATCCCATGATCCAGTCATTAAATACATCCAGCTCAGCACTACCCTTTTGTGCCGCATCCAGATACACCCCACAGGGCTGAGCGCCTACACCAAAAACCGCATAGGCATTCTCAAAATCACGTGCCTGTACTGTAGTAACACTCAGGCATACAAACACCAGGTAAATTCTTATTTTCTGCAACATTATCAATTTATCCATTCGTGCACTCACCTGTTTAATATAGTCTCAAATTACAACAAATTTGCATATAACATAAAATAAGACTATTGTCTGATTTTCAGGCTCGGAGGATCGACGTTATGACCAACACAAAACCTGAAGTAAAGATTTCGGTCATCAGTGATTATATTTGCCCCTTTTGCTATATAGGCCACAAGCGCCTCGAATCACTGCGTGAAGACTATGTGCTCAAAATTAACTGGTGCTTTGTAGAGATTCACCCTGAAACGCCCGCAGAAGGCCAATCGGTCAAGCTTTTAAACTATTCAGAAGACTACTGGAACGAACTGATGCAAAACCTGCATCAGATGGCAGAGGCCGAAGGACTTAAACTATCCGAGCACACCATCACCACCAACTCACGCAAGGCCCTGCTGCTGGCAGAGGCCACTAAATCACTGGGTGCCGATCTCTTCTATCCCTTGCATGAACGCCTGTTCGAGGCCTATTTTGTCGATGCACTCAATATTGGCGATGAACAGGTATTGCGCGATATTGCCGCCGAATGCAATATCAGCAATGAGATTATCGAGCAGGCCTGGCAGGATCCCTATAGCCACGGCCCCGAGGATTCGGTACCTGCCCCGCTGCTACCCTACCTCCAATATGCAGGCAGCATCCAGGCCAGCAGTGTACCTACCTTTGTGTTTGGCACCGAGATGCTTACCGGGGCGGTTAGCAAAGCCGCGCTTAAACAGGCTGCTAAAAATTTCCTGGGATGAAATCTCCCAGTTTTTGGTCTAGGCTCAGGAAAAGGACGAAAAAAGCTGCCAATTATTATGAATTTTCCTGATAGCAAATTCTGGGACTTCTCAGTCAACACCTACCGATCGGGTGATGTAGAAAAGGTCTGCCTGCAACTACAAAATGAATATAATGCTGACATCAACATCATCTTATACTGCTGCTGGGCAGGACATAACCACGTCGGCCTGTGTGACATAGATATTGAACAGCTTATTTCCACCACATCGCCCTGGCAAAGCAGCATACTTAAACCCCTTCGCGCAGCCCGAAACACACTGAAACAACACATTATTGCAATGCCTGCCGATATGATTGATCAGACACTCAGCAACCTTTCGGAAATGGAACTCAATGCAGAGCGCATGAGCCAGCTAGCAATGGAAAAAACGATTAAACTGCATGATCGCGACTGCTGTAAAGATAAAACAGCTTTGCAATGTACAATGCATAATCTTGAACTGTATTTGCAGACACTGCCCATAGACTCCATGGACAGCGTAGATGTGCAAATTGATACCATAATCAGTGCTGTCTTCCACGATAAAGATACGGGGAAAGCCGTCGCAATGCCTGCCGAGGCGACAAGCTAGAACAGCAATTTATAAACCCGGATAGCGTAAATACTGACACAAGCCAGGAACATCACCTGATTTAGCTATGTTTGATAAAGTCACCCGCAACGCCAGTATTTATATTTTTTACATACTGGTGTCATCGATACTCACAGCAATCCTCAACATTATCCATTCACAACTGATCCATGCTGAAATCACGACCATAAACTTTATTATGCCGACCGTGGCGGGCTGCATTTTTGGTGTACTGCTAGCAGAAATAAAACTGCTAAATCGGCAACTCAATAGCATTGCAACCACAGATCAACTTACCCAGACCTTTAATCGAATGCAGTTTGATAATTTTCTCGAGGCCGAAATTGACAGGGTGAATCGCTATGGGCAGCCATTTACTTTAATCTTTATGGATATTGACCACTTCAAAAATGTTAACGATCAATATGGCCACCATACTGGTGATATTGTCCTCTCCAGTATCGCCCAGTTAATTAAAAGCAATAATAGAACAGCTGATATTTTTGCACGCTATGGTGGCGAGGAATTTGTCATTCTCTCACCGTCATCACAGCTTGAAAATGGCACACAGCATGCGGAACGACTACGGAAAATAATTGAACAGCACCACTTTAATAAATTAAACAATATCACCTGTAGCTTTGGGGTTGCTGAATATAATAAAGACACTAAAGATAGCGATAGTATTTTAATTCGAGCAGACCGCGCCCTCTACAGGGCAAAAGAAGGCGGTCGCAACAGGGTAGAACAGGAACAGAAACCGGTTCAATAAAACAGGACCAACAACCAGACCACGGCGAGGTTGAGCAATGCAAACATCACGGCAGCCGAGCCCATGTCCTTGGCTCGCCCACACAGCTCATGATGCTCCATCCCAATCCGGTCAACCACGGCCTCGATAGCCGAGTTTAGAATTTCGACTATCAACAGCAATATGATGCTGGCAATCAAAAAGGCAATCTCCAGCCCGGTATCACCCAACCAGAAGGCCAGCGGCAGCAGGATGATGGACAGCAGTACCTCCTGCCGAAACGCCTCCTCATGCACAAACGCCGCCTTAATACCCTGCGCAGAATACTGCGTTGCCTTGAGTATGCGCGTTAAGCCTTTGTTACCACTATATGCCATGATATATCGTCACTTATGTCCGGGGTATCGAGCCCCAGGCCAGATCCAGTTGTTTGGCTGCACGCACCTCATCCAGCCGCTTCACCGGCAAGGTATAGGGCGCACCCTTGACCAGCTCAGGATTGGTTTCGGCTTCCTGCTGGATCTGTACCAGCGCCTCAATAAAGCCATCCAGTGCCTCTTTTGCCTCTGATTCCGTCGGTTCAATCAACAGGCACTCGGGTACCAGCAGGGGGAAATAGGTGGTAGGGGCATGGTAACCCAGGTCCAGCAGGCGCTTTGCAAAATCCATGGCGCTCACATGCAACTCTTTGGCCTGCGACTTGAGCGTAATAATAAACTCATGTGAGGCATGGCGATCGGGAATCGCCGCCTCAAAACCACGCGCCTTCAATTGCGCCATCATATAATTGGCATTGAGCGTGGCAAACTCAGCCACACGGTGCATACCCTCACGACCCAGCAGGCGCATGTACACATAGGCTCGCAATAGCACACCGGCATTACCCATGAAGGCAGACATACGGCCAATACTTTGTGGGCAGTCTTTTTCTGTCAGCCAGCGATAGACATCATTATCTTTAGTGACCATGGGCAGGGGTAAAAAGGGCAGCAGGCGTTTCGATACACCCACCGCACCGGAACCGGGACCACCACCACCGTGGGGTGTCGAAAAGGTTTTATGCAGATTCGAATGAATCACATCAAAGCCCATATCACCGGGACGTATCTTGCCAAGAATCGCATTCAGGTTGGCGCCATCGTAGTACAACAGGCCACCGGCTTTATGAATGGTGGCCGCAATCTCTTCGATGTTGCGCTCAAACACACCCAGCGTAGAGGGATTGGTTAGCATCAGGCCGGCCGTTTGTGGGCCGACCGCTGCTTTCAATGCAGCAACATCCACATCGCCATTATCCAGTGTGGGGATTTCTTTTACCGTGTAACCGCACATGGTGGCGGTTGCCGGGTTGGTACCGTGTGCCGCATCGGGCACGAGTATTTCCTTACGCCCGAAATCCTCGCGCGCATCATGGTAGGCACGCATCATCGCGACACCGGCAAATTCACCCTGGGCACCGGCCATGGGCGCCAGTGAAAAACCGGCCATGCCCGTAACATCACATAACATCGCCTGCAATTCATACATACAGGCCATAAAGCCCTGGGAGTATTGCTCCGGCGCCAGCGGATGGCGCGATAAAAATCCGGGCAACATCGCCAGCGTGTTACAGGCACGTGGATTGTGTTTCATGGTGCAGGAACCGAGCGGATAAAAATGCGTATCGATTGAAAAATTCTTTTGCGACAGGGAGGTGTAATGACGCACCACCTGCATCTCGGAGACTTCAGGCAAAGCGGCCGGCGTGGCACGCAATAAGGCCTGCGGGATATCCTTGATCGCATCAGCCGATGTGGGCGCCTGGATTTTTGTACTGCGACCCTTCGTACTGTGTTCAAAAATTAACATAGGATTGCCTCCAGTGCCTGTGCATAGGTATTGATTTCATCATCACTACGCATCTCGGTAGCGCAGACCAGGATGCAGTTGTCCAGCTCGGGGAACTCGCTCGATAAATCATAACCACCCAGGATATTTTTATCCGCCAGCGCAGCCAGCACCTCGGCTGCCGGTTTATTAAATTTCAAAACCGCCTCGTGGAAACGCGCACCATCAAAGATGACTTCAACGCCGTTAATGGCCGCCAGTTTTTCGACCAGGCTGACCGTATTCTGGTGACAGCTTGCCGCAACCCGTGCCAGCCCCTGAGGACCCAGCAGCGCCATATGAATGGTCGATGCGGTCACTACCAGGCCCTGGTTGGTACAGATGTTGGAGGTCGCCTTGGAACGGCGAATATGCTGCTCACGCGCCTGCAGGGTCAACACGAAACCTTCACGGTCGTCCTGGTCCAGGGTGCACCCCACGATACGGCCCGGCATCTGCCGTACATGCTGCTTCTGGCAACACATGAAGCCGTAATAGGGACCACCGGAGGACATAGGTGCACCCAGCGGCTGGCCATCGCCACAGGCAATGTCGGCACCCTGCTCACCCCATTCACCGGGTGGTTTTAGCAGCGCAAGACTCAGGGGATTAACCAGCGCAATCACCAGCGCACCCTTTTCGTGGGCCCAGTTGGTGAGGGCATCCACATCTTCCAGGTTACCGAAGAAGTTGGGCTGGGAAATCACCAGTGCGGCAATATCATCATCCTGCCAGGGCTGCAGCGCATCCAGTGTGGTCAGGCCTGTCGATGTATCTATATCCACAGTCACCAGCTCTATATCCTGGTGACAGACGATAGCGTTACAGGTTTTCTGGTACACCGGGTTCACGGAACGCGGCATTAAAATACGCCGTGATTTTGACTTGCGATTGGCGCGCACCGCCATCAACACCGCCTCTGCCAGGCCCGAGGCACCATCATACAAAGAGGCATTGGATACATCCATCGCCGTCAGTGCTGTCATCATGCTCTGGTATTCATAAATCAGTTGCAGCGTTCCCTGCGAGGCCTCTGCCTGGTACGGCGTATAGGACGTATAAAATTCACCACGCGTGGTAATCTGCCATACCGCCGCAGGGATATGATGGTCATAGGCACCGGCACCCATAAAACACAGCGGGTGGCCATCGGCTGCAGCACGTGACGACATCAGTCGAGTGATTTCCATTTCGGTCATTCCCTCAGGAATGTTTGCCAGCCCATCAATTTTTAAATGGGCAGGAATTTCATCAAATAGATTATCGATCTTATCCACCCCTATGATGGATAACATGTCACGTATTTCTTCTTCGGTATGGGGTACGAATGGCATAAAAAACTCGTTTATATTTCCGCAAATGAACGCGCATAAACGCAAATGTTTGTCCTGGCAGAAGACACCGATTAACGGCTCATCCGGGACAGGCGCCACGCCAGACCCGACAAGCCGATAGTTAAATTAAATACCGGCCGGATTCCCGCTTGCGCGGGAATGATCTGGGCCAGGTTAATCAGTAGTGTACTGACAGGTTTATTTGCGGATGATTAAAGGTTACTCGTCTTCAACTTCAGACTCATAGCTGCTGGCATCCAGCAATTGCTCGATATCGTCTTCATCATCGGGGGTGATTTTAAAAATCCAGCCATCATCATAGGCCGAACCATTGATCATTTCCGGCTCGTCTACCAGCGCCTGGTTGGTATCGACAACGGTGCCGCTAATCGGCATATACATATCCGATGCCGCCTTTACCGATTCGATAACACAACAGGCATCTTCTGCCGCATAGTGCGTGTCGACTTCAGGCAGTTCAACAAACACGATGTCACCCAGTGCATTTTGCGCATGGTCGCTGATGCCAACGGTTACTGTACCGTCGTCTTCCAGGCGGACCCATTCATGGGATCGTGTGTATCGCAGATCAGTTGGTATTTCACTCATAAATCACCTCAAAAAATTTGTTTTAATTTTTTAAACAAATACTAATAAATTCTCAATCAATACAGGACTTGCCGTCACGGACAAATACCGGCTTAACCACCCGCGCATTTAACAGCTTACCGCGAATCTCTACCTGGCACTGCTCAGCCGTTGCCGCTGGCACGCGTGCCAGTGCAATCGCCTGTTTCAGGCTAGGGGAAAATGTACCACTGGTGGTCTCACCTTCGCCAGCCCCTGCCACAATTACTTTCTGGTGTCCGCGCAGCACACCTTTATCTTCCAGCACCAGCCCCACCAGTTTCTGGGCGACACCCGCCGCCTTTTCCTGCTCCAGTGCCTGGCGACCAATGAAGTCCCTGTCTGCGGGCTCCCAGGCAATGGTCCAGCCCAGCCCGGAGATCAGTGGCGATGTGGACTCATCCATATCGGTACCGTAGAGGTTCATGCCCGCTTCAAGACGCAGCGTATCGCGCGCACCCAGCCCACAGGGTTTAACCCCCGCTTTAAACAGGGCATCCCAGAAGCCCATAGCCTCCGAGTCAGGCAGGATAATTTCAAAACCATCTTCGCCGGTATAACCGGTACGGCCGACAAACCATTCACCACTGGCCGCGCCTTCAAAACGCCCCAGCCCGGCCGCCGCCTGGCTCACATCCAGCGGCATCACCTTCAGCGCCTTCTCGATCGCATTTGGCCCCTGCACCGCGATCATCGCCAGTCCGCTACCTTCTTTAACATCGACATCGAATGCAGCGGCCTGTTTTGTAATCCAGGCCAGGTCCTTATCACGGGTACCGGCATTCACCACCATACGCACCCAGTCCTCCGCACTGTCATTGATCGCCATACCATAAATGATAAGGTCATCAATAACACCGCCCTGTTCATTGAGCATACAGCTATAGAGCGCCTTGCCCGGTTGTTTCAGGCGAGCCACATCATTGGCGAGCAAATATTGTAGAAAGGCTTTTACACGGCTGCCGGTCAGATCGACCACGGTCATATGGGAGACATCGAACATGCCTGCATCCTGTCGGACCTGGTGGTGTTCCTCGATCTGGGAACCATAGTTTATGGGCATCTGCCAGCCGGCGAAATCGACGATTTTGCCACCCTGTTGCACATGCTTATCGAATAATACAGTTTTTTGACTCACGGCAGTTCTCCATTGTGTTTACAATGACCATCACTGCCCCTCTGTCCTGATACCTGAGAGATGTCGACAGATACGCGATCTGTACTCCCCTTCGGTGGGCCACTGGGCCGCTCTCCAGAGTCAACCTGCCCCTGCTAAAATATTCAAGGGACAATCGGCTGCAGTCCTTTTACCTGAGCGTTTCCGGGCGGTTGCGCCTTCGGTGGTAGACTATTATTCTACCCTCTCCCACAGCCAGTTTGGTCGAGCGGGGAACTATAAACCAGACAGCAGCGGATTACCATCCGCCATACTTAATTATATTTGTCGGCCGTGACCGCAAATCACCGAGAGACAGCAAAGGATAACAACGACCGTGGATCTATTTAACAACGCACAGCTACAGAATTTCCTTCACCTGTTCAGCGACAACCCCTATTACCAGGCCTGCATTGTACTCCTGCTCGGCCTCATCCTGGCCAAGCTGATTAACCACCTGATGGCCAACGTGGTAATGAAAATTGCCCAACAGACCCGCAGCCACCTCGATAACCAGGTTATCCTCATCACTCGTCCAACGCTGTTTTACAGTATCCTGTTGATCGCGCTGGCAATCGCCACCCACATTGTCGCCACTGCAGCGACAGAAGCACTCGTCTTCTCCCTGCTCAAAACCATTGCCGTCTTCATCTGGACCGTATTCTTTATCCGCATGGCACGCGTGATCCTGAAAGCCATTAGCCTGAACCCGAACCAGATCCCCGTCGTCAGCACGCAGACCCTGCCCCTGTTCCTCAATCTGGCGATACTCGTCATCATCGGCGCAGCGGTTTATTTCCTCTTCAGTGCATGGAATATCGACATGACCGCCTGGCTGGCCTCGGCCGGTATCGTCGGTATCGCCGTCGGTTTCGCGGCCAAGGACACACTCGCGAATTTATTCTCCGGCGTCTTCATCCTCGCCGATGCGCCCTACAAGATTGGTGATTATGTCGTGCTCGACAGCACCGAACGCGGCGAGGTAACCCACATTGGCCTACGTAGCACCCGCTTGCTGACCCGTGATGACGTCGAAGTCACCGTGCCCAATTCCATCATGGGTAACACCAAGGTCATAAATGAATCCGGTGGCCCACACAAAAAATTCCGCATACGCACCAAGGTGGGTGTTGCCTATGGCAGTGATATCGACCGGGTAAAAGCCCTGCTCATGGAGATCGCCCTGGATGATGCCGATGTCTGCAAAGACCCGGAACCCAGGGTTCGCTTCCGCCAGTTTGGTGCATCGAGCCTCGACCTTGAATTACTATGCTGGGTTGAAGAACCGATGCTGCGCGGCCGTATAATTGATCAGCTCAATACAAAAATTTATAAAAGCTTTATGCAGGCAGGCATCGAGATTCCTTATAGCAAGCATGATATTTTTATTAAGGAAATGCCGAGATAAGTGCCTTATATAAATAACTAATCCATTCGAATTTAGTATCAATAGTTTATTTAGCTTGATCTAGCGCAATGATAAGCAATGAATTATAAGGCATCTTTTGAGACATTAATCAGGCTCCATTCAATGGAATACATTAAAGAGCCGGTTAATAACATTTCCAATTTTGGAATATATCCATTAAGACTCATTAACAAAAATAGGAACAGATCAAATTTAGGGACAACACATCCTTACTAAAACCTGTTTGTAATCAACATAATATTTTATAAATAAGCTGCGGGATTCCAGACCACCAATGGGCATACGAAACCCGGCTTAAAATGACAACAACTTATGGAGCGAGTTATGAAAATGTTAAAAGCCACATTTGTCACCTCAACTTTTTTAATTTCCAGCATCACACAGGCAGCCACCGCTGTTTATGATAACTTTGATGCCGGCCTCAACGGCTGGGGGGCAAATACAACCCAAACCAATGTCAACCACTCACTTGCAGGTGGCAACCCTAACGGCTATCTGGCCACAGACAACCTTAACAATGAAACCTATTTTGGTGCTATCGGCAGTGTCAATACAGGTGCTGATTATTCAGGTGTATTTGCTGACGGTTTATGGACCGTCTCCGTTGACCTGAACTTTATCCGTGGCGATTTTACAGATGCCCGACTTCGCTACCGCTATCAGGATGCAGGCTTCAATGGCTGGTATTATTCACTCACCAATAGCTTCGACAATTCCTGGACCAACTACAGTGTCACCTTTGATACCACGTGGAGCGATGCCGAAGCCATACTCAATGGCTGGACTCAGGAAGATACTAGTAGCAGCTTCGCCGCACTCTGGGACAATGCCTACACCTCGGAAATACGCCTGGTTGGCACCCCCAACACGAACCTTGTTGCCGGCATAGACAACTACCGGGCATCGGTAGTCCCCCTGCCGGCTGCTGTCTGGTTATTCCTTAGTGGGCTGACAGGTTTGATTGCAATATCACGCAAAAAAGCCTGATCCTGATCGCCGGGTTTAGAATGATTGTTCCTGGCCCGGTACATTTACCCTGATACAGGCCTGGCTTATTCAATAAAAGGGCTCTAATTACAGGCACTTTGTTAACTGATGACCAGGCATGAAGGAGATTTATGATGAACTTTAAAAATATTTTTTCATTCACTATTATCTTTTGCTCACTGATATCTACAGCAGCAACAGCAAGCATCATTACACCAACGGATATGACGGGGCTCAGGAGCTTTGATGGTGGAGCCAATGTACTTCTACTCAGTTTCGACGCAGTTAAAAGCGGCACAGAAGATCGCACTATTGCTCATTTTGACATTAGTAGCCTAACGTACATGCCACAATCCTCAATTTTCGATATCCCTATTGACAACATTGACCCCGGACTACCCGGCGGTATATTTGAAGTTTATGCCTTTGCAGGGGATGGCGTCGTTAGTATTGATGAATGGAATGCCGGCTCCCTCATACACACTTTTTACGGAATTGAAGGGGGGTACTCAACTTTATCGTTCGACATTACAACGCTTTTACAAAATGCATACACTAATGGTGACACATACCTGAGCTTTAATTTTCGCGCAGGTGACGGCACAGACCGTTTCTGGCTATCCGATGTAGTAGGCATAGCTGAACCCACAATAACAAGTACCGTTCCCGTTCCTGCTGCATTTTGGTTATTTGTTACAGGATTAAGCCTGTTTTATGGTTTTTTCAGGAAAAATCAACATTAGTAAAAACCTCGGCCAGAACCAGAGCATCTCTGGCTTTGGCTGAGGAAGCGACCTGTTTCTGACCTCATCCTCATTTCGCCCATAATCATGCACCGGGTTAGAAACCTTCCACTTTTTATCCTTCTAATCAGTTTCACTGGACACTACAACTTTTTCTAATACCCTGCCAGGTTCGCTACATTGCCTGATGCAGCACACAGCCCAAAACTGGTTGCACGTACAACCATGTACGGCTATACTTAATCTATGTTCGAACGTTGCCTCTATTTCAATATCAATGCACTCACCCGCGCTGTCAATCGCATCTGGGATGATGCCTTCGCCGAGTTCGGCCTTTCGCCTTCCCACGCCTACCTGTTACGCCTGGTACTAAGCAACCCCGGCCTTACACCCAAACAGATCAGCCAGGAACTCAAACTGGAAAAATCGACCGTGACACGCTTCCTCGATGCCCTGGCAAAAAAAGCATTCATTATTAGAAAACAGGGTATTAGTGGTGACGCAAGGGAACAGGGTATTTACCCGACTAAAAAATCAGAAAAAATTACACTTGAACTGGAAGAAAAAGGTAACCAGCTTTACCAGAAGATGATCGACAGTATTGGAAAAACCGAACTGACAGGCCTGGTAAAAAAATTACGCAACACCGAAACCCGTATTAAATAGTATTTTTTTATACAACTAGTTGTACATACAACTTAAGGGACAGGCATGATCTTAATTAATAAAGCCATAACTGGTAAGGAAACAGCAACGGGCATAGCATCACCCTTCCAGGCGCTGCTAAATTTTTATTCCGCATTTAACAACCAAAACCTTGAATCAATGGAACGCAACTGGCTACAGACCGATGACGCCTCCATGTCTAATCCACTGGGCGGCATAAAGCGCGGATGGGATGAAATAAGAGAGGTATACAAAAAGATATTTAATGGCGAAGCCAGGGTCTATGTAGAGTTTTATGACTATTCGATACACCCCACGAAAGATATGTTCATCGCTGTCGGCCATGAAAGGGGCTTGCTGGAGATAAATAACCAGCAAATAGAACTTGCCATCCGCACCAGCCGAATATACCAACTGCATGACAGGCAATGGAAACAGATTCATCACCACGGCTCTATGGATAATCCAGGGCTATTGAAAACCTACCAGGCTACCCTGCTCAACAATCATCAGGAATAACACCATGAATACCTCGCTTACGATCGAAATATACTGGCTAATCGCAACCCTGTTAATGACATCCCTGTTCTGGCTGCCCTACATCCTCAACCGCATGTTAGAGCAGGGAATAGTCAACGCACTATGGGATCCCCTTGGTGACACCCGCACCGAAAAACCCTGGGCCAATCGCATGATGCAGGCCCATAACAACGCCGTTGAAAACCTGGTCATCTTTGCGCCACTGGCGATACTGGTTCAAATTACAGGCACCAATTCAACAATGACGGCAAATGCCTGTATGATTTATTTCATATCGCGCCTGTTACATTACAGTGCCTTTACCTTTGCAATCCCCTTATTAAGAGTCATTACATTTTTATGCGGGTTTGGCGCACAATTAACACTGGGAATCAGTTTACTAAGCGCATAAATAGAAAAAGCCTGCTTTGGTTTAAAAGCAGGCTTTTATTTATATCAGGACAAGTTTAAAAATTAGTCATCAGGTTGCGGCATGGGCAGACCCGCCAGCTTACAAACTTCACGTGCAGGGTCTTTTGGAAAGAGTTTATAAATGTGTTTTTCATAGTCCTTCTGATCGTGGAAGTGAACATTCTTTTTACCTAGCTCACGCACTACTTTATGCATGGTTGGAATCTTTTCGGTTTCATGAAAATACGCCCTGAAATAGAGAATCAACTCCCAATGATCGTTATATAGTTTTATACCATCCTGTTCAGCCATTTTCTCTGTATAGGATTCACTCCATTCATCGATATTACACAGGAAACCCTGTGCATTGGTCTCGATGTTCTTACCACTAATTTCAAGCACCATAGATATCTCCTTAATAGGGGGGGTGTATTGGTCTCTGGCCAGCCTGAATACTCACATTTTTTTAATGGAAAATGACTTTTAGAGACAATTTGTAGCAGCATTAGCTACTTGATTGTAAGTATAGACTGTAATTTTAGCTTTAAATGTGATCGTAACTTTTTGTTAACAAACAGGATGTATAGAGTGAACAAGAGTATGCTTAAGGACTACACACCCCTCCTCGGATTTGACTGAATTATTTTGTTGCCAGGGCCTTGAGCTGATTCACTATTTCATCTGAATCCCATTCAACGCCACCAAACAGGGTGTATTTTATATTACCCTGGGGATCGATAATAAAATTAGATGGCGCAGCAAAAACGCGCCAGCTGGATAAGGCATCACCCTGCTCATCCATGAGGATAGTAAACTCGGGCTTTACTTCATTCACAAAACGCATTACCTCTTTTTTGCTTTCACCCATATCCACCGCAAGAATTTTGAATGGCACATCACCCATTTTTTTGATCAGTTTGTTCATCGAGGGCATTTCCTTGCGACAGGGGGTGCAATAGGTTGCCCAGAATTGCAGTAGAACAACCTGGCCCCTGTAATCTACCAGGTCATGCGGCCTGCCCTGCAAGTCGAGCAACTTCAGCGCTGGTGTAGGCCCCGTCATGGTATAGGGCTTCAGATCAGCTGCACTGGCTGAAGCAGCAAATATAAAGAGCAGAGCTAGCAGCGCAATTCGATTAATCATAATGGTGGAAACCTCCAAGATAAAATAAGCTGACCTTAATCAGGCCGGCGAGTTGTGAGGTAACGACTTCCTCTGAACGATTCGGGTCCTGGCGTTTAAAAAAATAGCCCCGCACGCCGGGAATCAATTTAGCCGTGACAACACTACCACCCTTCCCCAGCTCATAGGAGAGGCTCTTGATACCCCAGCGATTGGGTGTGCGCTCGCCTTCCAGCAACATTAAGGGTAATCGCGTCCTGCCGACATCATCGATATACTCAGGAATCACACCGGGTACTGGTTCCGACTTGAATAAACGCGGGAACATCAGCACCGCACCCGAGAGAGGCTGTTTATGGCTCGCTTCCCACAGCCGCGCACTACGTAAAACCAGCGCCGTATCAGGACCACTGGCTATCAGGTAGACTTTTTTACCGGTATTGATTGCTGCCTCGATCACTGCGAGCAGGGCATCCGAGGGAATTTCAGCACGGCTACTACGGACATTAGGCAACATGTAAGCCGACAAAAAATCGGTCATCCAGACCTCGATACCATCTTCCGCCAGTGCAGCGGCGGTTTTTTCCTCAGCCCGGCTCTTACCCTCATCGAAGGGAAAGCCCAGCAACAGGGCCTGGCCCTCGGCAGCAAATACACGCACCTCAATGCTGGCATCGGCCGTAGCAATGGTCCTGGTTTCCTTTGCCCATAATGCGGGACTCAATAACGCAAGCAACAGGAAATATAAAAACAGTCTAAAATTCATAGTGATTGATTTGATTTAACATCGATTTTCAGAGAATGATGATACTGTAAGCCTATGATGATATATCGCACTTTACCAGCCCTGATCATAGCACTAACCGGACTGATTCCGATTTGTGCCGCATCAAGTCCTGAAAAATTATCGACCACGCCAGCACCGGAAGCCAATATAGCCCATGGAAAAAAGATCTACGCCCTGTGCGCCAGCTGCCATCTCAAGAATGGCTGGGGTAAAGTCGATGGCAGTTTTCCGGTCATTGCGGGCCAGCACCAGAACGTACTGATCAAGCAACTGGAGGATATTCGCTCCCGCAGCCGGGAAAACCCCACCATGTACCCGTTTTCAGATGCAGAAACCATAGGCGGTGAACAGGCCCTGCTGGATGTCACCGCCTACATTGCCCGACTACCTGTCGACCCCAGCCCGGGCCAGGGCAGTGGCAAGCAGCTCGCACTGGGTAAGACTATTTACCAGCAACGCTGCACCCAGTGTCACGGCGATAATGGCCAGGGCAATAATGAAGCCCTGTTCCCCAAACTCAGGGGCCAGCACCACGCCTATCTACTGCGCCAGTTAAAATGGATCAGGGATGGCTATCGACAGAACAGCAATCCGGTGATGGTAGAACAGACCAAAACACTCACCGATGTAGAACTTGATGCGGTTGCGGATTATCTTTCACGGCGATGAAATAGAGAATCATTCCCATACAATCATTCATGATTTATCATCTGGAACTCAGCTTACGGAAACCCTGGCATCTCATTAACAGACACCAGCACGATTCATTCAGTTACAGGGCATTTTAAAATGCCACTAATCCCTACGGGCATTAACGGTGTAATAATCGATTTACCTCAAACAGCCCATAAAAACGTAAATCAAAAAATAATTAACGCGGTGACAGCACGCTTATCTAAAAGGCAAGATATCTCGCATCCATGAAAGATACTGAAAAACTAAAGACCTACACTCCTCGCCAACGCCGGCAAATCACCCTCCAGTCCCATCGCATGCCGGACAAACTTATACTTGACTGGCCCCAGGCCATCCACAAGGTTCAGGCCAAAATTCCGAACCAGGCTCAACTCCGTCCGATCATTACTGAATAAATTTTTAAAGCCACTCATACTGAACATCATCAGCGTGTTTTCACCCCGGCGCCAACGCTCAAATTTTCTCAGGGTTTTATAATCCGCAAAATCTTTACGCTGGACTATCGCCTCAGTAATCACCTGTGCCAGGCTGGCCGCGTCCAGTATACCCAGATTAACACCCTGCCCTGCAAGCGGATGAATGGTATGTGCTGCATCACCGATTAACGCCAGCCCCGGTTTGACATAGGCCTTTGCATGACGACGGATTAAGGGAAAAGCAGCACGTGGACCAACCGACTTCACTGCACCTAATGTATATTCAAACGCAGCTTCAAGTTCACGACAGAAAGCCGCTTCATCCATTGCAACAAGACGATCAGCCTCAGTATCTTCGGCTGACCAGACAATCGAACAACGGCCATCACCCAGCGGTAGAAACGCCAGCGGACCAATCGGTAAAAAGCGCTGCCATGCGGTGTAGTCGTGATGCTTTGTAGATTCAACCACACAGACCACACCCTTTTGCTGATAAGGCGCGGTTTCAAGTTCAATAGCGGCGGCTTCACGTACGCGGGAACTGGCACCATCGGCACCTACCAGTAAACGTGTTTTAATGATGCTACCGTTATCCAGTGTGACCGAACTACCACTCGCCTGGTAATCAATCGATTCCACTTTGAGTGGACACAACCAGTCGACCTGTTGCAGTGTTTTTAACTGCTCCAGCAATGCCGCCTGCGTCACCTTGTTTTCTACAATATGACCGAGCGCATCTATGCCCAGGTCTGCCGCATCAAAATCTATCTTGCCATCACCGGTGGAATCCCAGACGTGCATGTGCTCATAGGGACTAACGCGCCTGCGCTTCATACCATCCCAGACATTTAGATTCATAAATACCTGTTGCGAGCCGCGACTAATGGCCGAGACACGCAGTTCGTAATCATCGCCGGCATTTATATCGCCGGGCTCATAGGCCTCAATAACTGCAATACGTAATGGCGTATTTTGCCCCAGGGCACAGGCCAGGGTTAAACCCACCATACCACCGCCGAGGATTAACACATCATAGGATTGATTATTGTTTGTTGTTGTATTCACAAACTGATCCTGCGCATCATCTTACCCATACGCCCAAGCAGACCCATGCTCTGCCGCGCCATTAAATGCCGTACTGATGGCATCAGATCAACCAGGATTAAACCGGCCGCACGCGCATGCGCCAGCGGTGGAAATGAATTCGAAAACA
>Ga0224496_10000296_pt1 | contig 35703 bp, 29 predicted proteins | sample SF_Jul11_sed_USG_2_FD_168127 | JGI IMG/M metagenome (GOLD analysis project Ga0224496, IMG submission 168127) | Sediment microbial communities from San Francisco Bay, California, United States - SF_Jul11_sed_USGS_8_1 | ecosystem: Environmental > Aquatic > Marine > Sediment | place: USA...
GGAGCGGCAGCCGGCGGGCGACCCGGAGAGGGCCGCGATAGCGGGAGCGGACGGGCTCGCGGCGCCCGAATGGAATCTTCGGTCACGATCCAGGTTCCTTCAAGCCAATATCGGACAGGCTCCTAGCTGCCCTAAAGAACCTGGATCGGCTCTCTCCCAATTTTAGTGATCCATTTGTCTCTGGCTCATCGGGTTCTCCTGTGTAGCCATAAGAATATCTGACAGAAAACGGATCGGAACAAGTTTTTCCGCTCAAGCCTCCTGAATTTGGTAAGCTCTACGCTGTTTTCTTCTCTGAAGACACAGAGTAAGCTGAGCGTATGTCATTTCGTACATCTCGAGGTTTGGTTGTCCGGATGAGGAGGAGCCTGACTTGGTGCCTTGGAATTGCGGGGGCAGGGCTCCTTGTGCTGGCAGGGTACGGATTTGTCCTCTCCACGAGCTTGGCCCTACCTAAGAGCGACGAACATCCACCGCTGCTGATCTATGGAGCGCAGTTTTTTCTCACACCGGGGCTGCATCCCGTCGATGAGGGTTTGTTCGACCGTCTGCATCGCCTAGAATATAGGCCGGTCACCGCCAAACCGAAGGTCCCGGGTGAGTATTTCGCGACCACGAGCTCGATTGAGATTTTTCTGCATGCTCAGGAAGAACAGCGGCTCCCTGCTCGATTAGTCAAATTGACGTTGATGAACGGTGTTGTCACCGAGGTCTTGTCTGCCACTGATGGACGACCCGTCTCACTCGTGACGCTCGAACCGGTTTTGATTAGTGGAGTGCGGGCCGGGACGAAGCAGCTTCGGGAATGGATTCCACTAGACCAGATACCCCCCAGCTTGATTCAGACGCTACTGACCATCGAAGATCGACGCTTTTTCTCTCATGTTGGGGTTGATCCTATTGCTATCGGACGAGCGCTTTGGACCAATATCACTCGTGGGGCAGTTGTGCAGGGTGGCAGTACACTGACTCAGCAATTGGCGAAGAATCTCTTCTACTCTCCCAAACGCACGATATGGCGAAAGTTCAAGGAGCTGGTGGCTTCGCTGGCGCTCGAATTCAAGTACCGCAAACAAGATATATTGGAAAGCTATGTCAACGAGATCTATCTGGGCCAAGCCGGTCCCGTGTCGATCTACGGTGTGGGGGAGGCGGCCCATCGGTACTTCGGCAGACCGCTCGATCAATTGTCGATCGAGGAAATTGCGTTGATCGTCGGATTGATCAAAGGCCCCAATATCTATTCGCCAGTAAAAAACGCTGAGCTTGCGACCAAGCGTCGGGATGTGGTGCTTCACCGTTTGCGCGAAGAAGGAATCGTAACAGAGGAGTCGTTGAAAGCGGCCTTGGCTCGTCCGGTGAAGGTCATGTTGGCCGATGACGCCCTCACCGATGCCCCATACTTTGTCGATTTCCTGCTAAAAGATATCGAGCAAGGGACCGGAGTGGTCACTCCGGAAGGGTCACGAATTTATTCGACGCTCGATTCCAGAGCGCAGCAAATTGCTGCGCAGGTTTTACAGGAAGGACTCGCCAAGCTCGAAAAGAGCCATCCCGCGTTGGCCGACGTTGAGCCGCCGCTTCAAGGAGCTGTCGTCGTATTGGATGTGAAGCGTGGTCATGTGCTGGCGATGGTTGGCGGACGCGATTATCGAGTGAGCCAGTTCAATCGTGCGGTACAGGCGCATCGAACAGCGGGCTCTCTTTTTAAACCGTTTGTGTATTTGGCCGGCTTTGAGGCGGCTCGGGATCAAGGGGCGACTGGTCTCACGCCAGCGACATTGTTGGCAGATGAACCAGTCACATTGGAATCAGGTACGGGTCAGTGGTCGCCTCAAAATTATGACCGACAGTATCGAGGGCAGGTGACGGTTCGAACAGCGCTCGAGCAGTCATTGAATGTTCCGGTCGTCCGAACAGCTCACCGAACGGGGATGCTGGCGCTCAGGCGCCAGCTGCAAGCCTTTGGAATTACCACTCCCTTGGCGGACAATCTGTCCCTTGCGCTTGGGAGTTCTTCCGTTTCGTTACTTGAGATCACAGCCGCGTATGCCGGGCTTGCCAATGGAGGGGTCGTGATCCGTCCCGTGGCGCTGTCCAATATGACGCGTGAAAGGGGAGAGACGATCTGGAGTCCACCCCTGGATCGACGTCATGCGGCGACTCCTCAGGGAGCGTTCCTTGTGACCTCTCTCCTGAAAGGGGTGGTGGATCGAGGCACTGCTTCCAAGGCCAGGGCGCTTGGGGTGAGGGGGCCGGTTGCGGGCAAGACTGGGACAACGGATGGGTCTCGAGACGCCTGGTTTGTCGGATACTCGCCGGACATTGCCATTGGTGTGTGGGTTGGGTTTGATGATGAGCGAGCCCTCAAACTGACCGGTGCGCAGGCCGCCTTGCCCATTTGGAGTGAGCTGGCCGCTCGGCTCATTCCTGGGGACCTTCCCGATTTTGAGATACCCATTGGGGTCGTTCATCGCCGGATTGATCCAAGAACGGGTCAGCTTGCGACCTCGCGATGTCCGGAGAACAGGTCAGAGTACTTCATTACAGGGACGGAGCCCAAGACCTACTGTGAAGTCCACGGGGGTGGGGTTTGGGAGCGACTGAAGCAGACATTCGACTTTTCCTCGTAGCTGCATCTTCGCCACACCGTGGTGCTGGATTCCACAAACTGTTAGGTGTATTCCTGATCCTCAGGTAACCTTGGGGGGAGACTGGCCTGCACAGAGGAGTCCCCATGAAAAAGACTGGTTATGCAGACGACGGCAACATTACGCTGTTGGCAAAGGGAGTCGAACTCAGGGGTGAAATCAAGGTTGAGGGTACGGTGCGCATCGATGGACGTCTGGACGGTGAGGTGCATACGAAGGGCGAAGTAATTGTCGGCGAAGATGGAGTGGTGAAGGGATCTATCCATGCTGATTCGCTGATCAGTAGTGGACGCATCAAAGCCACGGTCACGGCCACAGGGAAAATCCAGCTCCTCAAGACCGCTATTCTCATCGGTGAGGTGCATTGCCCCGCGATGCTGATGGAGGACGGGGCGAAATTTCAAGGCGTGAGTGATATGGGTGTCACCGGCTGGCCCGAGGAAGCGCCGAAGCTGCCCAGTAATGTTCGAGATATGAACGCCCATCGTGGGAAACCCGTCGCGTTGATCGGACGAGAAGTCGACCTCTAAGCAAACCGCAGATTGCTTCTTCACGGTCCGCGTCCCATTCGATGGCCCTCTCACTGTCCTGCTAAGTCTTCCACCCGTGACAGAACTTGCCGGATCTGCTATCTACTCGGTGCTTCTGGTGCTTCTTAAGGGAACCCCACATCATTTATGACTCGACAGCAGATCTTCTCCATCGTGTTCTTTGCCCTGGTGGTCTTGTTGCTCTACCAGATTGGGTTGATGTTCAAACCGTTCTTGTTTTCGGCGCTCTGGGCCGGACTGCTTGCCCACTGGGCTTTTCCTCTGCATCTTCGTCTGACGAGGTTGTTCGCAGGGAAAGAGATGCTTTCTGCCGGCATACTGACTGTTGGGGCGATGGCGATCGTCGTCGTGCCGTTGGTGGTGATGGGGGTGATGCTGGTGCGCGAGGCAGGTGTTGCGGAGCAGGAGATCCGAGTATGGATTTCAGGGGGAGGGCTTCAGAGACTACCGGAGCAACTGGCGGCCATCCCGATCATTGGTGGCTGGTTGAAGTCGGCTCTGGCAGGGAGCGCGACCCCCGCCTTTTCCCTGGAACAATCGGTGATGACAGGAGTGAAGGAACTCAGCCAATTTCTGATTGGAGGGATGGGAGGCCTGCTGAAGAATACCTTTGCGCTCGTCGTTAATTTCTTCCTGATGTTACTGATTCTGTTTTTCCTCTTCAAAGATGGCCGGCAGTGGCTCTCCGTTCTGTACGATTTGATTCCGATGGAGGAGTCCCACAAGTCTAAAATCCTGGTTCGGTTGGACCAAACCATTCGAGCTGTGGTGAAAGGGGTGCTGGTGACGGCGATCGTGCAGGGGGTGCTGGCTGGTATGGCCTATGTGGCCCTCGGTGTGCCGTTTCCAATGGGACTCACGGCGCTAACCATCGTCTTGGCCCCGATTCCGTTCGGCGGAACCGGTTTGGTGTGGTTGCCGGTGGCACTCTATCTATTCTTGGTGGGAATGACCGGGAAAGCACTGGCCATGCTGGTGTGGGGAATTGGTGTCGTCTCAATGGTCGATCAATTTCTTCGACCCTGGTTAATCGGTCAAGATGTACAGATTCCCGTGTTGCTGCTGGTCTTGAGCGTGTTAGGGGGATTAGCCCTCTACGGATTGCTCGGCCTGTTCATCGGCCCCATTCTCGTCAGTTTGTTAATGACCGCCGTGCAGATCTATCGAGAAGAATATCATCTCAAACAGCTGGAGGTCTCGGCGAGCCCGCCCGCGCCTTCATAACGGTTTCGTGACTTCCAGTCGACGGCTCACACGTCACGAATCACGCTTTCTGCTACTCGAGCGGAATGATAATCGCGATCCCACCCATCACATCGTTCAACTTAAAATCCTGTTTCGGACTCAGCGGATGACTGTTATGACAGGTGATGCAGGCAGACGAGACGGCACGATCTGAATAAATGGCTTGGAAATATTGTTTCTTGCCGCTTGAAACAATCCCTGTGACCGGCCGATCAGGCTGTCGCTTGAGAACGTCCAATGCCTTTCGTTCAAACTCTGTGGCAGGCGCATTACGTTGATAGATCGGGGAAAACCCGATCAGCCGGTAACGGATTCCGCTCCCGCTTTCTGCAACTAGCCGACCGGAGTGTTGAAGAAACTGGGCCGGTAAGGGCAGGGTGTTGTCTTGCTCCCACTGTTCAGTTGAAGCCACAATGCCCTTTTCTTGCAATCGGTTGACGATGTGTGAGGTGTAAAAGGTACGATCTGCTTCGAGGATGGCATGAATGTAGTCGGCGACCTTTTGCGGCGAGATACCGATTGTGGTGGGGCTCTCCTTGGCAGCGTGAAGCGCAGCCACGGTCCAGAAGCCTCCTAAGAGGAGTGCGACGGTTGCGGCTTGGAACGTGAAGCGGAAGTAGTCCATGTGTCTCCTAGTGGAGGCGTTGAGGTATTGATCGGAAGCGTGACGTGGCATGCTGCGCCTCGATCTTCGACGCACTCGATGCGGATATCGCCTCCGAACTTTCGGATAATGCGCCTGGCGACGGTGAGTCCAAGGCCTGAACCTTCTCCCTGTTCCTTCGTCGTAAAAAATGGGTCGAAGACTTTTGATAGGTGCTGTTTGGAGATGCCCGGCCCTGAATCGGCGATGGTGGTCGTCACCATATGGTCTGACACGACGGTTGTCAACGTCAGCGCTCCAGTGCCCTTCATGGCATGGATGGCATTGGTCAGCAGATTCACGAACGCTTGCCGCAGTTGGTCTGGGAGTACCAAGACCGGGGTATGGCCTGCGTAGGTCTTGTGGATCACGACATCGTTCATATCAACGGTGGCTTGTGCTGTGGCCAGCGCCTTGTCCAATACCTCCTCCACCGGAACCGACACCGGCTTATCCGAGGCCTCACGGTCGGTGACTCCGGTAAAATCTCGAATGATGGTGGCCATGCGACGGCCATGAGCCACGATATCTCGGGCGTAGCTCTTGATATGCTCTAGGTCCTGTTCATCCTGAAGGATTTCTCCCAACCCAATGATTCCAAACAATGGATTATTGAGTTCATGGCCGATTCCGGCCGTTAATACCCCGAGGCTTCCCGTCTTTTCCGCCTGGACCAGCTGGTCTTGCAGCCGGCTCTCGTCCGTAATGTCTCGAAGCACCAGCCCGATACTGTCTTCTTCGCCTGGTTTCGTGGGCAGTCGGAACCATTGATAATGGTAGATGCGTGATCCGATGGGGAGCTCAGAACGATGACCGGCTGGTTCATGATCTGTACGAGGCTGCAGTGGGTCTCGTGGTGCCGTTTCACGCTCGATATCAGGCATTGTGGCCGACGTACCGCCGTTCATCTGGAATTCTGTTTGAAGCTGTTTCTGAACGCCTGGGTCGAGTGACAGAATCGAAAACAGCGATGTATCCGACGACGTCTCCCGGACCGAAAACGCTTCACGGGCTGTCTGATTGATGTAGCGCACGATTTGATGGGAATCGATTAAGACAATGGGAGTCGGAACGGCGTCCAAGATTTGATCCGTCGACTGCTGCAGGACCTGGAATTCTTGGGTTTTCAGCTTGACCTGGTCGGTTAGCCCTGCAAATGCGGCTTTCAACTGCGTATTCATGCGGGTGAATTCTCTCGCAAGGTCTTCCAGCTCATCGCCGGTGTTGATCTGAATCGGTGTCTGGAGCTCACCGCGCCCGATGGCCTGTGCAGCCTGTTGCAGTTGCCGGACCGGCGTCACGATACGACCTGCTGCAACGTAGCCGAGCGAGGCCAGCAGCACGATGGCGACGGCCCCGAACACCATCACCCAGGTGAGCAGATGTTGGATCGGTGCGAACAGTTCATCCGACGATTGCCAGACGAACGTGTGCCACGATCCACTGTCGATCGAGCCGTTGGTCGCCCGGCTGGTTTCCAGAAGCGGGGCAAAGCCGATGACGGAGGTCGATTGCCCGCCGTGGCCATCGCTGGAGGCCTCCACCCAGCCAGGGTGTTGAGGGGTTACGAGTGGGGTCAAGTTTCGATCGGACAAGGGGACGCCTGTCGGAAGAATAGGGCAACTGATAACAATGCCGTTTGTGTCGATCAGCATGACGTGGCCGGTCTTGCCGAATCGAATGGCATGGGTTGAGGGGGAAAAGAATTCCTTGGCATCGATGACATGATGAAGCACGCCGACGGTTTCGTAGCGCAAGCTATCCATGATGGGGAGTGAGATCGTGAACACATAGGTGTTCACCTGGTCGTCAAAACGGATGTCTTCGATGTAGAGCTGGCCCACCGCTTTATTGAAAGCTCCTTGCCACCAACGGGTGTCCTGGTGTCTGAAAGCCGGATGGTCGGTCATGGTGGCGACGAGTGCTCCCTGCGCATCAGTCAAGAACAGCATCTTCGTCGATGCACGGACAACCTGTGGCAGTAACTGCCCTGGTGGGCTGTACACTCCGGCATAGTATTCGTGGAGTAATGCGCTGAGTGTATTCCCTGTCAGCGATTTGAGCGCAGCAGGGTCTCGCTCTGTCCAGCGCTGTTCGAGGTCTGCGAGAGCCGATATTGAGCGTTTTGGATCGCTTGAAGCATCGCGGCGGCGTTCCAGTTCCCGAATGATCGTCGGATCATGGGCGATTCGAGCGGTATGCGAGATTTCTTCGACCACGAGGAGGTCAAGTTTGCGAGCCGCTTCTGTCGCCAGAGCCTTAAAGCTTTCTCCACTGATTTCACGGATTTCCTGAGACCCCTGCCAGAAGGCCATCCCCAAACCGACGACGAGAGGGATGATCCCCACGAGGAGCATAGACAGTATGACTTTGGTCTTGAGCCCCCATCTGGTACCAGACAGTGAGGATGTGGGCGTTGTTGTCATGCTTCCGTCCGAGGGGTTCTCTCAGCACGTGATGGGTTACCGGGGAATGTGAGGGTAAAGGTTGAGCCTTGGCCGACGTGACTCTCGACTCCAACCACGCCCTGCATGTGCTGGATCACATTTTTGATATTATAGAGCCCCAGTCCTGTCCCCTTTCCCGGGGGCTTTGTGGTGTAGAACGGTTCAAAAATTCGAGTCAAGACTTCCGGCGCGATGCCGCAGCCGGTGTCTGAAACACGAACCTGTGTTGCGCCGGCTACAGCGGTCGTTTCTAGCGTCAGCGTACCGTGATGCTCCATCGCTTGAACTGCGTTGGTGATCAGGTTCACGAACACGTGGAGCAGTTTATCAGGATTTCCCTTTACGAAGATGTCAGGTTGATAGCGCTTGTGAATCTCAATGTCTTGCAGTGCCACGGCATAGCGGGCGATCTTCAGGGCTTCGTCAAGCTTGCTGTTGATGTTGACGGGGCCGTCTTGCTGTAAAGACGCGCGGCGAGAGTAGGAGGTAAGGTCTCGGCAAATAGCCGTCGTCCGTTTCACGGCGTCAATGATGTCCAAGGCTTGGGCGTGCACGGTCGTGAGGTCCGTTTCTTCAGCCAGATTTTCTGCCATGCCGAGAATCAGTTGGAGTGGATTGTTCATGTCATGAGCGATGCCGGCTGCAAACGAGCCCAAACCGGCGAGCTTCTCTGCATGGAGCAATTCGGTTTGCAACGTTGATTCATGTTGGACAAGTAGCCAGAGTAGGCATGACGCCTGTCCAGTTATAATCGCAGTCCCTGGCGACCGGTGTTGCTGAAGGACGGACTCTACTGATGGATCACCGGTCACGTCCATTACAACATCGAGTGTGTGGTCCCTGAGCAGATCGGCAATCACTCCGTACACCGGCACATTCAGCTCTTGGGCTCGTTTGAGCCCTGGTGCTGAGGCATCCTTGTCGGTTATTCCCACGATCTCAATTGCCCGAATCTGATGGAGCACCTCAAGAAGTGCGGTGCCTCCACGGCCAGCGCCGAGGATCGCAACCCTCATCGGAAGCGCGGCCAGCGACGAGGTGTCCCGCTGGGTTTTCACGCTCGAATGAGCGATGGCCGGAGATATGGCCGCCGTACCCATTCCATCCGATGGTGGCCTGTCTATCATAGACGCGCCAATTCTCGTTGTTCCATGGCACGACCGACGGCAGCCTTCAATATCTCACCCTCCACCGGCTTTACGAGATAGTCCACGACGCCCTGCCGAAGGAGCGAGGTCGCCATTTCGGTGTCCGGGAACCCGGTCAAGACAATTAATGGCACACGCGGATAGTTCTCGCGAAAGTAGGCAATGGCTTCGATCCCGTTCACTTTTGGCATCCGGATGTCGCAGATCATGACATCCAGCAGGAGGCGATTTTCGCCCCAGTTGATGGTTTCAATGGCTTTCTCCCCATTCTCAGCTTCAAGCACATCGTACCCGGCTTTTTGCAGAGTCATTCGGACGACTTTCCGGATATCTGGTTCGTCATCGACGATCAATACCCGACCATTGCAGCTCTCACCTCCGACAAAAAACCCGGACTTGAATTCGCTCATGGCAACCTCCTTGGTGGGAACGGATTCCATTAGGTCTCGTCATGACACAAACCCTTCGCAAAGCCGGTGCCGAAGTTGAAAGGCATGCGAGGTTCCATCTTTTCAACAGGAAGCTGAATCAAACTTGCGCCTGCATTTCGCCGACTGGCTCAAAGGCACCACCAGGTTGGCGAAATCCACCACCGACGGATGCTCATTGCCTTTCAGGACACGTTTCAGCTAGGGTATTGAAAACACTGCTGGAGTTGATACTGTGATTACACCTGATGTGCTTACCGAATATATTCGCGAGAGCCTGCCGGACGCTGAGGTGACAGTGACCGATCGTACAGGGACCATGAATCACTTGAAGGTCGTCATCGTTTCCAATGGGTTCGAGGGGAAAAATCTTTTAGATCGGCACCGCCTGATCTATCAGGCCCTCGATACACCCATGAAGGATGGACGGATCCACGCATTAGAACTCACCGCTCGAACCAAAGATGAGACATAGGAGGGGCCATGGCCGACCAGATAGAAGAAGAAATCCAAAACGAAGTGAAGGCGCATAAGATTTTGATCTATGGCAAGGGGACCAAGACGATGCCGATGTGCGGGTTCACGAGGGAAACCATGCAGTTTTTCGACAAGTATGGGTACCCGTACGAACTCATCGACGTCCTGGCGCAACCGGCTAAGCGCGAGGCGCTGACGAAAATCACGAATTGGCCGACGCTTCCTAAGGTGTTTATCGACGGCACCTTCTACGGCGATACCGACGTGCTCGATCCGATGGCCGCCAAGGGCGAGATTGAACCGCTGCTGAAAAAAGCATTTGGGAAATAGGCAGGGCATCCCTGCTAGTCTCTTGCTCCCCGAGCGCGCACGCGGGAGTAACCACAATCGACAATTATGGGCGGTGCTCGCTCGACGGGCGCAGTGAGACCAACAGGAATGCCCTGCCTAAAGGGGTGGGCTAGGGGCTCATTCCTCGCACATCCGTTCCATCCGAGACTTGAGAAGAGAGCATGAAAATCCCCATGGTGAAGAGACTCTCGCATAAAGCGAGTAGGGCGATGGGAGGGCTATGCGTGATCGCCAGCTTGGGATGTGCGTCTGGCCATCATGCCACTCATCCTGCATGGGAACATTCGCGGATCGTCGATCTGACCCATTCATTTGGAACGGATACGATCGTTTGGCCGACGGAAGAGGATTTCAAGCTCGTTGTTCAGCACGCGGAGGATACGCCAGGCGGGTACTACTATGCCTCGAACCGTTTGGAGTTGGCCGAGCATGGTGGTACGCACATCGACGCGCCGATTCACTTTTCGAGAGGGAAGCAGACGCTGGATCAGATTCCACTTGAACGATTGGTTGGAACTGGCGTCCGAATCGATGTTGCTGAGCAATGTGCCGGCGATAGGGACTATCAAGTGGCGATCTCAGATCTCGAACGATGGGAAGCTGAACATGGGCGGATTCAAAACGGCGCCATTGTCTTACTAGATACGGGTTTCGCAAGCTTCTGGTCAATTCGGGAAGACTATTTGGGAACGGCGTTGAGAGGGCAGGAAGGTGTGCGGGCGCTGCATTTCCCAGGATTACATCCTGAAGCCGCTGTCTGGCTGGTACGCGAGCGGCAGGTCAAGGCTGTGGGTATCGATACGGCGTCGATTGATTATGGGCAATCGACCAAATTCGAATCACATGTGGTTTTACTTTCAGAAAATGTTCCGGTGTTTGAGAATCTCGCCAATCTGTACGACTTACCGCTTCGCGGCTTTGATGTAATCGCCCTTCCCATGAAAATCGCCGGTGGGACTGGCGGTCCAGTGCGTATTGTTGCTGTCGTACCTCGCTCCCATTAGCGTTTGGCCTTCACTCGTGGCGTTTTGAGTTCCTTCGATCCTTCATGTCTCCCATCGAAAGCTGGGATCAGGATTCCAGTCTCACCTCCGAGCATCAGTCCTTGACCTAAGAGAGACCATCGGCCTACGAGAGCCGCGGTTGCTGCGTCCAACTCATCGCTTGTCGCGGTCTTCTTTAGTCCACGCAGGCCAAGTTTCCTTAGACCGTTGAGGAGGCCGAGTCGGTCTTTGTGTTGCCGCGGAATTCTCCAAAGATCTTGCGCCGCGCCGGGGTAGCACTCAACGGCCTGATAGCCCAAAGAAACGAGATGTTTCTTCAGCGCAAGGCCTCGCTCAGTCAACATGCGCATGGGGCCAAGCGTGATAGGAAAAAAGCGGATGCCTCGGCGGAGCAGTTCACGATCGCATTCCCGCAGATGTTCACCGGCACGATCATGAATGGTACGCCGTCCGTTCGGCAAGCTGAGTGGGGCATCGATTGGGACGAGGGTAGGTCGAGCCTCTCTAACGAAGTCGAGAATGTCATCGTCGCTGAACATGATGTGCGTTTCAGCAATCAAATTGCGCAGCACACAGATCCCCGTCGGCCTCTTTGGCGACCCGGCGAGATCGATGCCGACGACAACAAGAGGTGGTTTTTGAGCCACTGGAGTTTCCCTGCTTGGTATTACAGTTGTTTCTTTCCACACCCTTTTCGGTTGCATGAGACCCATGTATATTCACATGTATGAAGCCCCATCAAGAGACAAGCTCTCAAATGTCACAACGGCGACCGAGCAAGCTGAGCCAGAAGTTTGCTGATGAGAAGATAGAACGAGCGAGACGTTAGACTCCAGAAGAACGGCTGACTATCGCATTACACCTCTCCGATTTCTGCTACGAATTGAACCGGTGTTCTCCGAAGCCCTAAGCTGATACTGGGCGTGCTCTTTCCTTTCTTGTTGTTATCACTGATCTCTGCGAAGCTTTCACGGATGGAGATGCGTTTTCAGTTTTGCTTCTCAATGCAATTTAACTTGTCGTGGCTGGATAAGAACGCGGTGGCAATTCTCATGCGATTTGTTCCAGCCTTGACGTTGATGTTACTCCATTGCTTGTTGGAACGTGTTTGGCTCTTGTTAAGAAGGGAGCTCTTGCTGTGACAGAGACTAAAGAACGCGCAGTTGAAGCGTTTTGGATCTTAAATGACTTTATCGGCGACCTGGTAACTGCAGTGCGAGCGTCTGAATATTTTAATTCGCCAAAATTCAAGGCAGGTGCCAGTGATAAAGTGCTTCGGCTCTGCAATAAGATGGCCGGCTCATTCCTTTTTGTAACTTTAGCGAAATGGATAGAATTCTATGATCATTACAAAGTCTTGATACCAGAAGAAATTAAAGGCAAATGTAAACAATTACGGAATGAACTGGAAAGAAGAGGCGTGCGAAAGCTCCGGAACGAAGTTGTCGGCCATATTTGGAGCGACAAACATGATCGCCCCTTGATGCCGAAAGAAATTGAAGAACTAGGCAGGGCCATGCGTATTCCGACCCAAGCCGGCCACTGATTCCGACGCAAGTCGGCCACCCGTTCCGACGGAACGCGGCCACTGATTCCGAGGTGAAGCCGGCCACTTTTCCGAGTCCTCTCGGAATCGGTGGCCGACATCCCTCGGACTCCAGGGCGGGGTGATTCCCCAGCAGTCCGTCTCCCCGAGTCACTCGCGACGCAGGTCCTCCTCAACCTTGGGTATCGTGGGCCTTCCATTTTATGGGGGAGGTGCCGATGCCAGCGGAGCGAGTGACCATGCGGAAGATCAAAGACATACTTCGACTCAAATGGGGCTGCGGGCTCAGCAATCGACAAGTCGCGGCCAGTTGTGGCGTGGCGCGGAGCACGGTGGCGGAAACGCTCTATCGGGCCACGGCGGCGGGAGTCTCCTGGCCGTTCCCGGAGGACCTGGACGATCAGCAGCTGGAAACCCGGCTGTATCCGGCGGCGCCGTCGCCGACCGGCCCGCCGCGGGCGATGCCGGAGTGGGCGACCGTGCATCAGGAATTGACGCGGAAAGGCGTGACCCTGGCGCTGCTCTGGCAGGAGTATAAGGCGCAGCATCCCGACGGCTATCAGTACAGCCGCTTCTGCGATCTCTATGGTGCCTGGCGCGCCACCTTGGATCGCTGCCTGCGGCAAGAGCATCGGGCGGGCGAGAAACTCTTCGTCGATTACGCGGGCCAGACCGTGCCGGTTCAGGACCGACGGACCGGCGAGGTGCGGCCAGCCCAGATCTTCGTCGCCGTCCTGGGCGCGTCGAGCTATACCTACGCCGAGGCGACCTGGACGCAAACGCTCCCCGATTGGACCGGGTCCCATGTCCGGGCCTTCGCCTATTTGGGCGGCGTGCCAGAGATCATCGTGCCGGACAACTTACGAAGCGGCGTGACGAAAGCCTGTCGATATGAACCCGAACTGAACCCGACCTATGCCGATCTGGCCCGGCACTACGATGTCGCGGTGATTCCAGCCCGGGTGCGCAAACCCCGCGACAAGGCCAAGGTCGAAGCGGGCGTCTTACTCGTCGAACGGTGGATCCTGGCCTGTCTGCGGCATCACCCTTTCTTCAGTCTGGCGGAGCTCAACACGGTGATCGCCGCCTGTTTGGACCGGCTGAATCGCCGGCCCTTCAAGAAACTCCCTGGCTGTCGACAATCGCAGTTCGAGGCCGTCGATCGTCCAGCCCTGCAGCCGCTGCCGACCGAGCCGTACGTCTATGCCGAGTGGCGGACGGCCCGGGTCAATATCGATTCGCATCTCGAGATCGAGGGCCACTACTACAGCGTGCCGTCGCCGTTGGTCCATACGGCCCTCGATGTGCGGCTGACCGTGACCACGGTCGAGTGCTTCCACAAGAACCAGCGTGTGGCCAGCCACGTGCGGAGTGCGGAGCGAGGCCGGCACACCACCGTCGCCGCGCATCTCCCGTCGTCGCACCAACAGTATCTGGCGTGGTCCCCCTCCCGCCTGATCCAGTGGGCGGAGACCGTCGGGCCGGCCACGGCCACGGTGGTCGACACGCTCATGACCCGCCGCCGGCATCCCGAACAAGGCTATCGCTCGTGCCTCGGGGTCTTGCGGCTGGAACGAGACTACGGCCCCGTGCGGCTCGAGGCGGCGTGTCGTCGGGCTCAGGCGATCGACGCGGTCGCCTATAAGAGTGTCCAGTCGATCCTGAAAACCGGACTGGACCAACAGCCGCTCCCCGAGCCGGGTTCGACGGTCCCGCTGCCGTTCGAGCACGCCCATCTGCGCGGCACCACCTATTACCAACAGGAAGGAGATTGCTGATGTTACGTCATCCCACACTCACGGCACTGGAGACGCTGAAACTCACCGGCATGGCCACGGCCTTGGCGGAGCAACTGGAGATGCCCGACGTGCAGCGGCTCAGCTTCGAGGAACGGCTCGGGCTCTTGGTCGATCGGGAACGGACGACTCAAGAGAATCGCCGCCTGGCGCGGCGGCTGGCCCAGGCCCGGTTCCCCGGCAGCGCCACGTTGGAAGATCTGGATTATCGCCATCCCCGGGGAATCGAGAAAAGTGTGATCGCGTCCCTGGCGACCGGTCAATGGATTCGCAGTCATGACAATGTGTTGATTGTGGGGCCGACCGGTGCGGGCAAGACGTATCTGGCCTGTGCGCTGGCCCAGATGGCGTGTCGGCTGGGCTGCTCCGCGCTCTATCTGCGACTGCCGCGGTTCTTTCGGGAACTCGCGATCGCCAAAGGGGATGGCCGCTATGGGCGTCTGCTCCGGAGTCTCGCCAAGACCGACCTCGTGGTCCTGGACGATTGGGGGCTCGCGCCCTTGACTGACGAGCACCGCCGCGATCTCTTGGAACTCCTCGATGATCGCCACGGGCGGCGGGCCACCCTCGTGGCGAGTCAACTCCCGATCGATCACTGGCATGCGGCGATCGGGGAGCCGACGCTCGCCGATGCCATTCTTGACCGGCTCGTGCACAATGCCTATAAGATCACGTTGAAAGGAGAATCGATGCGCAAACGGTTAGCCAAATCGGACGGAAGTCGGCCACTGAAGGCCGAGCACTGAGGCCCTGCGTCGCGGGGCTCCGAGGGGTGGCCGGATTCGCTCGGAATCGGTGGCCGGATTCAGCGGAATACGCAGGGCCATAACCAATGGCGATGAGATGGCATTCTTGAAATGGATAAATGATCCCAGCCATAATCATCTTGGCGAGACCATTGTTGGTGTGAGCGAGGCTGTTCGAGATTTAATAAAGGAGAAGTGGGCACTGTCAGAAAGTGATTTGCTTCGTTCCAGGGAATAAAGAAAAAACAACGTCTCTTTTTGCAATGCTTTTTTGTAGCTGCAGTGCGGCTTCTTTCAACGGCACTCTCCTCATTCTCTCCTTAAGGCTCTTGGTGGGCTAGGCGCCGATAGTTTGTTTCGTTTCGTCCAGATGCTTTTGTAGATATGTCATGAACGGAGTGCCGCCGGTGCCGACTGCAGTGGGGTTGGTTGTGCTGGTCTGGTGTTGGCGATTGATGTAGCTGTCTGCGTAGCCGATATGGATTTCACGGAACTGTGCCAGAAGGCCGACGCACACACCGTAGGCTGACCAGAGTTCGGAATGGCTTTGTCTGCGATCATGGACATAGCTGGAAAGGCGGGCGCGCCCGCTGCTGTCAGTCTGGCTCTCGAGGGCTTGAAGAAAAGCCCGGTGGCGGGGTGGCATGTACTCCCGCATTTCTTGCAGGTACACCGTCAAGGGATCGGGCGCATGGTGGATACCCAGTCCCGCGTCCAGGCACGGGACGATCGTACTCTGTGCTCCGGTCTCACCACGGAACTGCTGCGGTTGTTGGGCATAGGCTTCGACCTTCTCATAAATGAGGCCATCGGGTAATGACAGGCTATTCTTCCAGCCGTGAATGTAGGGCCGCACGCGGGTGTAATACACATAGGGATCGCAGCGTTCTTTCATGCGGAGCAACGTATCCCGCATAGCGGTTTGCGCGGACGCCAGAGCTTGTAAACCCAACAGTACCTCATCGTCATTTCCTTCAGAGGCTGCGTTTATCGCCCGTACCAGACCAGCCAAGCCAGGTCCCGCCTGTTGCTCAATCTGGATGTGGACGACGACAAACCACTCTTCGTCCAGCCCACCGAGAAAATTCTGCAGGAGCACGATATTGTCGAGCTGAATCGGCTTCGTCCCATCAAGTCGGCGCCAGTTGTCCAATGCGTAAGACGCATAGGAGAGGACTGGCGGCCGGCCGAGCTTTTGGGCGATCTCAGACCATGGCCGGGCAAGCTGGGAGGGGAGCTTGACGGCCGGTTGCCCCAGCGTTTCCCAAACATAGGCATGGCCCGCGAAGGAAAGCATCCGCAGTGCGGCTCGGCACTCGTCTTCGCGCCAATTCGATGGAATGGATGGAAGCAACGCTGGTTGTTCGTCGATAAACTGCCGGACCTGGCGTGCGCTCAATAGTTTCGGCATCTCGTGGCCCAGATGATTCAGCGTGGGGCAGTCGAGCAGAGTTTCGCATGGGTCCGACGGTAGGAATCCCCGCTCAGGAGAGATTCCGAAATCTGTAAGCGACAGTGGTTGGGAGGTGGAGGATTTCACAGGGGCTCCTTGCCCACACTCTACCACTCCTCTATGAGATTGCAATCGGTTGCAGAAACCCACTCCAAACCAAAAGGCCACCTGTACAGGTGGCCTTTCAATTTATTATTCCTCTCTCCGCAGGTGTGGTGCCGGTGCTCTCAACTGCGCGCGCTATTTCACCCGCCCACCCGAGCGCGCCGAGCTCTTGCCCTCAGCGAGCATCGCCCGAATCAGGATGCTCAAAATGGCATCCCAGCTAGGCCGCAGGGAGCTCGGCGACCGAAGCGTACCCTTGCGGTACGTTGCAGGGAGACGGGCGACTGAGAACAACGCTGGGGGACATTTTCAGCATCCTGTTAGGTGCCCATTTCCCAGGATGCTAGATACTTCTTCTGTTCCTTCGTCAGCGTGTCAATGGCCACGCCCATCCCTGCCAACTTAAGCCGAGCGATTTCCTTGTCGATCGCCGCTGGCACTGGATAGACCTTCTTCTCCAGCATCTTGTAGTTTTTCACGAGGTATTCTGCCCCAAGCGCTTGGTTGGCAAAACTCATATCCATGACGCTGGAGGGATGTCCCTCTGCGGTGGCGAGGTTGACCAGTCGGCCTTCACCGAGCAAGCTGACTCGGTGAGCATTTTTCTTGAGCGTAAACTGTTCGACGCCGGTACGCACCACCCGCCGCTTGCTGGCCATCTTCTCCAGGGCCGGAATATCCAACTCCACGTTAAAATGCCCGCTGTTGCACACGATGGCACCGTCTTTCATGGCGGCGAAATGTTCGCTGCGGATCACGTGGATGTTCCCGGTCACGGTCACGAAGAAATCGCCGACTGGGGCAGCCAGTTCCATCGGCATGACGCGGAAGCCGTCCATGACGGCTTCAAGACCCTTCAACGGATCCACTTCGGTCACGATGACATCCGCTCCCATGCCCTTGGCTCGCATTGCGATACCGCGTCCGCACCAGCCATAGCCCACGACGACGACGACGGAGCCGCAGATCAATCGATTCGTCGCACGCACAATGCCGTCCATGGTCGATTGTCCGGTGCCGTACCGGTTGTCGAACATGTGTTTCGTGTCCGCGTCGTTGACGGAGATCACCGGGAACTTAAGGACTTTCTTCTCCGCCATGCTACGCAATCGGATGACGCCGGTGGTGGTTTCCTCTGTGCCGCCGATCACGTTTTTCAGCAGCTCTTTGCGTTTGGAATGGAGGTGCGACACCACGTCTGCGCCGTCATCCATGGTGACGTGCGGTCGATGGGCGATTGCTGATTCGATATGCCGATAGTAGGTGGCGTTGTCTTCACCTTTGATGGCAAAGGTCGGAACACCTTCGTGTTGAACTAACGCAGCGGCCACATCGTCCTGTGTGCTGAGGGGATTCGACGCGCAGAGACGCACATCTGCTCCGCCGGCCTTGAGAGTAATCGCGAGATTGGCGGTTTCCGTCGTCACGTGGAGGCAGGCTGTGACTCGCACGCCTTTCAATGGCTGCTCTCGTTTGAACCGCTTGCGAATGAGCCGCAACACGGGCATTGTGGCTTCAGCCCATTCGATCTTTAATTTACCTTGGTCTGCGAGCTTGATATCTCTGACATCGTAATCCACGAAAGTCCTCCTTCTTGGTGAATGCGAATTGCCATCATGAAAAGGGGGACGGGTAGAGCACCCGTCCCCCTTGCCGATGCGCTTGGGAGCGATCCGGTTATAGCCCAGCGTCCTTACGCAGTGCCTTGGCCTTGTCGATTTTTTCCCACGTAAACTCTGGTTCGCTGCGTCCGAAATGCCCGTATGCGGCAGTCTTTCTGAAAATTGGCCGTCGAAGCTTGAGATGATCGATGATCCCACGGGGGGTCAAGGGGAAATGTTTGCGCACAAGCTTGTCGAGAATCTCGACTGAAACCTTTTCGGTGTTCTTGGTATCGACCAGGACGGATACCGGATCGGCCACTCCGATGGCATAGGCCAGCTGCACTTCACACTTATCGGCCAATTTGGCGGCGACAAGGTTCTTGGCGATATAACGAGCCATGTAGGAGGCAGATCGGTCCACCTTCGTTGGATCCTTGCCGGAGAATGCTCCACCGCCATGACTTCCATGTCCACCGTAGGTGTCAACGATGATCTTTCGGCCGGTGAGACCGGTATCACCCATCGGGCCACCCACCACGAAGCGACCGGTTGGATTGATGTGATGCTTCACGCTGGTTGGGTCATAGAGCCCCTTCGGCATCACTGGCCTCACCACCTTTTCCATGAGGTCGCGTTCAATCTGCTTATTGGTTACATCGGGGCTGTGTTGGGTGGAGACGACGATCGTATCGATCCGCACGGGTTTGCCGTTCTTGTATTCGACCGTCACTTGAGACTTGCCGTCCGGCCGGACCCACTTGAGAATATTTTTCTTGCGCACCTCGGCCAGACGCTTCGTCAGCCGGTGGGCTAACACGATCGGCATCGGCATGAGCTCGTCTGTTTCATTGGTCGCATATCCGAACATCAAGCCCTGATCACCGGCCCCTCCGGAATCCACGCCCATCGAGATATCACCGGATTGTTGGTGGATGGCGGTCAGAACTGAACAGGTATGAAAGTCGAATCCCCACGAGGCATCGCAATACCCGACATCTTTAATGACTTCACGGATAATATCAGGGATCTCAACGTACGCCTTTGTGGATATTTCACCCGCGACCAGAGCGATGCCTGTGGTTAGGATGGTTTCGCAGGCAACGCGGGAATATTTATCCTGAGCGATAATGGCGTCCAAGATGCCATCAGAAATTTGGTCCGCAATCTTATCCGGATGGCCTTCAGTGACCGATTCCGAAGTGAACAGGTAATTGTTTCGCATATGCCCTCGTGGGTTCAGGTTATGAAAAGCCAGTGCTATTGTGTCTGTCGATGGTAAATGTGAGGATGTGGTGCCGAGTGATGAGCCACGCACAAACCTTGCCAATTCTAAAGATATCGATCGGTTTTGTCCATTACTTCGGTGGTGGAGGCATGAGAAATTGTCACCTGCCGTTTACTTGACTCAGGTTTTTCTGGGCTTGTAACATGCCTGAGTTCATAGGAAATCATCTCGTACCGAGCATGAAGTCATGCCTGATGATCACAATGACGATAAGGCCGTAACATCGCCTATCTGAATCACGTACTATTTAAAGTTAAAAAGTTAATATGCGACATCACCTGGTAGCACCGTGCTTAACGCTTGTGGTCGTCAGTGGGATCGTCTTGGGAGTATTCTCTGCCACGGAGTCAGCCCAATCTGTGAAGCGACCCGGTATTGAGCGGGGAGTGGTTCAAGTCGGTGACGAAGCGCCGAACTTTATGTTGCGCGATCTTGCTGGAAAAGTGATGAGCTTGTCGCAGTTCAGAGGCAAAGTTGTCCTCTTGAATTTCTGGGCGACCTGGTGCGGACCGTGTCGTGTCGAGATGCCGGCCATGGAACAGCTGTATCAAACGTTCCCCCGACGAGAATTCGAGATTCTCGCCGTCTCAACGGATTCTCAGGGTGCGGCTGTGACACGGCCATTCCAGAAGAAAATGGGCTTTACTTTTCCCATTCTCCATGACTCGGAGTATCGCACTGGGTTAGTGTATGGGGCTCGCACACTGCCGATTACGTTCATGCTCGATCGCCAGGGGATTGTGCGTCAAAAGATCTTCGGCGCTCGCGATTGGGCTTCCCCTGAGGCTCGTGAATTGATTCATGCGCTGATGAAGTCGTAACGATGACACAATCGATCCCACAGATTTCCCTCATCGCCGCGTTCACCGCGGGGCTTCTCTCATTTGTGTCTCCTTGCGTCCTGCCGTTGGTGCCAAGTTATATCTCGTATATCACCGGACTCTCGGTCGAGCAGCTCACCGATGCCTCTGAGCGGATGAAATTCAAGAGGGCGATCGTCGTGAACTCTCTGCTGTTCATCGCCGGGTTTTCCTCGGTCTTTATCGCCTTCGGGGCGTCAGCGAGCTTTCTGGGACAAATCTTGATCACTCATCAGGACGTCATTCGCCGCGTCGGCGGAGTCTTGATTATTGTGTTCGGGCTGTATCTGCTCGGGATTTTGAATCTCAAGTTCCTAAAGATGGAACATCGATTTCAATTCCGTAACAGGCCGGCCGGGTACCTGGGATCGTTCCTGATCGGAGTGGCCTTTGCCGCAGGGTGGACACCCTGTGTCGGACCGGTACTGGGCTCCATTCTTCTCTACGCGAGTACGACCGACTCCCTTCTCAGCGGGGTTGTCCTCCTGACATGTTACTCGTTCGGGTTGGGGCTGCCGTTGTTCCTCACGGCCTTAGGTGTGGATCGATTTCTGGCGTATTTCAAAGAAGTGCGAGCTTATTTGTGGGGAGTTTCGACGGTAAGCGGGGTCATGCTGGTTCTGGTCGGCGTGATGATCTATGCGAACTCACTCACGATGGTGACCAGTTTCTTGGAGCGCTATGGAATCGGGTGGTACCTGGGGCAGTAGTGAGTGTTGGTCTCGTACGCCGCCTTCAGCTTTGATCCTTTGCTCCCTCCCCGGGTAGAAATCATAACCTACGCCCGTCATCTTCCGCCTTCCGTCGCCTCGCTGACAGAGGCATTTCCTTGATCCCGAACCAGTGACGACTGAATTAGCACCAGGCGCCAAGGCGGCAGACCGTGAAAGCGTTTCCGAGCGCACCCGAGGTGGGAGAACTAAGCCGGTCGAACGATGAGGGAACACCAAGAGTCCCTATCGCTGAAGATGGTGATGAAGAAACAGATGGTTCGCTAGGGGTAGGCGGTCGGCTGCTTAGGATGATCGCCGAGCCGGCATCTGAAAGAGAGGCTGGATCTGATTTTTGTGCCAGGAGGGTATTGGGGCGTGCTCCGCCGATTTTCTCCAATAACTGGGTCCCGGCCTCGGACGCCGTACTGTTGGGATGTTTGTCCAAGAGCACGACGAGATTGTCTTTTGCCCAATCGTCGGCACCCATTTCATGGTATGCCTTGGCCTGGAAGTATAGGGCATCGGAGGCGACCGGCTTATCCGGATAGGTTTTGATGACCTGGTCGAACCGATGAGCGGCAGCAAGATATGAACCCCGTCGGTAATAGAATTGTCCCACGAAGAGATGCATCTGAGCGATCCAATTGTGGCACTCCTCAAGTTTTTGCTGCGCCTGCGCATCGTAGCGGCTGCCGGGGAAGTCTTTTCTCATCTGTTCGAACGCTGCGATGGCTTTCTGTATCGGTTCGGGATCTCGGTCGATGGTCTTGGCCATTTTGAAATGAATTTCACCGATCCTGAATGCGGCGTAGGGAGCCAGCACGTGATTGCGATGAAGGTCCATGAAGTGGTTGTACTCCACTAAGGCCTCTGCATACTCTTCTTTCTCAAAATACGCTTCTCCCCGCTTCATGATCACGTTGGGGTGGTAATGGTTGTCGACGGTATCACCGATAAAAATTTGCTCGTCCGTTCCACTGATGACCTTCTTGAGCCCACTCCGAACGTCACTTGGGGTGATATCACCGGCGCAGGAGACCATCAAGAGTGACCCAAGGGTCAGACAGCCGGCCAGTCGAACACGTAAGGATATGAATCGCGGATGAACACCCGGATGAAAGCTGAAGACGCTCATAGTCGACACACATAGCAAGGAAACGCGTAAAAATCAATCACATGACCGGTTTGGTTGACCTGTCTGTGCATGCTCCCTATAATTCAGCCCAAGATTCGCTTTGTGCAATCTGATCAATTTCGCTAGAAATGCTAATGGTTTAGGGGAATGCTTCGACCGAGGATCATTGGACCTGGCAGCTATCTTCCTTCCCGTGTCGTCACCAACGAGGAGATCGCCCGTATGACGGGGGTATCTCCGGCTAGTATCGAACGACTCACCGGTATACGGACGCGGCGTTGGGCTGCAGAGCAGGAGGCGTCTTCCGATATGGCCATTGCGGCAGGGCGCCGGGCCCTCGATGCCGCTGGATGTTCGCCTTCCTCCATCGATGCCATCATCCTCTCGACAACATCTCCCGATATGGCATTTCCGTCAACAGCGTGCGCGGTTCAACGAGGCTTAGGATGCCGGCAAGTAGGAGCCTTTGATGTGTCTGCGTCCTGCTCGGGATTTTTGTACGGCCTTTCCATGGCGCAAGTCATGATTCAGAGTAGCCATGTGCGGACCTGTCTCGTGATCGCGTCAGAGGTGAAGTCACGATCCCTCGATCACCAGGATGAAGCGACGACACTGTTGTTTGGCGACGGTGCTGGAGCCGTCATCGTTCGAGGTGAAGAAGATCACAGCCCTGAGCGGCGAGGAATTCTCGGCGTCAAGTTATATGCCGATGGAGCACACCACGGACTTATCCGTGTTCCTGGCGGCGGATCGCGGTTGCCATTATCGTCCGATATGTTGAAAACGGGAGGGCATACGCTCCGTATGCGGGGGGCACCGCTCTTTCGACTGGCCGTTCGACGAGTCGAACGCGCGGTGATGGACATCCTGAAGGAATTTGGTGTCTGTCAGGAAGATGTTAAGCAGGTTGTGCTCCATCAGGCGAACGGGCGTATCCTATCTCAAATTGCGGGTCGTTTGGGTGTCGGTCCCGATCGTTTGGCATCGGTGATCGAACAGTACGGCAATACGTCCTCGGCATCTCTTCCGATCGCGCTCGATGATGCGGTGCGCAATGGAAAGATCTCGCCAGGAGACCTCGTGCTCCTTGGCAGCTTTGGCGGCGGCCTGACATGGGCTACGAGCCTCGTTCGTTGGTAACGGGCTCCGTAGGCGTCGGAATTTTCGCAGGACCTAGCATGCTCTGCCAAGTTCAACCAAAGTAAAAAGGTCGAGATGACGGTAGCCCAACTCTGGGCAAAGTTCCCGCCGTGAGTCGTTAATCCTAAGAGGTTAGCCTGCAGATCTTGCCAGCTTCGGTCGTAGAAGCGGAGCTGAGAGCTTTATCTCCGAGCGGCAGGCGAACGACAAAACGACTGCCCTGAGGATGATTCGCCTCCACCCATACATGCCCGCCATGCCCTTCAACGATGTGTTTCACGATCGCTAAGCCCAACCCCGTTCCTCCTAGCTCACGCGAGCGCGCCTTGTCGACACGATAAAAACGTTCAAAGACACGAGGCCGGTCTTGCTCCGGGATCCCGATGCCAGTATCGGCGACGCTCAGATCAATGGCCGTCGCCGGTCGCTCGGAAATTCTCGATGAAGAGGCCCAGGCGGCGCTGACCGTAATGGTTCCACCCGCTGGCGTATACTTGATCGCGTTATCGAGCAGATTGCTCAAGACTTGTGCAAGCCGGTCTTCATCACCGGCCACAGGGGGGAGCAACGGCATGATCGCTGTGACGAGGTGGTGGCGCTTCTTGTCGGCCATCGGTTTGACCATCGAGAGTGTCCGCTCAACCAGGGCTTGCAGTTCAAGCGGTTCTTCTTTCAAGGAGACGCGGCCGGATTCGATCTTTGACAATTCGAGTAGGTCTTCGATGATCAGATCCAGCCGATCGCTTTGCTTGAGGATAATGTCCAAAAAATTCTTGGACGCAACAGGATCGTCCTTGGCGCCGTCGAGCAGAGCCTCAACATACCCTTTAATGGAGGTCAGCGGAGTACGAAGCTCGTGCGAGACGTTCGCCACAAAATCTGTCCGTATCTTCTCTAAGCGTCGCAGCTCTGTAATATCGTGGAAGACCAACACCACACAGGCTTCGTTTTCTCCTTTACCTCCTGCGGGAGACGCTTCAATTTGCAAGCATCGCCCTGTAAGCGGCAGCACAATTTCATCCTGATGATGGGCCGGTGATTGAAGGATGAAGGCTACTAATTCGTTCAGCCGTTGATGGCGAAATAGCTCGGTGCAGGGGCGGCCTCGCGCGTCGATACGGGAGATGCCGAACATCCGTTCAAGCGCCGGATTGACCTGCAAGACGTGGCCACGATAGTCCAAGACCATGACGCCTTCGACCATTGATGTCAGGACAGCTAAGAGTTGCGTGCGATCTTCCGACAGTTCGTCAATCTTGGCGTGGAGCTGATCGACCATATGATTCAGTGTGGAGGCCAAGAGGCCGACTTCATCTTGCGCGGTTGTCCTGATGTGAAGGGCTTGGTTCCCGGAACCCAGTTGGCGAGCGGCCGAGGCGATGTCCGAAAGGGGCTTGGTAATACTATGTGCCAACCACACACTCAACGAGAGGGTAATGAGAAACGCCACACCAAGGGCCAAAAAGAGATGCTGCCGTACCTCCGATAGTTCGTGATCAAGCATCACCATTGGAATCCCTACCCGTAGGACAAGTGGTGAAGTCTCTTGAGCAGTTTTCATGAGGACAGCACGATACATCGTCCGTTCGCCGGTGGTGTGACTGGAGCGGATGTCCCGTCCTTGTCCTGTGGAAAAGGCTTGATCGATTTCCGGGCGAGCTTTGTGATCTTCGATGACGGCGAGTTCGGCACCTTGAACGGCGCTATCGGCGAGAATGGCTCCATCTGTGGCGATCAATGTCACCCGAGCAACGGCCCGGGTGCCGAGATCACGCGCGGTTTCCTGAAGTTGAGCAGGGAGTAGGGATGAATGCTCTTTGCCAAAGAGAGGCTGGAACCCGTATTCGACGAGTTTGGTTTTTGCCTCCAGGACCTCACCCAATTGTGCCAAGCGCTGTCGTTCGAGGGCTTGAATTGTCATTACGCCCGCGATTAGCAAGCCACAGACCACCGCCACCAGCGTTCCGAGCATGACCTTCCAGCGGATCGACCACGTCATTCTGGTTCGTCTACATCTTTCAGTTTGTATCCGAGCGATTTGACCGCCACGATGGCTTCTTCAAGGAGCGGAAGCTTCTGTTTTACACGACGGATATGGACGTCGACCGTTCTCGTCGTTCCATAATAGTCGTACCCCCACACGGCGTTCAGCAATACCTCGCGGGTGAGCACACGACCTCGATGGCGCAGCAAATATTCGAGTAAGCCGAATTCCTTCGCCGTCAAGGTGACCTCTTGTTTGCCAAGGCTGACTTCATGCCGGGAGAGATTCATTGTGAGCGCATTGTAGCGGTAGAGATTGGGCGCGGTCTCTGGAGTGCGTTCGACTCGCCTTAATAGAGCTTTGAGGCGGGCGACCAGCGTTTTCGGGCTGAAGGGCTTGGTGACATAATCATCTGCGCCCAGTTCCAGTCCGACAATCGTGTCCGATTCTTCGGCTTTGGCCGTCAGCATGATGATCGGCAGCATGGCGGTGTCAGGAGCAGAACGTAGACGCTTGCAGACTTCCAGGCCGTCCATTTCCGGCAACATGAGATCAAGGACCACGAGATCCGGTTTATCCTCCGTGACCTTCTTCAGGGCTTCGAGCCCGGTCATTGCGACGACAGTTCGAAAGCCTTCTTTCTCGAGGTAATGTTTGACAAGGTGCAGAATATCCCGTTCATCTTCGACGATCAGGATTTTCTTGTGCGTCATGCTACCCATGCGGATCTCAGCGTACGGGGCAGGGGAGAGGCTGTCAAGTAACCGCGGTAAGGCTGGAGTTGAGACTGGCTCGTAGTAGACAGATTACGTGTAAGCCACTGCAGCGCTCGACGGTCCGGCAAGGTGAGTCACTTCGAATCGTGCGAAGCCGAACGCATCTCTCCTGATCACCGTCCTGCTCAGCTCCTTGATCTCACATCAACGAGAATTCCGCAGAGATCGATGAAGACCCTGACGTTACCCGTTGTATCCTTGCGCGCGACCGTGAAGATGAGGTTGGATCCCGGATCTGCGTAGAGAATGATGTCCTGGCTTCCGAAATACCGTACTGGAAATTCGGGCTCGGCGATCTCAGCTACACCGTTGAGTGCAACAGGATAGATGCCCGTTCTCGATCCTGTTGTCACGTGGACAGCGTAAAAGAGAGGTTGCTTGGGATGCCCAAACCCGTTGATGCCTAGAAATTTGACATGGAATCGTTTTTTGGCCGGAACAGTAGAGATAACGACTTCCTTGATACTTTCTCCCGCGCTCAGATTGACGGCTGCTCCCGTTTGAAAAGGTCGTTGAGCCATAAGAAGCGCCTCCTTTTGTACTGATCGGAATTCAGAGAGGGAAATGTTCTAACCGCCTGATAGATGCGAAGTCTTCATCGAGATCGAGCGTACGGGGGAGGAGGGAGAGAGTCAAGTGGAGGGGGCAAGGGATCAGAAAGGTGGTCGCGCGCTTCAGCTGAGATCTTTATCGCTTTACGCATTTCTTTATGAATGATGTGTGCGTCTGGGCACTCCCGTATGATCCCACTATGAAATTTGGGAGCAACATGGCTCCCACGGAGATGGCGGCAATTCTGTTGACGGGCCCCATGGATCTGACGTATCGTGAACCCTCATCCTGAGAAGACTTCTTTGTTCGAGCACTGAGCTAAGGAGCGACGACAACCATGAAGATATATCTCGCCAATCCCCGTGGGTTTTGCGCCGGAGTCGACCGGGCAATCGAAATCGTAGAACTGTCTCTTAAGAAATATGGCGCTCCCATTTATGTGCGCCATGAGATCGTCCACAGCCGCCATGTCGTGAAGTCGCTCAGGCAAAAAGGCGCGGTCTTTGTGGAAGAGTTGAACGAAGTTCCGGAGGGATCGGTCGTCATCTTCAGTGCGCATGGAGTAGCCAAGTCCGTCTGGGAGGAAGCCAATCGTCGGCGCTTGCACGTGATCGATGCGACCTGCCCGCTGGTGATCAAAGTCCATAACGAGGTGAACCGCGATTATACGCAGGGGTATGAGCTGATCCTCATCGGGCATGCCGGCCACCCGGAGGTCATTGGGACGTTGGGCCAGGTCCCCGACAAATTTCACCTGGTGTCGTCTGTCAACGATGTGGAAAAACTACAAGTCGAGAATACAGTCAATCTGTCGTATGTCACGCAAACGACGCTGAGTGTGGATGAATGTCGGGACATCGTCGGCGCGCTGCATGAACGGTTTCCGAACATCAAGGGACCACATCAGGAAGATATCTGTTACGCGACGCAGAACCGACAGAATGCGGTTAAAGAATTGTCCCGCCTCGTGGATGTCATTCTGGTCATCGGCTCACCGAACAGCTCCAATTCCAACCGGTTGCGGGAGTTGGGGGAGCAGTGCGGCATTCCATCCTATCTCATTGATTCAGCCGCGGACATTAATCCGGCATGGTTAGAAGGGGCCAAGGCGGTCGGGATTGCTGCCGGTGCTTCAGCGCCAGAAATTCTCGTGACCGAAGTGGTGGCGTTTTTGAAAGTGTCGGAACCATCTGAGGTTGAAGAGCTGACGGTTATTGAGGAAGACGTCGAGTTCCTTCTGCCGAAGGAACTCGTTCAAATAGAATCCTCCAAGAGATCAGTTGCCGGCATTGCCGGCTAGTTTGCCCGCGGATAACGGCCTTAAGCAACTTGCGTACGGCAGCCTTGGCGAGTGAGGTGTGCCGGCTTTGTCATGCCAGGGCTTTTCCAGGAACCACCCCATAAATTGTAGACACAACTCCGTATTACCCTATTGGCTGTGTTTTATTTTGATTTCTTGAAACCTCTATGGTAGAAGGGCCGGAAATTTTTGTTTCCTTATGAGAACGTTCTATCTGTGCATGGAAAGGTGAATCGATGCACTTGAAATCGTTGAATATGCTGGGCTTCAAGTCGTTTGCGGAGGCCAAGATTGCATTTCCCGAGGGGGTCACTGCAGTGGTGGGGCCCAATGGAAGCGGGAAGAGCAATGTCGTCGATGCTATCCTGTGGGTACTGGGTGAGCAGAGCACCAAGACGCTCAGAAGTGAAAAGATGGAAGACGTCATTTTTAACGGCACCGAAGTCCGAAAGCCGTTGGGCATGGCGGAGGTCTCGCTGGTGATTGGTGGGTTGGATCAGGCGGCGATGAAACTGGATGGAAACTCGGGGCTTCCGAGTGAATTGACTGAAGTGCAGGAGTTGATGATTACCCGTCGTCTATACCGCAACGGCGAGAGCGAGTATCTCATCAACAAGATTCACTGCCGGCTGAAAGATATTCGCAGTCTGTTGCTCGATACGCGTGCTGGGAGCAAAGGGCACACCGTGATCGCGCAAGGGCAGATTGATCAGATCTTGAACGCTTCCCCACAAGATCGACGTGAACTCATCGAGGAAACTGCCGGCATTGTTCGCTACAAGAAGCAGAAAGCCGAGGCGTTACGAAAGCTGGAAGCGACGCAGCAAAACCTCTTGCGCGTTCGAGACATCGTGGCCGAGGTCAAGAAGCAACTCAATTCTCTGGAGCGGCAGGCACGCCAGGCGCGGACCTATCAGACCTTGCAAGGTGAAGCTCGTGAGATCGAAGTGATCTTGTTAACGAGAGAGTTTAGGACACTGCGGCAGACGTTGCAGGAGGTCGAGAGTGAGGTTCTGAATCTGGATCAGCAGGAATCGGAGAAAGCGGCTGAACAAGCTCGATTCACGACGGAGCTCGAACAGGCTCGTCTCGATGCCATTGCCACGGCGGATTCCATCGGGAAGATTCGAGAGGAGTTGGCGGGAGTGGAGCAGCAGCAGGCGCATGCGCTGACTGCGGCGGAGGTTGAACGCAATCGTGGTCAGTTGTTCAGCCAACAACAAGTTCAGGAGTCGGCTGAGCTAGAAGAGCTTGTCCGTTCGCAGGAACAGGTGGTCGATACACTTCAGACCATTGAGTCTTCATTGGTCAGGCTCGAGGAGGATGTAACGCTTCGAAATCAAGCTCTCGAGGAGCTTGATCGGGAGATGACACAGTTGCTTGATCAGCGTGCAGCGGCTGTCGCAGAAGAGGAACGAGGGCGTAAAGATGTGCTGCAACTCGCCGTGCTTGTCGCCAACACCGAGCAGAGCATCTCGCAGTTGGGACAGCGGATGGAAGGGTTCACCAACCGTGCATCCCGGTTGACCATGGAGCGAGATGAGCTTCAGGATCAACGTGAATCCTTGATCGCTCGTCACGAAACATTGCGCGAAGAATATGGAAATGCGGACCGCCTCGTTGCGACGCTGCAAGCGGACCAACGCACCGTGAAAGAGGAAGTCGCTCAAGCGGTCGGACTCATGCAGTCTCTGGATCAGGTTATCTTGCGGCGTTCTGAAGAACTCGCTGGGTTGGAGTCACGCCTAGAGGCGCTGCAAAGTGTGGTTCGTGAGGAGATGGGATACGGCCGGCAGGGGGCAGATCAGGGTCCGGCTCTGAAGTCTTGTGAAGGGGTGCGTGACGCAGTCGCCGAATGGTTGCTGATTCCATCTGGGATGGAGCGTGCAGTCGAAGCGGTGTTAGGTGAACGTGTTCGTGGGTGGTTTGTCGATGAACCGTCAGTCGGGCGGCGATTGATCCAGTTTCTCCAGGAAGAGACATTGGGCAGGGGGAGCTTTATCCCACAGCATCCGCGTTGGGCAGGGGGACAAGTTCATGATTGGTGGTCGGTAATCGCCACTGAGCCGGAAGTCGTTGGTCGGGCCGTGGATCTGATTCAGACCGATGCGGACCGAACGGTTGCTCGTGATTCGTTATTCGATCGAGTCGTGATCGTTCGTTCTCTGGACCACGCGCTCCAGCTGTGGGAACGCCATGCTTGGAGCGCTCCGACCGGTCCGATCCTGGTGACTTTAGAGGGTGACGTGGTGGATGCGTCCGGTATCGTGACGGGTGGTCAGGTGCAGGGCACGCCGGGTTTACTCGAGCGACGACGAGAGGTGCTTGACCTTGAAACCAAGCGGCAAGTGCTTGTGATGGAGCTTGATCAGAATAAGCAGCAGCGAGAGATCGTGTATGCCCAGATTCAGGAGCTAACCGAGCGCGACCGTCAGCTTGGAGATTCGCTGCGTGAGGCCGAAATGCAAAATCTGTCGTTGCGCAAAGACGAAGAAAAGCTCCAGCATGTGTTGACCGATCTTGATCACAGACTCAACGCGGTGGAAGCCGAGATTCAGGAAGGTCTGAGTGAGCGTGAGCAGCTGGAACAAGAATCCCAGTCGGTCCAAGCCCAATTGGGTCAGTGGATTGCAGAAAAAATCGGGCATGATACGTTGTTGTCGCGGGTACGTGAGGGACTTGGGCTGCTCGATCAGAACCTGCGAACACATCAGGAACGTGTCACGGAGGCCAGGTTAGCTGCTGAGGGACTGCGGGCTAAACGAGAGCATGAGCAGCTGAATCGGGCTCGGGTGACGCAACAGATTCAAGAAACGGAGGATCGGCGTCGGGTATTGGGCGAGCATCTCGACAGTCTGAAGGGTCTGATCGAGCAGAGCCAGACTGAACAAACTCGTCAAGAAGCCCTTTGCCGAGAACTAGGCGTGACCGCAGGGCAGGTCAAGGAAAATCTGGTAGCCGCTCAAGAGCGACACGCGCACCAGACGGGGGCCAGTCAGGCCTTGGAGAGCAGTCTCGATCAATCACGGCGAGGAATGTCTGCGATTCGTGACGCGCGCATGACGATAGAGGTTCGTCGCGCTGAAATTCGCATGCAATTGGGTACGGTCGAAAGTACGTTATCGGGCACGTATCAACTCGATCCATTGACACTGGTGGATGTGTCTGCGGGATCGAGCGAGCCGACGGTGATGGCCGATGCTGCGCCTGAGCCCGAAACTGTCGAATGGTCTGATCCCGAACTGAAGGAACAGTTACAGAAACTCCGTGACCGGCTTGATCGTATGGGACCGATCAATTTGGCCGCGATCAGTGAGCACCAAGAACTTGAGGAGCGCCACACATTCTTATCGGCTCAGGAGCAAGACTTGTCGAATTCGATCACGTCGCTTAAGGAGATCATCCAGCGGATTCATCGTACGACTAAAGAAATGTTTGCTGCGACGTACGATGAACTACAGCAAAAGTTCACCGAAGTGTTCAGTCAGTTTTTCCCTGGGGGGCGTGCCGAGTTGCAGTTGGTCGAGGAAGCCTCGTCGGAAAACGGCGAACCGTCCGGCAGTGAAGAGCCGGGTATTGAAATTGTCGCGCAACCACCCGGAAAACGACTGAAGAGTATTACCATGCTGTCGGGAGGCGAAAAGACGCTTACGGCGATGGCGCTGCTGTTTGCGAGCTTTCTCATTCGGCCGACGCCGTTTTGTTTATTGGACGAAATCGATGCCCCGCTCGATGAGGAAAACATTGGGCGGTTCACGGCGGTCTTGAAGGATCTGGCACAGAATGCTCAATTCCTCGTCATCACCCATAACAAGCGAACAATGAGCATCGCAGATTCTCTCTTTGGCGTGACGATGGAAGAACCGGGTGTCTCCAAACTGGTGTCGGTGAGGCTCGGAGAGCTGCAACCAGCCTAGGGACTCACCTTGTGCATGGCATTGTCACTCGTTATGGCGGGTGAATCTGATACGTCCAGTTATGCTTCTTCCAGCTGAATCGTTTCCACGTGGACTTTGGCGACTCCTTGTTCAGCAAATCCAAGCTGTTCGGCTGCCCCTCGGCTCAGGTCGATGATCCTTTTCCCCGAATCGGGATTGTGGTCGCTGGGGAAGGGGCCACGGTCATTCACTCTGACAACGATCGACCGTCCATTCTCTAGATTCGTTACCTGTACGTGAATGGGAAGCGGTAGATACTTATGTGCCGCCGTCAAGGCTCTCGGGTTGAACAGTTCGCCGTTGGCTGTCATGTGACCTCCTTGCTGGCGCCTGGTTTCTTCTCCATACCACGATGCCAAACCCGTCTCTTCGTACCTCTGTGCGCTGGCAAGGGTCATCGGCACATAGTGACGGCCCTTGACGGTATAGGGCGCGTTTTTTACTCGTCCAAGACGAATCGCCTCCTTGACCGGGAGCCCATCGATTGTCTCGAGATCGTCCCTCATCAAAGGATATTCCAATGGAGCGCGGACAACCTCAAAGGTGAATTTCCCGATCTGATACACGAGCTTGGTGGTCGCCTTCGTAAATTGATAGGTTCCTCGGACAACCCATATCGTGCCTTTGACTGTCTTCTTGACGACGCGGTAGCCCGTCTTGATTGCCGAGAAGGTTGTCTTGATTGCTGAAAAGGACGTCTCAATCACCGAACAGGACGTGACAGTCAGAAGGGTGGGGAGTAGGAGCAACGGAAGTGTAAACGTATTTGTCCTGAGACCCTGATATACAACTCCCAAGGTTGAAGGATGGGATTTCACTGACTTACTCTTGATGGACCAGTTCAGGTACTTACATCTTCATCCCGCCCATGTCCATACCCATGTGCATGCCATCTGCCGCATCATGCACATAGTCGGCTGGCGGGGGTAGAATTTCCTTTTCCTGATTCAGTTGGTCCACTTGTTGTGTTAAGAAGTCAATGTCCGTCCAATCGGGCCCATCGGTTTCAGGGATCCACCGTGCTCGTAAGTATCCGAAGCGGTCGAACAGGAACTCCATGTGTGTCGGTACGGTTCCCTCACCCATGAGGTCGGGATTGGATATGGTCCGTCGAAAAAGGGAATACGTGCGCGCGATCTCGGCTGCACCTTGTACCACCAGTGGGAAGGGTGGGTCCTCTGTGATAAGGGCCGTCTGCTCCGGGGTGAGGTCCGTCAGTGGTACGGCCAAAACCTCGGTTTTGTGGTCTCGTAGCACCTGGTAGGCGAGCCGTAGTTGATCGAGCCGTTCACGCGAGTCCGGCCACGAAAACAGGACCAGCAGTACGGCATTTTCCCCACGGAAGTCTTTCAATCTGCCGGTGTGTCCGTCATGGGTTGTATAGGAGAAACCCGGGGGGGCAAGGTACGGTTGGTTGGGGAGGACACGGGTGTTGATAATGCGTGCTTGATAGCCCCGCGAGAGGGCATGGACGAAATTCACAAGATCCCAACGCTCTTTCACGGAAAATTTCTCACCCCATGGAGGCATGCCTGTTCCGGGAATGCCATTCGTGAGCCAATGAAAAAAATCTCCTGGAGTATGCATGCCTGCGTGAGGCTCCGTCAGTAAATCGACTGGTTTTTTCGGCAAGGTTTTGGACAAAATGCCATCACCTTTCGCTTGGTGTCCGTGGCAGGGGACACAGTTTTCAGCAAAGATGGTCATGGCGTGAGCGACGGATTCAGACTTAAACGGGACCGTGGTCTGACGGTAGGTTTCCGGAAAGGCCTCAACTGCCAGGGCGTATGACCCAACGGCGAGCGCCGAAATTGTGAGCACTGTGGGTAGGCCGAGCCGCCAACTCAACCGCCAGCCCTTCATCTGAGCAAGTAAAGCGATGCCTCCTGCCACTATCAGCAGAACCATCGCAGCCCATATGCCGATCACAGCGTCCAGCATGCCCATGCCCCATGTGTTGGCGATGGAAAAGCGGAAGGGATAAGGCCAGTCGTAGACGACTGCGTGATTTGGTGGGTGATCGTTCGCCACTACGTGTCCCGCCCAAATCAGCGCAAGTGTACAAACACCCTCGATCACGACCCATGTTCGGAGGGTGCGTTTAGTGGCTGTGGCTGTTTCTGTATTTGTCGCGAGGGCTGGTAGCAGAATGAAGTGGATCCACAACGTAATTGCCAGAACCAGAAAGACGATCGCAAGTTTTCCAATGAGTAACCAGCCGGAGTGTGTGACGAATACAGCAGCATAGTTTTTGTCTATCAAGGGGTGCGCAGCCTTCAAACCCGTCACAAAAACTGCGGCCAAAACCAGCAGTCCCATCATGGATAACCACTTGAGAGTTTGGACTCCAAACCATTTGGTGCTCTCGGACGGACGCTTTCCAGTAGAGGTGAAGACCGCTGCAAGAAAGGTGAGCAACACTCCGATCCACAGGATCGCCAGGGTGAGGTGGACCGCGGTAGATGTCATCATGTTAGAGCAACCTCCTCCGTAACAATTTATCGCCAGGACACATGCGGCGATTGTTGAGTCGAGCATGTATCACCGACTGAGCCATATCTGAAGCTCAAATGAAGAACCGATATCGATGCTAGAAGCGGATCGAAGGTCCTCCTACTTCCTCAGAGGAGGTGATCGCTGCAGCTCGCTCACGGTAGTTTCTCCCAGAGATACAGGGAAATTCTTGGGGTAAGTTGCGTCGGTTGCATAACTCCTGTCTAACACCATTAGCTTGGCTTATGCCAGTGCCTTGCCCGGATATCCTGAGAGGTGCCGCCATTGACGGCGGACCTTTTTAACCGTGTTTCATACAGTGTCGAGCTAGCCTGATTTTTCCTGTCATCGTACCAATTTGTGTAGGCTGTATGATTCATAACGATACACAAATTGATCTGACTCAAGGCCACAACGTCCTCCAGGCATTCGAAAAAGTTTCAGGCTAGCGCAGTGCGTGGCTCACCCGTACCTGCGAAAGCCATAGCGAACAGTAAAAGGAGAACGTATTTCCGATCAACGACTTACAGAACGAAAGGACTTTTTGATTTAGTGGAGATGCCGGTTCATTTTCAGAAAAGATGGTTTCACTATTCGAATATCACGGCGTTAGGTATTTTTGTTGCCTGCGGCATTCTTGAAATATAGTTGCTACAATAGAGTTAGCCTTTTACAGCTCCAGCCGGGACGGCGCGATGCCAATCTCACGCAGTCGATTGCGAAGGCAGTATTTGGAATCGGTCAGCTACCTCGCCTTTACCGGCTCGCACGCAGGCGAGTGATTCGTGACCGATCGCCCGGATAGTCGAAATCGTCGGCTTGTGGAGCGTGGTGAAATGAAGGAGCAGACGGATGACGCGCTGGAACCTGCCAGGGGAATTCTGAATGGACTGCGCATCTCGCTCCTCTTGTGGGGCGTTATTGGTCTCGCTTTCTTCTTGACATAATAACATCCACCCTGTTTGCTTCCGATCTATTTCATGCACCACCACGTGTATTTACAATAAGCACAGGACGGGCCTTGACAATTTTCCCTCCGGCCTCTCAATGAGAGGACCGGACTTTTTTAGCCGGGTTTCCTCAAGGATTGAAAGCCTGAAACCAATTCTGCCGTGTAGTGTTGCGACGACCAGTTGCAGCCTCTGCCCGAAGGCATCCCTGATCACCGGTACTCGCAAAAAATATAGGTTCATCAGGCACTTCCCACCCCTAATCCGGACGTAAGGTCGTTGGCAGACTCCTCAGGCGCAACATACGGGCTCAGATCACGATGGCCAGGCGGGGAACAGCTGCGCCTGGCGGGCCACCACCACAGCGGGGCATCCTGACGCG
>Ga0224496_10000298_pt1 | contig 35625 bp, 39 predicted proteins | sample SF_Jul11_sed_USG_2_FD_168127 | JGI IMG/M metagenome (GOLD analysis project Ga0224496, IMG submission 168127) | Sediment microbial communities from San Francisco Bay, California, United States - SF_Jul11_sed_USGS_8_1 | ecosystem: Environmental > Aquatic > Marine > Sediment | place: USA...
GACCTCAGACTCGATCTTTTCCAGCAGGGGCTTCGCAGCACTGCCCGAGGCGATGACCGATGGGCGTGCAAATAAGGCACTGGTTTTGCCTGCCTTTTCAACCAGGCTCATACGCAGGGGACAGAGTGCCAGCATATCGGGATCGGCATTACTCACTGCATTGGCATACCAGCCATTACAGAACACCATACTCCTGATCGATTCCAGTTGATTACGGTTGTAATTGTCACCCCATTTTTCTGCAAACCGCGAGATATTGGCACCGATATCGGCCTCGAATACCACATAGAAACCCGCATTTTCCAGACCCTTATAGACATCGGCATAAACCAGGTCCATGGATTTATTCACCGTGTATTTAAATACAGCGTCATTAGCCGCAGATGCCAGCGAGGCATTGATCAACAGCATAAAGACTAGACATTTCCTGAGCATCAGCCTATTTTCTCCTGTCAGCAATCGTTAAGTCTGTTTAAAATGCCATTAAAACATTCATTAGCCGGGAAACCAATGTGAATAAAACCAGTCCTTATCCGAATTTACGCATGCGCCGTATGCGCAGAGATGACTTCAGCCGTCGACTGATGCGCGAAAATATACTGACCGCCAACGACTTCATCTACCCGATGTTTATCCTTGAGGGTGAAAACCAGCGTGAAGCCGTCACATCTATGCCCGGTATTGAGCGGGTCAGTATTGACCTGCTACTAAAAGAGGCAGAAACGTGCGTGCAACTGGGCATACCGGCCATTGCCCTGTTTCCCGTGGTTCCCCAGGATAAAAAATCCGATGATGCGGCCGAGGCCTATAATCCCGAGGGACTGGCGCAACGCGCGGTGCGCGCACTGAAGAGCCGCTTTCCCGAACTGGGGGTGATGACCGATGTGGCACTCGACCCCTTCACCAGCCACGGCCAGGATGGGCTTATCGACGACACGGGCTACGTACTCAATGATGAAACCGTCGAGGTACTGAAAAAACAGGCAGTCTCCCACGCAGCTGCCGGTGCGGACATCGTCGGCCCCTCCGACATGATGGATGGGCGTATTGGTGAGATCCGCCAGTCACTGGAACAGGCGGGACACATCCATACCCGCATACTCGCCTATTCGGCCAAGTACGCCTCCAGCTTTTACGGCCCGTTCCGCGATGCGGTTGGCTCGGCAGCCAACCTTGCCGGCGGCAATAAATACAGTTACCAGATGGACCCTGCCAATTCCGATGAAGCCCTGCGTGAAGTCGAACTGGACCTGCATGAGGGCGCCGACATGGTGATGATCAAGCCGGGCATGCCCTACCTGGATATAGTACGACGCATCAAGGATGCATTTGGCGCACCCACCTATGTCTATCACGTCAGTGGGGAATACGCGATGCTGAAGGCGGCGGCGCAAAATGGCTGGCTGGATGAAAAGGCCTGCGTGCTCGAAGCCCTGCTGTGTTTCAAACGTGCCGGCGCTGATGGCATCCTGACCTACTATGCGAAGGATGCGGCACGCTGGTTAAAGGAATCCGGTTAATGGATCGTTATGCGGTTATCGGTAATCCCATAGCCCACAGTAAATCCCCCCTGATCCATGCCGAGTTTGCACGACAGACCGGACAGGTGCTTAGCTACACAGCCGAGCGGGTTGAGCCGGGCAAGGTGGCCGAGTTTGTCGCGCACTTCCAGGCCAATAATGGCAGGGGCCTGAATGTTACCGTACCCTTCAAGCTAGACGCCTATCAACTGGCCACCTCACTCAGTGATCGTGCACAACGTGCCGGTGCGGTAAATACACTGGTACTGAATGGTGTTGGTGACTATTACGGTGATACCACCGATGGCACCGGGCTGGTGAATGACCTCAGCCACAATCATCATATCCACCTCAATGCCAAACGTATTTTAATACTGGGTGCAGGCGGTGCCGTACGTGGTGTACTCGAACCCATCCTGCAACAGCTACCCTCTACACTGGTGATTGCCAATCGCACAGCCGACAGGGCACATCAACTGGCCCATGATTTTTCAGACATGGGCCATATCCAGGGCTGTGGTTTTGCTGATCTCGCAAGTGAAACATTTGATTTAATTATTAACGGCACATCCGCCAGTTTAAGCGGTGAACTACCGCCCCTGCCCGATGGCATACTGGCACAGGGCGCGACGGTTTATGACATGATGTACGCCGCCGAAGCCACGCCCTTTATGCGCTGGGGTAAACAGCAGGGCGCTACTGGCTGCCTGGATGGTCTCGGCATGCTGGTTGAACAGGCGGCAGAATCCTTTGCCATCTGGCGTGGTGTTCGACCGCAAACGGCACCGGTCATTCAACTTATTCGCGCATCACTCAGGGCATAAAAAAAGCCCGACCAGCGGGCTTTTTCAATTCAAACAAAGTAAATCTACTGAGCTGCAGGCGCTTCTGCATCACCACCGGCAGCAGGTGCAATGTTAGGCAGGTCTTCTTCTGCCACTTCACCTGTCTCCATTGTGGGAGCCTCTTCAGCAGTAACCGCTGTTGTTTCGCCAGTTGATTCAGTGTTTGCTGCCACATAATTAAAGCTGTTTTGCGACAGTACGTTACCTGCTTCATCGACAACCATGACCTGCCATTCGCCGGTCCATTCCGGTTGCAGGTTTTTACTGGACCAGATGCGCCAGCGATTGCCACCCACGGTAAATGACACATTGGCCTGCACTTCACCATTCTGTTCCCAACGATGCGTAATCGTCTGGCCTTCCAGGCCCTGGATTTCAGTAAAGTAATAAATTTTTGTTGTATCGTTTGCCAGCTCGGTGACTTCATCAACCGGCTCACGATTTTCTATCGCCGTGGTAAAGTTTGCACGCGCAATACCATCAGCGGCCAGTGACTGGAATGCAACCGATGCACAGATAACGGCCAGGACATATTTAACTAATTTCATCATCTCGCTCCTTGTGAGCCTGTGTATAAAAGTAAACCCGGCTAATTATCGTCATTCATGTAATCATTTTTGAGACTTACATAATGTTTTGATGAATAGGCCAGGAAATCTTTTTCCTTTTCCGTCAGTTCACGAATTTTTTTTGCCGGCGCTCCCAGGTACAGGCAACCGCCTTCAAGCACCTTACCCGGTGACACGACACTACCGGCACCGACTATAGCACCGGACTTAATCACCGCACCGTCCAGTATCACTGAACCCATACCAATCAGGCACCGGTCTTCGATAGTACAGGCATGCAATACCGCATTGTGGCCAATGGTCACCTCATCCCCAATGGCCAGTGAAAAGCCACCGGGACTGAGCGGGCCATCATGGGTCACATGCAACACGCAGCCATCCTGTACATTGGTCCTGGCTCCTATGCGAATGCTATTCACATCGCCCCGGATTGCCACCATCGGCCAGACGGATGCATCGTCGCCAATCACCACATCACCAATTACCACCGCCGCATCATCAATGTAGGCACTGGCTGCAATTTTGGGTTCGATTGTTTTATAAGGGCGAATATTTTTTTTCATTCCATGGACCCACTATTTAACGCATGGTGACCAGCTCTTCAGAACTGGTGGGGTGTATTGCAATCGTATCATCCAGGTCTTTCTTGGTGGCGCCCATACGGATCGCTACCGCAAAGCCCTGCATCATTTCATCGGCACCGGGGCCGATCACATGACAACCGATGACCTTTTCCTGTGCGCCCACGCACACCAGCTTCATTGCGGTCTGTACCTTGTGGCGGGTCAGGGCGTTATACATCGCAGTAAACCGTGTTTGATAAACCTTTACGGCCTCACCATGCTGTTCACGCGCGTCCTCTTCAGTCAACCCCACGGTGCCAATAGGCGGGTGACTAAACACCACCGTCGGCACCAGTGAATAATCCAGGTGGCGATCGACCTGGTTGTTATACAAACGGTCGGCGAGTCGACGACCCGCAGCTATGGCCACCGGCGTCAGGGGTGCGCGACCGGTAACGTCACCCAGTGCAAAGATATGATCGACATTGGTTTTCTGGAATTTATCGGTCGGGATATAACCCTGCTCATCGACTGCAATGCCTGCAGCATCCAGCTTCATCCCCTCGGTATTGGGGTCACGGCCTATGGCCCAGATAAGCTGATCGAAACCGCTATTTTCACGGCCCTTTTCATCAACCAGTGTCAACTTGCCATCGGCCTCCTGGCGTATTTCTACCAGCTGGGTACGGGACATGATATCTATGCCACTATCGAGCATTTCCTCCAGCAGTGACTCGCGCAACATGGCATCAAAGGAACGCAGCACATGCTCCTTGCGCAAATACATACAGACATCAGCACCCAGGCTATTGAGGACACCGGCCAGCTCCACGGCAATATAACCGGAACCGACAATGGCGACCTGTTTAGGCATATCCTGCAACTCAAAAAAACCATCGGAGGTGATGCCCAGCTCGGCACCAGGGATATCGGGCACCATCGGTTTTGTACCCGGTGAGACCACGATATGTTTTGCGGTGTAGCGTTTGCCATCGACATCCAGCGTGTGTGCATCGATGAAGGATGCAAAACCCTGTATCTCATCGATATTCGAATCGGCCAGGTAGGTGTGATACCAGCTGTTGATGCCCTTGATATAGTCATCGCGTTTGGTGACCAGTTGCTGCCAGTCGAAGCCCCGGTTTTCCACATCAAAACCATAGTCCTGCGCATCCTTCAGCGCATGTGCCAGGTTGGCACCAAACCACATCACCTTCTTCGGCACGCAACCAACATTAACGCAGGTACCGCCCATTTTACCGCTCTCGACGACGGCACATTTAATACCGTAAGATGCGGCTCGCTCTGCCACCGAGAGGCCGCCACTGCCGCCGCCAATGGCAATCAGCTCATAATCGTATTGTTTTGTCATGAAAAAACCTTAAGTGAAATTCTCCGCTCGGGTAATATAGCAGTCTGACGACAGCCAGAACACCTGCATAGCTCATGTTATTGTTTAAAATATTAAAAGCCCTATACCCCTCCACACCCTGTCCGGCATGGATTGAGCGACTGGAGCACTATGCCTACCTGATCCGGCTGGATCGGCCGATCGGCACCTATCTATTGCTATGGCCTACGCTATGGGCGCTTTGGATTGCAGCCAAAGGCTGGCCCGATTCACTGGTACTGTTCGTGTTTGTCACCGGTGTGTTCCTGATGCGTTCAGCTGGCTGCGCAATTAACGACTTTGCGGATCGCGATATTGATCCCCACGTGGAACGCACCCGCAATCGCCCTCTGGCCGCAGGGAAAATTACCGTCAAGGAAGCCCTGGTCGTATTCAGCGTACTCTCACTCAGCGCCTTTGCCCTGGTGTTACTGATGAACGAACTGACCATTTACATGTCATTCGTTGGCATCGCCCTGGCGGCCAGTTACCCGTTCATGAAGCGCTTTCACTATATGCCCCAGGTCCACCTGGGCGCGGCCTTTGGCTGGGCCGCCCCCATGGCCTTTACGGCACAGGCCAACGAGATCACCCCGGTGACCTGGCTACTGTTTATGGCCACCGTCTTATGGGCCACGGCCTATGACACCATGTACGCCATGGCGGACAAGAAGGATGATCTAAAAATAGGCGTCAAATCCACGGCCATATTATTTGGCGACGCGGACCGTTTCATTATCGGTATGCTGCAGACCCTGCTGTTACTGGATCTACTGCTCATTGGACAACAGTCGGAACTGGGGCTGTATTACTACCTGGGCCTGTTGGCTGGTAGCGGCCTTATGATCTACCAGCAGTACCTGATCAGGCACCGTCAGCCAGCCCCCTGCATACAGGCCTTCCTTAACAACAACTGGTTCGGCCTGGTTGTATTCGCCGGCATTTTTATTGATTACTGGGTTGAATGATTTCACTCTTCGGGGCATTATATTTAAATATATTCGGGCTTTGGCCTGGCCATTAGTAACACGATGGATATTGTTGTACAAAGGACTACCCCTATGCCTATTCATACCCACATTAACAGCGAACTCCATTGCGTTGAACGTATAGTCGAGGGCGAGTTCAATTTCAATAAATTTTTCAGCAGTTTCCATGAGATTGATACCGTGCCGGGCTTTGTCAAGGGCATGGATGCACTCTGGGATTTACGCCAGGCAGACCTGAGCCAAATGTCTGTCGATACAGTAGATAAAATTTCCCACTACATTGCCAACAACACCGATAAACGCGGTGTAGATTATCGTATAGCACTGGTTGTTAGCACCGATCTGGCCTATGGACTGGCGAGGATGTTCAGGACCATGAGTGACCAGATACCCGTGAATATAAACATTTTTCGCAGCATGGACGATGCCTGCGACTGGCTGAAGGCCACCCAGCAATAACCTCACCAGGACTTATCCGCCCGCGCCAGGCTCCATACATCCACGCGCCGGACACCTTCACGTTTTATCACCCGTGCCAGCTCCGAAACCGTTGAGCCGGTAGTGATAACATCATCAAACACGACCACGTAGTCATAGGCCGCAGGGTTCTCAAAACTAAATGCCCCCCTGATATTTTTACGCCGCTGTTTAGCATCCATACCGGTCTGGGGCGAGGTATGGATCAGTCGCCGGCAGTGACGGCTATCCAGCGGTAATGACAGGGCCCGTGCCAGGGGCCTGGCCAGCTCCAGTGCCTGGTTAAAACCACGCGCTCGAAGGCGTGAAGGATGCAGGGGTACGGGCAGAATACAGTCGGGGATTTCATCCAGTTGCGGTAGCTGCTTGCAGGCCAGCTCGGCCAGCCACTTCGCATACAGCAACCGGCCATTGAATTTGAGCTGGTGGATCATCCATTCCAGCGGCTGGGCGTAGATAAAGGGGCTCCAGGCCGCATCAAATACCGGGCCTTTTTGCAGGCACTGGCCACAGAGCAAATGACGGGATGCCGCTGCCAGGGGCAAAGCACAACGTGCGCAGGCCGTCGGATTAGCCAGCAGATCAGCCTGGCAATCGACACATAAACCGGCCTCACTGGCGCTGCTGGCACCACATAACACACAATTTTGCGGATAAATCCGCTGCAAGATCCGTTTTAACATACAAGTCCCTGTCAGCATGGCCGGAAAAACGGTATTATTAGCGGCCATTTTCCGTTGAATTGCAAGACCTACATCATGACTCAGACAGCCCTAAGACACGACTGGACCCTGGACGAAATCGCCAGCCTGTTCACCCTGCCCTTCAATGACCTGCTGTTCAGGGCACATTCGATTCACCGTGAATTCCATAATCCTAACGAGGTGCAGATCAGCTCCCTGCTGAGCATCAAGACCGGTGCCTGTTCCGAGGACTGTGGTTACTGCTCACAGAGCGCTCACCACAAAACTGAAATTGAACGTGAGCGCCTGCTGCCGCTGGATGAGGTACTGGAAAAGGCAAAAATTGCCAGGGCCAATGGCTCTACCCGGTTCTGCATGGGTGCCGCATGGCGCAACCCGACCGACAAGAATCTGGAAAAAGTCGCCGAGATGATTTCTGCGGTCAAGGCACTGGGCATGGAGACCTGCGTCACCCTCGGCATGCTTACCCAGAGCCAGAGCGAACAGCTAAAACAGTCGGGGCTGGATTATTACAACCATAACCTCGACACCTCACCGGAGTTTTACGGTAACGTCATCACCACCCGCACCTTCCAGGATCGCCTCGATACGCTGAACCATATTCGCGACTCCGGTATCAATATCTGTAGTGGTGGCATCCTGGGTATGGGCGAGACCTCGACCGACCGCGCCTCGATGCTACAGCAGCTGGCTAACCTTGCGCAGCACCCGGAAAGCGTACCGATTAATATGCTGGTACAAATCGAGGGCACCCCACTGTATGGCGCCGACAGTATTGACCCGATCGAGTTTGTAAAATCCATCGCGGTCGCCCGCCTGCTGATGCCAAAATCGCAGGTACGCCTCTCTGCCGGTCGCCATGAAATGAGTGACGAGATGCAGGCACTATGCTTCTTTGCCGGTGCCAACTCCATTTTCTATGGCGAAAAACTGCTGACCACGGAAAACTGTGAAACCAATGATGATATGGCGCTGTTTAACCACTTAGGCATTACCCCTTCCACCCTTGACGACACGTCCGAGTTCAAGGCATCCGCCTGCTCATCCTAGTTACCCCATGAAGAACCTGCGCGCCGAACTGGAGCAGCGACAACAACACCAGCTGTATCGCAGCCGGCGCATTGTTGATTCACCGCAGGGACCGGTGATCACCATTGATGGCCAGCAACGGCTCAACTTCTGTAGTAACGATTACCTGGGATTCGCCAACCACCCGGACATCAGGCGCGCCTTCATCCGGGGCATAGAAACCTACGGTAACGGCAGCGGTGCCGCGCACCTGGTGAATGGCCACAGCCGTGCCCACCATGCACTGGAGGAGGAACTGGCCGCGTTCAGTGGTTATCCCCGTGCACTGTTATTTTCTACCGGCTACATGGCCAACCTGGCGATAGCACAGGCACTCTGCGGTCGAGGCGACCTGGTACTCGAAGATCGACTCAACCATGCCTCGCTGCTGGATGCCGGCCTGCTTAGCGGCGCCCGCCTGCAACGCTACCAGCACCTCGATACGGATGACCTGTCGGCCAAACTGGCTGGCCGCGACCGGGGTGAAAAGCTGGTACTCACCGATGCCGTGTTTAGTATGGATGGCGATATGGCGCCGCTTGCCGCCATCAGCAAAACCTGTCGCGAGAATGACAGCTGGCTGATGGTTGATGATGCGCACGGCATCGGCGTGCTCGGCAAACAGGGGCGCGGCAGCCTTTCACACCAGTTGATACAGGGCACCGATGTCCCCATTTATATGGCGACACTGGGCAAGGCCTTCGGCACGGCCGGTGCCTTTATCGCCGCCTCAGAAGACATCATCGAATACCTGATTCAAACTGCACGCAGCTATATCTACACCACCGCCATGCCCGCAGCCCTGGCCGAGGCCAGCCGTGAAGCCCTTAGACAGCTGCAACAGGATGAATGGCGTCGCGAGCATCTAGGGGCACTGATTACACGATTCAAACAGGGGGCCAGAGAGATGGGCATAAACCTGATGCCATCGGATACCGCCATTCAGCCCATCATGATAGGTGATACAGGCAGGGCCGTAGCATTGAGCCAGCAACTCTTCGAACAGGGTATTCTCATTACTGCAATTCGCCCGCCTACCGTACCGGAAGGCACGGCACGGCTGCGCGTTACCCTCTCCGCCGCCCACAGCAACCAACAGGTCGAGCAGCTGCTGGACGTACTAAACAGTCTCATTTAGCATATGTCAAAATACCTGCCTCAACTTGTTGTACACTTAAGCCATTAGCCTAACCCAATAGATACCATGCCAGATATTACTTTTGATCTTGAACTTATAAAGCGCTATGACAGGGCTGGCCCCCGTTATACCTCCTATCCTACGGCAGTACAGTTTACCGACGAGTACACACTGGACGATTACCGGCGTAATGCCGACCTGTCGAACAGGAGCGGCAAGGACCTCTCGCTGTACTTCCACCTGCCCTTCTGTGACACCATCTGTTACTACTGCGCCTGTAACAAGGTCATTACCAAGGATCGCAGCAAGGCCGACCCTTACCTGTCACGCCTACACAAAGAGATCGAAATGCAGGCCAGCCTGTTCGACCCACAGCGCAAGGTCAACCAATTACACTGGGGCGGTGGTACACCCACCTTTATCAGCCATGACCAGATGCGCGAACTCATGGCCGTGACACGTCGTCATTTTAATCTGCACGACGATGACAGCGGTGAATACTCGATTGAGATTGATCCCCGCGAAGTCACCGGTGACAGCATCGCGTTGCTGCGTGAAATTGGTTTTAACCGTATGAGCCTGGGTGTACAGGATTTTAACCCCGCCGTACAGAAAGCGGTTAATCGCATCCAGACCGAAGAGCAGACCCTGTCCGCCCTGGCGGCAGCACGCAGCGAAGGCTTTAAATCAATCAGTGTCGACCTGATCTACGGCCTGCCGCTACAGACCGTTGATAGCTTTGCTGAGACCCTGCAAAAAATTATCGATATTAACCCGGATCGCCTGTCGATCTTTAATTACGCCCATTTACCGGAACTGTTCAAACCCCAGCGCCGCATTAACCCGGAAGACATGCCGGAAGCTGCGGTAAAACTCGACATCCTGAAAATGAGTATCGAACGGCTCACCCAGGCCGGTTATGTTTACATCGGTATGGATCATTTTGCCAAACCCGATGATGAACTGGCCATCGCACAAAAAAATGGCAAGCTCTACCGGAATTTCCAGGGCTATGCCACCCATGCGGATTGCGACCTTATTGGCCTCGGTATCACCTCCATTGGCACCGTCGGCCGGAGCTTCGCACAAAACGTAAAAACACTGGAAGAATACAGTGAGCGCATCGACGCCGGCCAGCTGGCTGTATTCCGCGGCGTTGAAATAGATGACGACGATATCATTCGTCGTAATGCCATAATGCAGTTAATTTGTCATTTCCAATTGAAATTTTCTGACTTTGAGAGTAATAATAATATTAATTTCAAACAGTATTTCGCGGATGAGTTAAAGCAACTAGTCCCAATGCATGAAGATGGTTTAATTGAACTGGATGATGAAGGCATTAAGGTAACCGATAAGGGCCGATTATTAATTCGTAACATCTGCATGAATTTCGACCGTTACCTTAAACAGCCGCAAGATTCAAAACGTTTTTCGAAAGCAATCTAATGACAAAAGCAGGGTACCGACATGCCGTCAAAGACGCTCAAGAACTTCCTGGACAATAACGATATTAAGTATATCTCCATTATGCACTCGCTGGCCTTTACCGCAGTAGACATAGCCAAGAGCGTACATATACCCAGTAAGGAAATGGCGAAAACCGTGATCGTGAAAAATGACGGGGAACTGGCAATGGCCGTGGTACCGGCCAACTTCAAGGTCAACCTGGACACCCTGCGACTGGCGCTGAATTCCGACACACTGGAACTTGCCTCTGAACAGGAGTTCTTCAGCCGCTTCAATGATTGTGAAGTTGGCGCCATGCCCCCCTTCGGCAACCTTTATGATATGGATGTATATGTTGCTGAAAGCCTCACCGAGGATGAAAAAATATCATTCAATGCCGGCACACACTCTGAAGTCCTGCAAATGAATTACAAGGACTATGAGTCCCTGGTAAAACCCCAGTTTATTATGCTAGAGAATTGAAGAACTCACCATGACAGAACCCAGCACAAGAAAAGACGAAGCAACAGTTAAAACGGATCGCATGGAGCGAACCTATAACATCAATAATCTCTGGTATTTTGAGCTGCGCGGCGGTGGCCAGCAGGGGCCATTTGACTCGGAAGAAGAAATGCAGGCAGCACTGGAAGAATTTATTAAACTTAACAAAGAATTCCAGAATTAACTGACCGGTGAGCGTTTAATTAATTTGGTGCCACTGCAGCTACCGCCGGTCATATAGCCCTTGCAAAAAAGAACAGGTTATTTATGCTTGAAGCTGTACCTTTTTTATTTTGTACACTCCCATCACACTATTAATAACCGGAGGCATACATGAGCGACCACAGAGCGGGGGAAGAAGACAAGAACATCCCTTTCAGGAGTGAACGCTATTTCTGCACCAATGGTATGTGGTATTTTGAAACACGCGAAGGCAAACAGGTGGGCCCCTTTACCAGCAAGGATGAAATGCAGGGCGAACTACTGCTCTATATGCGTGAAATGAATATGGTCACTGGCCGCATCACCAAAGACTAAACCACACCGTGTATCTATTGCATTATTCACAGTAAATGCCAATTTACTCGTTCTTTATCCGATAATTAGCAATTCTCCAAACTAGTCATCAGTGACTGTTTAGAAATCAAAACAACAAGAAAACGCAAATGGACGCGAACAGTGCTAATAAAACATTAACCCTGTAAACACCCCCAGCCTCAGCATAAAGCCATTCCTGTTATTTGCGTATATTCGCGTTCACTTGCATTTTCTCCTGTACTACATCTAATCCCTGAACTCGGAGACCCTTATCCGTCCATTGACCATACGTGATTCACGTTTCATGATTTTTTGCATTTTATCCCAGAAGGCCTGGTTCAAATCAAAGTCCTGCGCAATGGCTGTGCCCATGACCAGGATCAACAGGTCGGCACACTCCTCTGCCAGCGCCTCGACGGGCTTGCCCTTGGTGACACAGGCAGAAATTTCACCCAGCTCTTCCGCCATCAGGGCCACACGATAACTGAGCTCTTCACCACCGGTATTTTTAAAATCATGTTTATCATGGAAGGCCTGGACCTCGGATAACATCGCTTCATATGAATCTTTTTTCATTATTTCTTTACCCTTAAAAATAATCATTACACCTGTTTTAACAGCTGGTCAAAACGCAATCTATGGCGCTCATCAAACAAACGTCGGGACATTAACCACAGCACCGAAATAACACCAAAACCCGTACCGCTGGTAATCAGGAACATGATCAGGATCTGGTATTTCACTGCCTCGACCGGGGCCGCGCCGGCCAGAATCTGGCCCGTCATCATACCAGGCAAGCTCACAATACCCGCTGCCGCCATTGAATTAATAATGGGGATCATGCCGGCACGCATACTGTCACGGCGTATTTCTGCCAGTGCCTGACTACTGGTCTGCCCCAGCATTAGACGCTGCTCAATAATCATGCGCTGCTGCCAGGCCGTTTGAATCAGGCGATCCATACCCAGTGCAATACCGGTCATAGTATTACCCAGCAACATGCCCAGCAAGGGAATCGCATACTGGGGGTGATACCAGGGATCGGCCTGGATAATGGTGGTCAGTGCCAGCAAGGTCACCATAAAGGAGGAAACAAATAGTGAGGCCGTACTGATACCAAAGCCCCACCAGACTTTTAATTTTCGATGTTGCCGCGACAGGATTTCCCAGCCCGCCACCGATAACATGACCAGGGTAATCATGATCACCCAGGCAATGTTTACATTGGAAAATACCGACTTCAGCACCAGGCCAATTAGTAACAACTGCACGGTTGTACGCAGGCCGGCGACCAGCAACTGGCGCGTGATCAGCAGCTGCATCTTCCAGCTCAGCAAAGCCAGCAACAACACCAGGCATGCGGCGAGTGATAGATCAAATGCAGTTAATTTAATCAGCATAAATTGAGTCGTCCTTTTTCTATGGTGTATATTTTATGCGTGATACGCTGTAATTGCTCCCGGTCGTGGCTGACCCAGATGGCACAGGCATTATGCGTCGCAAGATAATCGGCAACAATCTGTTCGAAGCCGGTTGTGTTCTGCCGATCCAGGTTGGCAGTGGGCTCGTCCAGTAATAAAACCCGTGGTTGACTCGCCAGCATACGAATTAATGCCAGTCGCTGCTTTTCACCACTGGATAAACGGCTCACCATCCAGTCAGCTACCTGTGGTTTAAAACCCAGTCGCTGAAATAGCTCAGTATCTGTGGCATTAAAATGCTCGCCAACGGTATCAAACCACCACTGGCTATCTGCCGGCAACAGGGCAACCTGCTGGCGCCACTCCGGCGCCGCCACCGACTTACAATTGACATCGCCCAATAACACATCACCACGATGCTCATCCAGATCGGCAATAGCCCTTAATAATAAACTTTTGCCACTACCCGACTCACCGGTCAGGCCGATACATTCACCCGCCTCGATCGCCAGGTCTACAGGACCACAGCCCTGGTACACCAGCTGGCTTACTTTTAATACGCTCAATACATTACCTTTTTTATTTTATGGATCAGCCAGGTTGTCAGGATCGCCACCAGCAACAAACCCAGGGCGACCCATGGATTATTCAGTGTTTCTGGTGCGGTTACCAGTAGCAGCCCCAGCATCAGTAGCATATTACCCGAGATCAGCTTTAATAACCGACCCTCCTGCTCTGTCAGCTTGCGTGAACCCAGCTTTAATATAAACAACAACAGGATAAAAAGCAGCGGCACAATATAGATCAGGTTATACAACAGCAGGTAAAGATAATACTGTGCGACGGATAAATCACTCAGCGTCAATAGACGCGTATACACCATAGGAAAACCAGCGGTACATAATAATTCATAACTATTCGCGGCCAGTGCCAGCACCAGGGTGGCCAACAGCATTGCCGGCAGGCTGTTAACGTTTAATAGCCTGCGCATGCGCCCAAACAGTCCCGACTTTAGGCTGTCCGGAATACTCAGGCTTATACCTTCTCTAAACCAGAAATAATCTTTTATATTAATTATGGCCATAACTATCGCCACGACCCCGGCAACCAGGGTCATGATTCGCAGCTCGCCAAGGTACATAAACATATTCAACCAGGCCGCCATAAATACGAAGTACATCAGGCCTGAACAAAAGATAAACAGGCCACCAATGAACGCAATACGTGCACGGCTTTGTACATGCACCAGCATACTCAGCAAAAAAAGCAGCACGAAGAATGCACAGGGATTAAAGGCATCCATCGCCGCTATCACCAACGTCATCACCGGCAACGAAAATGTATCGGCAGATAACTGGCCGATCAGTGGCAGTTCGAGATCTACCTGTCGACTTGCCCAGTCGAAGACCCTGCTATTATCGGGATGCTCAAGCCGTGCAAAGTTATAACAGGCCGCCAGCCATGATTTTAATTCCCTGCCGGTGGTCTGATAATCAGCATAACCGGTTACCATTTGCCCGCAGGCCATGAAGGCCGGCACGCTACTGGCCTGCTGTTTAAGCGCCTCGGCCATGCGTATATAGGCCTCTACATTATCTGCGTGCTCAGACAGTTCCAGCGAGTGTAAAGACAGCCACGGATACTCAGCCGCGATACGTCGAACATCCGGCTCAGCCGTCAGGCAATGTGGGCATTTTTTTGACCAGAAAAAATACAGGTGAATCACTGGCTGCTGGTGCGTGTCGAGTCCATACCAGACAATATCGGTATCTGCCGCCCCAGCATACAGTACTGACAAGGACATCAGGATACTCGCCAATAGCAGTTTTAATACTCGCTGTCTCACACGCAGATACATTGCCATAACTCCTTAACGGTCACGGGTTCACCGCCACGCATCAAATCATTAGCTGCTATACTCTATGCTAACAAAGGCCCCTGTCAGTCACTATGAAATATTTATTTATTGCCAGTATTTTATTTTTGTCCGGAAATCTGCATGCTGAGTCAAAAATAATTCAGGTTTATGGTATCAGCCAGACCTACTGGGATGTTAAGCCCGGCGATACGCTGGGCGAAATTATGCAACAGCTATTACCCCGCAACCGGTTTTTGCGCAAGCCGCTAATGGAAGACATCGTTGCGATGAATCCGCAGGCTTTTATCAATAATGACCCAGCCAGGATGCGAGCCAACCAGCGTCTATGGCTACCTAACCATACCGCCCATTTACGGGAAAATATAAACAGCGACAGGTATGCTATTCAGCAATTCAGCTGGGGCTATTTACAGCGCCTCAAATAAGGCCGCGCTCGGCAAAGGACACCACCTCGTCGCCAATCACAAAGTGATCCAGTACACGCACGTCGATCAGCGCCAGTGCGTCGATAAGACGCCGTGTAATACGTTCATCCGCTGAGCTTGGCTCGGCGACACCCGAGGGGTGATTGTGCGCAAAGATCACAGCGGCCGAATTATAGTGCAATGCCTTTTTCACTACCTCGCGCGGATAAACCGAGGCACCATCGATGGTCCCCATGAACAACTCCTCAAAACAGATCACCCGGTGACGCTGGTCCAGGAACAGTGCAGCAAACACCTCATGCTGATAATCACGTAACTGATCGGTTAAATACTGGCGTGTCTCCGTCGGGCTGGTCAGTGCATCGCCCCGTTTCAGGGTTTCAAACAAATAACGCCGTGCCATTTCCAGTACCGCCTGTAACTGGGCGTACTTGGCATTACCAAGACCCGCATGACTACAGAACTCCGGCATATCCGCCTTTAGCAAATGGCGTAGACCACCAAAACCCTGCAACAGGTCCTGCGATAAATCGACTGCGGTTTTGCCGCGGATACCGGTACGTAAAAAGATCGCCAGTAGTTCCGCATCACTGAGTGATGCAGCACCCTGTGCAAGTAATTTTTCCCTGGGGCGTTCTGCCAGGGGCCAGTCGGTTATTGCCATTTCACATCCCTGTTTGAAAAAGACCAAGTCTACTGCTGTGCCAATACTACCGCATTCGATACGCTCTTTAACAGTTGTAAGATAAAGCCGGTAACAATCTGGTAAAATGTCCCACAATGAGCCATTTAAACAACAAACATATTCTACTCGCCATCAGCGGCGGTATTGCCGCCTATAAGAGTGCCGAGCTTTTGCGTCGCCTACAGGATGCGGGCGCCAAGGTGCGCGTGGTGATGACCCGGGCAGCCACGGCGTTTGTAACACCACTCACCTTCCAGGCCCTGTCTGGCCAGCCTGTACACCTCGACCTGCTGGATTCCGAGTCAGAAGCGGCGATGGGCCATATCGAACTGGCACGCTGGGCCGATGCCATACTGTTAGCACCGGCAACGGCTAACACCCTGGCGAAACTGGCCCATGGCCGTGCCGATGACCTGGTCTCTGCCGTGTGTCTCGCCAGCAAGGCACCGCTGGCTGTGGCGCCTGCAATGAACCACGTGATGTGGTCAGCCGAGGCAACACAGGACAACCTTCGACAACTGGTCGATCGGGGCGTACACATCTTTGGTCCCGATGCGGGCTACCAGGCCTGCGGCGAAACCGGTGAGGGCCGTATGCTCGCAGTCGGCGATCTGCTGGATAGAACGGCTGCACTATTTGCACCAGGGCCACTCCAGGATATCAACATCATGATTACGGCCGGCCCCACCTATGAGGCCATTGACCCGGTACGTTTTATTGGTAACCGGAGTTCGGGGCGCATGGGCTATGCGCTGGCACAGGCGGCACAACAGGCCGGCGCCCATGTGACGCTGGTCAGTGGACCGGTCGCCCTGCCACCACCACCCGGGGTGACCACCATCAGGGTAGAATCCGCACGGCAGATGTATGACGCGGTGATGAGCGATATCGCCCAGCAGGCCATTTTTATCGCCACCGCCGCTGTTGCTGATTACACCCCGGCACAAACCCATGACCAGAAAATAAAAAAATCTGCTGAACAGCTGAGCATCCAGCTACAGCGTAATCCCGATATCCTCGGCGAGGTAGCCGCACAAAACAGGCCGCCCTTCAGCGTTGGTTTTGCTGCCGAAACACAGGATGTGCAGGCCCATGCCCGAGCCAAATTACGCCAGAAAAAACTGGATATGATTGCCGCCAATCTTGTCGCATGCAATCCAGCCGATGAAGAAGACATTGGCTTCAACAGCGAATACAATGCACTGGATGTCTTCTGGGGCGAACACCATGTTCACCTGGAAAAAGCCAGAAAAACCGAGATTGCACGCCAGCTGATGCAATTAATTACCGAACACTATCAACTAAAAAACCATTCAAAATCCCTATGAAAAAAATCCAGTTAAAAGTACTCGACCCCCGTATTGGCAATGAAATCCCCCTGCCCAGACACGCCACCGAAGGCTCGGCCGGCATGGACCTGCGCGCCTGTATTGACGATACCTTTATACTCAGGCCCGGTGATACCGAGCTGATTCCCACCGGCATTGCGATCCATATCGGCGACCCCTCACTGGCAGCAACCATCCTGCCCCGCTCGGGCCTGGGCCACAAGCACGGCATCGTACTCGGCAACCTGGTGGGCCTGATTGACTCGGACTACCAGGGCCAGCTGTTTGTCTCTATCTGGAACCGGGGCAATAAGGACTTCACCATCGAGGTCGGTGACCGTATTGCACAACTGGTCTTCCTGCCCGTAATACAGGTGGATTTCGACGAGGTTGAAGAATTTGATGACAGTGCCCGCGGTGCAGGCGGCTTTGGGCATTCGGGCCAGAAATAAGTTTACGTGTCTATTGTGCAATGAGCTGTATTAATCCCGCCATTTTCAGGATGTATGACATCCGTGGCATTGTCAGCACTGATCTATCCGCCGATACCGTACGCCAGGTTGGACACGCCTTCGCCTCAAGGGCATCTGCACAAAACAACAACATCGTTGTTATTGGTCGAGATGGTCGCCTGCACAGTGAACAACTGGCCAGAGCACTTGCAGAAGGTTTGCAGGCTGGCGGCTGTGATGTTATCGATATAGGCATGGTACCGACACCGGTACTCTATTTTGCCAGTCACCACTTCAATACCGGTACCGGCATCATGATCACGGGCAGCCACAATCCACCCGAATACAACGGGCTTAAAATACTCCTGGCCGGTGATACCCTGTACGGGGATGATATTACTGATTTATACACACGGATCGAGGCCGGTCATTTAACCCAGGGTAATGGTAGTTATCGTACAGAGCAGGTACTCGATGCTTATCTTGCGCGTATTGTCTCTGGTATCAAACTGGAAAGGCCGATGAATATTGCTATTGATTGCGGTAATGGCGCGGCCAGTGTCATTGCCACTGAATTATTCCAGCGCCTGGGCTGCACCGTGACCGAGTTATTTTGTAATGTCGATGGCAGCTTCCCCAATCACCACCCCGACCCGAGCAAACTGGAAAACCTGAAGGATATCTGTGCGACGATAAAAGAAAATAAACTGGATCTCGGGCTTGCCTTTGATGGCGATGGCGACCGTGTTGGTGTTATCGATAATAAACAACACGTCATCTGGCCCGATCGACAGATGATTTTATATGCAGAAGATGTACTATCACGCAATCCCGGTGCTCAAATTATTTATGATGTAAAATCCAGTTATCACCTGGGCAATGCCATCACAGAACGTGGGGGCAGCCCCCTGATGTGGAAGAGCGGCCACTCGTTACTCAAGGCAAAGATGAAAGAAACCGGGGCTTTACTTGCCGGTGAAATGTCCGGACACATTTTCTTCAAGGACCGCTGGTACGGTTTTGATGACGGCCTCTATAGTGCAGCACGTATGCTGGAAATACTCAGCCAGAAATCACAGGCGGCAGATGAAATTTTTGGTGCATTACCCGATAGTTACAACACGCCCGAACTACAGATTCATTTTGCCGAGGGTGAACACTATAAGTTTATGGATGTTTTTAAACAAAAAGCCGTATTTAATAACGCCAGTATTTCACGCATCGATGGTATGCGTGTAAACTGGGACAAAGGCTGGGGACTGATTCGCCCGTCCAACACAACCCCCTGCCTGGTACTGCGTTTTGAGGCCGAAGATGAGGCCACGCTAAATGACATCCAGGCAATCTTTCGTGAACAGATTTTACGTATCGACAAACATTTAAATTTACCCTTTTAAGGATTTCACCGTGGATAATAATAAAGCCGGTCATGTCGTAAAGGTTTTATCAGAGGCCTTACCCTACATACAAAAATTGAATGGCAAGACCATCGTCATCAAGTACGGCGGCAATGCAATGACTGATGAGGCCCTGAAAATTGGTTTTGCGCGTGACATCGTGCTGCTAAAACAGGTGGGCGTGAATCCTGTAGTTGTTCACGGTGGCGGCCCGCAAATTGGCAAACTACTGGAACGTGTCGGCAAGGAATCAAAATTTATTGATGGTATGCGCGTTACCGACCAGGAGACCATGGACATAGTTGAAATGGTCCTCGGCGGCCTGGTCAATAAAAGCATCGTCACCATGATTAACCAGCAGGGCGGTCGCGCGGTGGGTCTAACGGGCAAGGATGGCAGCCTGATTCGCGCCAAAAAAATGCATATCACCCAGAAAACAGCCGAGCTGGATGTGCCAGAAATTATCGATCTCGGCCACGTGGGTGAAATCGATACCATCGACCCTTCGGTCGTCTCGATGCTGGACAATAACAAGTTCATCCCTGTCATTGCCCCGATCGGGGTAGGTGAAAATGGCGAGTCCTATAATATCAATGCTGACCTGGTCGCCGGTAAACTGGCCACGGTCCTGGGCGCAGAAAAACTGTTACTGCTCACCAATACTGCCGGCATACTCGACAAGCAGGAAAAATTGCTTACGGGTATCGATGCCCGGCAGGTGGAAGAGTATATCGCCGACGGCACTATCCATGGCGGCATGCTACCCAAGGTAAATTGCGCACTGGATGCAGTAAAGTCCGGGGTAAAAACAGCACACATTATCGATGGCCGCGTACCCCATGCAGTATTACTGGAACTCCTTACGGATGAAGGTGTGGGCACCTTAATAAAAGGTTAGTAGATGAAGCTAAATGCCTGAATAACAGCATTACTTTTTGCTAGTTATTTGTGCAACGAAAAAGAAAACGCGAATAAAGGCAGCTATTATTTATAGACACTTGCCTTCGCTCAGAATAACAATGAAATCATTATTATTTATTTGCGTGCATTCGCGTGAATTTGCGTTCTCTTTTAATATCGAATTGGCCAATACTGGCTATCTACCCTGAAATATTAAGCAACAATAAATTCAAGGTGATTTCTTACGCAACCACTCGGTAAGCCCTTCATTACTGAAAGTCTTGCTATCGGCTACTGGCTCGATAATTTCGGCCTCATCATTAATTTCGGGATAGGGGATTTTTTTCGCCTTACAGTACCGTGTTACCTGGGGGTGACAGCCCTCGAACAACAGTCGCTTATAAACATCATCGCTCAATCGTCGTTGCTCATACATGCCCGCCAGCTCTCGCTGGCGTTGTGCCTCATACAATACCAGCGCGGTCGCTACCGAGACATTGAGTGACTGCACATGGCCAAACATGGGAATGGTAATATGCTCGTCGGCCAGTGCCATGGCCTGTTCACTGATGCCTTCGAGTTCTGTGCCAACGAGGATCGCTGTCGGCTTTGTATAATCCACTTCACGAAAATTTTTCGAATCATCGGCAAGACAGGTGGTAACGATCTGCATCCCCTGTGCCTTAAGCTGTTGCACACAGGCTTCTGTCGTCTTGTGGCAATGCAACTGGATCCATTTACGCACACCACCGGCCGACATTTGTGACAGCTTGATGGATTTCTTTTCTGTAATGGCATGTACATCCAGGCAGCCTACCGCATCGGAACTCCTGGCTACAGCCGCCAGGTTATGCGGCTTGATGACATTCTCCATAATCACGGTTAAATCTGGCTGGCGACGATTGAGACTGGCAATAATAATCTGTAGACGGTCTGGCGTCATATAAGCAACAAAGGGTTAATATCAGGGGGCCTGAATGTTAACAGATCTATTGGCTGGGTGGGCAAACGACAAAGGCTATTTTTTCTTTCGTGCCTGCTTCAGGGTACGGAAACGCCTGATATCCTGGTCGAAGCTCTGTAATATCTTTTCACGTTCCTGGCTTTTTGTCTCGACATAGTGATAACTGGTTTCGAGCTGCCGGGTGACACCTTTCAGTTCATCGAGGGTATTTTCGGGTACTTCCCTGCCCGATTTTTCAATATTTTCAATGTGTGCCCTGAGTTTTTTTACCTTCTTCTCGTGATCCTTAATAATGGTCTCTGTGAGGTTGATCTGTGAATCGATGGAGTCAATGCGCGCGTCACGCACCATCAGGATATCCCGTTCCGTAGTAAAGGTATCCAGCAGCACGCGGTCCCTCAGGTCCTTTTTCTTCTGTTCGATCAGGGCCTGCTTCTGTATTTCTAACTGCCTCGCCTCCTCGGTCAGCTCCTTCTCCGTCTTCATCGCATTGACTTCTTCGATGACCACGCCCTGAGAACTCAGTACGGCCCGATCCTTACCTAAATATTCAGAAGGTACCGCATCACCATAGTGGACATGCCCCTCTTCATCGACCCATCGGTTGAGCCCGGCCTGCACTGGGGTTATCGCAACAACCACAACTAACTGTACAAACCATCGAGAAAACTGCTTCACCCCTTACCTCCACAACTATTTATTTACGTTAATGAGTATATACAGCATTTGGGCTTTTTGCCCCGATGCGGCAAAATAAGCACCAACATCCTGAAAAGCCCCTGTAATGGAACTAGACCAGCTACTTTTATTTATTATTTCCCTGATGGCCAACCTGTTTTCCGCACTGGCCGGTGGTGGTGCGGGGCTGATCCAGCTACCCGCGCTGATTTTCCTTGGCCTGCCCTTTGGTATCGCCCTGGCGACGCACAAGGTCGCCAGCGTTGCCCTGGGGGTGGGCGCGACACTACGCCATCTCAGGAGCAGCCCACTGGAACGCCGTTTTGCCCTGTTGATACTGGCTTACGGTATGCCCGGTGTCATCCTCGGTGCCAGCATCATCCTCACCGTGCCCGACCGGATGGCGGAACTCGCGCTTGGCATACTCACCATGGGGCTGGGTATTTACTCCTGGCTGTCACCAGAGCTGGGGCAGCACCTCAAACCCAGTCACCGCAAGGGCCCCAGCCTGGTTTTTGGTGGTCTGGTCCTGTTTCTAATTGGCGTGCTGAACGGCTCGCTCACCTCGGGCACCGGCCTGTTCGTAACCCTCTGGCTGGTACGCTGGTTTGGTATGGACTACAAGCTGGCGGTTGCCTACACCTTAATCCTGGTCGGTCTCTTCTGGAACGGCATAGGCGCGGTCACCCTAGGCCTGCTCGGTGATATTTACTGGCAGTGGTTACCCGCCCTGCTACTGGGTTCACTGATTGGTGGCTACCTGGGCGCGCACCTGTCAATCATCAAGGGCAACCGGCTCATCAAACGTAGCTACGAAGTGATTACACTACTGGTCGGGCTCAAGCTGATCCTGAGTTAACAGCCATACTCGGCACGATAGAATTTCATGGCATCCAGCATCTCATTTTCTTCGCCCTTTTCTGACAGGTACTGGATCAGGTGCTCCATATTCACGATACTGGCCACATCCAGGCCGTACTCCTGCTTCACCTGCTGGATGGCCGACAGGTCACCCGTGCCCTTCTCCTGCCGATCCAGCGCAATCACCACGCCGACGCTGGTGGCATCTGCCGCATCGATAATATCAATCGCCTCGCGGATCGCGGTACCGGCAGTGATGACGTCATCCAGGATCAGCACACGGCCGGCCAGTGGCGCACCGACAATATTGCCCCCCTCGCCATGCGCCTTCTTCTCCTTACGGTTAAAGGCATAGGGCATATCAATGCCATGGTCCTGGTACATCGCCATCGCGGTCACCGCCACCAGTGGGATCCCCTTATAGGCAGGGCCGAACATAACATCATAGGCGATACCGCTATCCACTATCGCCTGGGCATAGCAACGCCCCAGCTCGGCCAGCGCCTTACCGGTATTGAACAGCCCCGCATTAAAGAAATAGGGACTGACACGACCCGACTTGAGTTTAAATTCACCAAATCGAAGGACATTGTACTCGAGTGCGAGCTCAATGAAGCGGTGCTGGTTATATTGCATGATCCTGCCTGTGTAGTTGTGTAGAATAGCTGCACTCATAATTATAAATGCAATTTGATTTGATGCGAATTATATCAGTAAATACCAATGGTATCCGCGCCGCCGCGCGCAAGGGCTTCTTCGACTGGCTAAAGAAACAGAAGGCCGATGTGATCTGCATCCAGGAGACCAAGGCACAGGAACACCAGCTGAGCGACGAGATCTTCTGCCCCCGGGGCTATCACTGCTACTATCACGATGCCGAAAAAAAGGGCTACAGCGGCGTTGCTATTTATAGTAAAAAGGAACCGAAAAAGATCATCAATGGCATTGGCATGCATGATATTGATGTCGAGGGGCGCTACATCGAAGTTCAGTTCGATCAACTGAGCGTAATCTCCCTCTACATGCATTCAGGTTCCTCCAGTGAAGAACGCCAGCTATTAAAGTTTGATTTCATGGCACGCTTCAAACTCTATTTACAGAAACTCCGGCGCAAACGCCGTGAGTACATCATCTGTGGTGACTGGAACATCGCGCATAAAAATATCGATATAAAAAACTGGCGTAGCAACCAGAAAAATTCCGGCTTCCTGCCCGAAGAGCGCGAATGGCTGGACCAGCTGTTTGATGAGGTGGGTTATGTGGACGCCTTCCGTGTCGTGGATCAGCGACCCGACCAGTACACCTGGTGGAGCAACCGGGGCCAGGCCTGGGCCAATAATACGGGCTGGCGCATTGATTACCAGATCATCACGCCCAGGCTAAAAGACACGGTGAAAAAGGCCAGCATCTATAAAGACGAACGCTTCTCGGATCACGCCCCCTTAATTATTGATTACGACTACGAACTCTAAATGACAGACCATAAAGCAATGCATAACTGGCGTGATGCCCTAAGCGTCTATTCGCAGCCACGTATCCTGGTGATGTTATTGCTCGGCTTCTCCGCCGGCCTGCCTTTTTTGCTGGTCTTTTCCACCCTCTCTGCCTGGCTCAGTGAATCCGATATCAGCCGTACCACGATTGGCTTCTTCAGCTGGATCGGCATCATGTATTCGATCAAGATCTTCTGGGCACCGATTGTTGACCGCATCCCCCTGCCCCTGCTCACGCGGCGATTTGGCCAGCGTCGCAGCTGGTTGCTACTGGCACAATCGGGTATAGCCTGCGGGCTGTTATTACTCGCCATAACCACGCCAGCAAATAACATTCAACTGTTCGCAATCTATGCCTTACTGGTTGCCTTTTCATCGGCAACACAGGACGTGGTGATCGATGCCTATCGCATCGAAGCCGTAGACAAGGAATACCAGGCCGCGATGGCGGCCACCTATGTACTGGGTTATCGCGTTGCCACCCTGGCGGCAGGCGCAGGCTCACTCTATATTGCCGATTTCATCAACTGGCAGGTAGCCTATATAGTGATGGCGGCACTCACTGCCGTTGGCATTATCACCACCCTGGTGATTAATGAACCCGAACGCAACATCAAAGCCGACACCCTGGCCTATGAAGAACAGCTGGCGCATCGCATCGATTCAAGGCTACACATCCATGGCCGCACACAGGCCTTCAGCGACTGGTTCAGCAGTGCAGTGATCAGCCCCTTTGCAGAATTTTTCCGCCGCACCGGCAAGATAGCCTGGGTCATTTTATTACTCATTGGCACCTACCGGATCACCGACATCACCATGGCGGTAATGGCCAATCCCTTTTACCTGGATCTTGGTTTCAGCAAGACAGAAATCGCCAGTGTCACCAAACTGTTTGGATTTTTTCTCACCATCGTCGGTGTAGCACTCGGCGGCATACTGGTAGTGCGTTACGGCATTATGAAAATTTTATTACTGGGTGGCGTACTGGTAATCCTGAGTAATTTATTATTCGCACTACTCGCCAACCTTGGTCCCGACATCAACATGCTGGCCCTGGTCATCAGTGCCGACAGCCTCGCCGGCGGCATCGCCACCGCTGTATTCATCGCCTATCTATCCAGCCTCACCAATACGGCCTACACCGCCACCCAATACGCCCTGTTCAGTTCACTCATGACCCTGTTCCCCAAACTCATTGCCGGCTTCTCGGGTATCGTTGTAGATAGTTATGGCTATTTTGTATTTTATATTTATGCGTCAGTATTGGGTTTGCCAGCAATCCTGATAATTAGTTATTTAATAAAACAAAATAAAGCCGCCGGGACAAACATATAAGCCTGTTCAAACAGGCATCGATCACCTCTGCTACAACTTTCTTGAAAGCGCGGCATTTAAAAAATGCTTTCATTAAACATCGCAGCAATGTTACAAAATCGTTACAAATAAGCCGCCTCACTCACTGGCATTTTTGATTCTTATCAATTCAATCACAATGCAAGCCGAACAAATCTACTGTAATACTTTTTCTTTTATTTCATCGTCTATACTCCTGATGATTAATTATTGTCATTTTATTTATTTCACTATATTACTGGAGCTTTACCACTACGGACTTACCCATGGTGGTCATTTTCTATATTACACAGACGGTGCTGATCTAATGCCTGCGGGATACTGATATGAAACTTAACACACCAGTTACAGACCATGAAATTTCGCTCAGCAACGACCATGTGATCGTTTCAAAAACAAATCTAAAAGGCATTATTACTTATGTGAATAAGGACTTCATTGAGATCAGTGGTTACACGGAAAAGGAACTGATTGGCATTAATCACAATTTAGTTCGCCACCCGGATATGCCCGCTATCGCTTTCCAGGATTTATGGGACACCATCAAGCTTGGCAAGCCGTGGACAGGCATAGTAAAAAATCGCGCAAAAAATGGTGATTATTACTGGGTCGAAGCCAATGTCACCCCCATCACTAAAAATGGGCATATATCTGAATATCTTTCGGTACGGCGCAAGCCTACAAGCCAACAGGTAAAAAATGCCGACGATCTTTACCACCGACTCAATGCCGGCAAAATACCCAGGCCATCGATTTTACAAAAACTCTCGGCACTTAAATCTTTATCCTTAATGAAAAAGTTTTATATCCTGATGCTCTTCATGGCCATCAGTTTTGCGCTCTCCGGCGTATTTGCATGGACGCCAATGAACCTCATTGGTGGCCACTGGTTTGATTACCAGGAACATGTATTAAAGCGCCAGACCCTGCAGAAAAACATAATGCAGCAATTTGGCTATGGTGGCGCTATCCACCAATTTAAAAACTACGTATTACGTGGCGCCGAAAAACATAAGCAACAATTTGAAGAAAATCATTTACAGCTCAAACAGACAATTACTACCTATCGTGCGCTCGAAGACATACAACCAGAAGAACTACAGGCGCTCATCATTATTGAATCGGTTGCCAACGATTATGCATCGATGCTTGAGCCTATTAAGGCGATGATCCGGGACGGCAATACAGCCATGGAAATCGATGGTCGCGTTAAGATCAGCGATGCACCAGCCATCGAGGCACTGAAAAAACTGGATACCGTATTTATTCAACGCACCGAGAAAGTAAGTGCTGATATAAAACAAATACTGGATATAGGTTCCAAAGCCGTTGCCATAATGCCGGTTATTGGCTTTATTCTCCTGTTTTCTATTTTCTGGCTATCCTTGCGCTACAGCATCATAAACCCACTGGAGGCCGTCCGCGGTATATTCAAGAATATTGCTGAAGGTAAGCTATTTAACGACATTGATATATCATCCGGGGATGAAATAGGACGTGTCAGGCGTGAACTCAAATCAATGCAAATTAAATTGAGTTATGACATGAATGAATCCAGTCGACTGGTAACTGAAGGCTTGCGCATCAAGACAGCCCTGGATAATGTATCGACTAGCGTTATGCTGGCCGATGACAATAGAAACATATTGTATGTTAACAAAACTTTGCACGATATCCTGCAAAATGCCGAATCCGACATACAAAAGGATTTGCCCAACTTTAATGCCGACAAACTACTGGGCGAAAGCATTGACCAGTTCCATAAAAAACCGGAACACCAGAAAGGCATCCTGGCCAGGCTAACCACTGAACACAGGGCGCGCGTAAATCTTGGTGGACGCAGTTTTGATCTGGTTGTAAATCCTGTTGTCGACAAAAATGGAAAACGAGAAGGCACCGCTGTTGAATGGGCGGATGTTACCGAACAATTAATCATGGAACAGGAAATCGACAGGGTGGTTAATGCTGTTGCAAAGGGCGAACTTCAAAACCGTATTAATCTTGAAAACAAGGAAGGCTTTATAAGAAACCTGGGGCAGGGCGTAAATGAAATGACCCATGTCGTAAACGACAGCATTAAGGAAGTCGAAGAAGTACTATCATCCATGGCGACTGGTGACCTGACCCATAATGTCAGTACGGGTTATAGCGGTGCATTTGGCAACCTGGCCAATAGTGCCAATGACACCATCAATAAACTAAAGGATATTGTACAGAAAATACGTACTTCCGCAGAAAACATAAATACTGCAAGCTCTGAAATTTCCCAGGGCAATTCCGACCTGAGCTCAAGGACAGAACAACAGGCATCCTCGCTTGAGGAAACCGCATCCAGCATGGAAGAATTGACCAGCACCGTAAAACAAAACTCAGACAATGCAAATAATGCAGACAAACTGGCGATGGGTGCACGAACACAGGCACAGCATGGCGGTGAAATTGTTGGTCGCGCCATCAATGCCATGTCCGCCATCAATGAAAGCTCAGGCAAGATTGCGGATATTATTAGCGTCATTGATGAAATCGCTTTCCAGACCAATTTGCTGGCACTCAACGCCTCTGTAGAAGCCGCACGTGCAGGCGACCAGGGACGTGGCTTTGCCGTAGTGGCCAGTGAAGTACGAAACCTTGCCCAGCGTAGTGCGACGGCTGCGAAACAGATTAAAGACCTGATTTCCGACAGTGTCGTAAAGGTAAAGGATGGATCACAACTTGTTAATGAATCAGGCGTAGCCCTTGAAGAGATTGTTAAGTCTGTTAACCAGGTGAGTGAAATTGTTGCCAATATCGCAACCGCCAGCCAGGAACAAACACTGGGTATAGAACAGATCAACAAGGCCATAATGTCGATGGATGAAATGACTCAACAGAATGCCGCACTAGTTGAAGAGGCTGCCGCAGCAAGTGAATCACTCGATCAACAGGCCGGTGAACTAACCCAGCTGGTAGGCTATTTCAACACCATGAAATAAAATCAGGCCCCATAAAGATAAGACGTTTCACTTTCGACAACAACAGATAGACCCGGGTTAAATATCAACCAGGCCTGTATTGCATTAAACAAACATTTTTTCCGCTATTCTGGTAACACCTGAATCGTTCAGCAACAATTAAAGGCACCTGTTCAACTTCTATTAACTTAAAACCTGTAGACTGGTAAAACACCACCAGGTGTTCATAGGCAAAACAATAACATTCTGTTTCTGCAAAAACATTTAGTAATGACTTCAAAAAATGGCGCCCTATTCCCTGTCCACGATAACTGGATTCCACGCACATACTACGCAACACCCAATTATCGCCAAACGGACACAGACGTAACGCAGCTAGCAGCTTATCTTCATGTAAGGCCATGTAAACCCGATCCGACTTTGCCGCCTGGGGACGCATCCCCTGCTCGCGAAAAAAACGTTTCACACGTAGCAGCCCGATATCATCAGCTTTATTAATTATGATATTATGTAGCAATGTCTCGTCCATTCTGTTACCAGTGTTATCGCGCCAGCACGGCCTGTATTTGCGGGCTAATACCGACCATCAATAATAAAACCCATATCACCCTGCTACAGCACCCAACAGAAGCCACTCACAGTAAGGGCACAGCCATTATAGCCCAGTTGTACCTGGAAAATATCACCACTTTTGTCGCTGAAGATTTTAGCCAGCACACCAGCTTGAATAAGCTTTTACAACAGCATAACAAATCAACTGCGATTGTTTACCCCGACCATGCCGCAAGCAGTTTAAGTGATTTCAACGAGAGTCAACAGAAACCCGTTAGCAACCTGATATTTATCGATGCCACATGGCGCAAGGCAAAAAAAATTTGGCTAACATCACCCAATCTGCAACAGTTACCCTGTATAAAACTCAATATTAATAAGGCATCAAACTACCGTATACGTAAAGCAACCGACCCTGGCCACCTGTCCACTATCGAGGCCATGCATCATTGCTTGCAGCATTTAGAGCCCGCATCCAGAGGATACGACAAGTTACTTTTCGTCTTTAATAAAATGATTGATTTCCAGATTCAGAAAATGGGTGAAGATACCTACCAAAATAACCATAGCCCCAAAGATTAATTACTCGACAATTAAAATTATGTCAGTATGATTTATATCACCCATTATTATTTACCCCGGATCCATTATGAATTCCACTATTGAGGCAACGATTAAATTTTCATTCAAAGGCGAAAACTTTGACCTGTGCGAAACCCTGGATCTCGATGCGATAATGACGTCAACCGGAAAATTACCTGACCTTCACTTACAGCTTGCCCGTGCCAATAACATCGACACCTACTCATACATGTACGACGCCATGGAGTCATACCCAATAGTCTTTAGAAACCCTACGGGACTAGCCTGCTCTTTTCTGGATGACACCCGTTTTGCAATAATAGAGTTTGAACAGGCCTGGAACAACCAGGAAATTGATCAACTCATTGATGGCATTGCAAAAAAACACCTGGACAAAATACCTGCCGACATCCAGCTCAATATCAAGCTTGCCTTACTCGATGCCTACAACCTGGGAAAATCATCCCGGCAAACATAAGCCAATCTAGCCGGATTGGGTATTCTATCCATATCAGGTTTTTATTTTCGGCGCCTTATCCAGGATATGTTCACCCTTCTCATAGATGTCCACCGCAGAACCTACAATCAATTCATCTGGCGGTATGGCAATCGCTTTATTCTTATTCGGGTAATCCAGTTTATTCAGCACAAAACGCATTGCATTTATGCGTGCACGTTTTTTGCAATCGGACTTGACCACGGTCCAGGGGGCATCCGCAGTATCGGTATAGAAAAACATGGCCTCCTTGGCCTCGGTGTACTCTTCCCACTTATCCAGTGATGACAAATCAATCGGGCTCAACTTCCACTGTTTCAGGGGATCATGCTGGCGCCCCTGGAAGCGCCTGAACTGCTCGTTGCGACTCACCGAAAACCAGAGCTTGAATAACGTAATACCACTACGCACCAGCATACGTTCCAGCTCGGGCGCCTGTCGCATAAATTCCAGGTACTCACCGGGCTTGCAGAACCCCATTACACGCTCGACACCAGCGCGGTTATACCAGGAACGATCAAACATGACGATTTCACCCTTACTCGGCAGGTGACGCAAATAACGCTGGAAATACCACTCGCCCTGTTCCAGTTCACTCGGCTTTTCCAGCGCAACCACGCGTGCTCCACGCGGGTTCATATGCTCCATCATGCGTTTAATCGTACCCCCCTTACCCGCCGCGTCACGGCCCTCGAAAAAAATCAGCACGCGCTGCCCGGTCTCCTTCACCCAGCCCTGCATTTTTAAAAACTCGATCTGCAGCTCTGTTTTTAAGCGCTCATATTCCCCCCGTTTCATTTTCGTTTTATAGGGGTAATTGGCATCTGCAAATATTTTTCGTTTATCCAGCCGATCAACAACATCGGAACCGGCCAGTTTCTGGTCTTTTCTATCGGCTGAAATTTTTGGCATACTGAAATTTACGTCCTTACTCATCGGCTGACCTCGAAAAAATAGTGCGGATATAATTACAAGTTTAGTATGAATTACCCACTTTATCTCACTGGCATCGAACAGTTATGGTGCATCAACATACAATACAGACCCTGGTGTAATACGGTATTTTGGCCCCTTCAAATCCAGCTCGGTCTTACTGCCAGCGATCACCCGACCCTGTAAGTCAAACCGGGACTCTACACAGGCAGATTTGAATTCCTGTTTTTCCTGCTGATACTCAAGCGGGCAACCATAGACAGGATCAATGGCCCAGGCGACATAGTATTGCGTGCCATAGACCACCACCAGTTTGCGCCGCCCCGCCTGCATATATTTAACCTCGCCGGGCTGCATACTACCCAGCTCGAAACTGTACTGATGGCTTTCACCTGTATCCGGGCCCAGCATCAGGCCGCTCAAAAAAACATACATCAGCCAGGCCAGCGCAAAGCCTGCCATCAATTTTAAAACCACACGAAGTATTTGTTTTGTATCACTCATGCTCAGGGTAAACTTATTGTTAATGAGTCACATTATGCCTGAATTTTCCTGCCTGCCACCCCTTTCACTTTATATCCACATCCCCTGGTGTGTGCGTAAGTGCCCCTATTGTGATTTTAATTCCCATGCGGTGAAGCACGAGATTCCCGAGTCACAATATATCGACTGCCTGCTAAATGACCTGGAACAACAGTTGCCCGGCATCTGGGGGCGACGACTCAGCTCCATCTTTATCGGTGGCGGTACACCTAGCCTGTTTTCTGCGGAGGGCATTCATCGCCTGCTCAGTGGCATACGCGCCCGCATGCAAACCGTGGCTACCATGGAGATTACGCTGGAGGCCAACCCCGGCACCTTTGAACAGGAAAAATTCAATGGTTTTTATGAGGCGGGCATAAATCGACTGTCCATCGGCATCCAGAGTTTCGATAGCGATAAGCTCAAACGCCTTGGACGGATACACGATGGTAGAGAGGCAATCCAGGCAATAGAGACGGCACGAAAGGCCGGCTTTGAAAATATTAATCTCGACCTGATGTTTGCCCTGCCAGAACAAACCATAGAACAGGGACTGGCTGACTTACAAACTGCAATACAGCTCCAGCCTTCACATATTTCCTGGTACCAATTGACGATCGAGCCCAATACTTATTTCTATACTCACCCACCGGTGACCCCCGATGACGAGCTCAGTTTTGAATGTCAGCTACAGGGCCAGGCACTACTGGCGTCTGCCGGCTATGCCCAATATGAAATTTCTGCCTACGCCCGTAACGGCCAACAGTGCAAACACAACCTGAACTACTGGGAATTTGGTGATTACCTTGCCATAGGCGCCGGCGCACATGGCAAGATTAGCCGAGCCGATGACCAGAGCATCCATCGCTACTGGCAGGTTCGTAAACCTGAAGACTATATGGACGCCACACTGCGCACAGCGGGTAAAGAAATTCTCAGTGAGAAGGACAGGGTTTTTGAATTTATGCTGAATGCCCTGCGCCTTAAACAGGGCTTTGATCTCGAACTGTTTGAAAACCACACCGGCCTGTCGAGAAAATTGATTGAGGCGGATTGCGCCACTGCGATAGATAGCGGACTACTCACGCAACAGGGCAACCGACTGCATGCTACGGACCGGGGCTACCTGTTCCTGAATGAGCTGATTAATATGTTCAGTTAAGCCACCCGTCTATTGTTTGTTTATACCGTCCAGGGCTTCTTTCTGTGACTCGAAACGCTGATTCAGCATATCACCGACATTTTTCGCATCATCCACCAGCTTTTCTACACCTTCTTTTGAATAAGGACTATACAAACCCTCACCCACTTTTGTCACACGTGACCCCTGCCCCTGCTCTTCATCTTCCTCTTCTTTTTCAGGCAACTTCATCGCTGGCAAAACATTCACATCGGGCTTCAACTGCCGCACCTCTGCCTCCAGCCCCACCGGAGGGACACTACTGAAGTTAACATGCCCCTGTTCATCCATCCACTTATAAACGGTCACTTCCTCGTCTGTAACCACATTCGTTATATTTTCCGGCATAGCAACCTGTTCGGGCTTCTGTCCCGGCAGCATCTGCTGTAAAAAATCAGGCAATCCACCACCGCCCAGCATGTAATAGGGTACTGCCAGCAGGATACCGCTCAACACCACGAGCTTTATAAATAACTTCTTCATCAGGCCATTTTCCTTTAATTTCCCGTCTGGCACATTATCAACCAGCCAGCAGGTTTTGCCAATCGCCCCCCCGTGATTTAAAAAATATGCAAAACGGACTTGCCGGATAGGGGGTGACGGAGTAATATACCCGGCTCCTTACGGACCCAAACAGATTTTAGAGGACTCGAAATGAGGCCAGATATACACCCAGAATACAATGAAGTAAACGTAACCTGCAGCTGCGGCAACAACTACGTTACACGTTCGACTTATAGCAAAGACAGCATGTCTATCGAAGTTTGCTCTCTGTGTCACCCCTTCTACACGGGTAAACAGAAGGTAATGGATACAGGCGGCCAGATCGATAAGTTCAACAAGCGTTTTGGTGGCAAGAAGTAGAAACCACCCGTTTGATGCGTAATATCAAAAAGGCGCTATTCATTGGCGCCTTTTTTTATGCCGGAACGATTAGCGCCAGCAATACCATCAGCTGCCCTGCGACACACATCAATGAACGCGCGCATGTCAGCAAGGTACACGATGGCGATACACTACGCCTGGATGATGGCCGCAAAGTACGCCTGATTGGCATAGACACACCGGAGCTGGCACGCAGGAACCAGGCCGAGCAACCGCTGGCGGCCGAGGCGCGCACCGTACTCAAACAACTCGTCCAGGATGCAGGCGGCAACATTAAACTGCAATTCGGCGCAGAGCGTGCCGATAGATACCAGCGCACCCTGGCACATATCTACCTGCCCGATGGACGTAATGTACAGGCGATACTGATTGCTCGCGGACTGGCCACCGCCTACACCACACCACCCAATAGCCGCCTTGGCGCCTGCTATCGGGCACTGGAAGATCAGGCCATCGCCAGTCGAACCGGCATCTGGGCGTTAAAGGACTACCAGCTCAAGTCTGTCCCTGAGCTCACCCGCGACGATGACGGCTTCCGTCGCATCCAGGGCACAGTAACCCGGCAGTACACGGGCAAAAAAGGCGAGTGGCTCATTATTGATGACAAATTACGCATACACATTGCCCAGAAAGACATCATCCACTTTAAGGATATCAGGCTACCGGAACTCATCGGCAGACCTGTCCAGCTGCACGGCTGGTTACATCCTCGCAAGACAGATTTTTTCATGGCCCTGCGCCATCCCAGCGCTTTAATTATGAAATAATCCGCGGCAAAGTGGTAATATACGCACCTTTCACGAACCCTGGCCGTAAGCAGCAACACCTATGAACGAAAAAGACAAACTCGCCGCACTGGAATACCATCAGCACCCCAAACCTGGCAAAATCGCTACCGAGATTACCAAGTCCACTAATACCCAACGTGACCTGTCTCTGGCCTATACACCGGGTGTTGCCGAGCCGGTTCTCGCCATAGCGGCCAATCCTGAAAATGCCTACAAATATACCGCCAAGGGTAATCTTGTCGGCGTCATTACCGATGGTAGCGCTGTACTCGGCCTTGGCAACATGGGTGCACTGGCGAGTAAACCGGTAATGGAAGGCAAGGCCGTTCTTTTCAAACGCTTTGCAGATATCGATGTCTTCGATATCGAAGTCAATGCAGACACACCACAGGACTTTATCGACACAGTGATGCGCATTGCGCCGACCTTTGGTGGCATTAACCTGGAAGATATTACCGCGCCACGCTGCTTTGAAATTGAGCGCAAACTGGATGCCATGCTCGATATTCCTGTATTCCATGATGATCAGCACGGCACGGCCATCATCATTGCCGCCGGCCTGAAAAATGCGATGGAGCTCCAGGGCAAAGATATAGAGACAGCACGTATCGTCTGCATGGGTGCCGGTGCTGCAGGTATCGCCTCAATGAAGCTACTCCTTGGCCTGGGCGCTAAGAAAAAGAATATGACCCTGCTGGATCGCAATGGTGTGATCCATATTGGCCGTAAGGACCTCAACCCCTACAAGGCCGAGTTCGCCAATTTCACCGACAAGCGTACCGCCATGGACGCGATGAAAGACGCCGATATTTTTATTGGCGTCTCTGGCCCCGACCTGATGACACCGGATATGCTCAGGGTGATGGCGCCTAAACCCATCGTATTTGCATTATCCAACCCTAACCCGGAAATCAAACCCGAACTGGCGCACGAGACTCGCGAAGACGTACTCATGGCAACAGGCCGCAGTGACTACCCCAACCAGGTCAATAATGTTCTGGGCTTCCCCTATATTTTCCGAGGTGCGCTGGATGCCGGTGCCACCAGCATCACCCAGGAAATGCATATTGCTGCGGTGAACGAAATCTGCGCGCTCACCCACGAGCCCGTTCCCCAGGAAGTACTCGATGCCTACGGCCTGGACCACCTC